>Ga0335081_10018751_pt1 | contig 11186 bp, 8 predicted proteins | sample Lox_Sample_35_FD_206713 | JGI IMG/M metagenome (GOLD analysis project Ga0335081, IMG submission 206713) | Soil microbial communities from Loxahatchee National Wildlife Refuge, Florida, United States - Lox_Sample_3.5 | ecosystem: Environmental > Terrestrial > Soil > Wetlands | place: USA: Florida...
CTGGTTTAACAATGTATACAGCAGAGATGTGCCAGAACGCCAAATTCCGACGACAAACAAGGGTCCCGGCGCCTGGGAATTTAGTGGAGAAGAGATGCGCCGCGCCTGAACGTCGCCCTGTGCGAGTGGTACACCGCCAGTCTCGAGACAGCGGTTCACTCGTACCTCCTCAACCCCAAGAGCTCGAAGGAAACATTCCAGGCGAAGGTTGGCCCCATGATAAGGTATCGCTTCCACAGACGTCTAGGCTCCATCAGAAGCCGAAACAACCATTCGAGCCCGTGTTCGCGCATCCATCGCGGGGCTTGACGCAGCTTGCCCAAATTCAGGTCGAAGGCGGCGCCCACACCGAGCATGACGGGAACGGAAATTGTGTCACGATGCTCATACATCCAGCGTTCCTGCTTGGGTGTACTCAATCCTACCCACAGAACGTCTGGCTTAGCCTTGTGAATCATCGCGGCCACATCGGCTTCTTCTGCCGGCGTCAACGAGCGAAACGGTGGAGACAGGGTGCCCGCCACCTGAATATCGTACTTGGAACTTAACATTTCCCCCAGTGCTTCCGGCACGCCCGGCGCCCCGCCGTAAAAGAAATGGCGGTAGCGAGGACCTGTTTCTCGACAGAAAGCGTCCATTAATTCGGGACCGTAAACTCTCCGTCGCAAGGGGTGACCATGCCAGCGTCCTAACCAGACCAAGGGTGCGCCATCGGGAACGACAAGGTCGGCTTCGAGCAACAAAGTACGGAATGAGCAATCGTGCAGGGACTCGGTAACCCCGTGCATACCGGTCACCGCCACGTACCGAGTGCGAGGTCCGCGTTGACGGATCCATTCTTCCAACCCCTTTACCACCTGGGGAATCTGAACCGCATCAACACGAACTCCCAGAACGCGAAAGCTCTCTGTGCTCAGCATTTGATAGTTACGCTCAGTTGTGAAGGTAAGTGAAAGAAGAGCGGGAAGCGTTCACTGGTCAATATCTGAAGCGGAAAATCTAATCCGCAGCGATACCAATGGTGCGCTCCATGGTTGCTTCCTGTTGTTTGGCAATTTGGGCACTAATCCAGGGGTAGGTGTACGCCAAGCCCTGTCTAAGCTGGATAGAAGGCTCCCATCCCAGTGTCGTTCGGAGAAGATTGTTGTCGCTGTTACGTCCTCGAACGCCCTGAGGACCCGTCAAGTTGTGGCGCTTGGTAATCTGTTTGCCGGCGACCTCTGCGACCATATCGACCAATTGATTGATGGTGACGAGTTCGTCGGTACCCAGGTTAAGGGCGTCACGATAGTCCGCAGCCATGATGCGAATCAAGCCCTCGACGCAATCATCGACATACATAAAGGATCGAGTCTGCTCGCCGTCTCCCCAGACTTCGACTTCGCCTGGATTCGGCGCCAGCGCCACCTTGCGGGAGATGGCTGCGGGAGCTTTTTCCTTCCCGCCATCGTAGGTGCCGAGTGGGCCATAGACGTTGTGAAAACGGACGATGCGAGTTTCGAATTTGTAATCGTGCCAGAAATACCGGCACAACTCTTCGGCGTAGAGCTTTTCCCAGCCGTAGCCCGGTTCGGGTTCCGCGGGAAACGCATCTTCTTCCTTAAGGGGAGTGACGTCAGGGCTCTTTTGCTTGGTTTGGGCATAGACGCAGGCGGAACTGGAGAAGAGAAAACGATCGACGTCGTTCTGCCGGGCCGCCTCCAACATGTGAGCATTGATCAGGATGTTGTTGCGCGCAATCGCCGCATGAAACGCCGTAATGTAGCCAATGCCACCCATGTCGGCGGCTAAGTTGTAGACTTGATCGATCTGGCCACGGGTTGCCATCAGGCATTCGTCCCACTTTCGCAGGTCGCGGATCTCGAATTCATCGGCGGCAGACTCCTGGTATTCGGGGTATTTCACATCGACGCCCCGGACCCAGCAGCCTTCTGCTTTAAGGCGATTGACGAGATGATGGCCGATAAATCCGCCGGCACCAGTAACAACCACTCGGGTTTGAGCTTTCACGGGTAATCCTCCTAGGTTGGAAAAGAATTGCTCACAAACAACGGCAAGCTATTGCCGTGTGTCATCTGGGGCAGCGTAGTCATAGAACGGCTTCCGGAATAGATAGAGCAAATCGTGTAACAAGCCTGAAAGCGGGGAGCGATAGGCAAGATAGGCCAGGGCTGAAGACCGAAAAGCGAAGAGACCCGGAAAATCAGTCCACTTTCGGCGCAGATAAAACTTATCTTTGACAAAGGGTTTGTAATCTTGACTGAAGATTATTCTGTCCATCGATGGAGGGCTTTCCTCTTTTTCGACGTGCCGCAGATAGTAGATGCTGCGAGGATTGATTTGCATCAAACGGCAGCATGCATAGTCGGCCGCGTAGAGGTCATCGGCGATCATCAGCCAATTCAGTTCCACGGCATCCCCCTGCATGGGGCCGCTGCGATTCAGGCCGTACTTGCCATCGATGACGGAAAGGGCAGGCCGCAGCCTTTTGGTGATTTCATAAAGAACTTTCTCGAGAATCGGATGCAAGTTCAGGCGGATGGACGGTTCTGGGATGCACCCCCACTGATTCTTGATCGACATGCTAACGCCTGTGTTCATATGAATCTTGGGCACCGGCGCAGTGACAAATAAGTCGCACTCGTCGAGCAGCAACGGCGGGAAAGGCACCTGGACCGATTTGTTCTTGTAGGAAAAGTCAATCGTAGTTTGCGGCAGATGGCTCAGGTTGACAACGCGGATGCCGTACTTGTTTGTGAGCTGGCGAATGCCGGTCTTGTCGAAGACAGAATCGATGTCGAATCGGTTGTAACCCCCGGAGTCTGACTCGCCGACGATGATGCGATCGGTGTAGTCCTTCAGGGTGCGAACGATCGCTTCCACACATTCGGGATTGGTCATCACCCCCCGGCGGTATACCGGGAAGGTCAGGTTCGGCTTGATAAAAACGGTGTCACCCTGCTTTAGCCGGGCCCCAAGGTTGTGCCAGGCGAACCCGGTGCGCAGAACCGATTCATATCCCCGGTCGAGATGATCCAGAAAAATGCGCGACGCCTGGGCGCTCAAGCGGCGACCATCCGGCCGAAAATGTTCATCAAGGTCGAATGGCTTTCCCCGGGGCCATACCGGGTCTCAACCAAGTGCCGTCCGTAGCTCCCCATGGCCTTAATGTCCGCAGGACGGTCGATAAGGAATCGTACCTTCTCGATGAGATCGTCTACTTCTCCAGGGCGATAGAGTAGACCATTTTTTCCGTCTTCAACGATATAAGGCAGACCTCCAAGATTAGACGCGATCACAGGCTTGCAGCGACTGAAGTATTCCAGCACGACCATGGGAAAGTTTTCGTAGCATTCGGAAGGCACGATTGTAAATTTGGCGCCGTTGATGGTAGCCCATTTTGCATCGCCACTCTGAAAACCGAGAAAGCGAATATTCGTCAAATTATTGTCGTGGACGTACTTTTTGAGTTCCTGTTCCAGCGGACCGGTTCCGGCGATCCGGAGTTCGACGTCGCGCAGCTTCTGAAAGGCCTTAACCACGGTCCACGGCCCTTTCTCGGCAGAAAGTCGACCCAGGTAGAGCACGTAGTTACCCGCGCCGTCTGAGGTTGGGACCCCGGAGGTGGCCGCGTCGATAAAGTTGGGCCGTATGTATAGCTTATGTTCTGGAATACCAACCTCGAGCATTTTCTGTTTGTAGAACCCGGTCAGGCAGATGAACGCATCGATTTTATTCAACAGACCGGCGTTGCGATTAACGCTGAGAGTCGCAGAATAGAGGGCGCTGAGTAGGTAGCTATCCTTGTAGCAACGGTTGCGGATCGCGTGCAGATGATTTCCGAATTTACATCGTTCGCAAATCTGTCCGTGAACGTAATACCAGCCATTGGCGCAGTGCGGCCGGAAGTCGTGCACGACTTGAGCAATCGGTATGCGTAACCGATGGAGCACGTGATACAGGGATGGGGAGATAAGTGGATAAACATTATGGACGAACGCAACCTGTGGCTGAAAGTCCAGCACCAGTTTCTCGATATCAGCGACGGTCCGGGAAGAGTAGACGGTCCGCGGGAAGAACGCCAATTTGTCCCAGACGCCGTAACTCTTGATTTCGTCATTGTGCCGGGAGTAGTGCAGGACCTCATGCTTATTGAACTCGAGCAACTTGCGTTCAGCGATGGCGGCAGAATCTTCGCCGCCAAACTGCTGATAAAAGTCGTGAACGAACAATATCTTCATGCTCGCGCGGACTCCAAATCAGCTCGAGACGGCACCGACAGCACAGGACTATAAACAGGCGCACGCACCTGCGCACGGCGGAGGAACTCGGCCCAGCCGAGAACGACCAAGAAATGCAGAGGAGGATGGGCGACGAGAATTGTCATGACCACCGAGCGCACCGAAAGGAGAGCGAGTACGGCCACCGCTTCCAAAGTCAGCTGTCGCTCCAGGGTGTCAGCCCCCAGTCTCCGTAAAGACCGTACAAACATGTACCAGCAGGCGCCCAGAGACGCGAGAATCGGAATGGGGCCAAGAATTCCGTTGCCGACCAGCACCTCCAGATAATCACTGTGCAAGGTACTGGTGTGTTGAAAGCCAAGTTTATTGAGCACCGCAAACCGCCCAGCGGCATAAGCGCCCAGACCTCCCAGAGGATGCTGAAGAAAGACATTCCAGGCGGCGACCCACCAGTCCATTCTGCCGCTGAGAGACGCGAGTTGCTGGTGCTCCTGGCCGCGGGCCAGGAAGGTCCAAAGCACGGCGCCGGTTCCGGTCAAGGCAATCAGCGGTACGATGACGAAAGCGAGAAAGGCCGTAAAACCGATGCGCTTGGAAAAGAACAGGAGCAAGAAGGCTCCAACGATGAAGCCAGCCAGCGCACTGCGAGTTTGGGACAGGATCACGGCCGCGAAACTCGCGATGAAGACGCAGATGTACGTGAAGCGGCTGCCGCGCTGTTTCACAGTCGAAAGCAGCCGGCTCAGAGTTATGAGGCAAAGAATGGCGCCAATGTCGCCGACGCGGTTGTAATCCTGCTCGGGAAGGACCCCCACCAAACGATGACCCAAGACTCCCGTGTAGAAACCTTCTTCCCAAGCCAGTTTCGGGGCAACGAGCAGGCCGAGCCAGACTGTCGCCAGAAGAAATGCATACAGCGCCCACGTCCAATCGAAGAGACGCTTGTATTCCCTCGTAGAACGGACGGTCACGAGAATTGCCGCGAGTAGCGCCAGATCAACGAGGTATTCGAGAGATTTGTAAAGTGTCAGAGCAGGATAGACCGACCAGAGCGTGGTAAGTAAAGACAGTAAGCCATAGGCAGTCAGGGCACCGACGATTCCGCGGAAAAGAGACTCCAACCAAAGGGTGCGCCGCAATCCGAGGCGCAGCAACAGAGCTAACCCGACGCACACCACCAGCAGAATTCGATAGGTCGCGGCCGCGTCAGCGGGCTGATCCTGAATTGCATTCGCATCGCGCTCGCGAAGCACAAACCCGCTCGCCCAGATCAGCAGCCACAGCCACTGCCACCAGGCGACATTCTGAAACAGGTGCCGGAGTTTCCGTCCACCCTGGCGAAACGCAGTCATGAAGAGCAGCCCCAAGGGCAGCCCCATGATGAGCAAGCCCAGGGCAACAAGCGCTTTGGTGGTGCTCATACCCGACGTAATTACGGTCAACAACCAGGCAATCAGAAAACCAAAGCCAAGCAGCAGCGGTAATGGCCAAAACTGTCGCATTTTTGAATCATCCACGTTGGAAAGGAATGTGTAGATCGATGAGGAGGGAGTTATCCGTACGATGTTAGGCGTCCTGAAAATCAGACATAGCCCAAACCTGCCAGGCGTTCATGAATGACTTTCTCGCGCTCCGCGTCAGAATCGTCCGGCTTGCGTTTCTCCATGCCGGCCACTAACGATCGTCCTTGCATAGAATCCGGAATCTCGTAGCCTGCCAAGTCAAGCAGAGTGGGAGCTACATCCAGCAAGTGAGCACCTTCATACTGTCCGCTAAGGGGGCAATTCGGCGCAACGAGCAGAAACATTCCCTTCTGAGCATGATTGCAGGCGTCTGGGCCGGTGTCATTTTCCCGGACGTAGATGTCAGGATAGCCGACGGTGCCGATCGAGCGCCAGAACAGGCCGCCGAAATGAACAATCAAGTCGGGAGCGACGTTGCGAACGGTGTGATACACCTCTTTAGGTTTGAAGACGAGGGAATGGAGGGGCTGGCCTTTGCTGTCCGTCATGGCTTCGAACTTCGCCTTGACTTCATCCCGGAAAGCCTCGTATTGCGAGGGTGGAATCACCCCCTGCGGTTCGCGTCCTTCCACATTAAAGAAGACCCGGGCGTAATATCCTCCTTCGCTCCACACCCGCGTCTTCGCCCAATTCACTTTGAGTTGGTTGAAGGGAGTGACCTGGGTTGGAGTTTCGTCCAGCACCAGGAGCCCCTCATCGATGAGCCACTGGTTCACTGCGATGCCACCATCGAGGCGCTGGGCGCCGTGATCAGAGACGAGCAATAAGATCGTGTCGTCGTCGAGCAGTTCCATCACGCTGCCGATCTGCTCATCGAGTAACTGGTAGTAGTCGGGAATGACCTGCTCGTAGGGGTTACCGGGCTCATATTGAACATGTGTCGGATCGAAATAATTCCAAAATCCGTGGTGCACGCGGTCGAGGCCGATATCCACGAACTGAAAGAGGTCCCACTCCTGCTCGGTAAGCAGCCACTTGACGACGGTCCACTGCTTGCGATTCATGGCAAAAATCTCGTCACGCAGCCAGTCTTTTCTATCGGTACGGAAGTTCTTGACGTCTACCGGGTATTCTCCGACTAGGTTCGTGATCTCAGCCTTGATCGAGGTCGGGTAAGTGAAGTCGTCCTTGACAGGGTCCGGCGTGAGGAAACATCCGACGCTGATGCCGTTAATGCGCCGAGGAGGAAAATTGGGAGGGACGCCGACCACGATCGATTTTTTGCCTTCCCGCGCGAGGCAATCCCAAAGAGCCAAGGACTTGATGGAAGCGGAATTGACGAATCCCAATTTGTCGTAGGAATAATCCAGACGATTGCGGAAACCGTAGATGCCCAAAGAACCGGGGTCCTGGCTGGTGCTCATGCACATCCAGGCGGGTACCGTGATTGGAGGGACCACGCTTTCTAGCCGGCCATAAAGGCCGACATCCATAAGGCGGCGTATGTTGGTGAGCCGCTCATCCCGAAAGAGCACGTCAGGTGCGGCACAGTCCAGTCCCAAGATGCAGATTTTCATGAGAGACCCTCGATTAGGGATGTTCCTTCCAGAGAGTTGTGAGGCCCAGCACCCAAATGCTTAAGGATGGTCGGGGCCATGTCGAGAATATTCGCCTGAGAGCCGACCATCGGGCGATTCATGAACAGCACGCCGGGGACCGCATCGGGATCCATGATGTGATCGCCGCTCCAGCGCCGCGTATTGTTCTCAAACAAGGACGAAGAGAATCCGCCGAGAGAAGTTTGCCAAGACACTCGAAATCCGGGGCAGTAATTTACTAAAAGGTCAGGGGACTGATCGACGTAAGGCCCGGAGTATAAGTCTTCCTTCCGGGAAACGGTGCGAATCGCGGTGCGACCAGTGTCGGGGTCGGGGAGATCTTTGAGTCCGCTTTGTATGGCATTCCGCACGCGCTCAGCCTCCCCGCTATGCGGTTCCACGATGCCCTGGCGCTCGCGGCCCTTCATGTTCAGATAAACGCCGCCTAAACCAAGGCCGTAAGCATAGGTTTTCGACCAGTCCACCGCCGCGAAGCAGTCTCCCATGTCCTCACTTGGCTTTCGATTGTCTTTCAAGGCCAGAAGCTGGTTCTGCCACAGCCACGTATTGGTGTCGAAAGCACGGCGGAAGGAATTGAAGCCGTGATCGGAAAGAACAAGAAGAAGAGTATTCTCGTCGGTTTTATCAAGGACGCGCCCGACCAGGGTGTCGCAGCGGCGGTAGAGCTCCCCGATGCGCTGGGAGAGTTCCGGAGCGAGGTCACGATCAAAGTAAGGATGATCGCGATCGATGAAGCGCCAGAGCATGTGTTGCACACGGTCCGGCGTGTCGAACAAGACAAAAAACATTCCCTCGGAAAAGCGCGAGAGCTCGTGGGTCATCATCTTTTCGCGTTCCTGGAAGACAAGATCGCACTGAGCGGAATAGGCATCTTCGTCGAAGCGTCCGTTGTTCAGCCCGGTATGATCCTCCGCCATGCCAACGGTCGAAAACAGGCCTATTTGTTCGGACAACTGTTTCCCATAGTCGGCGGGAGTGGAGATCGGAAACGGCGGGGCGGCTGGGTCAAAATTTACGGGTGATGCATAGAACTCGAGGTGCGGATCCAATTGACGACAGTAGAATCGAACGATTCCGGTCTGCGACAGGAGCATGGAAATCTTAAATCGCAGCCGGATCCATGGGCTCCAGCCTCCGAGTGGGACTTCCACGGTGGCCGGATCGCCTTCCGTGTGAATACACAACCTGCGGCGATCGCGGTCTATCCGCACCCGAATCTCGGAAACGGCATCGGCGGGTGGATTAGATCGGGGATTGCGAGGGCCATTCACGCGGGTCGTGCATTCCGATGTGCCATCGAGGTAGACGATCTGCTCGTGTTCCTTGGCCTGAACGCTTCGGTTTGCCGTGTAGAAGGTACCGGTTCCCTGGCTGCCTCGCAGGTCCGGCACTCCCACTCCCGAGAGCATCTTCCCCAACAGTTTGTCTGTAGGGAAGGTGCATGGACACCGCAAAATGACACTCGGAATCCCGCGCTCGGTTAAGCGCTGCCAGATGGGCACGCCGCTACGCTTATTAACGACACGCGGCAGCGCCAAAAGACCCTTTGGCTTTTCGAAACGGTTGAGGGCAATGTCCGGCAAATAGGTATCAGGGTCGCGGGAAATAAAATCGAAGATCCCGTGCCCGCCCGGATTGGTGCCAGTGACAAAGGACGACCAGGCCACGGGGGTTTGCGCCGGGTAAGTCGTTTTCAAGCGGCTGTAAGATCCAGCGGCACGAAGCCGAGCGAGATTCGGCAGTTCATTGCGCTGCATCAGCGTCTCGACAATACTGGGTTCCAGTCCATCGAGTCCGATAACTATGACCTTTTTCCTCAAAGCGGGCCCCTAAATTATTGACCATCCTGTGATTCTTCGACGTGGGTCGAAGGGCGAAAGCGATTCGCAATCTTGCCGAAAGTCACCAGCACTTTGTTCCAAAACATTAGTACGATGCCGGCAAGGGTAGCCAATCCAGAGGCAACTCCCATGATCTGATCAGGGCCGCCGTACAGAGCGAGAAGTTCGGGTCTCATGCGTAATTTCCTTTCGTAGGGGAAGTTTATTTTGTGAACGTGGAGAGTGCCACGTTTGACGCGGGTTTAGCGGGTTGGTTTGGCTTCGGGCCGTCCACTTGACTCCAAAGCTCTGTGGTCAGTGTGCTTAAAACTTCATCGGCTTGCGGACCAGAAGCGAGGTTTTGTAGTTCCTTGTCGTCACTTGTCCAGTGATAAAGCTCAGGAGGCAAGTTTTGAGACACGATCAGGTGCCACTGTGGTCCGACGATGGCTTTCATCCATCCCTTGGAAGCTGGATAGCTTTTTGGGATATAGAGATTCTGGGCCAACTCGGAGATCGGATCGCGCCATCCGGGATTCTGGTCCGGGCGTGTCCAGAGTCGCGCCAAGGACGGGACCGGGAAGCGGGTGTCGGGAACTCCCAGAAGATCGACTATCGTCGCCGGGAGCGACACCGCCGTGACCGGCCGATCCAGCCGAACGTTAGCGGGGATACGACCCGGCCACCAGTAGACCAGGGGCACATGAATCAGTTCACGGTAAAGAGCATTTCGATGAGTGAGCAGGCCATGATCGCGAAATGCTTCGCCGTGATCGGAAGTGATGATTACCAGCGTGTTCCGATCCATGCCACGATCTTTTAATTCCGTGAACAGGTTGCCGATCTGCGCGTCCATGTAAAGGATGCTGCGATCATAGTTGTCCACCTGCTCCTGAAAGTCGGGGGGAGACATGCGAGATAAGCGGAACAGATACGGGTTGTCTTTCCTCAATACCTGTTGGTCGTTGTGATTGAGAAGTGAAACGGGAGGAAGGCTGAGATGATCCCGGAATTTGTCCCGATACTCAGGAACCGTCATATACGGCTCATGGGCGTCGAAGTAGTTAATGAAGGCGAAGAATGGCTTACTACGATCCTGATCGATCCAGTGGATCAGCTCTCGATTCACTTCGGACGCGCGCTTCCGAGTGGGCAATTCATCGAACCGCGGGCTATCCGGAGCATAGCGATTGGCAATCCGGCCCCACAGGGTTCTGAAGAACATATCTCCCAAAGAGTAAAAATAGTCTTCGAAATGGATGAAGCCGCGTGCGAACCCACCTCTGCGGGTGAAGTAAAAGAGATTAGCCGAGAAACCCGCAGTACGATATCCGTGTTGTCGCAATGCTTCAGAAAGGGTTGGATATCGAGTGTCGAGAGGAGTTTCACCATCCGCTCCGTGCTCGTGAGGATAGCGGCCCGTGAGCATCGAGGCATGCGAAGGCAAAGTCCACGAAGAAGCTGCAATGTCATTGTCGAAGGTCACGCCCTCTCGGGCGATCTGTTGGAGATTCGGAGTTGTCGGGCGTTCGTACCCGTAGAGGGACACGTGATCTGCCCTAACCGTGTCCATGACAATCACAAGAACGTTTGGCGTTCCCGCCGGGAGGTGAGCCAGGCGCTGCTCGGCCCTGCGTTCCCGGATCCTCCGCCCGCCCTCTATGCCCGCGACCAGTAAGACCGCCGCGACAACAATCCAGGGCAGGGTCTTTCGGAAATAGGTACTGACGTTCGCTGTGCGCGGAGAAAACCATCGAGTCAGAGTTATAGTCAGACCGGCTGACAGAACGAGGACGGCCAGAGGTCCAAGCCGGCCGGTGACTGCCGTCCAGTCGAGAAACGTCAGAAAGCAGAAGAGTCCGAATATCCAGGTCAAGGGTACACGGGTGAAGATCCGGCTAACAGATCCGACTACGACACCGATTCCAAGGAAAATGACCAAGCTAACGACGGTCGAAATCCAGACAATTTGGAGCGATACGCCGGCACGAATATTTGAGTTCAAGTAACCCAAGCCAAATACCGCAAAAAGCGCAAGTCCTT
>Ga0335081_10018754_pt1 | contig 11184 bp, 10 predicted proteins | sample Lox_Sample_35_FD_206713 | JGI IMG/M metagenome (GOLD analysis project Ga0335081, IMG submission 206713) | Soil microbial communities from Loxahatchee National Wildlife Refuge, Florida, United States - Lox_Sample_3.5 | ecosystem: Environmental > Terrestrial > Soil > Wetlands | place: USA...
TCGCGCTGCTTCTGATCCTGCTCAAGCTGTGGCGGCCGACGGAGGTTCTGGCTTATGGCGGCGCGCCGATCAGCGCCGAGCAGGAGGCGCAGGCCGAGGGCCATGGGCTGACGCCGGGCGAAGTGCTCCAGGGCTGGCTGCCGATCATCATTCTGATCGCGGTCGTGGTGGCTTGGACCGGACCGTGGTCGCACTTGCCGGCGATTGTTCTCCTGCATTACGCCGTCGCCGCGAATTCGGCCATCACGCCCGGCGCCACCATCAGCGCGATCTTCAACTGGACGCCATTCGTCGGCGGCACCGCCATTCTGGTGTCCTGGATCATCGCCGCCGCCGTGCTGCGCGTGAGCATGAATCAGATCGGCGAGATCTTCGCCAAGACCTGGTCGCAAATGTGGGGCGCCTGCCTCGTCGGCGTCTTCATCTTCGGTCTCGCTTACGTGTTCAACTATTCGGGCATGGCGGGCTCGCTCGCCAACGCCTTCGCCAAGATCGGGCCGGCCTTCATCGTGGTGGCGCCGATCCTGGGCTTCATCGGTGTCGCGCTGTCGGGCAGCAATACCTCGACCAACGCCATGTTCGGCACGTTCCAGGCGCTGGTCGGCAAAGTACTCGGTTTTCCCGTGCTGCTGTTGCCGACGCTCAATTCGGTCGGCGCCGAGATCGGCAAACCGATCGCGCCGCAGACCGCAAGCGTCGGCGTGTCGACCTCGAAGTTCGTGCGCAACGAAGGCGAAGTGATTCGCCACAATTTCGGTTGGTGTCTCGTCCTCTTGGGCTACCTCGTCGTCATCGGGGTCGCCTGCTACTTGTTCTTCCCCAACATCGCGGTGCTGCCGGGACACTGACGCGGATCTTGGACCCAACCTGGCTTGGACCCAGGCTGGCTTGTAAGGATGCAGTGGGGCCGCCACGCCGCGGCCCCATTGTTTTGATTTAGCCCGTAGCGACATTCCGGCGCAGCCGATCCGTCAAGCGACTTGACGCCGGCCATCGGCGTACGGACTAAGTCGCTGCGCTCGGCCGTCCGGTCGTGCGGTCCCTTACGTCAATTCGGAGACGACAATGCTCTGCTTGCGCCGGCGCTTTGCCTGCTGGCTTGCCGTGATCCTGGCGGCGGCCGTGTCGTGGCCCGCGGTCGCCGGCGAAGGCTTTCCATTCGGCACCGAATTGATGCTCGATGCTGCGCCGATGCAGGGCTCCAAGCGCATCCCGATGCTGGAAATCGAGGACGACGGCACCGCCTCGATCGATCTGTGGTGCATGAGCCTGCGCGCCCAGGCGACCGTGACCGACGATTCGATCACGATCGTGCCGGGCGCGCCGACAAGTCTGATCCCGGGACAGCCGGCGGCACAGGCAACGCCATGCGATCCGGATCGGCAAGCAAGCGATGCGGCGCTCGTGTCCGCGCTTTCCCAGGTCACCACCTGGCGCCGCAGCGGTGATCGCGTCGAGCTGTCCGGCCCGACGACGCTGCGTTATCGGTTGATGACGAACTGAAGTTGAGCGGCGCTCAAGCCGGTTCTCCCGGGAGAAACGTCTCCTCGCCGAGACCATCACGCACGTAGAGCTTTTTGGTCGCGATAAACGTCATGACCGTGATCGGCCCGGCGAAAATCAGCGACACTCCGCCGAACAGGAAGAGAATGATGACAATGCCAAGCAGCATGACGGCGGGCGGAATGTAAGCCATGCGCCGCTGGATGAGCGGCGCCACCAGATTGCCCTCGATCTGATGGATCGCCAAATAGGCGATGATGGTCCATAGCGCTGCGGAATTTCCTTTGGTCACGGCGACCAGCACTGCCGGAACCGCCGCGATGATCGGCCCCAGATAAGGTATGAATTCGGCGAAGCCCGCGATGACGCCGAGGGCGAGCGGCGACGGCAGCCCGATCAGCCAAACGATTGCGGTAGACAGGACACCAATGACGATCATTTGCACGAGTTCGCCGATCAGCCACAGCCGCAAGCCTCGCCCGATATCGTCGATCGCTTGGTTGACGTGGCTTCGCCATCCTTCCGGAAACAGCTTCGCGAGACCCGAACGGTAGAGCGCCGGCTGGGCGGCCAGATAAAAGCCGGCGACGACTGAAACCAGCCGCGAGCGCGCCGATAAACGTGACGCTGACTGAAAATAGCCGGGTGAGCAGGTTGGGAATCGAAAATCCGCCGCCGCTTTGGATGTGCGAGAGCAAAATCTTGCCGACCTCGGATCCCTGCAGCCGCGCTGTGAGCGTCGTCGTCGCGGTTGCGGCGCGTTGCAGCACGTCGCTCATCTCCGCGTCGATTTGCGTCCCGAACAGGTAGCCGGCTCCGCCGGCCGCCCCGACGATAATGGCACCGGAGATCGTCAAGGCGCTCCACTGCGGCAGCTTGCCCCAGGAGGTCAACGGCTCGGCGAGCAGCCGCAGCAGCGTGGCAATGATGATCGCGCCGATGACCACGAGAATGACATCGAACAGAAACCATACCAGAACCGGGACGAGAGCAACAAGGAGGACGATGGCCGCTCGTTCGAAAAATTCGAGCCTGTTCATTCGCGATGGCGGCAATCGTTCTCCATACAAACGGCAGCCTCCGATTTCACCGCCTGCGCCCGCCAGCATAGAGGGAACGGCAAAGCCGGAGCGATGTTCCCCGATCTCCTGAGCCTCGAACGGACAGCGCCGGCAAGCGGAACCGCAGCGGCGCACCGCGGATTGACGCTGGCGGAACCGCTCCATTGCCGGGAGCGGCTGACGGTGCAGCCGTGGAATTTCTTTTCATATCCTGGGCTTGGCTTGCCATCGTGGTCTGGCTGATTGGGCGCGCCTTCAACCAGCGCAACCTGCTGCAAATGCTCGAACCGGCTGCGCCGCCGTTGGCCGATGGCGCTCCCGGCCTGGCCGTCGTCATTCCGGCGCGAGATGAGCAAGCCAATATCGAACGCTGCCTGTGCAGTGTCGTGCAACAGACCTATCCTGCGTCGCGCCTGCGTATCGTGGTGATCGACGATCATTCGACCGACGCCACTTTCTCCATCGCCGCCGCCATTGCCAAGCGATACCCGCGCGTAGCCGTCTTGCGCAGCCCGGCGTTGCCGCCGCATTGGGTCGGCAAGTCGCATGCCTGCTGGATTGGCACCCGTGCGATCGCGCCGGATACCGAATGGCTGTGCTTAATCGACGCCGACGTCTGGGCGGAGCCGGCCTTGCTGGCGAGCGCCGTCGCCGCCGCCCATGCCGCCGATCTCGATCTCTTGTCGCTCGCTCCGCGGCAGGAACTGCAAAGCTTCGCCGAACGCCTGATCATGCCCTGCGGACTTTATCTGCTCGCCTTCTGCCAGGACCTCCGCAGCGTGCAAGCGCCCGACGGAAAAGAGGCAACGGCAACCGGTCAATTCATGCTGGTGCGGCGCGCCGCCTATGACGCGATCGGCGGCCACGCCGCCGTGCGCGGCGCCATTTGCGAGGATCTGATGCTGGCGCGCCTGATCAAGCGATCCGGCCGGAGCGTGCTGCTGCAGGATGGCCATCGCCTGCTGGCGACCCGCATGTATACCGGCTGGGCGACGTTGTGGGTCGGCATCGCCAAGAACCTGAGCGAGATGCTTGGCGGCCCAGTGCGCACCGTCACCATCGCGTTCATCGCAGTGGCCCTTGCCTGGGCGGCGGTGCTGGTGCCGGGCGCCGACGCCGTCGGTTGCGCGCGCGCCAATCCGGCGGCGTGCTGGGCCTTGCTTCCCGCGTTGCTCGGTTTCGCCGCCGCTTTCGGCCTGCATATTGCCGGCGCCTCCTATTTTCGCGTTCCGTTTTGGTACGGTTTTCTGTTCCCGCTCGGTTATGCCGCCGGCGCGGCGATGGCGCTCGACAGCATTCGCCGCCGGCTGGCCGGACGCGTGATCTGGAAGGGCCGCACCTATCCGTGAGTCTATCTGTGAATTTGCCGATGAATCCCGCCATGAGCCTGCAGTTATGAGCACGGCGCCAAAGCGTCTGAAGATCGTGCGCAGCGACCACGAACATGTCGGCAGCATTTCCACCGCCACGACGATTTTCGTGCTGATCGCCGCCGCCTTATTGCTTTATGAGATCCAATGGATCCTGCCGCCGTTTATTCTTGCCGGGGTGGTTGCCTATATCTGTACGCCCTTGCTCGACTGGCTGACGGAAAAGAGCGGTCTGCCGCGCTCGCTGTTCGCGCTGACGGTTTTTGCGGCGTTTCTGCTCGCCGCAGCCGTGGGCGGTTATCTGGCGGGGCCGCCGCTCGCCCGCGAACTGGCGCGCATGTTCACCGATTTCGAAAGCATCGTGCGGGAACTCGCCGCCCGCATCCTCGGCAGCGAGAAAGTCAGCCTGCTCGGCCAGCCAATGGATGCGGCGCAGCTTGCGCACGCCGCCGGCGCGGGCGTGCGCAACTGGTTCGGCCAGACCGGCGCCATCGTCGCGGTCGGCGGGGTCGCCTTCGGCTCGATGTTCGGCGGCATCCTGACGCTCGTTTTGCTGTTTTATTTTCTGTTGGGTGGTCCCGGCATCGCGCGCGGCTTGCTGCGGCTGGTGCCGCCGGGGCAGCGGCCGCTCATTCTGCATATCTGGTCGTTCCTCGACCCGGTGCTCAAGCGCTATTTTATCGGCGTCCTGATCGTGGTGGCCTATGCCGCCAGCGCCGCCTATGTCGGCCTCGGCTTGGTTCTCGGCATTCCCCACGCGTTTCTGCTCGCGCTCTTGACCGGGTTTCTCGAAATGATTCCGGTGATCGGGCCTGGCGCGTCGGCGCTGATCGCCGGCCTCGTGGCGGTGCACTACGCCACCGGCATCGGCCCGATCATCGCCTATGCGCTCTACGCCACGGCATTGCGCATTTCGATCGACCAAGTGTTCGGGCCGCTCGCGCTCGGCACTGCGGCGCGATTGCATCCGGTGCTGGTCATCTTCTGCTTTCTGGCGGGCGGCGTGCTGTTCGGCATGGTCGGCGTCATCATGGCGGTTCCGGTCGCGCTCACCGTCAAGGTCACGTTGATGCTGCTTTACGATGAGCCTTTGCCGGTCGGCGGACATGTCAAGTAAGACGCCGGAAAGCCCCGGTTCGCCGGGTTGTGTCGAATACCTGACGAAACTTTCCGCGCATGTGGTCGTTTTAACAGCGGGGGCCTCTAGATTGCCCGTATCAGCTCATGGAAGTCAGCACTGCCATTCCCCCCGATCGGAATGCGGAGCGCTTCGATCATCCTTGGCTGGAGGCTCTTGTCACAGCGCTGGACGATCGATTGCGCCTGCGCATCGGCGTTTTCGAATATAGCCGCAATCCGGCCTGCCTGTTCCGCATCCAGATCGTCACCAGTGCCGACGACGTCGCCCTTTCGGACGGCGTGACGGTCCACGCCGGCGATCGCGTCGTCAATCTGCATGTCTGGAACGAGCAGTTTCCGCGTTTTTTGCGGCACCGCCCCACGCTGGCCTGGGCGCGGCGCGTCGATCGCGCCTTCGACATCTCGCTGCGCGAGCTCAGCGACTATCTGGCGGCGCGCCCCGATCTCGGCGACGTGGTCGCGATCTGCGGCAATATGGGTTTTAGCCCGGCGGCGCGCAGCAAACAGCTGGCGCGCTATGTCGGCCGGTTCGGCTTCGAACGGGTTGCCGCGCCGCGCGCGGCTTCGCTGCGGCAGCACATGCATCTGTTCGGCGAAAACATCCTGATCTCGATGATGGTGCTGGCCCGCAATGCGGCGGCGCTCCGCGCCGACACGCTGCGGCGCGACCGAACGCTGGTCTTCATGTCGCGATGGACGCTGCAACGACGCTACGGATCGGCGCGTGAGCGCGCGGCCTAGGAGAGAAAAGAGCACGAATTGCAGCCGGGCGGTTTCGGTCGCAAAGCTGTTGGGTTTCCGATGCCGAAAAAGAATTCCTGGTCACGGTACTGGACATCGTCGGCGTTTTCCTGGCCGGCGCATTTCTGGCCGCTCGCTCTCAATACGGCGGAACCGCAATCCAGGTGGCGGCAGTCTTGGAAGGAGGCTTGGAGCGAAGTCTGGGCCAGCCCACGGAGTTTCTCGTGCGGCGATGACGCCGCCGATGCGGCATTCGATCTGGCCGACCTGTCGGCCGGATCGGTCATCGCGCTGGTCGGCCTGACCTTCGAGGCCCGCATTGCCGCCGGGCCCGGAGTGCTGGTGATTTGCCGCGGCGTCGGAGGCTGCGCGGCCGAAATATTGCCCGCTGCCGTGCGCGGCGGCTGCCGCAGCATCATCAGCTTCGGCGTCGCCGGTGGCCTAGCTCCCGATCTTGTCCCCGGCGATTGCATTGTCGCGTCCGCAATTATCGACTATCCGACCGAGCGGCCGACCGATCCGCTGTGGTCGGACAAACTCCTCGAACTGATCCCCGAAGCGCGCCGCGGCGCGATTGTCGGCGTCAATGCCGTGGTGTCGGACCCTTGCGATAAGCGCAGGCTGGCCGAGAGGACTGGCGCCATCGCGGTCGATATGGAATCGCATCTGGTCGCGCGGTTGGCGGAATCGCATGGCCTGTCCTTTGCCGCGGTCCGCGTCGTGATTGATCCGGCCAACCGCGCGGTGCCGCCGGCGGCACTCTTGGCCATGGCGTCTGACGGCGGCACCGACATGACATCCATGATCTGGGAAATACTGGCGCGACCGTCGCAAGTCGCGGCGATGATGCGCATTGCCGCGGACGCTTATGCGGCCCGCGCGGCATTGGTGCGGCTGCGCCGCGTGCTCGGGCCGGATTTTCGCTGCCGGTGACCTCTGGCGGATATCGCTCGAGCCCGGAGCGTCGTCCCTTTTTCGATTGCATCGACGGAGCTTTGTCGGCAAGCTCGGTTGCAATTTCTATCTATGACAATTTCTTGGCAAGTCCATGACTGAGCGCGCCTCGTTGTGGACATCGACCGGGGGGCGAGCATGGACGAGAAGATCGATCTGCACCAACAACTGCACGAGGCGATGGACGATGAAATCGCCAAGCGGACTCAGATTCATCAGGCCAACATCGCGAGAATAAAAAGCGCGATTGCAACGAGGAGGCTGGCCGCGGCGCCTGCGCCGTCCGTTCCGCTCGCTTTGCTGGCGCACGGCGATTCCTGGTTTGATTACCCGCTGTCGGGCAACGCCTATACCGGGAGCAATACCGACACGATCGTGCAATTGCAGTCGCTCGGAACGATCAATCCGATGATCTTGAACGTCTCGCAGTGGGGCGATGCCACCACGGCGGAGCTGGGCCTGACCAAGCAGCAGCGCATGATTGCCGCGCTGCAGAATTCGGCCAATTGGCTGACCGGCAACAAGCCGGACGCAATTCTATTCTCGGGCGGCGGGGACGACATTGCCGGCGATCAGTTCTGTATTTTTCTCGACTATGCGGGTGGGGCAAACGGACTCGATCCCGTGCGCTTTCAGGCCGTGCTCGACATGGTGAAATCGAGCTACGGAGATTTATTCGCGTTCCGCGATAAATATGCTGCGGGCGTTCCGATATTTGGTCACTGCTACGATTTTCCGATCCCCAATGGCGTACATCCGATCTGTACGGGGCCTTGGCTGAAGCCGTCGCTCGACTACTGCGGCTATAACGTGGCGCAAGGCACGGCGATCGTTCGTCAGGCGCTTCTTGCCTTTAAGACCGTGCTGCAGGGACTGGCCGCCGTTGCGTCCAACAATTTCATTCTGGTCGAGACCCAAGGCACGCTCCAGCCGGCCGATTGGGCCAACGAACTGCATCCTTTTCCGGGCGGCTTTCAGGCCATCGCCGAGAAGTTTGTTGCAGCATTGCGCACGAAGTTTCCCAACCGGATATGACGGAGGGCGGGAATGGACGCAAACAAAAAGGGCGCGGATCGCTCCGCGCCCTTTGCATTTCCGATGGCGACCTGGCCTAGAAGCCGCCATCTGAAGTCGGCCTTGGCCGACTTCAGACCGGTCTAACTTTGGGCGGTTAGAAACCGCCCATGCCGCCCATGCCGCCGCCGCCCGGCATTGCCGGCATGGCGGGAGCTTCCTTCGGCAATTCGGCGACCATGGCTTCGGTCGTGACCAGGAGGCCGGACACCGAAGCCGCGTCCTGCAGCGCCGCACGCACCACTTTGGCCGGATCGACGATGCCCTTTTCGAGCATGTCGACATAGTCCTCGGTCTGCGCGTCGAAGCCGTAGGTCTCCGACTTGTTCTCGAGGATCTTGTTGACGACGATCGAGCCTTCGACGCCGGCGTTTTCGGCGATCTGGCGCAGCGGCGCTTCGATCGCTTTCAGCACGATGTTAATGCCGGTCTGGACGTCGGCATTGTCGTTGGAGAGCTTGCCGACCGCCTTCTTGGCGCGAAGGAGCGCGACGCCGCCGCCCGGCACGATGCCTTCCTCGACCGCGGCGCGGGTGGCGTTGAGCGCATCCTCGACGCGGTCCTTCTTCTCCTTGACCTCGATTTCGGTGGCGCCGCCGACACGGATCACCGCGACGCCGCCGGCGAGCTTGGCGAGCCGCTCCTGCAGCTTCTCGCGGTCGTAGTCGGAGGTGGTCTCCTCGATCTGCGCCTTGATCTGATTGACGCGGCCCTCGATGTCCTTCTTCTTGCCGGCGCCGTCGACGATCGTGGTCTTCTCCTTCTCGATCACGATCTTCTTGGCGCGGCCGAGCATGTTAAGGGTCACGCTTTCGAGCTTGATGCCGAGGTCCTCGGCGATGAGCTGGCCGCCGGTGAGGATGGCGATGTCTTCCAGCATGGCCTTGCGGCGATCGCCGAATCCCGGCGCCTTCACCGCCGCCACTTTCAGCCCGCCGCGCAGCTTGTTGACCACAAGGGTGGCGAGCGCCTCGCCTTCGATGTCCTCGGCGACGATCAAAAGCGGCTTGCCGGACTGCACCACCGCTTCAAGCACCGGCAGCATGGCCTGCAGCTGCGCCAGCTTCTTCTCGTGCAGCAGAATGTAAGCGTCTTCGAGATCGGCCACCATCTTCTCGGCGTTGGTGATGAAGTAGGGCGACAGATAACCGCGGTCGAACTGCATGCCCTCGACGATCTCGACCTCGGTGTCGAGCGCCTTGGCTTCCTCGACGGTGATGACGCCTTCGTTGCCGACCTTTTGCATCGCCTGCGCGATCATCTTGCCGACTTCGTGGTCGCCGTTCGAAGAAATGGTGCCGACCTGGGCCACTTCGGCGGACGAGCTGACTTTCTTGGCGCGCTTCTTGATGTCCTCGACCACGGCGTTGACCGCAAGGTCGATGCCGCGCTTGAGATCCATCGGGTTCATGCCGGCGGCCACCGACTTGACGCCCTCCTTGACGATCGCCGCGGCGAGCACGGTCGCCGTCGTGGTGCCGTCGCCGGCGACGTCGTTGGTCTTCTGCGCCACCTCGCGCACCATCTGCGCGCCCATGTTCTCGAACTTGTCTTCGAGCTCGATCTCCTTGGCGACGGTGACGCCGTCCTTGGTGATGCGGGGAGCGCCGAACGACTTGTCGAGCACGACGTTGCGGCCTTTCGGGCCGAGCGTGACTTTCACCGCATTGGCGAGCGTCTCGACGCCGTGCAGCATGCGGTCGCGGGCGTCGGTTGAGAATTTTACGTCTTTCGCGGACATTTCTGATTTCTCCTTGGAATTTGTTTAGGCGATCACGCCCATGATGTCGGACTCCTTCATGATCAGGAGATCCTCGCCGTCGAGCTTGACCTCGGTGCCCGACCATTTGCCGAACAGCACCCGGTCGCCGGACCTGAGCTCGATCGGAATAAGCTTGCCGTTCTCGTCACGGCCGCCGGGGCCGACAGCGACGACTTCGCCCTCCGACGGCTTCTCCTTGGCGGTGTCGGGAATGATGATGCCGCCCTTGGACTTCTCGTCGGCCTCGATACGCTTGACGACCACGCGATCATGCAGCGGCCGGAACTTGGTCTTCGCCATAAATCACCTCGGTGCCGCGCAAGCTTTCAAATGATTGGCAAGCTATGGCGGCGTTCGTGTTGTGAAAATCGTTGTCCTGACAGAGCCTTAGCACTCATAGTCACTGAGTGCCAGAGAGGCTACGGGGAGATAAGACGCGGCCGCTGCGCTGTCAAGGCGCAGCCGCAGAAATGGCAAACGGCAAAGGCTTGCTAGTGGGCGCGTGCCGTTCGCTGCTAATCTCTGCCGCGGCGGACGAGGAGGAACCGGAAAATGCGCGCGCTGACGCTCGAGGAGGCCAATACCATCATCGCGGCGACTTTCGCCGCGGCCAAGAAACATAAATGCCGGCCGATGAGCGCAATCGTTCTCGACGCCGGCGGACGGGTCAAGGCGTTCCAGAAGCAGGACCATGCCTCGATGCTGCGCTTCGAAGTTTGCTATGGCAAAGCCTATGGCGCGCTGGCGCTGGGACGGCCGTCCAAGCTCGTGCTGCAGAAGGCCAATGAGAAGCCGCTGTTCATGCAGTCAATCGAGAACCTCGCCGATTATCCGCTGTTCCTCGAAGGCGGCGGTCAGTTGATCCGCGACAAATCCGGCGAAGTGGTTGCCGCGATCGGCATTACCGGCGATGCCAACGAGATGGATGATATCTGCGCCATCGCCGGCATCCACGCCGCCGGCTATTGCGCCGACAGCGACTTCTTTGGCGATCCCGAGCAGATGCGGGTGCTGAGCATCCACAAATCGGCGCCGCCGGTCGATCCGCGGCCCAAAACGGTGCATGCCAAGGCAAAGCCGGCCGGGCAGGGCGGCAATGGCGGCCGCTCCGCCCGCAATGGTTCCAGCCGCCGGGCAACGGCGTAACCGCCCCATCCGGGCCGCAATCGTCCACGACTGCTTTGATGGTTTATTCCGAGGGCGCAATTTGCAACAAAGTCGAAAGGTCGAAGCGCTAAAACGGGCGCAGTTCCGTTTCGCGCCCGGTTTCGGGAGGATACGCCCATGAGCCCGTCCCATCGCAGCGCGCCGTATCGGCGATTGGCGTTTGGCCTCGCGGCGGGGCTGATGCTCGCGCTTGCGGCTTGCACGTCCAACACGCCGGCGCCGCAGGAGACGGCGGCGCCGCCGGTTCCGGAACAGCCGGCGATCCCATCCAAATACCGGCCGGACGATATCGTCGGCCGCTGGGGTTACGGCGCCTTCCACCGCGACCAGGATCTGGCGCGCACCGCAGCCGCGGCGCGTCAACAATGCGGCCAGCCGGTCGAGATCACGCGCGGCCCGAATGGCGGCGTGA
>Ga0335081_10018755_pt1 | contig 11184 bp, 10 predicted proteins | sample Lox_Sample_35_FD_206713 | JGI IMG/M metagenome (GOLD analysis project Ga0335081, IMG submission 206713) | Soil microbial communities from Loxahatchee National Wildlife Refuge, Florida, United States - Lox_Sample_3.5 | ecosystem: Environmental > Terrestrial > Soil > Wetlands | place: USA...
ACGATGACCTTCGCCGTCTTCATCCCCGCCAGGTGCTGGATCGCGCCGGAGATCCCCACCGCGACGTAGAGCTGCGGGCTCACCGTCTTGCCCGTCTGGCCCACCTGCTCGGCGTGCGGGCGCCAGCCCGCGTCCACCACCGCGCGCGAGGCGCCGACCGCCGCAGCCCCGAACGCCTTCGCCAGGTTCTCGATCAGCGCGAAGTGCTCGGGCCCCTTGAGGCCGCGGCCGCCCGAGACGACGACCGAAGCCTCGGCCACGTCCAGCCTCCCCTGCTCGGCCGCCTTGATCTCGCGCACCACCACGCGCGCCGCCTCGACCCCGGCCACCTTCCCGAGCGCGCCGGCCTTCGCCGCCTTCCCGACCGCGTACGTGTTCGGCCGCACCGACACGACCGCGAGCGGGGCGTCGAGCGTGACCTGTTCGATCACCTTGCCGGCGTACACCGGCCGCGTCGCCGTCAGCTTGCCACCCGCGAACGCCACGCCCGTGACGTCGGTGGCCAGGGGCGCATCCAGCGCCGCCGCGATGCGCGGCGCGAGGTCCTTGCCCGTGGCCGTCGCCGCGACCAGCACTGCGCCGTAGGTCCCGCCTTTCACCACCGCCGCGGCCGTCGCCACGTACCCGTCGGGCGCGTAGTTCCCGAAGGCGGCGGCTTCCGCCACCAGCACCCGGTCGGCGCCAACCTCACCGAGCGCCGCTCCCGCCGCGTCCACGCCGGCTTGGCCGAGCACCAGGGCGTCCACCGTTCCGCCCATCGCGTCCGCGAGCTGCCGCGCCGCCCAGACCACCTCGTGGCTCGTCTTCCTGAGCGCGCCGCCCCGCTGTTCCGTGACCGCGAGCACGTTGGCCATCAGAGCACCTTCGCTTCCGCGCGGAGCAGCCGCACCAGCTCGGGAACGGCGTCGGGCCCCTCGCCCACGATCCGCCCCGCCTTGCGCTCCGGCGGCAACGCCAGCGCCGCGACCTGCGCGCGCACCGTGCCCAGCGCCGCGGGCCTGGTCTCGATCGGCTTCTTCTTCGCCGCCATGATCCCCTTCAGCGCGGGATAGCGCGGCGTGTTCAGCCCCTTCTCCGCCGTCAGCACCGCGGGCAGCGCGAACTCCACGACCTCGACGCCCCCCTCGATCTCGCGTTCGGCGACGCCCTTGCCGCCCTCCAGCTCCAGCTTCGAGATCGCCGTGACGCACGGCAGGCCGAGCAGCTCGGCCACCATCGGCCCGGCGGCCTGGTGGTAGTCGTCCACGGCCATCTTCCCGAACAGGACGAGGTCGTAGCCGCCGTCCTTGAGCTCGGCCGCGAGCGCCTTCGCCACGGCGAGCGCGTCGGCCGGGATCCTGTCGGCCTTGAGGAGGACCCCGCGGTCGGCGCCCATGGCGAGCGCGCTCCGGATCGTCTCCTGCGCCGCGTCGGGGCCGAGCGCGACGACGACGACCTCGCCGCCCCCCGCTCTCTCCTTGCGCTGGAGCGCTTCCTCGACCGCGAACTCGTCGTAGGGGTTGAGGATGAACTTGACGCCCGTTTCGTCGAGCGAGACCCCGTCCCCCGCGATCCTGACGCGGGTCTCGGTGTCCGGGACGCGTTTGATGCAGACCGCGATCTTCACTGCGTCGTCCTTGCGGGAAGGGTCCTATTCGAACGCGCTGATCCCGGTGATCTCCTCGCCCAGGATCAGCGTGTGCATGTCGTGCGTGCCCTCGTAGGTGTAGACGCTCTCCAGGTTGGCCAGGTGCCGCATGGCCGTGTACTCGACCAGGATGCCGTTGGCTCCAAGCAAACGGCGTGCCTCGCGCGCGATCTCGCACGCCGCGTTCACGTTGTTGCGCTTGGCGAGCGAGACCTGGGCGGGCGTGGCCTTCCCCTGGTCCTTGAGCCTGCCGAGCTGGAGGACGAGGAGCTGAGCCTTGGTGATCTCGGTCAGCATGTCGGCCAGGCGAACCTGCTGGAGCTGGAAGCCGGCGATCGGCTTCTTGAACATCACGCGCTGCTTCGCGTAGGCGAGCGCCTCCTCGTAGCATCCCATGGCCGCGCCCACCGCGCCCCACGCGATCCCGTAGCGCGCCTGCGTCAGGCAGGAGAGCGGGCTCTTGAGGCCTCTCGTCTTGGGCAGGAGGGCGTCCTTCCCGACCCGGACGTCCTGCAGCACCAGCTCCGACGTGTCGGATGCGCGGAGTGAGAGCTTGCCCTTCTGGTCCTTGGCGCTGAAGCCGGGCGTGTCGGTCGGCACGATGAAGCCGCGGATGCTCGACGCGTCGTCCAGCGCGCCGGTCTTGGCCCAGATGATGGCCACCTTCGCCGTCGAGCCGTTGGTGATCCACATCTTCGCGCCGTTGAGGACCCAGCCGTCCTTCGTCTCGCGCGCGGTGGTGATCATCCCGCCCGGATTCGAGCCGTAGTCCGGCTCGGTGAGGCCGAAGCAGCCGACGATCTCGCCCGAGGCCATGCGCGGGAGCCACTCCTTCTTCTGCGCCTCCGAGCCGAACGCGAAGATCGGGAACATCACGAGCGCGCCCTGGACCGACGCGAAGGAACGCACCCCGGAGTCGCCGCGCTCCAGCTCCTGCATGATCAGCCCGTAGGCGACGTTGTTGAGACCCGCGCAGCCGTACTCCTCGGGGAGATTCGCGCCGAAGAAGCCCAGCTCCGCCATCTGCGGCACCAGCTGGAGCGGGAACCGGCCCTCGACGTAGTGCTGGGCGATGACCGGCGCGAGCTTGTCGTCCACCCAGGCGCGCACGGTGCCCTGGACCGCGCGCTCCTCCTCGGAGAGGAGCGAGGAGGTGTCGTAGAAGTCCACTCCGCTAAAGTGCGGCGCCATGGCGTCCCGGTTGGTGGCGGGTGGCTCGGACATCACGGCGCGCGGACGCCACGACGCCGACCTCCATCGCCTTGCGGCGGAAGGCGGGCCCGTGGTCCACGGCGTGCCCGTTCACGTGCTGCCACAGATGCACCATCTCGTGGAGCAGCGTGTGGGCCGCCTCCGCCCAGCCGTGGCGGTCGATGTGCTCGCGGCTCACCGTGATCTCGTGCGGCTCGCCCGTCTCGTCGTGGAGACAGAGCTGCCCGAGCCGCGTGCGCATCCGGCCCGAGATCCGCATCGGAAGGCTCGGCAGCGCCCCCGCGAAGTGGCGGCGATTGTACTCGGCGAAGAGCCGCGCCAGCCGCTCGCCCTTCTCGGCGTCCCCGGGCCGCGGCCGGTCGGGCGCCCGGGCGCGGCCCGGTCCGCCCGGAGCGTGGTCGGCGGCGGGGAAGGCGAGAATCACGCGCTCGGCGGCACGGCGCGCCGAGCGTGGAATGCGCGGCTGCAGGAACCGCACGACCGCCTTGAGCACCCGGTCCGGCGCGAGCGCGAAGCCCCGATGGATGCTCAGCACGCCGCCGCGGGACAGGCTCACCATCACGGTGCGGTTGTCGTTCACCCGGATCCGCGCGGGCCGCGACAGCCCCAGCAGCTCCAGCCGCCGCGCCAGTACCATCTCCTCCGGCATCGTGAGCCGCGGGGACACCACCCTGGCCGGCGGGGCGTCCGGCCGCCGGCGCCACGGCTTCCGCGCTTCAGCGCGCATAGGTCCGCCGCTCCGCGGCCGCGAAGCGACCGGTGGCCGCGTCCAGCCGATGGATCTCCACCGCGACAGCATCGGGCGTGATCTCCAGGAGGTTGAAGCTCGGGGGGCGGTGGCCGCGCCCACGCGTCGAGAGCGTCCCGGCCGTGGACACGACCACGCGCCGGCCGTTCATCTCGATGGTGCCGATCCCTTCCTCGTGATCGTGCCCGCAGCACACGATGTCCGTCCCGCTCGCCACGATCCCCCTGAGCGCCGCCTGCGGGCGCGCGAGTCCCCAGCGGCGGGACAGGTTGCCCTTCAACACGTTGTGGTGGACGACCAGGATCCTCAGCGCGCCCGTGGCGCGCGCGAACGTCGCCGCGGCCCGGTCGAGCGCGGCCCGCGGCAGGTGGCCTTTCACCGTCATGTCGCGCGGGTTCCACGTCAGGGAGCGCACCGCCAGGCCATGCGCCGTGTTCGCGCCGCAGATGACGGCCCCGTCGACCGAGAGGGTCGGCGCGAGCTCATCGCCGACGTAGCGCCGGTATTTCGCGTACCGCGCCCGGCCCAGCAGCGGGAGGCCGAGCGGCTCCCGCCACCACTGCACGTCGTGGTTCCCGGCGATGGCGTGCACCGGGGCGAGGGAACGCAGGCTCCGCAGAAAGGCGCGGCCGCGCTGGAACTCGCCGGCCCGCGCCCGCTGGCAGAAGTCGCCCGAGATGATCACGGCCGCCGGCTTCAGCGCCGGCGCCAGCTCCTCGACCGCCTCGATGGCCCGGATGTCCGCCAGGCCGCCGAAGTGCAGATCGGAGAGATGGAGGAGCGTGGTCACCACTTCACGCGCACGCGATACTCGAGCGTCGCCTCGCCGCGGGCCGGAACCGGCACGCTGAAACGCACGCTGGACGCGCTCAGGCGCTCGGGCGCAGCGCTGCTCGAGAGCACGTCCCATTGGCCCGGGAAGTCGTCCAGCACCTGCACGGTCGCGGTCTCGGTCTTCGCGTTCTGGATCACGACACGGTACGACGACACCGCCTCGCGCGAGCCGTTCGGCTCGAAGGTGAGCTGGGTGCGCTGCGCCGTCAGATCGAACGCCGTCCCGGTGACCAGGTGCAGGTCGCGCCCGGCGGGTGTGTGCGCGATCTCCGCCTCGCCCAGAAGCTGCAACCGGCCTGCGGAATCCGGCGCCAGGACGCGCACCGTCCCCGCCGGGAGCGGGGTGTCCCCGAACGGCGTGCCCGCCGCTCGCCGCACGAGGTAGGAGATCTCCGGGTGCAGGTCCTGCTCCGGCTGCCGCTGCGGGGCCTGGTAGACGAAGGACGCGTGGCGCAGCACGTATTCCGGCTGCAGCTGCACCTCCGCAGGGCGGAACAGCGCGGCTGCCACGGTCTCTCCCGGCGCGAAGTCCACTGCGCCGGGCAGCGTGTAGAGATGCGTCTCGCCCACCGCCTCCTCGGCGGGGGCCGGCGCCGCCGCCGGGGCCGCAGCCTGGAGCGCCATCCGCTCCATCGCGAGCGGGCGCGCGCCGCCCGGACCGCCCCGCACGTCGCCGGCCAGCAACTGCACCTCGGCGCCACGGAGCGTGAACGCGCCGGGGTTGTCGATGATCGCCAGACCCGTCATGGAGCCTGCCGGGCGGCGGCCCGGGGCCAGCACCAGCGAGTACGCGGCGCGCCACTGCAGCCCTGCCGCCTGGAACGCGATGCGCAGCGCATCGTGCGGACGGGTTGCGACCACGGTCATCTCGACGCCGGCGGCCAGCCGCGGCGCCGCAAACTGGAACGCGGGCGTGCCCGGGAACGCGAACATGAGCCGACCCTCGATGCGCACGATCGGCGGATCCGCCGACAGCAGCGTTCCGCGGATGAAGCGCACCGTGTCGCCCCGCGACATCATGAAGTCGAGCTCGGTGCCGACGGCACGCCGCAACGCCGCATCCTGATCCGTGGCCGCCTCGACCTTGACGGAGCGTAGCTCGACCCCGTCGTCCAGAGCCACGAGCGTGCCGAGGTCGGCGCTGCGCGCCGTCATCCCGAAGCTGAACGTATCGGTCCCGACCGGCACCTGGACGGGCAGCGTCCGCCGCACCAGCACCCTGCCGTCCTGATAGATCGTGAGGCTCGTCTCCTGCGCCCTGAGGGCACCGGCCCCAAGCAGGGCGACGGCGCCGAGCACTCCAGCCAGTCTCATGGCCTCACCTCTCGTCGTTCATGAGCCCGCAACCCGGCGTCCCGCAACGGCCGCGCAATCCCGACTCCGCGTCTCTAGCGCGCTGGCGCGCCCGCCGCAGCCGCAGCCGCGTTCTTCAGCGCCGCCTCCGGCGTCCCGCCGACCGCGCCCTCGGTGCGGCCGCGCCATTGCAGGCGCCCGGTCCGCGAGTCCGCCATCACGAGCACGTAGGTGGCGACGAAGCCCGCGCCCCGCCGCTCGATCTTCACGCCCGCCGGCGCCACCGCGATCCGGCCTCCCGTCATCCCCTCCAGGGCCCTGAGCTGCGACCACAGCGGGTCGCCCAGCGACACCACCTTCGAGCCCATCAGGTACGCCGTCTCGAGCCGCGCCGGCTCGATGCCCAGCGCCGGCGCCATGCGCAGCGCCCGCTGCTGCTCGGCCAAACCCAGCCACTTCACCGTGGGCGCGTTCTGGCGCAGGGCCGTGTCGAGCACCGCCCCGGCCTCCGCCAGCAGCTCGAACCGCCGGCGTACGAGCGCGGGCACCTGGGCCGCCGAATCCCCCAGCACCAGCGCCCCCACGGGCAGCAGGAGCGCGCTGCCGCCCGCCAGAGCCTCGACCGGCAGCGGCGCAGACCCAACCGCCGTGAAAGGGTCTTCCGGCGACGTGGAGCGTGCGCTGCGCCCCGAGCAGGCGGAAGCAGCTACACACGCAATCATCACGATAGTATTACGATACTGATGCGACATTATCGCCACCGACGGGTTGGCTGGTGGAGCGCGGCGAAAGCTAACCCAGGGTCTGGCCCCCGTCCACGCGAATGACCTCGCCGGTGATGTGCCGGGCCGCGTCGGTGCAGAGGAAGACGATCACCTGCGCGACGTCGTCCGGCTCGGCGAGGCGTCCCAGCGGGGTGTCGCCCTTGGCCCGCGCGACCAGCTCCTCCGAGAGGTTCTGCGTCAGCTCGGTCTTCACGAAGCCGGGGGCGACGGCATTGACGTTGACGTTGGCCGGGCCGAGCTCGACGGCGGCGGCGTGCGTGAGGCCGACGAGCCCTGCCTTGGACGCGGCATAGTTGGCGATGCCGAAGCCCGCCTTCATCGCCGTGATGGAGGCGACGTTGACGATCTTGCCGTAGTGCTGCGCGCGGAAGAGTGGCGCCACGGATCGGATCATGTGGAAGGCGCCGGTGAGGTTGGTCTCGACCACGTCTTCCCACGCGGAGTCGTCCATCCGCCACAGCGCCGCGTCGCGGGAGATGCCGGCGTTGTTGACGAGGATCTGCACGCCGCCGAGCGCGTTGTTGGCCGCCTGGACGAAGCGGTCGACCTCCTCCTTCTTCCGGACATCACAGCGGTCGCAGTAGACGGGGACGTTGAGGCTCTTGAGGACGGCCTCGGTCATCGCCGCCTGCACGGCGACGTCGCGGCCGGGGAGCTCGACGTAGTTGAACGCAACACCGCAGCCGCGGCGCGCGAACTCGATGGCCGTCGCGCGGCCGATGCCGGTCGCGGCGCCCGTGACGATGGCGCCCTTCCCCTTCAGATCCCCTTTGCCGCCGACAGGCTGCGGCTGCTCCTGATGAGTGACCTCTTCGAGGAGCGCGGTGACGGCGTCGGCCTGCGGTTTCGGCACGGCGCGAACATACCCGCCGCCCATGGGCGTGGCAAGGCTGGCGCATTGACGTCGGGGACGGGCCAAGGCTATGCTAGCGGCCAAGATGCGTCGCCTCGGGACGACCCTGCTCTGGATCGCGATCGCCGCGCTCGGCGCCGCGGGGTTCGCGGTGCTGGCGCTGTCGCGCGGGGAGAGCGTCAGCGCCGCGTGGATTCTCGTCGCGGGCGTCGCCACCTACGTCATCGCCTACCGGTTCTACGCCCGCTTCCTCGCCTTCAACGTGTTTGGCCTCGACGACCGCCGCGCCACGCCGGCCGAGCGGCTGAACAACGACCGCGACTTCGTGCCGACCAACAAGTGGGTGCTGTACGGGCACCACTTCTCCGCGATCGCCGGCGCCGGGCCGCTCGTCGGGCCGATGCTGGCCGCGCAGTTCGGTTTCCTGCCCGGCACCATGTGGCTCATCGCGGGGGTGGTGGCGGGCGGCGCCGTGCAGGATTTCACGATCCTGGTCCTCTCGATGCGCCGGGACGGGAAGTCCCTCGGCCAGATGGCGAAGGAGGAGGTCAACTCCGTCGCCGGCCTCGCCGCCATGGTGGCCATCCTTGCGATCATGATCATCCTGCTGGCCGTGCTGGCCCTGGTCGTGGTGAACGCGCTCAGAGCCAGCCCCTGGGGGTTGTTCACCATCGCGTCCACCATTCCGATCGCGCTGCTGATGGGCTGGTGGATGCGCAGCGTGCGACCGGGGCACGTGCTGGAGGCCTCCGGCATCGGGATCGTTCTCCTGCTGGCGGCGCTGCTCGGGGGCCAGTGGGTCTCGCACGATCCGACCTGGTCGCGGTGGTTCACCTGGACGGGCGTCGGGCTCTCGTGGGGGATCATCGGGTACGGTTTCGTCGCCGCCGTGCTGCCCGTGTGGATGCTCCTGGCCCCGCGCGGCTACCTGTCCACCTTCCTCAAGGTCGGGACCATCCTGGTGCTGGGCGTGGCGATCCTGCTCGTCCTGCCCCGGACGCAGATGCCCGCGATCTCGAGGTTCGTCGACGGCACCGGACCGATCTTCGCCGGGAAGGTCTTCCCCTTCGCCTTCATCACGATCGCCTGCGGTGCGATCTCGGGTTTCCACGCCCTCGTCGCGAGCGGCACGACGCCGAAGATGGTGATGCACGAGACCGAGGCGCGGCTGATCGGCTACGGCGGAATGCTGATGGAGTCGTTCGTGGGGCTGATGGCCATGATCGCCGCGGCGACCCTGGACCCGGGCGTCTACTTCGCGATGAACGCGCCCGCCAGCGCCCTCGGGCCGACCGCCGAGACGGCCGCGCGGGCGATCGCCCAGTGGGGGTTCACGCTCCATCCGGGCCAGATGGAGGCGATGGCCCGCGCGATGGGGGAGGCCTCGCTGCTTTCCCGGACGGGAGGAGCGCCGAGCCTCGCGGTGGGGATGGCGTCGATCCTCGCCGGCGTCGTGCGCGGCTCCGGGCTGGCCATCTGGTACCACTTCGCCATCATGTTCGAGGCCCTGTTCATCCTCACGACGGTGGACGCGGGCACGCGCGTCGGCCGCTTCATGCTCCAGGAGCTTGGCGGCTACGTCTGGAAGCCCTTCGGCCGCACCTCCTGGTATCCGAGCATCGTGATCTCGAGCGCGCTCATCGTCGCCGGCTGGGGCTACTTCCTCTACCAGGGGGTGGTGGATCCGCTGGGCGGCATCAATTCCCTCTGGCCCCTCTTCGGCATCGCGAACCAGCTGCTCGCCGCGGTGGCGCTGTGCGTCGGGACGACGATCCTGATCAAGATGGGCAAGCCGCGCCACGCGTGGATCACCGTCGTGCCCCTGGTCTGGCTCGCGACCGTCACGCTCACCGCGGGCTGGCAGAAGGTGTTCGCCGGGGATCCTCGGCTGGGGTTCCTGGCCCACGCGCGCACGGTCGCGGCGTCGGCGCCCAACGCCGCGCGGCTGATCTTCAATGACCGGCTCGACGCGGCGCTCGCGCTGAGCTTCATGGCGGTGGTGGTGCTGGTGATCCTGGCCTCGGCGCGGGAGTGGTGGCTGGTGCTCTCGAAGCGGAAGCCCGCGACCGTCCACGAGGCGCCGTTCGTCGAAACGGCGTACGCGATCGGAGACTGAGTGGAGAACCCGCAGGGCACGGCCTCATCGAGCGGCGCCGCCGCGCGCTGGTGGCGCGATGCGACGGCCCGGCGCGCTCTGCGCGGATTCCTGCGGACCGTGCGCCAGATCGTCGGCGCGCCGGACTACGAACGCTATCTCGAGCACCAGGCCGCGCGGCATCCGGAGTGCCCGGCGCTGACACCGCGGGAGTACTACGCCGAGTTCGTCACCCGCCGGTTCGGGGGCGCGGGACCGACGCGCTGCTGCTGAGCGGAAGAGCCAGCACCGCCAGCGCCGTCACGACCGCCGAAGCCTCGAGGGCCGGGGCAGCACCGCGGTGCTGGTAGATCCAGCCGAACAACGCCGCGCCCGGCAGGGCCACCGCGCTCAGCGTTCCGTGATACCAGCCGAAGCCGCGGCCGCGGCGTCCGCCGGGAGCCAGCTCGGCGACCAGCTTGCGCTCCGGGCTCTCCGTCAGCCCCACGAAGACGCCGAAGGCGAGGAAGATCACCCAGGCGAGCAGCTGGGTCGTCGCCGCTGCGAACGCCAGCGCCAACCCGGCGTAGAGGAGCCAGCCCACGGCGAGCGTGCGGCGCGGGCCCCAGCGGTCGGCCAGCGTGCCGCCGGGGTACGACGTGCTCGAGCGCACCACGTGGAGAGCGGCCCACAGGATCGGCACGAGAACGATGGGCACGCCGAGATCCTGAGCCCTGAGGATGAGCAGGGTTTCCGGCGCCCTCAGGAAACTCGCCAGGACGAGGACGAAAGTGAGGGAGGCGAAACCCGAGCGACTGGGGTCCGTGATCCGGGGACCGGGGTCCGGCGAGCCACCGCCGCGGACCCCCGACTCCTGATCCCGGGACCCGGCCTCTCGCACCGCCACCCACGCCAGCAACACCGCGACCGCCCCGGGCACCGCCGCGACCCAGAAGACCGTCCGCATCGCGACGCCCGTGTAGATCAGCGCCGCCGCCGTGAGCGGGCCGAGGATCGCGCCGACGTGGTCCGCGGCGCGATGCAGCCCGAAGGCCCGGCCGCGCATGGGGCCCGGCACCACGTCGGCGATCATCGTGTCCCGGGGCGCCGTGCGGATGCCCTTGCCCACCCGGTCGGTGCCGCGCAGGGCGATCACGTGCCAGGCCGCCCCGGCCGCCGCGATCAGCGGCCGCACCGCGGCCGCCAGCGCGTAGCCCGCCACCACCAGCGGCCCGCGGAGCCGTGGGCGCTCGGCCAGGTAGCCCGAGATGAGCTTGAAGACCGCCGCGACGGCATCGGCGACGCCGTCCAGGATGCCCAGCGCCAGCGCGCCGCCGCCGAGCGTGCGCGTCACGAACGCCGGCAGCAGCGGGTAGATCATCTCCGAGGCGAAGTCGTTGGCGAGGGAGGTGGCTCCGAAGAACCAAACCGCTCGAGGGAGGTTGCGGGGTGGGTTCGTCATCGGGGAGCCGGTGGCGCGTGAGAGGTGAGGGAGGTGAGGCGTGAGACGGCCACGTGAGACGTGAGAAGTCCAATCACGCCGCCGCTTCTCACGCCCTTCCCCCTCTCACTTCTCACTCGAACCTCTCACCCCTCACCTCTCACTTCTCACTCTCCCCGAGCCCCATCCCCCACCGCATCAGCGAGATGGGCAGTCCTCCGTACGTCAGCACCTCGTCGTGGAACTTCTTCAGCGAGAACGCGCTCCCGGCGCGCCGGCGCCAGTCCTCCCTGAGGCGCATCATCTCGCGGCTCCCA
>Ga0335081_10018757_pt1 | contig 11183 bp, 7 predicted proteins | sample Lox_Sample_35_FD_206713 | JGI IMG/M metagenome (GOLD analysis project Ga0335081, IMG submission 206713) | Soil microbial communities from Loxahatchee National Wildlife Refuge, Florida, United States - Lox_Sample_3.5 | ecosystem: Environmental > Terrestrial > Soil > Wetlands | place: USA: Florida...
CGGAGACGCTACGCTTCTCGTGGACGGACAGAATACGCTGGCTCGCATTGCGGGTGTGCTCAACGAAAAGGGATTCCATATTCGGGTGGAAGGACACACCGACAACAAGCCGATTCATACCCGTCGTTTCAACTCAAACTGGGAATTGTCCACGGCTCGGGCAACGGAGGTGGTTTCCCTGTTGATTGAAAAACACGGCTTCGATCCAAGCTTGATCAGTGCAGCAGGATATTCGCAGTATCGGCCGATTGCCAGCAACGATACGGAAGACGGCCGCAGGAGCAACCGTCGCGTGGACCTGGTGGTGGTCGCCGGATCGAACCGCAAAGCTCAAAGCGCGGATTCCGCAGGCGCTCCCGCGGATTCCTCAGGCGCCCCCGCAGCGCGGTGAACCAAGATGGCGGTCGGCGTCTCTGAAGTCGCGAAAAGAATTATGAAGATCTACCCGAAGGAAGGAACAGCCGTAAGGGTCCTGGTTTGGGGCCTGGATCGTGCGGGAGACTGAGCAGCTATGTTTGCGATTATCGGAATCGTAGTTGTCTTCGGCGCCGTGGTCGCCGGATATCGAATGGAACACGGCAATCTGAAGGTCCTGATGCAGCCGGCGGAGCTGGTCATCATTGCCGGGGCCGCTACTGGAACCGTGCTGATTGCCAATCCATTGCACGTTCTCAAGAAGATTGCGGCGGGAATTCTCGGGGTGGTCAAAGGCTCGAAAATCACCAAGCAGTACTATCTCGAGTCATTGAAAATGATGTACACCCTCCTCACCAAAGCGCGCAACGAAGGACTGATGGCCTTGGAAGCGGATGTCGAGGAACCCAAGAAAAGCGCCATTTTTTCCAAGTTCCCGAAGTTCTTGAACGACCACCACGGGCTGCACTTTCTCTGTGACACCATGCGAATGGCCGTGACCGGATCGGACCCGTTTGATCTGGACCAGCTCATGGAATTGGATTTGGAGGTCCATCACCACGACGCGACTCAACCGATCGGTGCGCTCAGCACTATGGCCGAATCAATGCCCGGCTTGGGCATTGTGGCCGCCGTTCTGGGAGTTGTCATCACCATGGGCTCCTTGGGAGGACCGCCCGAAGAGATTGGCAAGAGAGTCGCGGCTGCGTTGGTCGGAACCTTTCTTGGCATCCTGCTCTGCTATGGTCTGGTGGGGCCGATTGCCGCCAGCATGTCGAAGGCTGCGGACGAGGAACGAGCCTATCTCGGAGTCTTGCGAGTCCTGCTGATTTCCTTCTTGAAGGGCACTGCCCCCATCATGGCGGTTGAAGTCGGGCGTCGCGCCATACCCGGACATCTGCGCCCGTCCTTTCAGGAGGTTGAGAAAACCTGCCGCGGCGGCGGAAATGAAGCGAAGCCAAAAGCGGCCGCCGCTGCCGCCGGCGCACCTGCGTCCTAAGAGGGGCATCGAATGGATACTGCCAACACTACCCGTCCGATCGTCATCATCAAAAAGAAGGTAAGCCACGAAGGCCACCATGGCGGCGCCTGGAAAGTAGCCTACGCGGATTTTGTAACCGCCATGATGGCGCTATTTATCGTGTTGTGGCTGATGAACAGCAGCAAGCAGGTGCAGGACGCTGTCGGAGGCTATTTCAAAGATCCGTCGGGAACCTCCAAGATGGTGGGCACGGACCAGCGAGGCGCAGGAGAAAACTTCATCATCACCCGAGACAACATGGCGGAGCTGAAGGAGCAACTGCAGAAAAGCGTCCGCCGCTTGAGCGACTTCGACAAATTGAAGGACCACATCGAGATGACCATCACCTCGGAGGGCTTACGAATCGAACTGACCGAATCTGCGTCTGGAACCTTTTTCGAGGTCGGCAGTGCCAAACCGAACGAGGATGGCAAAGAATTGCTTACTCTTCTCGCGCAAGAACTGGGCAAACTCCCCAACAAGCTCTCCATCGAAGGACACACCGACGCGAAGCCTTATTCTCTAGCCACAAATTATGGGAATTGGGAACTTTCCTCAGACCGGGCCAACGCGGCCCGGCGCTTAATGCAACAAAACGGTGTGCGTCAGGACCAGGTCGCGCAGGTCAGGGGCTATGCCGACCAAAGGCTGCGGATACCTGCTGATCCACTGAATCCCTCCAACCGCCGCATCTCCGTCATCATCCAGTACATCGAGGTGAGCGCCAACGCAGACTCGACGGGCGCCAAAGCCACGCAAACGCCAACTCAAAACTCCGAGAAGAAAGACTGAGACCGCGACTGCTGCTGCAGCGGGGCCAGGCATCCTGTACGACGATTTGAGGTGCGCGCCGCCGGAAGCTGGTTGGGAAGCTGCCGCGCCTAAAGTTTCGCCCGTCGGAATGCCGATAGAGCTCTCACGCCTCGATTGGCGAGAAGAGATAGCGAATGTCAGTTTCCGGTGTCTTTAGCAGCAGCTTTTCTGACGGCGGCGCAACAGGCCTACGCGAACATTCAGCAGGACTTCCAAAATCGAACGGCGCCAACCGAAGGTCACCGCCATCATCACCATCATCACGGTGGCGGCGGATCCAGCTCCTTCAGCCAGTTACTCAGCCAGCTGGGCCAGGCACTCGGATCGGGCAACCTCTCGAAGGCCCAGCCGGTATTCCCCACATTGCAGCAAGATTTTGAGCAGTGGGGACAGAGTGACGGGCACTCCCAACCACCGCAGTCGAGTTCGACGGCTTCCTCGGCTAGCGGCAGCTAAGGCCGATCGACATGAAATCGGACAATAACTTTGTTCCTAAACATCCCCTGCCCGGCGGTTGCGGTGAGTGAGGCCGCTTGCGGGCGAGGGCCAACCAGAGTATTTTGCTCGGCAAACAGACCACAGGCCTTTTCTAGCACGCCATCCGTGCCCAGCCCGTCGAGTGAGAGTTCCAAGTCCGGTGGGGTAGAGAATAGAGCTCTCTCGGACGCTCTCTTGGCGACTCCGCCGCCGGTAATGTGAAGGAGAACAATCGCGTCGGGGCCGATCTGGCCGGAATTTGCCGCTCGCATCAGGGCGGCTAGGGCAACCCCGGCGGCGGGTTCGATATCGATGCCCTCGCATCGCTCAAAAAGCTCCATCGCTTGCAAAACCTCCTGGTTGTCGACCGCAAACATGTCGCCCTGGCTTTCGCGCAGCACGTCGAACACTCCCCCGACAGTCGAATAGGGCGGCCGTTGGTTGGAAAGAACCGTGGCTAGGATCTTCTTGGTTAGGGCTCTAGCGGTGTCAGGGTCAGCTTCGATAAAGTCCCGCCGCCCCGTTTTCCAGGAGTCGTAAATGGGTGTGAAAGGCGTGTTTTGGCCGAGCATCAGGCGCGGAAGAGCCCGGCCGAACCTAGAATCTTCCACCAGCCTCTTTGCCGCCTCATGCGCCGCAATAGCCCCCGCACCGCTGCCGATGGCTTGGAAGTAGTAGTCCGGAAGCCTGCCCATGGTTTCCACGGCGTTCAAGACCGCGGTTGCGATGCCATCGCGGCGTCCAACATTCTTTACTCCCCCTTCGCCAACGAAACCATCCTGTTGGGCAATGCGGTCGGCAAGCGAGATGGCGTCGGAGTACGCCGCGCCCCCCGTCAGAGAGATGATCTTGATGCAGGGCTTGAGGCGATGGGCGAACCGCATTTTCTCCATGCCGGAGGCGGGAACGACAATCAGGCAAGGAATGTCATTCTCAGACGACGCGTTGGCGAACGCAGCCGCCGTGTTTCCCGCGGAAGCAACCACCAGAGCGCGAAAGCCGTGTCTGGGCATTCGCGATAGCACGCCGCCAACCTCCAGCTCTTTAAAGGTTGCGGTCTCGAGCGTGGCGCCTCGTTCTGGCCAATACCCGCTGAATGTAATCCACAGATGCGGGAGTCCAAGAGTCGAACTCAACCGGCGGCTTTGGTAAGTGACTGTTCTCGCAGAATGAGCCAATCGATTCCTGCCGGGCAGCCAGCACTGGTAGCGGTACAGGCCCGGCGCCCGCCGGTTACCTTGCAGGATGCGGGAAGAATAGCGCGTGGTGAGCAAAGCGGGAGCGTGCGGGCGAGGACATGCCAGCAGAAAGCCGTCGTCGTCAAGGACCAAACCACATGCCGGACAAATCAGCTGGTAGTGGAATCGGTTGGTTGCCGCCAAAGCATTCACCATTGGCAGGAAGACACTCGCGCGGGGGTGCGCGATGAGCCGCCTTGCCCTTAGCCGTCTCTAATCGAAAGAGGCTCTGAAGTCGCGACGCAAGCACGCCATTAGGATTTCTAACCATCCCGTGGGCACAGGTACGATTGGCTGTCGTTTTAGACCCAAGACGGCCCTGTCTCGGCGATCACTCGCATCGGCCAAGAATCCTAGAGCAATCCTGATGCCTCGGAGACACCCACCTTCAGGATTGTCTGTCGCAAGGAACGTTGCACTCGTCCAATTAGGTCCGCAAATTGCTTGGCTGGAAGCAGCCAAGCCAAAATGCGCGCTGAATACCAGGTCACGCCTCAAATTAAGCCGCGGGAAACCGAAAAGGGTGCGCCGGTCGTTCCCCCACGGGAAATCGAGACCCTGGACCCGCAGGATTGGGACGCCTTCCGAGCGCAGGCGCACCGCATGCTCGACGACATCCTTTCTTACACAAAGAACATACGAGAGCGTCCGGTTTGGCAGCCTATACCGGATGAAGTGCGGCAGCGATTCCGAGAGGCTGTTCCGATGGGACCCTCGGCTCTTGCCGAAGTCCATCAAGAGTTCATGAACTCCATCCTGCCGTTTGCGGCTGGAAACGTTCATCCCGGGTTCATGGGCTGGGTCCACGGAGGCGGCACGCCGGTCGGGATGCTGGCGGAGATGCTGGCCGCGGGATTAAACGCCAACCTGGGCGGGCGCGATCAAGTTCCGATCGAGGTCGAACGTCAAATTGCACACTGGATGCAAGCAATCTTCGGCTTTCCCGAGAGTGCGACCGGACTCTTCGTCGCGGGTACCTCCATGGCGAACTTCATCGCCGTTGTGATTGCTCGGGATACCGCACTTGGTTGCGACGTGCGCCGCCACGGCGTGGCCGCCAAGGCAAAGCGGCTGACGGCGTATGCCTCGGCCGCAGTTCACCTATGCGTCGGCAAGGCAATGGATTTCTGCGGTCTCGGCAGTGACGGGCTCCGCCTGGTTCCTACCGACCGTCGCCATCGTATGGACCTGGCGGCACTCGAGAATGCGATCGAACAAGATCGTAAAGCGGGCCTCGAACCCTTTCTGGTGGTCGGCACCGCAGGAACCGTTGACTCGGGTGCGATCGACGACCTTCGGGGCATCGCAGATATCGCGCGGCGCCAGAAACTCTGGTTCCACGTGGACGGTGCGTTTGGAGCCTTGTCCATGCTGGCTCCGGAACTCGCTCCGAAGCTGATTGGCATCGAACGCGCCGATTCTCTGGCCTTCGATTTCCATAAATGGGGCCAGGTTCCCTACGATGCCGGCTTCATCTTGGTTCGCGACGGTACTCTGCAACAAAACGCCTTTCGGGCGTCCTCGGCCTACTTGAAACGCGAAACCCGCGGGCTGGCGGCAGGATCGCCCTGGCCTTGCGACTACGGTCCGGATCTGTCGCGTGGTTTCCGAGCGTTGAAGACGTGGTTCACTTTGAAAGTCTATGGTACCGCTGCGATTGGATCGACGATTTCGCAGATGTGCGAGTTGGCACGCTATTTGGAGGGCCGAATCGGGCAACTGCCGGAACTGGAACTCCTGGCGCCGGTCGAACTGAACATCGTTTGTTTTCGGTACCGGGCCGTCGACTCCGACGAGGTGAATCGAAGGATCGTGGTCGACCTGCAGGAGTCGGGAATGGTGGCGCCTTCGACGACGAGCATCGATGGCCAGTTGGCGATCCGCGTGGCGCTGGTCAATCACCGCACCAGGAAGGACGATATCGACAGACTGTTGAACATGACCCTGGAGCTTGGTGGCAAGGCCTCGAGAGGCCCTACCGTTGGCGACGCCACGAACGCAGACTCTGGACCACGAGCGGCCTGGGAACGGACGTTGCGAGAGGTCGAAAGCCAACTGGCATCCAATCCGAGTGCGGTCGATCTTCGGCTGCGCCGGGCTGCTTTATTTTCCGAACTTGGCCGGCTCGTGGACGCGAGAAACGACTATATCAAGGTGCTTGAACGCGAGCCAAGTCACTTGGCGGCGCTGAACAATTTGGGCTGTGTGCTGATGGCCACGGGGCATCGCAAAGCGGCAGGAATCGCCTACAAGGAGGCGGTCGCGCGGCATCCCGACGATGTCACGAGCCGCGTGAACCTGGGCTACTTTCTGCTGGAAGAGTGCGAGCGGCTGACGGTGCATGACGAGGGTGAGCAGGCCGTCGAACTCAAGCGCGTGGCTCGCGGGCACTTTGAACACGCTTTGCGGATCAAACCAGACTGCCAGCGGGCACATGAGGGGTTGTCTTATCTCGTGCGAGAGTTAGGCGACGAGCAAAAGGCAGAATGGCACCGCCGCGAGGCATTCCGCAGCCGCAGCATAATTCCGTTGGCCTATCGCGGGGAAGGTGCGCCATTGCCGGTTCTGCTGCTCGTGGCCGCAACCGGAGGCAACGTACGCCTGCAAAAATTTCTGGATGATAAGATCTTCCAAACCTACGTCGTACTGCCCGAGTTCTACGATCTTAAGACTCCCCTGCCCGCCCATCGACTGGTCATTAACGCCATCGGCGATGCCGAGTTGTCCTCGGGACCGTTGACGGCCGCCGAATCCCTGGTGGCGCAAACTACGGCACCGGTCATCAATTCGCCGGCCGCCGTGCTTGCTACCGGCAGGAGCCACAACGCCCAACGACTGGCTGGCCTGCCGGGGGTCGTGACGCCAATCACGCTAACCCTCTCGCGTGCCGAACTCACCCACCCGGATGCTCGACTCATGCTGGCTCGCCACGGCCTGGTGTTTCCTCTCTTGCTGCGAACGCCCGGCTTTCACACCGGGCTGAATTTTCTACGCGTAGAAAGCTTCGAAGCCCTGGCGGAAACCCTGGCGAAGCTTCCGGGCGGGGAATTGGTGGTTATGCAGTATCTCGATGCGCGCGGGCCTGACGGGAAAACGCGCAAGTACCGTGTGATGATGATCGACGGCCAGCTCTATCCGTTGCACTGTGCGATCTCGAGCCATTGGAAAATCCATTATTTTACCGCCGAGATGGCGGACAATCCGGCGCACCGAGCAGAAGACGAAGCTTTTCTCGAGGACATGCGCAGCGCACTCGGCCCGGTCGCCATGGACGCGCTCGCACGCGTTCAGTCCGCCCTCGGTCTGGATTACGCAGGCATTGATTTTGGTTTGAACGCCAAGGGAGAAGTTCTGCTGTTCGAGGCCAATGCCACCATGGTGGTGAATCCGCCCGAACCCGATGCGCGATGGAATTACCGTCGACCTGCCTACGAACGCATCGCTGCAGGCGTTCGGAAGATGCTGACGGACAGGGCTGCCTCGAGCGAGAGAAGTATGCCGGAAGTGCCGCCAAGCCAGCATCGAGTATCGGACGTCACGCTACTCGAACCAAAATATTGCGATACCCCTTCGTAGGAACAAACCAGAACATCGCCCGCCGTGTTCCTCTACGCCTGCGTTTGCTCCACGCGAACTCCCATACGGCACAGTGCTTCGCGAGCAATCAAACGTGGTGGACGCGTTCGAATTTAGGACACTGTGTCCTAATCGAGGGCGGCCGGGAGAGGGCTCTGTTCCGCGAGAGTTCTCATGGCAGGCTTAGACGACGTGCAATTTCATAGACTTGAATTAATGCCCTCTTAAGGTCCTCTAATTGCAGCAGCGTTCAGGTCCTGGGAAGGTGATCTTGACTCATCTTCCTCTGGTCAACCCATCAGTCGTCTCTGATGGCGGATTTAGCTATTCCGCGCATTCGACAGGGTCCTCGACAGAGAGCGACCTGAGAAACGTCGCACAACAAGGGGAATATGGAGATGCCAGAAGCAATCCCTTCAGTACAAACAAGGCAGGGCCAACCTCCGACCGCACAAGTGCTGGTCGCCGACGATGACGTTCCACTGGCGCATTTCTTGCGTCGTGGCCTGCAAAGTCACAAATACGATGTGCGCCTCGCCCACGATGGGGAGGCAACACTCGAGGAGATCGCGACGACTCGGTATGGACTTTTGATTTTGGATCTGAACCTTCCCAAAATCGACGGCATGTCCTTGCTGCGGCGGCTTCGGCCCATCGCACCGAATCTGCCGGTGCTGGTGCTTACCGCCCGAACTGCAATCGAAGACCGCATCATGGCCTTGGACAGCGGCGCCGACGACTACATGGTCAAACCGTTTTCGTTCCAGGAGCTGGCAGCCAGATCTCGCGCGCTTCTGCGCCGCAACGGGAGACCGTCGGGCGCCGTATTGCAGGTGGGTGATTTGCTCCTAAATCGCGCCGAATTCCGGGTCGAACGGGCCGGCAAGAAGATTGACCTGACCGTCAAGGAGTTTGCCCTCTTGGAATATCTCATGGTCAACGCTCGATGCACGGTGACGCGCGCCATGATCATGGAAGAGGTTTGGAAGACTCCTTACGACGGCAAGACGAACTTGGTCGACGTCTACATCAAGTACGTTCGGGACAAAGTGGACAGCGGTTTCTCGAGCCGGTTGATACGCACCGCCCGCGGCATCGGCTATGTCATAAGTGACAATTAGAGGATTCGGATGACGATTGACTCACAGGCAGTTTGGATAACGACGGCGTTTGATCAGGAAACCATCGCGGAACTGTCCCGCGGGCTGCATCAGGCGGCACAACCTCTTACGGCGCTTCAGGGATGGCTCGAACTCGCTCTGATCGGATCTCACACCGAGGACGAGTACAAGGCGTCGATCCGACAGGCGATCGAGGAATCGCGCCGGGTCTTGGCCTGCTTTGACCGCGTGCGCGAATTGGCACGACTGCCGCATCTCGCATCGAGCATGCCAGGTTTTGCCGCATCGTCCGTAGTGAGGACCGTTCTAGAAAAATTCGCCAGCGATTTCGAGGCCGCGGGCGTGAAAGTGGTACTCCATACCGAGCCGCACGTTCAAGAGCTTGATGATCTCGTTCGGGGTTCCGAGAGTCGAGTCTCAACCGCATTGTCCCTGATTCTGGCGAGTTCCTTCCCCTTCTTAGCGAGTGGAGATCGACTCGAATTATCGCTGACCCCAGACTCGGAGAAGGTGGAAATCTGTGTGCTGGCCCAAAAGCATGGCTTCTCTTCGGGCGAGGAACTGATTTGGAGGATCGCCCCCCTGGAGCTCGCTCAAGCCCTGCTGGCGAGCACTGGCGGTACGGTCACTTTGGATCCATCCGCATTCTCAGTGCTGATCTCGTTGTCACGGACGCCGGCCACGCCGGCGGTGGGCAACTCAGCGGAAACCAGGTGCGCCCATGTCTAGCCTACCTGCGCCTCCTCGGGTTCCTGCCGACGGGCTGACCGCTGTTGGCCCCGTGAGCCTCATGGTGGTCAGTTCGAATCCGGATCTACGCCGGGATCTGCTCGAAAGACTGGAGTCCGACCACTGGATTGTGGTCGAGTCGGGCAGTGGGGCCGAAGCACTCGAGAAGATCGATGCCGGGGAAGCGTCCCTGGTACTACTGGATCCGGGTCTTCCTGATCTTGAGGTCGACGAGTTCAAGGCCATTGTGCACGAGCAGTACCCGGGCGTCATGGTGATCCCCATCAACCCGCACACGGGACAACCCATGATCATGACGCCCTCTCCCGATTCGATTTGTTTTGAGATTGTACGGAAGATTGAGCGGGGATCGCTGTTTCGGCCAGGAACCGGCATCCCAGCCCGTGTTAGCGAGGAGGAAGAGTTCTCTCAGGATGGTTTGCCGGGATTTCTCGGAATCTCTCCTCCGGTACGGCGCATGTGCTCGATGGTCCGTCTGGTAGCCCAGCGTGACACGACCGTGCTCATCACGGGAGAAAGCGGCACCGGTAAGGATGTCGTAGCCCGGGCTCTTCATCAACTGGGCACACGCCGCATGAAGCCCTTCGTGGTGATTAATTGCGCGGCAATTCCCGAAGCCCTCCTCGAGGCCGAATTGTTCGGATTCGTCAAGGGAGCTTTCACCGGCGCGGTGCAATCCAGAATCGGACGCATTCATGCCGCTCACGGTGGAACCCTGTTTTTGGACGAAATCGGAGATCTGCCCCTAGGACTGCAATCCAAGCTGTTGCGGTTTCTGGAGCAAGGGGAAGTCCAAAGGCTGGGCAGCAGCGATTCGTTTCGCGTAGATGCTCGCGTTATTGCCGCGACCAACGCGAACCTTCGCCGCCGTGTCCAAGAGCATAATTTTCGGGAAGATCTCTATTATCGACTTTCCATCTTTCCTATCGAACTGAGCCCCCTGCGGGACCGCATGGAGGACCTCCACCTGCTGACCGAGAGCTTTCTGGCGAAATTCTGCCCTCACCAGGTCGTGATGAGCACCGAGGCCTCGGCGCTTTTGCAAGCGCACACTTGGCCGGGTAACGTTCGGGAACTGCGAAACGTAATAGAAAGGGCGAGTATTCTGGTTGGACAAGGCGGGGAAATCCAACCTGAGCACATTATTCTCTGATTTCAATACCTAATAAAGGAAGCAACCGGTTGCGACCGCGACCGTCGCCCTTCTATCCTTAATTAATGTCGAGGGCAACTTAGCCGCTTCGACCAAAAGGGCCTATCGAATCGTTGTGGATCAACAACTTACGGGAGGGCGTGGGAGTTTCGGCGCCATTCGCAGGCCTGACATTGCTTCGATCGCTGCCGCAGTCCGTCGCTCCTGAGGTCGGTCGAGTAGCCTATCAAGCCCTTCTTCCCTTACGGACGCTGGTTGATCATCAGGTGCGCCCAAGGGGTTCCGGCATACATAATCCAGGTTCCCGTCTGCTTAGGGGTTGCGGGAAGTCCACTGGTCGGGGGATCCAATGGCCACATCAGCATCCAGTGCGGTGGCTCTTGGATGGGGGTACCGGAGGTAGCGAAAGGATCGGTCGCGCTCCAATCGCTTCCACCGGCGAGCATGTAGGCGACGCCGGGTTCGGTGTTCGTCGGCTTAGGTTTGCGCGCCATAAGATCGCTCATCCACTGCATCGTAGGTTGATCCGCACATATGGCAACATCCCCCACTACGCCGGGATGTCCGGGGAAGCAAGTGAAACCGTTCGTCCCTTCGCACAGCACCGTCATCTTGCCTTG
>Ga0335081_10018758_pt1 | contig 11182 bp, 5 predicted proteins | sample Lox_Sample_35_FD_206713 | JGI IMG/M metagenome (GOLD analysis project Ga0335081, IMG submission 206713) | Soil microbial communities from Loxahatchee National Wildlife Refuge, Florida, United States - Lox_Sample_3.5 | ecosystem: Environmental > Terrestrial > Soil > Wetlands | place: USA: Florida...
CGATCGACTGCCCTAGAATTGGTTCGATGCATGATCTCCCCTCAATCGGTCGCCGCTTCTGCGCGGCAACGTTGGCTACTGTTGGTCTGTTCGTGCTGTTCGCATCTCCTCTGCCGTCCAAGGAATCTTCGTTGGCGGGCCTACTGCAAGCTCAAGTGAATCGCGCCATGGAAAAACTGACAGGCGCTTTCGTAGTTGTTGACGTCGAAAGCCGTTCCATGCTGGCGGCGCATCGCCTGGACTTGGCGAGCAGGCAACTGGAAGCTCCGGGATCAACGCTGAAGCCTTTTCTTCTCATGTCGTTGCTCGAAAGCGGCAGACTCGACCCAAATCAACAACTCCTCTGCAGAAAGCCACTGAGAATTGGAACCGCGCAGATGGACTGCACCCATCCTTCGCAAATCAAAGAACTGAATGCCGCGAACGCCATCGCCTATTCCTGCAATTCCTATGTCGCGGAAGTCGCGCTGCGCTTGAATGGAGCCAAGTTGGCCGAACTCTTGCGCCGGACAGGCTTGGATTCACCAAGCGGGCTGGTTGACCGGGAAGCGCGCGGACGAATCGATACGCCATCAACGCAGGAAGACCTGCAACTCGAAGCCCTCGGCTATCGTGGCATCGAAGTCACACCGCTGGAATTGCTCGAAGCGTATCGCCGGCTTGCGCTTCGTAGAAGGCAGGACAATTTGGGTTCGGATGCGCCTGTCTTTCGCGGGCTGGAGGATTCCGTGGCCTTCGGCATGGCACATGCTGCTTTTGTGGACGGAATGAAAATCGCCGGAAAAACGGGGACGTCCGTGGCCCGCAACACACAACAAACACACGGCTACTTTGTCGCCTACGCGCCGGCGGAAAAGCCGCAAATTGTTCTCGTCGTCTACCTCGCGCAAGGCCGCGGCCTGGACGCGGCTGCCGTGGCTCAGCCCGTGTTGCAGGGATTCGCACAGTTCAGGAATAAGCCGTGAAGTTTCGCTGCGCACTCCTCTTCGCGCCGTTGCTTCTCGTGCCGTGGGGCGATGCTTACGCCCAAGATGTCCGCGTACGACTTTTCGCGCTGCGTCCGCCGCCGGAAGTCACACTCAGAGCATTCTCTGGATCGTTCCAATGGCGCACTTGCCCAAAGTGTCCGGGAACTGCCGCCACTCTTCTTGCGATTGAAGCCGCAGGCTCACAGTTGCGCATTCGAGACGCTGGCGTCAGCCGTGAGGTTTACATTGCAGGGGAGGTGCGGCTAGAAGCCGCTGGCGAACCTGCCTTCACTGCGAACTTTCCGCTCGAACTGAAAGCGGCCAATGGCCAGTTGTTTGTCACAGCCACCGTGCCCCTGGAGGACTACGTTGCCGCAGTGCTCACAGGCGAAAGCGGTGATTTTCGCAATGAGCAATCGCTGAGAGCCATGGCAGTCGTGATTCGCACGTATGCGACACGATTCCGCGGACAGCACGCAACCGACGGCTTCGACTTTTGCGATACCACGCACTGCCAGGTTCCGGTATGGAATGCCGTCTCGGCCCGCGTTGCCGCCGCTGCCGAAGCTACGCGCGATGAAATCGTATCGTTCCAGGGCGCAGCCGCCGCGGCGTTTCACCATCAGAATTGCGGCGGAACATTGGCGGCCAGCAACGAGGTCTGGCCGGACGTCTTAGAACCTTACCTCAGAAGCCATTCGGACCCGTATTGCATCACGGCCTCGCCACTCAAATGGGAATCCAGCCTTGCTGTGCTAGACGTTAATGAGAGCCTTCGCCAAGCAGGGCTCACGCCTCCCGCCGGATGGAGCGCAATCGAAATCGTTTCCCGTTCCGCCAGCGGCCGCGTGCAACGCTTGCGATTGGCAGGCGGCTCACCTCCCGACTTTCTGCTTTCCGCTTCTTCTTTCCGTTTTGCCGTCGACCGCGCTCTAGGCTGGAACAAGATTCGCAGCGATCTCTATAACGTTCGAACTGACGGTGACCATGTCCTCTTTACCGGCCGCGGCTCCGGGCACGGAGTGGGTCTTTGCCAGGCAGGCGCGGACGAAATGGCGCGGCAAGGCAAGGACTATCACCAGATCCTCGACTTCTATTTTCCGGGCACTCATCTTTCGAAGGCTTCTTCGCAGGAATGGCAGACACGAACTTCCGAGCGCTTCGAGCTTCTCACGACCGCCCCGGAACAGGATTCCAAACTGTTTCCCGACGCAGAAAGAATCCTGAAGGAAGACGAAGCCGTGATCGGATGGAAGTTCCCCTCTCGCGCTCGTCTGCAAGTCTTCCCTACGCTTGATCGCTATCGCAACACGACCGGTCAGCCTGGCTGGGTTGCGGCGACTACACGCGGCCAAACCGTCCGCCTACAACCTGTAGCTGAACTGCGCAAGCGATCCATCCTCGAGTCCACACTGCGTCACGAGTTATTTCACCTGTTGGTTGAGTCACATGCTCGCGCGGAAACGCCGCTCTGGTTTCGGGAAGGGCTCGTGCTCTACTTATCCGAACCGGATAAACGCAGTGCTGGCTCGATCACACTCACCGATGAACAAATGGAAGCGATCCTGCTGAACCCGGGAAGCCGCCGAGATCAGGAAAAGGCTTATGCGGCCGCGCGCGAACGCCTCGCTTCCCTCATTCAGCAATATGGGAAGGCAGCCGTTCTCGACTGGCTAAGCGGCGGAATCCCCGCTGAGGTTCTTGCCAAGCCATCCGCGCCTGCCAATCAGGGCGCAAGTCAGCAGCCATGAGAAGAGCCCAAGGAGATACGCAAAGAAGAGCCGCAGAACCAGGCTGGCAGTCTCCGTCGAAAACGTCGTGTCCTTCGACGTGGGTCTCCAATCCATGATTTTGTCGCTGGCATAAACTCCGACCAGCGCAGCAATCACAAGAATCAGCCAATATTGAAAACTGGCAATGGTGCTCTTCCATGCCGTCCATCCGGCACGTCCGAAGCCACGGAACCCCTGATCCGCGGCGCGCAGCAGCAGCGGCAGGAGCAACCCCGGAACCACAACCCATCGCAAAAGGAATACCGCAACGTCGTAGAGGTTAGTCAATAGACCCAGCGAAATATGCTGCCGCAGGAGGGCCGGCAGAGTCGATCGAAGATACGTCGGCACCGTTTCGTTGTAGTCGCCCAATTGGCCCGCCTGCGTCCAAACCCAATAGACAACGATTGCACAAACGGCGGTGGCGCCCAGGTGCCGGAGCGCGCGCCCAAACGCACTCGCGACTCCGGCACTTTCATCGCGGAACCGATCGCTGAAGTAGTTCAATGTCCCGCCGTGCAGCAACAAGCTGCCGGCAACAATGACGACAGCGAGCACAACATTAAGCGCCAACTGCCACACTGTCGCTTCGGCAATCAACAGCCAAAGGGCAAACAGCGCAAACAAAATGGGATTTAGGAAGAACTGCAGCAGCAAAACCGGGCCGCTGCGTAAACTCCCCGTCAGAATCAAACGCGGCTCTTCGAAGCGCGACATTATTTCACCTCGATCGTGGCGGCATCGCTCGTGGCCATCATCGACGGCTGGTACATCGGCTGAGCGATCGCCGGGCTCACTTGAAATTTTCCGGGGTTGACGATTTTCAGTAGATACACGTACTCGTGGTTCCGCGTGAAATACGTCTGGAAGAACGCGGCGTGATCGTCGTGGAACTCCCGCCGCGTCCACCAATATTCCCACCAGTTCGGCCGTTGCCGGAATTCGTACAGGTCATCCCGCTCGATAAACTCAGCTCCAGCGGGAATGGGATCTTCGACCAACAAATAGCGCCATTCGTTTCCGCCAACGGTCACGCGCACCGCCAGCACGTCGCCGATGTGCAGTTCCCCGCTGAGCGGCTGGAAGCTGTAAGTGATTTTTTCGCTCGTTGCTTCCGGAACCAGCCGGTAGTAATCGCGGGTGATGTTCAGGGAATACTTGCCGCTCTGGATCAACCGCTTTTCGGTCGAGTAGTAGCTTCCGCTCGCGGACCAATACAACCGTCCTGTGCCGGCTTTATGTATGCGGATTTCATTGCGCCCCGGCTGCAATTGCACGGTGTTGAGATGCACTTGCGGCTGCACCGGATTGAAGCCATCCGCTGCTGTGAACTGCCGCGCCAGCACTTGCTTGCCGTTGACAAGAACTTCGGCCTTGAAGTTGGCTTCTAGTTCGTGGCTGGACTTCACGTATTCCGTCAGGCCAAACACGACCATTGCCGTTTGCTTGGTGCTATCCCAGTAGTAGCCGCCGTTGCGGTGATTCACCAGCCAGAACGCAGCTTTGGGCAGCAGCGGGCTATCCGGCTTGACCACGCTGAGCAACCGCACCGCGTACGCGGTGGTCTCCGCTCCGTCCTCAATTTCAAACTCCATGAAATAGTCGTAATGCGCGGACCAATACGCTTCGAGTTCCGATACTGTGGCGTTCGATTCGACTTTGGAGGCGATCTCCTTCGCGCGCGTATCGTCTCCGGTGGCTTGCAGCGCTAAGCCAAGCATGGCCAGCCCCTGAGTGCTCATGGAGTCGCGCTGATCCCAAGCTTTCTGCAGGTATTCCGGCCGCGAGCCGCCATTCAACGCCAGCGCGTACACGACGTAAGCGCGCAGGTCGGGCCGCATGTTTGGATTCTGATCGAGTGAACGTCGCAACCAATCCAGTGCGTGCGACATTGATTCCGCATCCAGGTCGTACCCGGCGGTGTGCGCCTGCCCGAATCCGCTCACGACGTACGCAGTCATAAACACGACGCTCTCATCTTCTTTCCACCAGCCCCAACCGCCGTCTTCATGCTGGAAGCCTTTCAGCCGCTCGATGCCAGCGGCGATTTTCTTTTCCAATTCCGGGGTGTTCACGGTCGTGTTCAGATGCAAATCCTTCATGGCCTTGGCCACGATGATGTTCGGCAGAAAGCTCGACATCGTCTGTTCCGTGCAGCCGTAGGGATAGTGCGTCAAATACTCCAAGCCGCCGAAAATTCCTCCCGCAATCGAAGGACTCAGCGTGATGTCTAGTGTCTGCGCGGCCTGCTCCGGATTACCCGGCAACGTCACGAAGGAATCTTCCTGCTGGTCCGCGCCGGAGAGCGCGCCCGATTTCGCGTCTTGCAGCTTCACACCGAACGGAATGATTGGCAGAGTAAGTTCCATCGCGTCCGACTCTTCGTTCGTCAAGGCTTTCGCGAGAAGCACCGCTTCGGTCATCGATTTGGCCTTGACGCGCCAGTCAACTTTAGCTTCGCCACGGTTCGGCACTTCGATTTCGGTCGTCGCGCCTTCCAACACGTCCAGGCCTTTCAGGTCCAGCGACATGCGCACTTTCTTTGTCGTGGTCAGGTAGTTATGCACAATCGTGGAAACCGTCACTTCGTCGCCCTGGCGGAAGAAGCGCGGCACTGCCAGCCGCACCATGAGGTTCTTTCGCACGATCACGCGATCCACCATGCTGCCCACTTTGGTGTCGGTGGTCACGCCTCGCACTGTCGCGCGCCAAGTGGTCAGCGAATCGGGGAACGTGAGTTCGGCGACCGCGCGCCCTCGCGCGTCGGTTTTCAAGTCCGCAAGCCATAGCGCAGTATCCGGAAACACTTTTCTCACTTTCGGTTCGACCATGGTCTCCGAATTCTTCAACTGCGCCAACGCGCGGCCGCGGCCAGAGCCAACGCCACGCGCGAGGTACATTTCCCGCTTCCCTGCCTGCCCGCTGAAATAGAAGTTCAGCGAAGTTTCCGTCATCACGCGGTCGTACACCGCGCCGTAGAAATAATCGTGAATTTCCGGCGTGGTGTCCGGCCGGATTGCGTAAAGCGCCTCATCCACGATGCCGAAGCTGAATTCGCCTTGCACGGGATTCCCGTTTACGTCTTTCGCCACGAGCGTATAGGTGGCTTTGTCACCTGGTTGGAACTGTTTTTTCGACGGTTCAATTTCAATTTGCAGCTTTTGCTGGATCGCCGGCACCTTCAAATTCTTGCTTGACTGGTACAGCTTGTCGTCGTGCAGAAAAGCCGCGGCAACAAACACGTTGGGCTGATTGCTGCTCTGAATCGGAATCTCCACCGTTGCCGTCGGCCCCGTCGCGTGCACGATCTGTTTGGTTTGCACGGTCCGCGCCTCGGTCGTGATCAGCAAGTAGGCTTCAGGAACCCCGGTCATCACCATGACGCGCGCTTTGTCGCCGACTTTGTACGATTTTTTGTCCGCCACCATGCGGATCTGCCGCTGCTGACCGCCCCACCACCACGATTCGCCCGTTCCGGTGACCCAAATCCACGACAGCGCCCACACTTCGCGCTTCTCTGGAGTTTGCGCGGTTACCCGCACATGGAAACTGCCCGCTTCCTTTGCCTTGAACGCGGCGCGCGCGGTCCCATCGGCTTGCGACTTGACATCTTGGGAGTCGACAACTTCTTCGCGCGAACGATCGGCGTAGTTGTAGCCGTACCACCAACGCCAGCGCACCAACTCCACATGAAACGCGGTCTGAACGCCGCGCCCCTCGTAATCTTTCGCGAGCAGCGTCGCATTGATTGTTTCGTCTTTTTGATAGACGTAGCTGTCGGGGGAAACTCCGACCTGGAACGTTCCATACGTGGCGATGACTGCGTTGTACCCAGCAATTTCGCGGTTGGCCGCATCCGTGACTCGAGCCTCAATGCGATAGCGCACGTCGTGATGTTGAGCATCCAGCCGCGTCGGGACTTGAATGGCCAGCTTTCCGTCTGCGCCCAACGTGCCGGCCTGTTCGGAGACCTGTTCGCCTGCGTAGTCCTGCTCGGGCGGTTCCCCGCCTTCTCCTTCGCCCTCTTCCCCACCCGCAGCCCCGGTTGCATCTTCATCTTCGTCGCGCTCGATGAACGGAGACCAGTAGGTCGAGGTGTGCACCACCCACTTCACGGACGCTCCGGCCACAGGCTCGCCAAAATAGTATTTCGCTTCGATGGTCGCTGTAATCGAGTCGCCTTGCAGCACGCGCCCCTGTGCGGGCGTCACTTTCACTTCGTACTCCGGCTTTTTGTACTCCTCAACATGAAACCCGCCGGTAATGTTGTAGTGGCGCTCCCCGCCGATGTACAACGAAATCGAGTAGTAGCCCAGGGCGGCGGTTTCTCCCAGCGTGACTTCCCCATGCACGGTACCGAACGGCGAAACGGGCAGAGAGGTTTGCAGAACTTGCTTGCCAGTAGGATCTTCAACGTTGATTTGCACAGTCTGGCCCGCGGGCACCGTGTACCGCTCTCCGTTTCTCATCCTCAGGATCGCTTTGAATCGCACCAAGTGTCCCGGGCGGTATACGGGCCGGTCCGTGTACACGTATCCCGTCCAGTCCTCCTCGGGATTGCTGCTCAGGTTGTAGGCGGAAGGAGACAGCACGGCCACATCATCGCCGCGGGTTGCAACCACGCGCACATCTTCCCGCTTCTCCAGCGGGACCGTAGCTTCCGCCAAACCGTCCGCATTGCTCTGCAGTTGCGCTAATCCTTTTTTGTCGGCCCACACGAGAATGTTCGCTTTGGGAACCGGCGCTCCGCTCTTCCGGGCCGCCACGAACGTGACAAGCTGCCCCGGCGCGCTCTTGGTGATCAACCCTAGTTCGCTCACGACAACTACGGTGTACGCGCGCAATTGGCCGTCGGTGGCCTCAACCAAGTAAACGCCCTTCCCAAGGTCCGAAACCGGAACTTCCTCAGTTTGCGCATAATAATGAGGCGGCATTTTCTGGACCCAGCGCGCCACGAGTTGTTCGCTGTTGAGAATCGGCGTCTGCGCAAATTCCGTCGCAACTTGAGGTTGCTTGCTCTTCTGTTCTTTCCCGCGCTCTTCGCGAATTTGCGCACGCACCTGGCTCGAATATTGCGTCCGGAAAAAATCGCGCATGTCCATCCAGATGCCCCGCTTCCAATCGTGGAAGCGTTCCAGCAGAGTTTGTGTCTGAACCTGCTCTTTGGGAGTCACGTGGCCAAAGTTGTGCACGCTATCGAGCAACTCGAAGAAACGCACCGCGTTCTTGACCTTGTAGACGCGAAATTCCAGTTGATCGACGCCATACGCATACAAATGAAGGTTGACCTTCTCGCCGGGCAGAAACGTCTTGCTGGTGGAAAGCGTAAAGTACACATTTCCCCGCTGGCTGTCGGCAGGCACTCCAAACAGCAGCAGGATCAAAACGAGGACGATTGCTTTGTTACGCACTAGTTGGCCTCTTTCAAAATGTTCCAGCGGTAGACGCCGAGAAAATTGCTGTTGCCTTCCACAGGCCGCCATTTCGGAGAAGGATGATGCAAGAGTTCTTCCATTCGCACGCGCCGCATTTCTCCGGGTTTTTTGCCGACCGGGCCCGTGTGATAAACGAGCACGTCATCCACCTGCGGCGATTCTCCTTCCACCGGCCACTGGCTGCGTCCAATGAAGATCATCGAGTGAAAGGGCGAGTACTGTCCCAATTGGTAGTAGAAGAGCAAGTCCCCCGGGCGCGCCTGGCGCACGTTCCGCGACACAAAATACGCATTCAAATTCTTAAGTGTTTTTGCGTCGGCAAACTCCGCAAACGCTCCGCCGCGCAAATCCGCTGGCTGATAGGCCCCCGGTTTCACCCGAAATAGCGCTGCATCGAGCGGCGTGCGGGGGTAGACGTATTTTTGAACCGAAGGCAGCGCCTCTATCGGACGAATCTGCATTTCCTGGAACCAGGCGTCATCGTGCCGGTGGAGTGCGTTGCGGTACGCGTAGCGAATCAGCGCAGCGCAATCGTTAATCTCAGCAGGAAGTTCATTGCTGGGCCGAAGCGCTTGATATTCCGCAATCAAGGTGAACCAGCGCCGGAAGGCTTCTTGATCCTCGACCGTGTCCAGCCGAAGAAAATCGGGAATTCCGTCTCCGCTGTAAGGGCTAGCTCTATCGTCTGTCCGAGGCTGCGTCACGCGCTCTTGGCGGGCGCCAGCCTGCTGCGGTTCGCGCGCTGCCGCTGACAGCATTGCAGCAACACACAGGACCGACGAAATGTAGAGGACAACCATCATCGGCGTCCCAATTCCCGCCCGTTCTTTCAAATGGAAGACTCTGCGGTCCCGGCGAGCGTAGGATGTTACCCCCGCGGCCCGCACTGATTCTCCTCTCGCGTTTCGAGCAATCCATCCCCCAAAAAGACTAAGCCGGTTGGGATGAGCTAACTTCGCATGAAAGCACAATCTACGTTAAGCGTGAGTTAACAAAAGCGTGTCAAAGACTAAACGCCTGTGTCCCCCCGCACACAGGCGCGAATAAGTCAGGTCGCTCAAACTGAAGTTGCAGCTCGATGTCTATTTCACTAGTTCAACGTTGGCTAGCTTCGAAAGTTTTGCTCCAAACGTCGTTTTCACCGCAGTAGACTAAGCTCTGTGGAATGAACTAATGGCATTCGCAAATCCTTGCGGTGGATCGAAGGAGGAAGCGTGAAGAGACTACGCGGCTTAACCATGATCGGCCTATTGGTCACGCTCGCAAGCTTGCCTTGGCAAGTGCGTGTCTCCCAATCCGCATCGGCTTCAAGCCAGCAGAATATTCAGGGTCTGCAGGACGAGTTGAAGCGCTTTTCAGCACTCGATCCCATCGACGCGCACACTCACGTTTTCGAGAACGACCCAGCCTTCCCTCTAATGCTGAGGCGATTGCGCCTGCACCTGCTTGACATTTGTGTTTATACAGACCAAGAGCCCGCCTTCTCTCACTTGCAGGCCGAGGTCGACTCCGCATCGGACGTAACCCGCTCTGCTCGCGGCCGTGTGTCCTGGTGCACGACTTTTGATCCGTTTAAGTTTCGTTCTCCCAATTTTGCCGCGGACACCATCCGGCAGCTCGATCGAGATTTTAGAAATGGCGCCATCGCAGTGAAAATCTGGAAAAACATCGGCATGGAACTCAAAACCCCGGACGGTAACTTTGTGATGCCTGACGATCCCGTGTTTGCACCTATTTACCGCGCCATCGCTGCACAAAATAAAACACTGATCGCTCACGTGGCTGAGCCGAATTCCTGTTGGCAGCCTCTCAACACCGAAAGCCCCGACTACGATTACTACAAAGCACATCCGGAATGGTACATGTACGACAAGCCCGATCATCCCTCCAAGGCAAGGATACTCGAGGCTCGCGACCACCTGCTGGCGCAGAATCCCGAATTGCGTGTTGTGGGCGCACATCTTGGCAGCATGGAGGTGGATCTGGATGAATTGGGGCAACGCTTCGATCGCTACCCCAACTTTGCCGTCGACACAGCCGCCCGCGTAGTCTACTTGGCGCTTCAGCCACGCGACAAAGTGCGCTCCTTGTTGATTAAGTTCCAGGATCGCATTCTCTACGGCACTGACTTGGGGTACAGACCTAAAGGAGATTCAGATAGCCTGCAAGATTGGGAGTCAACCTACCTGCGGGATTGGCAATTTTTTTCTACCAACAACACCGTTGAATTTCAGGGACGCAAGGTCCAGGGTCTCCAGTTGCCGGACGTTGTCCTCCGCAAGCTATACCACGATAACGCCGTACGCTGGATTCCAACGATTGCGACCAGAAGCAAGACTGATCGATAGTTCCTGCTTGGTGGGCCTATTCGAAAAGTGGCTTTATTACGAACTTTACCCGTTCCGGACCGAAGCCCATTCTCCAAATGCTTGGCATCCCCCCTGATAACGTTGGACTGCACGCTCTTCGGCATGGATTAGCAACAGAGCGCTTGTCAACCGTCGAGTCAAGCATTCATTTCTGCCGCGCATTCAGCTCGTCGAGCTTGCGCTTTAACTGTTCAAGCTTCTGTCCAGCCTCGCCGAGCTTGCCTTCGGCGGTCAGTCGCTCGTAGTCGGCGAGGTCTTTGGCAGCTCCCGCAATGAGCGCGTTCAGATCCGATACAGGCTTGTTGGGGGCAGCAGATGCCACTGCATTTCGTTCCGTCTCCACGGGAGGAGCTGCACCACTCAGCGACGAGGCCTCTCCTCCAAAGAGGGCCCTCATCGCGGAGTCGAAGGTGGGGCCGTAGGCGAGCCGGTCTTGCAGCGCAAGCACTACCAGACGTAACTCCGGCATGGGGCTCCGTTCAGCCTGCAGGTAAATCGGCTCGGCATACAACAACGCGCGCCCACAGGGAATGACCAGCAGAGTGCCACGTCGGACGTGGGAGCCTTGCTGATTCCACAACGTTAATTGCCCCGATAACTGCGCGTTCTGGTCGATGCGAGCTTCGACCTGCAGAGGG
>Ga0335081_10018759_pt1 | contig 11182 bp, 12 predicted proteins | sample Lox_Sample_35_FD_206713 | JGI IMG/M metagenome (GOLD analysis project Ga0335081, IMG submission 206713) | Soil microbial communities from Loxahatchee National Wildlife Refuge, Florida, United States - Lox_Sample_3.5 | ecosystem: Environmental > Terrestrial > Soil > Wetlands | place: USA...
GCAGAAGCTGATCTCGGTTTCGCTCGAAGGCAGCGTCGGCTGATCGTGGGATCGGTCATGACCACTCACTGGTTCAGGCAGACTCTGTACGGCTACGGCGCAAAGCCGGTGAGCCGGGAGGGCTGGGCGCTTTCCGCCGCGAGCGTGGCCAACGGGCTCACCCTGGTGTGGGTGTTGAAGACGTTCGATCGCCACAGCCCGCTCCATTGGCTGGCGCTCGTCGTCATATCGCTGGTTGCAGGGATCCTTTGGATGGTCAGCCGGCGCAAAACCGAGGAATGGCGCCGGCGATCGGGCGGCGAATAGGGAACGCATCAGCGGTTCGGCAAGGCATGCGCCAATGAACGAGAAGCCGGTCATCAACATCGACGCTGTTGCGCTCGCGGAACGCGGCAATGGCAAGCAGTTCGCCGTCAAATGGGGGCGCGCCGGCCCCGCCCTGGGGCTAACCGGCCTCGGCTGCGCCGTGCATGTGGTTCCTCCGGGAAAGAAGGCGTTCCCGTTTCACCGTCATCACGTGATGGACGAGCTGTTCTTCATCGTCTCCGGCGCCGGCGAATACCGCTTCGGCGACGAGCGGGTTCCGCTGCGGGCCGGCGACCTCGTCGGAGCGCCGGCGGGCAAGGCGGCGCACCAGATCATCAACACCGGCTCGGAGGATCTGCTCTATCTCGGAATTTCGACGATGGGCGGGGTGGACATCGTCGAGTATCCGGATTCGCAGAAGGTGGGGCTCGCCGCCGGCGTAAAGAACGCGGATTTCAAGACTGCCACTTATGTCGGCATGGGCCGCCTCCGGCCGGCCGATTACTACGACGGCGAAAACGATTGAACGGACAAAAGAGAAACGGCGCGATGGCATTGCTCGAAATCGAAAATCTGCATGTCGAGATCGACGGCAAGGAGATTCTCAAGGGCCTCGACCTGACGGTGAATGCCGGCGAGGTGCACGCGATCATGGGCCCGAACGGATCGGGAAAGTCCACGCTCGCCTATGTGCTTGCCGGGAAGGACGACTATGAACCGACGCTCGGTGAGGTCCGCTTCGATGGCCGGAACCTCTTCGACATGGAGACCGACGAGCGCGCCGCTGCCGGCCTGTTCCTCGCTTTTCAGTACCCGTTGGAGATTCCCGGCGTCGCCACCATGACCTTCCTGCGCACCGCGCTCAACGCGCAGCGCAAGAAGCGCGGCGAGAGCGAGCTGTCCACGCCGGAGTTCCTCAAGACGGTGCGGGGGGTCGCCAACAAGCTCGGCATCGACCAGGAGATGCTGCGGCGCGGCGTCAATGTCGGCTTCTCCGGCGGTGAGAAGAAGCGCAACGAGATTCTGCAGATGGCGCTGCTCGAGCCGCGGCTCGCCGTGCTCGACGAGACCGATTCCGGCCTCGACATCGACGCCTTGAAGATCGTGGCCGACGGCGTCAACCGGCTGCGCTCGCCCCAGCGCTCGTTCATCGTGATTACCCATTACCAGCGGCTTCTCAACTACATCGTGCCCGACGTGGTGCATGTTCTCTCGCGCGGGCGCATCGTGAAGACCGGCGGCAAGGAGCTTGCGCTCGAACTCGAAGCGCGCGGCTATGCCGAATATCAGGAGGAGGCCGCCGCCTGAGCCGCTCGCGGCTCGCCGCGCCCGAAGACGAATGAACGTCATGGCTGATCTGAAGGTGATAAAGACCGCCGCCGAGACTGCTTTGGCGCAGGAGTTCGCGCAGGCGCGTGCGCGGCTTCCGGGCGGCGAGGCGATTGCTGCGCAGCGCGCCGCGGCCTTCGACCTCTTTGCCAGGGAGGGCCTGCCCCATCGCCGCGTCGAGGAATGGAAATACACCGACCTGCGCGCGCTGATGCGCGAGGCAAAGCCGCTCGCGAGCCCGCCCGACGCCGCCGCCAAGGCGCGCGCGAAGGCTGCGGGCAGTCTTCTCGGCGACGTCGAATGCCGCCGGCTCGTCTTCGTCGATGGCGCGTTCGTCCCCGAAATGTCCGATGTCGCGGCGCTCGAGTCCGGCCTCTCCGTGGCGTCGCTCGCGGACGCGCTGGCCGCGAACGATCCCGGGGTCATCGCGCATCTCGGCAAGCTCGCTCCGGCCGATGACACGGCGGTCGCGCTCAACACTGCGCTGATGGGCGACGGCGCCCTGATCCGTATCGCCGCAGGCGCCACCATCCAGCGTCCGTTGCATTTGCTTTTTGTCGCCGCGCAGAAGCCGGCGGCGACGTTCGTGCGCTCGCTCGTCGTCGTCGAGCCCGGCGCGCGCGCAATGCTCGTCGAGAGCCATGAGGGCCCCGCGGGCAGCGATTACCAAGTCAACGCCGCGCTCGAATTGTTCGTCGGCGACGAGGCTCATGTCGATCATGTGAAGATCATCGGCGAAGGGGCTGATGCGCTCCATGTCTCGACGCTCGCCGCCGCGATCGGCGCCCGGGCGCGCTTCAACAGCTTCAGCTTCACCGTCGGCGGGGCCGTCGTGCGCAACCAGCTTTTCCTGCGCTTCGACGGCGAGGGCACCGTGGCCGGGATCCGTGGCGCGGCCCTGCTCAGGGGGCGACAGCACGCCGATACGACGCTTATTGCCACCCACGTCGCGCGCGGCTGCCAAAGCCGCGAGTTGTTCAAGACGGTGCTGGACGACGAGGCGCACGGCGTCTTCCAGGGCCGCATCATCGTGCGCCGCGGGGCGCAGCAGACCGATTCCAAGATGATGACGCAGGCGCTGCTTCTTTCCGAGCGCGCCGAGGCCGACAACAAGCCCGAGCTTGAAATCTTCGCCGATGACGTGCAGTGCGGCCACGGCGCCACCGCCGGCGCGCTCGACGAGGAGCTGAAGTTCTACCTGATGGCGCGCGGGATTCCCCCGGCGGAGGCCGAAGCCCTGCTGATCCAGGCCTTCCTCGGCGAGGCCGTGGAAGGCATCGAGCACGCCGGCCTGCGCGAAGTCTTGATGGACGCGGTGGCAGCGTGGCTCGCCACACGCGGAGCGAAGTAAGCCATGGCCGAAGCGGCGACCAACAGCGCCTACGACGTCGGCCGCATCCGCGCGGATTTCCCGATTCTGGCGATGCAGGTTTACGGCAAGAGGCTCGTTTATCTCGACAACGCGGCTTCGGCGCAGAAGCCGCGCGTCGTGCTTGATCGCCTGCAGCAGGTCTACACCTCGCAATACTCAAACGTGCATCGCGGCCTGCATTATCTCGCCAACGAGGCGACGGAGGCGTACGAAGGCGCCCGCGAAAAGGTCGCGGCTTTTCTCAATGCCGGCCGCAAGGAAGAGATCGTCTTCACCCGCAACGCCACCGAGGCCATCAATCTCGTCGCCTATACGTTCGGCCGCGAACGCATCCGGGAGGGCGACGAGATCGTGCTCTCGATCATGGAGCACCATTCCAACATCGTGCCCTGGCATTTCTTGCGCGAGCGCCAGGGCGGGGTGATCAAGTGGGCGCCGGTCGATGACGAGGGACATTTCCTCCTCGACGAGTTCGAGAAGCTGATCGGGCCGCGCACCAGGATGGTCGCGATCACGCACATGTCGAACATGCTCGGCACGCTCGTGCCGGTGAAAGAGGTCACCCGGATCGCGCACGCCCACGGCGTTCCGGTGCTGATCGACGGCGCCCAGGCGGCCGTGCATGCCGAGGTCGACGTCCGCGACATCGATTGCGATTTCTATGCCTTCACCGGGCACAAGCTTTACGGTCCGACCGGCATCGGCGTGCTCTACGGCAAATACGAGCACCTCGCCGCCATGCCGCCGTTCAACGGCGGCGGCGAGATGATCCGCGAGGTGTTCGAGGATCGCATCACTTATGGCGAGCCGCCGTATCGGTTCGAGGCGGGCACGCCGGCGATCGCGCAGGCGATCGGGCTCGGGGCGGCGCTCGACTACGTCGGCTCGGTCGGCAAGGCGCGCATTGCGCTGCACGAAACCGGACTCATGCGCTACGCGCACGACCGGCTGGGCGAGATCAATTCGCTGCGCATTCTGGGCACGACCAAGGACAAGGGGCCGATCGTCTCCTTCGAGATGAAGGGGGCGCATCCGCACGACGTGGCGACGATCATCGATCGCTCGGGCGTGGCCGTGCGCGCCGGCACTCACTGCGTCATGCCGCTGCTGGCGCGATTCGGGGCTTCGGCGAGCTGCCGCGCCTCATTCGCGATGTATAACACGCGCGAGGAGGTGGATTGCCTGGCGCAGGCGCTGCTCAAAGCTCAGGATTTCTTTGCATGATGGACGAGTCCAAACCCGAGCCCCGGCCTGAAGCGGACAACGGCGTTGCTGCCGCGGACTCCGCCGGCGCCGCCGAGGCGTCCGAGCGGCCCTCTGCGATACCGTCCGAGGAGATGGCGCGCCTGACCGATGAGATCGTGAACGCGCTCAAAACCGTTTACGATCCGGAAATTCCCGCGGACATCTACGAGCTCGGCTTGATCTACAGGGTGGACATCGACGACGACCGCGCGGTCAAGATCGACATGACGCTGACGACGCCGAACTGTCCGGCGGCGGCGGACTTGCCGGCGCAAGTGGAGAATGCGGTCGCCGGCGTGCCCGGCGTGCGCGAGGCCAAGGTCAACATCGTCTGGGATCCCCCGTGGGACCAAAGCCGCATGTCGGACGAAGCGCGCGCCGTGCTCAACATGTGGTGAGGAGGCGCAAGCCCGACGGCGACGGCCGAAATGTGCGAGTTGCGGCGGCAGTTGCCGCGCACTAAGTAATGTGGAGCAAAGGTTGTTAGTTGTTTTGATTCATACCAGATCGCGACAACCTGGCCTCACGAGAGGCCGCGCAAGGAGACTATGACAATGGCCGCTGTTCGGCCGAGACCTCAGGTGATGCGGCTCACCGAAGCCGCCGCGGAGCGCATCAGGACGGTGATGGCGAACGCCGGGCATCCGATCGCCGCGGTGCGTGTCGGCGTCAAGAACGGCGGCTGCGCCGGCATGGCCTACACGATGGAGTACGCCGACAGGATCGATCCGCTCGATGAGGTGATCGAGGACAAGGGCGTGCGCATTCTTGTCGATCCCAAGGCCGTGCTGTTTCTGCTCGGCACCGAGATGGACTACAAGGTCGACAAGCTGTCCGCGCAATTCGTGTTCAACAATCCGAACCAGACTTCGGCTTGCGGCTGTGGCGAATCGGTGCAGCTCGCGCCGGCAAGCGATGCCGCCGCCGACGCGCGTTGACGATCCCGACCCTGCCGCTACTGGAGCTGATGGCGCCTCATCTGCAGCTCCTTAGCCAATAGCGACGATTGCGGGAGCCCGGCCAGCGCCTTGTCGATCGCCTGCGTCGCCTGGCGCACGCGGGCGGTGGCGACCGCCGTGTCCTTCGGGTAGTAAATGGCGATGCGGCGCCTGTCCTCTTCCGACAGATCGACGTTCTCGTTCGGCGAGTAGCACACGCTGTTCTTGCCGGAAACGAACATCCAGTCGGGGTAGTAGTATTTCATGATCGAAAACTTGTCGAAGGCGCCGAAGCCGAACGCCGAGAGCGGCATGTCGGGCTGCTCGGTGAGTTGGCGGAGGTTGGCGTCGATCTTCTCCTTCGACCATTTGTTCGGCGGGCCCATCATGTAGGTGTAGATGCCCGGATGGCGGCCGTTCTTGTCGGGGATGAACGTGCCGAACTGGTTGGTCGTGGGCTGATAGCCGTCCTCGTCGTCCCAGCGGAAATCGCAGGCGGTCAACGGGTGCTGGTGCTCGTGCTCCAGTCCGAGAACGTGGCCGAACTCGTGCCGCACAGTGCCGGCGAAGCCGAACGGCAGGTTGTGATCGAACCCTTGCAGGTTCAGCGTCTCGGCTCCCGGCTGGGCGACGTCCGGATCGGTGGCGTTCTTGCCGATCGACGACCAGTAGCCGGGATTATCCGGGTTTTCGAATCCGACGCGCACGTCCGCCTTGTAGTCTTCGTCGGTGTCGTTCCACTCCCTGAACTTGCCGCTGGCGTCGCGGAAGTCGAGCTTGATGTTCGCGTACTTCGTCCAGTCGGAGGCGAACTGCTCGATGCGCGCGCGCAATCGCGCATTGCCGCCGTTGAACGCGACGGTGATGGTCGCGCCCGGCGCCCACTGCACGGTCTTAAGGATAACCAGCGCGGAGGGGACGGCGGCGGAGGCGCGCTTGTCGCCGAGATCGTCCAGAAGTTTTTCTTGCTTGCGCTTGATGTGATCGAGATACCAGGTCGGCTGTCCCTCCATGAGCGGAGGCCGCGCCAGGATCGGCCCTTCGTCCTCCGCCGCGAGCGCGCCGGGCGCCATCGCCCGGTCGGCGGCGTAGACGGCAAGCATCGCTCCCAGGGCAGTTGCTGTTGCACGCAAGGCAATCGGCCTGGCCATACGTTCTCCCCACGTCATCGGGTTCGACAGGACGCGAAACCGCGTCGCCAGCGGCGAACGGTTCACGCAATGTTACATCAATGCAGCATTGTGGCCAAAGTGGAAAGCCTTGCCGGGTCGGCGTTTTTGTCGCGCGTCACCGCGCGCCCGAGGCGGCGGTGCGCCTGCGCTGCGACGCCGGCCCGGCAAAGGGCCGACAAGGGACGCGCCGTGGACACCTTTGTCGCGCGGCCGGTGGTCCGATTCCAACATTCGCATCCCGTTGCGGCAACTCGCTGTGCGAATGTCGGAATCAAAGGACCACCAGCAAATCATGAGTTTCCAGTGGAGTTTTGGATTTGGCATTCGCTTTGCGGACCTCCGGCTAGCCGGGTAGCGAAGGTCAAATCCACGCCACTAGGAAACGGCCAGGTGCTGCGTTAGCTTTCGGCTGGAAGAAATAAGGCCTGGAAGGCGTTTGCTTGACCGGCTTCTGCTCGGAGGATGGCGATGAGATTGAGCGTTTGCGCCTTGGCCGCGGCCGCGGCGGTGCTGGCGGCGAGCCCCGCACTTGCCTGCAAGGGCAAGACGGTTTTGTTCGAGGATAACTTCGCCTCCGGCGGCGATTCAGGGTGGGAGCTTTGGGAGCAGATCAAGATCGAGGGCGGCGCCATGAAGATCACGGCGACGCCCGGCCACATCGCGCCCGTGTTCTACAAGGGCGACACTTACGACAAGGCCGACATCTGCGCGGATGCGGTAACGCCGAGCGGCAACGATCCCAAGAATGAGGGAATCGCCAGCTTGCTCTTCGAAGGGCAGGCCTATGACGATTTCTACGCTTTCTATGTCAGTCCGCGGTTCGGCAAAGCCGGCATCGCGCGGTTGTTCAAGACCAAGTGGCTCTACCCGATGCCGTTCCGCAGCGTCGAAGGCATCAACGCCCAGCCCGGCGGAATTAACACGTTGCGCGTCACGCTCGATGGCGCGCACGCGACTGCTTACGTCAACGACCACAAGATCGTGGAGGTCAAGATCAACGCGGCGGAGGGCGGCGGTTTCGTTGGTCTTAATGTCGACGGCGGTGAAAGCATGCCGGTCACGCTCCTGTTCAAGTCCTTCAAGGTGACCGATCTGCCGTAGTCGGCGCGAGCGCTCGCGCGAACCGGTGTCGGACCGTTGGCGCCCGAGGGATTTCACCGCAGCGCGGGTTGATCGTGTAATCGGGCGCGAGGCTGCGTCAAGACGACGCTGGCATGCGCCCCTGCGGCTCTCGCAGCTCGGAAATCCTCCGGCGAAATCGCGTGTCCTGAGTGACCGCGTCCGCATCGTCGCGCGATCAACGTCGCCTCAAATAAAGGTGAGATGTGATGGGGCACACTGAAATGCCGCATTGTGCTATAAGTTGGCGCACGCAAACGGCTGCGGGGCAAATTGCAAACAAATGCGGTCTCGGTGAGAGGATGAACTCGATGCAATCAATGGCACTGCTGGCTTTGGCCGGAGCGATTTTAGGTTCCTTTTCGGTGGCGGCGCAGGCCGATGGTGCGCGCGATTTCGGCACAAGCAGCCGCGACACCAGCCTGGTCAAGATCGTCGTGCCAGATCCGACCATGGCCCGAAATCCGGACGGAGCCGTGCCAAGCCCGATGATGAATACGAGATCGCAGGGCGCAGAGGCGGCGCGCGGTCGCGACGGTATCGCGGTGGCCATTGCCGGCGGCTCGCCATGGCGCATCGAGGATGCGGCGCATGCCGCCGCCACGCCGGCGAGCGCTCGCGCCGCCGACGTCAGCCGGGCGGCTGCGAGCAGAGCCCCGCTCGCCGGACCGGCCATCGCCGCGGCGGCGACTGCGCCGGTCGACACGGCGCGCGCGGTTCGCACGCAGAACGAGAGCGCGGCTTGCTGCCAGGGTCGCGGTAACTGAGGCCGCCCCGCGTCGTTGCGGTCGGAGGCTCTCTCGTGGACAAGGTTGCGCCGGATGGGCACGCTTCGAGCCGGCGCAGCAGGCGCGCGGCGGCGGGCAAATCTGCGCTAGGCCACGCGCGTGAGCGAGGTCTCGGCGGCCTCGGGGTCGGACTCGCAGATCACGCGATTGCGGCCGCTGCGTTTGGCGGCGTAGAGGCAGGCGTCCGCGCGCTCGAGCAGCGACTGCGGCGTGTCGCTCGGCTGCAAAACGGCGACGCCGACGGAAATCGTGATCCGCCCGAGCCGCTCGCCGCTCGACCGCCTGAGCAGCTCCTTCGCCATCACCGCGCGGCGGATGTAGTCGGCGACGACCGAAGCCGATCGCAGCGGCGTGTTCGGCAGCGCGACGACGAATTCCTCGCCGCCGTAGCGCGCGGCGATGTCCTTGCCCTTCGTGTTCTGCTTCACGGAAATGGCGACGAGACGCAGCACCTGATCCCCGGTCAGGTGACCGAACCGGTCGTTGAACGACTTGAAGTGGTCGATGTCGGTCATCAGCAGCGACAGCGGCTCGCTCTTTTGCAGGGCCTCGGCCACCGCCCGCACCAGCGCCGTATCGAAATATTTGCGGTTCGATAGCGTCGTCAGCGGGTCGGTGAGGCTCTCGGTTCGCATGACCTCGAGGCTCTGCTGCAGCTGCTCGATCTCTTGCCGCGAGGCGGACAGGCGCTCTTCCAGTGCGCGGTTGTTGACCTCCATCTGCTTGGCGCCGTCGAGCAGGCGGTCGATGACGGCGCGCAGCGTGTCGCGGTCGAGCGCGCTTTCGAGCTTTTGGCTGGCGTCGGCGAGGCTCTCCGAGTAGTTCGTCGCCGATCCGGAGGCCGCGTCGATCATATCCAACACCTGCCTGATCTCGTCGAGGACGCGCGAGCCGACCGACTCGATTCGCTCGCTCGCACGCCCGGGCGCGATGTAAGTGTTGTAGATCTGCTCGACGTCCTCTTCGCTGAGCGAGCCCTTTTGCTCGAGCGTCCGATTGATCACCTGATTGAGGGAAAGGTTGTAGCCGCTGGCGTAGTTGTACCAGAGCTCGAAATTTCGCGGCGTCGCCAGTTGCGACAGGGCGCGAATCTGACTTAGCGCAATCTCGGCGAATACAAGAGACCGTTCGTGCTCATCGTGAGACACGGTCATGAACTCGCCTCCGCATTCGCCGGGCAGAACCGATCGACTATGCGGCGGCCGGGGAAGCCGCCAGGAATATGTTTGAAAAGTAGGGATGAGCGGTGAAGGACACGTAAACGACGCGCCGAACGCAATCGGGTGGGATCGACCGCGCCGAAGCCGACTAGCGCTTGCGAGACAATCGGACGTTGCGTCGGCAGTACCAGAACGCTTCGCGCGCTCCGCGGCGACTTTACGCCTTGAGCGGCACCGGCCGCAGCAGGAACGCCGGCAGGTGCGAGGCGTCGCCTTCGTCGGCGGCGCGGCCGCCGCGCGCCGGCTGCGGGACGCGCCGCGTGCGCGCCTCGTCGAGGCGGGCGACCGATGCGGCAGGGCGCTGCGCCGCGCGTTGCCGATCGTGACGCTCGTTGCGTCCGCGCCGCGGCGGCCGCGAATTCTGTTGCGCGCGCGGGGACGGTGCGGCGCCGGCCGGTTGCTCCATCCACGGAATCGTCTGGCCGATCAGCTTCTCGATCGCGACCGCCGCCTTGGCGTCGTTCGCGCCGGCGACGATGGTGATCGCCGTGCCGGAACGGCCGGCGCGGCCGGTGCGGCCGATGCGGTGGACATAGTCGTCGGCATGGAACGGAACGTCGAAATTGTAGATGTGGCTCACGTCCGGGATATCGAGGCCGCGCGCGGCGACGTCGGAGGCGACGAGCAGCGTCACCTCGCCTTTGCGGAATTGCTCGAGCGCCGCCATGCGCGCGGGCTGATCCATGTCGCCGTGCAGCGCCTGCACGGAAAAGCCGTGGCGCTGGAGCGATCGGTGCAGCGTAGCGACGTCGCGCTTGCGATTGCAGAAGATGATGGCGTTCTTCAACCCGTCCGCCGAACGGATCAGACGCCGCAGCGTTTCGCGCTTCTCGTGCGGCTCGTGGCCGGACTTGGCCAGGAGCTGGGTCGTCGTAGCAACCGTGCTCGCGGGACGGGAAACCTCGACGCGGACGGGGTTATGGAGGAACTGCTCGGTGATGCGCCGGATCTCCGGCGGCATGGTGGCGGTGAAAAACAGCGTCTGGCGGGTGAACGGGACGAGCTTGCAGATGCGCTCGATGTCGGGGATGAAACCCATGTCGAGCATGCGGTCGGCCTCGTCGATGACGAGCAGTTCGACGCCCGTCAGCAGCAGCCGGCCGCGCTCGAAATGGTCGAGCAGCCGGCCGGGCGTTGCAATCAGCACGTCGACGCCGCGTGTGAGTTTGACGTCCTGATCGTCGAACGACACGCCGCCGATGAGCAGCGCAACGTTGAGCTTGTGATTGGCCCCGTATTTGGCAAAACTCTCCTCGACCTGGGCGGCGAGTTCGCGCGTCGGCTCGAGGATCAAGGTTCGCGGCATGCGCGCGCGGGCGCGGCCCTGCTCGAGAAGCGTCAGCATCGGCAGCGTAAATGCCGCCGTCTTGCCGGTGCCAGTCTGCGCAATGCCCAGCACGTCGCGCCGGGCGAGCACGTGGGGGATGGCCTGATCTTGGATGGGGGTCGGGGTTTTGTAGCCGGACGCGGCGACAGCAGCGAGAACTTTTTCGGACAAGCCGAGATGGGAAAAGGACATAAGCCCTCAGTTCAGGGTTCGCGCCGGGCGCGAAAACCTATCGATTGAGATGGGGTGGGCATGCAGGATATTCGAATCCGCATGGGCTCTGCTGCGCGGAACATAGGGTCGAAAGCGTCAAAGTCAACCTGAAACGGCTTGCAGAACCGCGCTAAGTTAAACGAACTCCTTCAA
>Ga0335081_10018760_pt1 | contig 11182 bp, 14 predicted proteins | sample Lox_Sample_35_FD_206713 | JGI IMG/M metagenome (GOLD analysis project Ga0335081, IMG submission 206713) | Soil microbial communities from Loxahatchee National Wildlife Refuge, Florida, United States - Lox_Sample_3.5 | ecosystem: Environmental > Terrestrial > Soil > Wetlands | place: USA...
CGAGGTGTATGAGCGAAGGATTGAGCGGCGGACGGTGCGGAAGGCGGTTGCTAGTACCTAGTAGCGAGTGCTGAGTACTCAGTACCCAGTACCCAGAACGGAGGAATCCCGTTTCTCGCGCACAAACTGTGTGAGAAATGAGGCACCCCGTTCGTCTTTGCCCGTTGTCTCGTAGCGGGGGTAGGGATCCTTCGACTGCGCTTCGCTTGTCGCGGCTTCGCTCAGGATGACAGTGGTGGGGGTTGAGCCAACGACTAAGGGCTAAGGACTAACGACTAACGACTAACGACTAATAGCTACTAACGACTAATCATGACGAAGCCTGGGAAAGACGTTGATAAACGCGAGCGGATTGTGAAGCGGATTGCGCGGGAGTTACGCGATGGATTTTATGTGAACCTGGGCATCGGGATGCCCACGCTGATCGCGAATCATGTGCCTCCGGGCATGACCGTTACCCTGCAATCGGAGAACGGGATGCTGGGGATTGGTCCGTATCCGGTGGAGGGGACGGAGGATCCCGATCTGATTAATGCCGGCAAAGAAACGGTGAGCGAGATGCCGGGGACTTCGTATTTTTCGAGTGCGGATTCGTTTGCGATGATTCGCGGCGGGCACATTGACTTGAGCGTGCTGGGCGCGATGGAAGTCGACGAGACCGGGAGCATTGCGAATTGGATGATCCCCGGGAAAATGGTGAAGGGGATGGGCGGCGCGATGGACCTGGTGGCGGGGGCGCGGCGCGTGGTGGTGGCGATGGAGCACACGACGCGCGAGGGAGCTCCGAAGATTTTGAAGAAGTGCACGCTGCCGTTGACCGGGGTGAATGTCATCGATACGATTGCGACTGAGATGGCGTACATTCGCGTAACTCGCGACGGCCTTGTGCTGGAAGAGATTGCGCCGGGTTTAACGCCTGAGGATGTGCAGAAGGCGACTGATGCGCGGCTGATTGTGAGTCCGGGGCTGAAGGTGATGGAGAGTTAGGGCCGTCATGCCCGAGGCTGTGACCACCTTGTATCGGCCTGTGGGCCGGAAGGAATTGGAATTGATCCGCGCCGGCGGATTTCGCGCTTTTCCTCCACGGTTGCCTTCGCAGCCTTTCTTTTATCCGGTGCTCAACGAAGAGTATGCGGTGCAGATTGCGCGGGATTGGAATACGAAGGATGAGGCGTCGGCATATGAGGGGTACGTACTGAGGTTCGAGGTGCGAACTGAATTCCTTGATCGATACGATGTCCACGTGGTTGGAAATTCGAGCCATATGGAATATTGGATTCCGGCAGAAGAGTTGAAAGAGTTCAATCGGAATATTGTGGGGGAGATAGAAGTGGTGAGAGGGTTTCAGTCGCAGTGACGCCGCTGCGCGGCTGGACAGCCGAGGTGGCTGTCCCTACATGAAAATCATAGGTGGCGGACAGGAGTGTCCGTCCCACACAAATTATACCGATGCGATGCGGCGGAGCAGGTCTTCTTGCTCTTGCTTGCTTTCGGCGCCGATGGTGAAGGCGTCGAGAATCCCTAACGACAGCGCGTATTTGATGGCTTCATCTTGACGCTTGCTTAGGTCGCCTTGGCCCAGGATTTTCATTCCGACTACGGCCTTCCCTGCTGCTTTCATCTCCTTCAGTACGCTGACGACGGTCGCGGGATCGGCGTCCATGTGCGAGCCGATGGGATTGATTCGCGCCAGGTCAATCTCCACCCACGGGCTTTTGGCGGCGGCGCGCAGGGCTTCGATGGAGTGGCAGGAGCATCCATGGGCGCGGATGGTGCCTTTCTGCTTTGCCTCTTCGAGGACGTCCATCGCGCCGCGGAAGCGCGTGGTCCAGTCCGCTTCCGTGAGGCAGTGCATAAGGCAGATATCGAGATAGTCGGTGCCGAGTTCGCGACGGAAGCGATCGAGATCGGCGCGCATGCCGGCGGCATCGCGGGCCCAGGACTTGGTGAGCACGGTGACTTGATCGCGTTTGACGTGCTTGAGGGCTTCGGCGACGTGAGGATGGCTTCCGTAGGAGTCGGCGGCGTCGAAGAAGCGGAGGCCGTAGTCGTATCCGTTGAGTAGCAGGTCGGAAAGGCCTTTCACGCCGAGGGACGTTTGGTTCGAGTGATGATCGTATCCAACTGTACCGGTGCCCATGGCGAGGCGGCTGGTCTTGATGCCGGTCGAGCCGAGACTGACGGTGTCGTGGGCGTTGAACTTTTGGGAGAGCGTTTGTTCGGCGAGCGCCTGGAGGATGGATTTGGAGGAGAGCCAGGCCGCGCCTGCTGCGGTGGCCGTGCGGATGAGGAACTGACGACGGTGCATGGAGCCTCCGGACGGTGGCTGATTGGTATGAGGATAGACGATCGAGAGGCGAGTTTGAAAGCCGGGCTGCGGCGCAAAAAGTACCGAGTTGCGAGTACCTAGTACCGAGAGGCAGAACTGCCGGGATCCATCGACTGCGCGGCGGCTGCGCTTCGCTTGCCGCCGCTGCGCTCAGTACGACATTGTTGAATTCCTAATCTAGATTCGGAACGGGGCCGCCAGGAGGCGGAAGGGGAGCGTGATCGCGAGGTAGATGACCTCGAGCACGCCATGCACCGCTACGCCGACGATGCGGAACGGGAGGAGCAGTAGCCACACGAAGGGGTAGGCGACCAGCGCGAGGATTGCAAGCGGCCAGCAGAACACGAATAGGAGACACCAAAGCAGGAACGTGAACATGGCTGAGACCTCCTCTGCTCTATTGTACGTTTGGGGAGGGGGGGAAGTTCCGTGGCGGGTGGGGAGCCTGTCCTACCCACACTGTCGCGAAAGGCGCGACTAGGGTGGGGCAACCGCTTTGTGTACGATTTATTCGAATTGCTTGCGGAAGGCGGCCAGTTGCTGCTGCACTTCGGCGAGTTCGGCGCGGAGTTGAGAGACTTCTTCTTCCAGCGCTGCGACACGATCATTGGTTGAGTTGCCGGCAGTCACGGGCGAGGGCGCCCGCGCCACACTTAAGTCCGCTGGCGGTTCGCCGGAGAACAGGTGCATGTAGCGGGATTCTTTGGTACCTGGTTGGCGCGGCAGCACCGCGGTCAGTGGCGGTTCTCTGTGCGCTAGGCGGTCGAGGGTGGAGACGACGTCTTCGAGGGCGTCGAAGTGATACATACGATCGGTGCGGCCGCGGAGTTCTCCGGGAGTTTGAGGGCCGCGGAGAAGAAGGACGCAGAGGATGGCGATTTCGCGGCGGTCGAAGTTGTAGACCTCTTGCAGGCGATGCTCGAACTTGGTGACGCGGCTATCGGCTCCGCTGGCGGGCCCGGCGAGGCGCTTCTCCTGAAGCGTGCCCAGGGCATCGCGAACCGCGGACTCGTCGAGGGTCATCACCGGTTCGCGATTGTTCTTCTGATTGCAGGCGTTGACCAGCGCGTTGAGCGAGAGCGGATAGTAGTCGGGTGTAGTGATGTCTTTCTCGATCAGGGAGCCGAGGACGCGGGTTTCGATTTCGGTGAGGATCATGGGCCGTCGTTGGTCGTTTGTCGTTGGTCGTTAGCTTAAATCATCGTGGGCGATTCAAGCCGAAGCACTTTATCTTTTCGATGGCGTCAAAATCTAGGAAAACCTTTCTATGCCGGACCTTGTTGAGTTCGCGGGGATTTTTTGGCTGATTGCGGGTACGGATTCCCACGTCTCGCAACGGCGGCGAAACGTGGGAATCCTAGTTGTTTTCTCCCGCTGCTTCTTAGAACAATGCTGTCGGCCGGCGTTTCCAGCTCTTTCCTTTTTCTTGCGCGATTTTTTCCATGTCGTTGACGTAGGCTCCGGCTTGCGTGAGGACGTGGTGCAGGTCGTTGCCGATGCTGATGAAAGTGAATCCCTTTTCGAGGAATTCGCCGACGCGAGACGTGCCGAACAGGAAAAGGCCGAGAATGACGTTGTTCTTGCGCGCGTTCTCGATCAACTTCTTCGTCGCGGCGTCGAGTTCGGGCGAAGTGTACATGTGCGGGAACTCATACTTGTTGTAGAGGCCCATCGACATGCAGAGATCGTTTTGGCCGAGGAAAAGGATGTCGACGCCGGGGACGGCGGCAATTTCGGCGATGTTTTCGATGCAGGAGGCAGTCTCGACTTGCAGCGCGACGATGCCGTCGTTGTTGAAGTTGCCGGCGTAACCGAGGAGTCCGGCTTTGTTCATGCTGCGCTGCGGGAAATAAACCGAGCGCGTGCCGACGGTTGGATACTTGGTGCAACTGATGGCCTGGCGCGCCTCTTCGGCGGTGTTGATGTAGGGGACGAGGACGCCGTCGGCGCCCATGTCGAGGGCCTGCTGGATGCCGGGACGGTCATCGTATCCACCGACGCGGACGAGAGATTTTGCGCCGCCATTGGCGATGCCGCTCAACATGGCGGAAAGCTTCTCGTAGCCCATCGGCCCGTGTTGGGTATCGACGAGCAGCCAGTCGTAGCCGGAGTGCGCGAGTTGCTCGGCGACCGTCGGGCTGTGCGCGTTGAGGAACAGGCCCATCTTGGGTTGTCCGGCGCGGAGTTGCTTTTTGAATTCGGATCCGCTCAGTGCTGGGTCGGGCATGATTTGTCTCCTGGTTGAGATGAATTGCGTAGTGTACCGCATGGATGTGCGGGCACTGCTACGGGGTGGTAAATTTTTGCGGGAGATGACCGCGGGGCAGGTTGTCGCACGCCTTCAGAAAATCGTCACCTCTCCCAAAACCTGGGAGAAGTGGGGTATCCACTGCGTTGGTATGACAAGCAGGGAATATCCGCTTATAGTGTGTCTAGCTTTCGGAGAGTTTATGCGGCTGCTTTTGAATTGGGTGTTGAGCGCGGTGGCGGTGTGGATCGTGGCGCAGCTTGTGCCGGGGGTTCACGTGAGCGGCGCAACATCCGCATTGATCGCTGCGCTGGTGATCGGGTTCATCAATGCCACGATTGGGGCGCTGCTGAAGATTATTACGTTTCCCTTAACGTTGGTGACGCTCGGAATCTTCTGGTTTGTGATTAACGCGCTGATGCTGGAGTTGGCGTCGGCGCTGGTTCCGGGGTTTCAAATCCACGGATTTCTGGCGGCATTTATCGGCGCCATTGTGTTGAGCGTGGTGAATCTGGTGTTGAAGGCGATTGTCATGCCGAAACAGGACGATCATCACTAGCCGTTGGTCGTTAGCTCGCTAGAACCTGCACGTCACTACTTCTTTCGCGGCTTGATGGCCTGCCAGTCTTCTTCTTTTAGAACTCTTCCCAGACTGCTGAATTCGCCGGCGCCTTGCAGGAATTCGCCGCCGTCCATGCGGACGACTTCGCCGTTGATGTAACCGGAGCCGTCGCTTACCAGGAACGCTGCGAGGTTGGCTAACTCTTCGACTGTGCCGAAGCGGTGTTGCGGGTTACGCTCGAGCGCGATTTTTTCGAGACCGGGATGCGGAAGGACGCGGGAGAATGCGCCTTGGGTCGGGATCGGACCGGGAGCGATGGCGTTCATGCGAATGCCACGATCTCCCCACTCCACGGCGAGGCTGCGGGTGAGGGCTTCGACACCGGCTTTGGAGACGGCAGACGGAACGACGTACGCGGAACCGACGGGCGCGTAGGTCGCGGAAATGCTCAGGACCGTGCCTTTGTGTTGCGAGGCGAGCCAGCGGCGGCCGCAGGCCATGGTGCAGTTCAGCGTGCCCATGAGCACGATGTTGATGACGGATTGCCAGGCATTGGGAGAGAGGTCTTCGGTGCGGGCGATGAAATTTCCGGCGGCGTTGTTGACCAGGATATCGAGGGGAGCCTCGCTCCAGATGGAGTTCATCATCGCTTCCACTGCGTCGAGATTGCGGACGTCGCAGGGGATCGGGTGGATGGGACCTTTCGGCGAGAGTTCGGCGGCCGTTTCTTCCAGAACGTCGACGCGGCGGCCGCAGATGTGAACCGTGGCGCCGAGTTCGAGGAAGCGGGTAGCCATGCCTTTGCCGAGGCCGGTGCCGCCTCCGGTGATGAGAACACGCTTGGAGCGGAGAAGATTGGGAGTGAACATGGGAATTGAGTAATTGAGAAATTGGTAATTGTGTAATTGAAAATCTGAACTCTCCCGTGTCTCCAACTACACAATTACCAAATTACACAATTACTCAATCACATGCGACTCGGAAGCCGTAGTCAGCATACTGGAATTCCGGTGGAATGCTCGATCTCGCCGAGCAGCGGGCGACTTTGATGTGGTGGCGCCAGGAGCCTCCGCGGGAAGATTTGCGGGCGGGCTTTAGCGGGCTATGCTCGGGACCTTGGGGATTGCGGCCGGGCGAGATCGCGTAATAGTTCGGGTCGTACCAGTCGCTGCACCATTCGTGGACGTTGTCGCAAATGTCATACAGACCGAAGGCGTTGGGTGCGTACTGCGCGACTGGCTCCGGGCCGGTGAGCCAGCGAGTGGCGTAGTTGGGGAGCGTTTGCGGTGGTTCGTCGCCCCAGGGGAATTGCTTTTGCTCGAGGCCGCCGCGGGCCGCGCATTCCCATTCGGCTTCGGTGGGAAGACGGAAGCGGCGTCCCGTCTGCGCACTGAGCCATTCGCAATAACGCACGGCTTCATGCCAGGAGACTCCGGCGACCGGTTGCTGCGGGTGATTGAAGTTCGAAGTTTGCCTGAACGGGGGCGGAGTTACTCCCGTTGCGACAAGGAAGCGCGCATATTCGGTGTTGGTGACTTGCGTCGCGGCCAGGAGAAAAGAATCGACCCAGACGCGGTGCAGAGGTCGCTCGCAGTCCTGGCCCGAGTTCGATCCCATCTGGAACCAGGCTGAGGGAACGGAAACGAGCCTCGGTTCCGCGGTGGAGGATCCTGCGAGACCTGTCGGCTGCGCTGGGAGAGCGGTCATATCGTTGCGGAGAGCGGGCCTCCGCATTAAAGTTTACCAGCGCTCCTATGGAGGATTTATGGCCGAGAAGCAATGGCGATTCCGCGTGAAGATCCAGGGCAAGGAAGCGGGAGTGGTGTCCGCGATCACGCCGCCCATCGACGTGTTCGAAACCTTCCAGACACGCGGCCGTGTGGCTGTGCGGGGCACGATCAACGGATTTCCATTTCGTTCCTCGCTCATGCCCATGGGCGGATGCCACATGATGCCGGTGAACAAGACTCTGTGCCGGGGGGCCGGGGTAAATCCAGGTGACACGGTCGATCTGGTGATGGAAAAAGATGTCGAGGAGCGGACGGTGGCGGCCCCGGCGGAGTTGGAGCGGCTGCTGAAGAAGAGCAAGAAGGCTCGCGAGCGGTGGGAGGAGCTTTCGTTCACGCACAAGAAAGAGATGGCGAGCTCCATCACGGGAGCGAAGCAAGAGGAGACGCGAAAGAGGCGGCTGGCGAAAGTGATTGCTGTGCTGGAGACCGGAGGGAAGTGGACGGGGTAGGTTTATCGAATCACTCGTCCTCGCAATCGCACTCGGCGAAGCTCTTACCACAGAGAACACAGAGTCCCACGGAGCTAGAAGTTGCGGAGTCTTGTAGCGATTTCCTCGATGTTGTTTTCCTGGAACAGGCGGATAGCTGCGATGCCCGAGGCTCCGGCTTTGAGGCAAGACTTGGCGTTCTCTAGACTGATTCCGCCAAGGGCTAAAACTGGGATGTTTGCCCGGCACGCTTCGCGGAGTTTCGTGAGTCCTGCTGGTCGCGTGACCGGGGCATCTTTCTTTTCGAAGACAGGGGCAAAGACAGCGAAGGTGGCATGCTCTTTCGCGGCTTGGTGGACCTGTTCCGGCGTGTGACAGGAAATTCCGATGATCGGAGTTTGTGAGGATGCGCGGTCGAGTCGCCCGCGTCCACATGGACCGGAATTTTCCCAAAGATCTGCCGCTTCCTTGAGTGTGATGTCGTCGGAGCGAAGGTGGACGCCGTCGGCTGCGACGGCTAGCGCGACGTCGGTGCGGGAATTGATCAGCAAAGCAGTTCTCAGTTTTCGGTTCTCAGTTCTCAGTTTTTGGACGACCGCGACTGCTTCGCGGGCTAACGACTCGAGTTCTCTTCCGCCTAGATCTTTCTCGCGGAGTTGGATGTAGTCGATGTTGGCGCGGACCGCTTCGCCAATTTTCTGCAGGAGGAAACTGCGGCGGGTGGGTTCGTCTGCGGCACAGGCTTTGCGGTCGGTGATGTAGTAGAGAAGGCAGCTTTCAGCCATCAGCTTTTAGCTATCGGCGAGGCCAGCAGTAGATGAGAAGACCGCCAGTAACCGCGAGACTTTTCTGACGGGGACATTAGTTCGCAGCTCCGATGTACGTCAGACTATTTTGCAAAGCATTGCCTAACTCTTCGTCTTTTGAAAGTTTCTGGAGATCAGTGAGTAGTTTAACGGATTCCTCAGGGCAGGTCAGTGCTTCGGTTTTCTTAACACCCTTTAAGATTGTCCAGCCGAACGTCCCGAAGGCATGGCACCGATTAGGGACCGACTTTGTACTGACCGCTTCGCGTACGCGGTCGGCAATGGCTGTGAGCCGCTCGTTTGAGACCCGAATCGTCCATGCGAGGCCAATCCCTTCCTGGCCGTTTATCACCTTTCGGCAAGCACTCTCCGACCGCGCATTGACGGCTATGATGATGGGGGTCATGAACTTGTCCTGTTCCCCCACATGCGGAATGCACACGGCAAATACCTCGCGTGTATTAGTGGCAGACGTCTGTCCCACGGAGGCAGGCGCACCAAAAACCACTGCAGCGACAAACGCAACTAGGATTCTTCGCATCGTCCCTCGGGTAGAGGCAATTGTAGTCCTGCCCAAAGATATCGGGCGCTTGCTTCGCTCTTGAGTCGATGGCCGTTGTCCGAATCACTAACAACTACGGCCTAGTCTTGGCGATCTCTGGCATGACTTCCTGCTTCTTGGGTGTGCCGCCGAGGTGATATTTCGTCAGGCCATCGCGCAGGTATTCAAACGCGTCTTCAGGAGTGTCAACGATTTTAATCAGGTCCAGATCCTGGGGCGATACCGCACCCGCATCCACGAAAGCTTGAAAGTTGATGATGCGATTCCAGTACTCACTGCCGTAAATAATCACCAGAATCTTTTTTGCCAGCTTGTCTGTCTGGGCGAGGGTGAGGATTTCGAAGAGCTCGTCCATGGTGCCGAAGCCACCGGGGAAGATAACCAGTCCCTTGGCGAGATAGGCGAACCAGAACTTGCGCATGAAGAAGTAATGGAACTGGAAGTTGAGCGACGGCGTGATGTACGGATTGGGATATTGCTCGAAGGGTAGTTGGATGTTGAGGCCGATACTTTTGCCTCCGGCTTCGTGCGCGCCAAGATTGGCGGCTTCCATGATGCCGGGGCCTCCGCCGGTGGTGACGACGAACCGGTGCCGCCGAGCAGGGATATTGATCGACCACTTGGTCAGCATGTGCGCCAGCTTGCGCGCGTCTTCGTAGTAGCGCGCCATGTTGACACCAGCCTGAGCGCGCTTGAGATGTTGTTCCAAGTCGGCCGAAGACTCTGTAGTGTGCGTGTTCTTGATCTCGTTCAGAGCATTGTCGGCGGCCTTGCGTCCCTGAAAGCGAGCAGAGCCGAAGAAGACGACGGTGTCCTGAATCTGCTCGTGGCGAAAGCGCGCCAGCGGTTCCTGATACTCGGCTAGCATGCGCAGGATGCGGCCATCGGGGCTGTTGAGGAACGGTTCGTTCTGGTAGGCAACGGGCGCAGATTTGAGCTTGTCGGTCATGAATGGAAACTCGCGAGATAGAAATTGGAAATATGCGGGCTAGTGTTGCTCGTGGTAATGCAGCGCCTCCCAAAAACCGATCCAGATATCGAGCAGGCCCAGACCGCTGCAAATGCCACGAAAGAAGCCGTTAGAGACGATGGAACGAAGACTGGGGAACGAGAGCAGAAGATAGTTGTCAGTCCATTCCGGGGTCCAGGGAAGAATGATGAGCAGGACTCCGGCAACCGCGCTGACCAGAACGAAGAGGAATACGGAGAGACGGTGCATCCAGGTTTGAAGACGTGTCGGGGGCGATCCCAATGGGGATTCCGGGGCATCGAGGACCGCGGTGTGCGTTTCAGGCGGACGCGGCGCCGGATCAGGCGGCTTGCTGGAAACGGGAGTGGGGTCGGACATTATCGAGAACCCCACGACGGAGGTTGAGAAAGCGGCAGAACCGTGCGCGCGCCCAGCCGGGGAAAATTGGGAACAGAACCCATCAGGGTATTTTACGACTTTAAGGCCTTGATGCGCTCGGAGACGTCGCGGTAGTCGATGTTGCTACCGTAGACATCCATGAAATGCTTGAGGGCGGAAGGCTTGTCGCCCGCCGTTTCATAAGCGGCCGCGAGTTCATAGTTGAGCGCCGTACGAGTCTCCCCGTCGATGGTGGGAACTTGCAGAGCCTTTTCGTACCAGCGCACGGCGGCCTCAGGAACTCCCTTTTCGAGGAAGCACTGCGCCAGCCAAGTGTAGGTCTGCATGATTTGCGGGAAGGGACGTCCGCGATCAAAGGACTGGCACGCTTTCTGGAGTTCGCCAATCGCTTCATCGAGCAGTCCCATTTCGCGGAAGGCGATACCGAGGTTGTAATGCGTTTCGGGATCTTCGTCGGCGGCAGCGACGTCGGCTTCGAGATCCTGTTTCAGCTCGCCAAACATTTCTGCCAGATCGACGCCGGCGTCTTCGGCGAACGGAGAAGCCTTGGCAGCCGGGGCAGCAGGTACGGGTGGAGCAGCAACCGCAATCGGCGGCTGAGGCTTCGGAACTTGGACCGGAGGCGTTGGCCAGGCAGCTGCCGGAGTTGGCACGGCGGCAGGCGATGCAGATGCAGCGGCGCTCGCAGCCATTGATGGCGCGGGTTTCGGCGCGGCCACCGGCGGCGCGGGCGGAGGCACGGGCTGAGCTTTTGCGACCGGGGTAGTAGGCGCGCGCGGAGGCACAGGCGCGGCTTTCAGGAAATCTTCGCCCAGCGAAGCTTCGATGTCGGCCACGAACTCGCCCAAGACGGGTGTGGATGTGGATGCGGCGGCAGCGGCAGCGGCGGCTGCCGGAGCTACTGCAGGCTTGGCCGGTACAGCCGGCTTCGCCGCAACCGGCGGCGCTGTAGGAGTCGGAGCGGGTACTGGGCCCGGCAAGAAGCTGTCGCCGAGCGACGATTCGAGATCGGTGACAAGCTCTTTGAGAGCCCCGTGCGCGGGCTCCGGTTCGGGCTCAACGACAGGCTCCGCCTCGGGTTCGACCGT
>Ga0335081_10018761_pt1 | contig 11182 bp, 7 predicted proteins | sample Lox_Sample_35_FD_206713 | JGI IMG/M metagenome (GOLD analysis project Ga0335081, IMG submission 206713) | Soil microbial communities from Loxahatchee National Wildlife Refuge, Florida, United States - Lox_Sample_3.5 | ecosystem: Environmental > Terrestrial > Soil > Wetlands | place: USA: Florida...
CAGCTCCAGCAGCAGCCAGAAGGGCACCGACCAGGCGATCAGGAACCGTGCCGCCACGCTCGCCCGCTCGCGCCAGGCCCAAGCGACGGCGGCGCCGAGCAGCAACGATCCCGGCCAGAAGGTGAGCGCGAGCAGCACCAGGTAATAGCCGGGAAAAGCGCCATGTGCCTCTTGCCCGGCGAAGAGCTTCGCCAGGAAATCGTGGCCCAGCGCTTCTCTGCCGAAGCCGCCATCAGTGGCGATCGTTATGGCGATGAACCAGGGCGCCGCGATCCCCAGCATGAGCGGCACGCCCCAGAAAGCGCGCAAGCCGCCGAGCCAGCGCGCGTCGTGGTCGGCGACGGACAAGGTGCCGGCGGTGAGCAGGCTCACCACCGGCGTGATCGGGCCTTTGATGAGGATGCCGATGCCTTGCGCCACCCAGAAGAGCAGCGCCCAAGGCCAAGGCGCGGCCTCGCCGCCGCGCCGCGCATCGCGATAGACGACGCCGAGCGCGGCTTGCGCCGCGGCGACGGTCGCGAGCAGCACCGCATCCGTCTTGGCGATATGCGCCTCGACGACGAGTGCCAGCGAGGAAGCGAGCAATGCCGCGCCGAGCAACGCCGTCGCGCCGCCCAGCAGCGCGCGGCCCGCGACGAAGGTGAGCAGCACCGCGGCGGTGGCGCCGAGCAGCGAGATGAGGCGATAAGGCCAGATGGCGGTGCTCTCGGCATCGCTCAAGAGCGCGACGGCGCCGGCTTGGAGCCAATAGATCCCGACCGGCTTCTTGTCGCGCGCCTCGTCCTGGAAGCGGATGCGGAGCCAATCGCCGCTCTCCAGCATCTGCCGCGTCGCCTGGGCAAAGCGCGCCTCGTCGCGATCGAGCACGGGAAGCGCGGCGATGCCGGGGAGATAGAGCCCGAGGCAGAGCAGCGTCAGCAGCAGGAACGGCCGGAACCCGACGCTCCAGCGCTCGATCACGACGCCCCGTCCCGCGGCTTCAAGAGGAGGAGCTGCGTCACGCTCATCAGCGCGCGCCAGCCGTGCTTGCCGCCGATGGGCTCGGCGCGCGCCACCCCGATCCGCGTGAGCTCGGCCCCGGCGCGATGCTGCCAGCGCAGGAGCTCCGCCTCGCCTTCGACCGTGACCGCATTGGCGACGAGCCGCCCGCCGGGCTTCAAGGCATTCCAGAGCGCCGTCCACAGAGCGCCGCTGCCGACGCTGCCGCCGAGAAAGATCGCGTCGGGCGCCGGCAACCCGGCCAGCCCCGCCGGTGCCGCGCCCTGCACGACGCGGAGCTCAGGCACGCCCAGCAGCGCCGCGTTCCGTGCGATCAGCGCCGAGCGCATGGCGTCGCGCTCGATGGCGATGGCGTTCATGGCGCGACCCGCGCGCAGCCATTCGATGGCGATCGAGCCGCAGCCGGCGCCGACATCCCAAAGGAGCTCGCCCGGCAGCGGCGCCAATGCCGCCAAGGTCGCCGCGCGCACGACGCGTTTGGTCAGCTGCCCGTCATTCTCGAAGGCCTCATCCGGCAGGCCCGCCAGCCGCGAGAGCGGCCGCGCCTGAGGTCCCGGACGGCATTCGATGGCGAGCGTATTGAGATTGGCGACGCGGCCCAAGGGCCAGGTCTGCGCGGTGCCGTCGAGGCGTCGCTCGCGCTCGCCGCCCATCTGGGCGAAGACAGTGATGGCGCTCGCGCCCCAGCCGGCATCGGCGAGGAGCTTCGCCGCTTGCACCGGCGTGTCGCCGTCGGTGGTGAGCACGATGAGGCGTGCGCCCGGCGCCAAATGGAGCCGTAGCGCCTCGATGGGCCGGCCGTGGAGGCTCAGCGTGACGCAGTCCTCGAGCGGCCAGAGGAGGCGCGCGGCGGCGAGGCTGAAGGCGCTGGGCTGCGGCAGCACCAGCATCTCGGCGGCGGGAAAGTGGCGGGCGAGCGTGGCGCCCACGCCATAATGCAAGGGATCGCCGCTCGCCAGCACGGCCACGGGCTTGCCGCGCCGCGCCGCGATGAGCGCGATGGTGTCGGAGAGCGGCTGACGCCAGGCGAGGCGCTCGCCCTTGGTCTCACCGATGAGCGTCAAGTGCCGCTCGCCCCCCACCACCAGCTCCGCCGCCTCGATCAAGGCGCGCGCCGCCGCCGAGAGGCCCTGAAGTCCGTCCTCGCCGATGCCGATGACAGCAAGCCAGGCGCTCATGACGCGTCTCCCGCCAGCGCGTTCACCGCCGCGGCCGCCAGCGCGCTGCCGCCGCGCCGGCCGGCGAGCGCGATGAAATCGAGACCCAGGCGATTCTCGGCGAGCGCCGCTTTCGCCTCGGCGGCGCCGACGAAGCCGACCGGGAAGCCCAGCACCAGCGCCGGCCGCGGCGCGCCGGCGGCAATCATTTCCAGCAGATGGAACAGCGCGGTGGGCGCATTGCCGATGGCGACGACGGCGCCGGCGAGATGGGGCCGCCACAGCTCGACCGCGGCGGCCGAGCGCGTCGTGCCAAGCCGCTTCGCCAGCGCCGGCACGCGGCGATCGGCGATGAAGGAGAGGATGCGGTTCCGCCGCGGCAGTTGCTTGCGGTTGATGCCGGCGGCGACCATTGCCGCATCGACGAGCAGCGGCGCGCCGGCGGCGAGCGCCGCACGACCGGCGGCGACGGCGCCCTTGGACCAGACGAGATCGGCAATGAGCGCCGGCTCCGCCGCCGCATGAACGAGACGCAGCGCCAGCGGTCGAAGTGCCGGCGGCAGGTGCAAGATTTTGCTCTCGCGGCGGACGGCCGCGAAAGAGCGGCGGTAGATGGCCTCGGGATCGCGCAAATAGGCATGGCGCCGCCGGGCGCCGGTGACGCCGAGGATCCAGCTCTCCTCGTGCTCGACGGCGAGGCGCTCGGCGGGAGTGAGCGTCGGATCGCCGGCGAAGAGGGCGGCGAGCCCGCCCTTGCCGTCAAGCGCGGCGAAGTGCCGCGCGATGGCGCGCACTTGCGCCCGGTCCTTGACCTCGCCGTTGCGCCGCGGCGAGGGCACGAGGGACGGATAGATCTCGGCGAGCACGACGCCGCCGCCGCGCTCGCGCCGCGGCGCCTGCAGCCCGGTTTCGAAGGGCCAAACGCGGGTGCGCGCCGCGAGACCGGGCTGGCGCCGCAGCCAGTCGAGCACAGGAATGCCGGTGAGCGCCTGGCTGCCCGCGGCGCCGGTTCCAGCGAGCTTCCACACCGGCTGCGGCCCATTGACGCGACCGTCGGCGAGGCGCTTCTCGGCGAGGCCCAGTGACTCATGCCGGCGATGATGCGTCATGGCGAGGAACGGACCTTGCGCCGCGCGAGGGCAGCCCCAGAAGGGCGCAGGCCCTGCGGCGATGCGCTCGTTGAGCTCCGCCGCGACGGCGAAGCGGTTGTTTTGGTTGCGAGCATCATCGCTAATCCTTTCCGCCAGGAGCCGCCAGAGCGAGCGCCAAGCCGGGCGGGGCAGGTGGAGATGCCGGGCGAGGCCTTCGGGATAGCCGAAGGGAAAATCGAAGCCGGCGAGCACCGAGTTTCCGGCAGTCAGCTCCCGCTCGAGCAGGGCCTTGAGGCGTTCGCGTGCGTCGCGTCGCGTCGCGCGGTTCTCCAAAGCAGCGATGCGGAGCGTCCCGCGCTCGCGGCGGAGATGGCAGAGCCAGATGCTGTCCTTGCCCAGGCGAGGCATCGCGGCGGCGCTCCAGTCCACCATCAGGTAAGCGTCGAAAAGCGGCGTTGCGCACACATCTCACCCCGCGGCATGGCCGTTGGGCCGGTGGTCGTGCTCATGCTCGTGGCCGTCCTGGTGATGGTGCTGCCCGCCGCCGATGCCGCGAACGTGATGGTGATGCGCCGCTTGTGCCGCGCCGGCCTCGGCCTCGTAGCCGACGATCTGCGTGCGGTACTTGCAGAGCTGGCAATTCATGCCGGGCTCGCCATCGACGAGCTCGGCGACGCGGTCGACGAGACAGTCCAGCACCAGCGGATGATCGCTGAGATAGGGCGCCTTCAGGATCTCGATCGCGGGATGCGCCGCGGCGACCCGGTCGGCGGCGGCGTAGATGCGCTTCACCAGAATGCCGGTGAAGAGGAAATAGGGGAAGACGACGATCCGGCGGTAGCCCAGCCGCAACGCCTGCCGGAGCGCCGGCTCGACCAGCGGCGAGGCGACGCCGCTGAAGGCCGCCTCGGCCCAGCCAAAGCCCATGCCCTCCCACAGCATCCGCGCCAGCTTGGCGATGTTGGAATTGGCATCGGGGTCGTTGGTGCCGCGCCCGACGACGAGCAGCAGCGTGTCGCTGCGAGGGATGGCGCGGCGAGCGGCTTCCTCCGCCGCGGCGATGCGGTCGGCGGCGGCGCGGAGCAGCTTGGGCTCGATCGCGAGCTCGCGGCCGAAGCGCAGCTCGATGGCCGGGTTGGCCGCGGCGAAGCTGTTGATTTCCCAGGGCAGGTCGTTCTTCACGTGACTCGCGGCAAAGAGCATGGCCGGCACCGCCAGGATGCGCCCTGCGCCCCGCGATCGCAATGCCTCGAGCCCGTCGCGGATGGTGGGGCGGGCAAATTCGAGATAGCCCACGGCAAGCTCGAGCCCGGGCTGCAGCGCGCGGAGCCCCGCCGCCGCTTGCTCGAGCTCGGCGATCGCCTCGCCGTCGCGGCTACCGTGGCCGCAAAGCATTACCGCTGTGTGCATTTTTGCTCCTCTGCGCCCAGTATTGACGGCATCCTCGAGACCAGAGGATGCTCGCCGCGATGCTCCTCTTCCCCGCGCATGGGATCGACCCGCTGCTGCTCCTGTTGGCGGCGCTCGCGCTCGACATGATCGTCGGCGATCTCCCAGGCGTCTTCCGACTCGTGCCGCATCCGGTGGTGCTGGTCGGGCGCGCCATCGCCTGGTTCGACGAGCGGCTCAATCGCGAGCGGCGGGGCGACGGCACGCGGCGGGTGCGCGGCGTCCTCACCGTGGCGGTCCTGATGGCGGCCGCTGTCTCGGTCGGATTCGCGCTCGCGGTGGTGTTGCGCTGGATGCGCTTCGGCTGGCTGATCGAGGGGCTGCTGGTGGCAATCCTGCTGGCGCAGCGCAGCCTTTTCGAGCATGTCGCCGCCGTCGGCGAGGCGCTGGGCCGGGGCGGCATCGTCGGCGGGCGCGAGGCGGTGCGCCACATCGTTGGGCGCGACCCGCAAAGCCTCGACGAGTACGGCGTGGCGCGCGCCGCCATCGAATCGCTGGCGGAGAATTTCGGCGACGGCGTGGTTGCGCCGGCCTTCTGGTATGCGCTTTTCGGCTTGCCTGGGCTTTTCGCCTACAAGACCGCCAACACGCTCGACAGCATGATCGGCCACAGGACGCCGCGCTACCTGCAATTCGGCTGGGCCGCGGCGCGGCTCGACGATCTCATGAATCTGGCGCCGGCGCGCCTCAGCGGCATGCTGCTCGCGGCCGCCGCGCTGCTGGCGCCCGAGGCGCGCATGGCGCCCGCCTTCCGCATCATGCTGCGCGATGCGAGGAAGCACCGCTCGCCCAATGCCGGCTGGCCCGAGGCGGCGACCGCCGGCGCGCTCGACCTGGCGCTGGCGGGGCCGCGGCAGTATCACGGCCAGGTCGTCAACGATGCCTGGCTCGGCGACGGCCGCGCCCGCGCCACCATCGCCGACATCGGCCGGGCGCTCCGGCTCTATATGATCGCTTGCGTGATGCAGGCGAGCCTGGTGCTGGCGGTCTTCCTCGCGATCGAGGTGCCGCGCTTCTGAGCGCTCAGCGCGCACGAGCGATCTCCAGCAAGCGATTGACGTCGAGGCTCGCTTCCAAATGTGCCGCCAGCGCGTCGAGCGTCGCCTCGACCCGCGCCTCGTAGTCGAGCGCCGCGTCGCCGGCGCCGCCGAGCCGCGCCAGGAAGGCACGACGGAAGGCGTCGGCGGCAAAAAGTCCGTGCAGATGGCAGCCGGCGATGCGGCCATCCGCGGAGACGGCGCCGTCCTCGCGCTCCCCGAGGCGGAGCATGGGCCGCGCCGTGGCGGGACCGTCGGTGCGGCCCAAATGCATCTCATAGCCGCGGACGGGGAGGCCGCTCGCCAGCTCGGTGCCGCGGACCTCGGCGAGGATCTTCTCGTCGCCGATCTCGGTTTCGATGTCGAGGAGACCGAGCCCCGCCGCCGCGCCTGCCGGTCCTTCGCAGCCGCAGGGATCGGCGATGCGGCGGCCCAGCATCTGATAGCCGGCGCAAAGCCCCAACACGTGGCCGCCCTGCCGCACATGGGCGGCGATGTCAATGTCCCAGCCCTCGTGGCGGAGCGCAGCGAGATCGGCGAGGGTCGCTTTCGAGCCCGGCAGAAGGATGAGATCGGCGGGCGGCAAGGGGCGGCCGGGCGGAATGAGATCGACGCTCACGCCGGACTCGGCGGCGAGCGGATCGAGATCGTCGAAATTGGCGATGCGGGGCAGGCGCGGCACGACGATTCTGAGGGAGCGTGGTGCGGGAGGGGCTATTTCTCCTTCGGCTCTCTCTCCGCCATCGACAGAATTCCCCCCCTTGAGGGGGAGGGTTGGCGAGGGGGGTGACGCGCGCTCCCATGCATCAAGCACAACGCCATCTTCCGCGGGGAGATCGCGCGCCGCCGGGAAGAATGGCACGACGCCCATGCAATCGAGGCCCGTGCGCTCTTTCAGAATCTCGATCGCGCCATCGAAAAGCCGGGGGTCGCCGCGAAACTTGTTGATGACGTAGCTCTTGATCCGCGCGCGCTCGTCGGGCGCGAGCAGCGCGCACGTCCCGACCAGCGCGGCAATGACGCCGCCGCGATCGATGTCGCCGACCAGCAGCACCGGCAGATCCGCGGCGGCGGCAAAGCCCATATTGGCGATGTCGTCGGCGCGCAGATTGACCTCGGCGGGACTGCCGGCGCCTTCGACGAGCACGATGTCGGCTTGGGCGGCGAGGCGCTCGAAGCTCTCGACGACCCGCGGCAGCAGCTGCGGCTTCAAACCCTGGTAATCGCGCGCGCTCACCGCGGCCAGCACGCGGCCCTCGACCACCACCTGCGCGCCCCGCTCGGATTGCGGCTTCAGCAGCACCGGGTTCATGTCGGTCGACGGCTTGACGCCGCAGGCGCGGGCTTGCAGCGCCTGGGCGCGGCCGATCTCGCCGCCCTCTGCCGTCACCGCGGCATTGTTCGACATGTTCTGCGGCTTGAAGGGGCGCACCCGGAGGCCACGCCGCGTCAGCGCACGCGCGAGCCCCGCGACGAGCAGCGACTTGCCGACATCCGAGCCGGTGCCCTGCAGCATGAGCGCCGGCGTGCGGCGGAGGCGCCTAGAATCTGGCAAGCGCTTCCTTCAAGCCGGCGGCGCCGGGGTTGCCGACGCGCCGCTCGATCAGCACCTCTTCCGGCGTGACCTCGCGGCCGTAATAGGCCTTGTTGCGGTCCTTGTCGGGAGAGAGGCTCGCCCCTTCGACCGTGGCGCCGGCGAAGAAGCCTTCGGCTTGGGCGACGGAATAGATGTCGGCGGCGCCGCGCACCGTGCTCTTGTCGGTGTCGGTCTCCATCTGCGCCACCGTGGCGCCGGCACCGCCGCCGAGTTTGACCTCGCCGTGGAGGATATTGGTGAGCGCCGCCTCGGTCATGATGATGAGCGCGACCTTCGACACCTGGCCGCCGATCTGGAGGCCGAAGGAGCCGCCGCCCAGATCGTAGAAACAGGGATCGCTCCACCGCCCTTTCCCGTCCCGCGCCAGTAGCACCCCGGTGCCGCCTTGGCCGCCGAAGATCAACCCCGCCTTCACCAGCTCGGGAATGATCATGACGGCGCGCGATTTGTGCACGAGCTCGCGCGCCCGTCCGCCGAGCTTCGGATCAACCTTCAGCTGATCGACCACGGCCCGCGCCTCGTCGACCAGCTTCTGCTGCTGCGCCAGGTCCGCAGCGCGCGCGCGCGGCGACGACGCGCCCAGCAGTGCAAGGGCGACGACGGCGGCAAGCACTCCTCTCATAAGCGCCTCCTTCAAAACTCGATCCCCTTCTGTGCTTTAACGCCGCCGCGGAAGGGATGCTTCACCAATGTCATCTCGGTTACCAGATCGGCGATCTCGATCAGCTGCGGCTTGGCGTTGCGGCCGGTGACGACGACGTGAAGATCGCGCGGCTTCGCCTTGAGCGCCGCCACCACCTCGGCGATCTCGAGGTAATCATAGCGCAGCACGATGTTGAGCTCGTCGAGCAGCACCAGATGATAGCGGGGATCGGCGATCATCGCCTTGGCCGCGTTCCAGGCGGCGCGCGCCGCGGCGATGTCGCGGGCGCGATCCTGGGTCTCCCAGGTGAAGCCCTCGCCCATGGCGCGGCAGGTAACGAGCTCGGGGAACCGCTCCAGCACGTGGCGCTCGCCCGTATCCCAGACGCCCTTGATGAACTGGACGATGCCGACCTTGAGGCCGTGGCCCAAGCAGCGCATCACCATGCCGAAGGCCGCGGTCGATTTGCCCTTGCCGGTGCCGGTATGGACGATGACGAGGCCACGCTCCTCGGTCTTGCCGGCGAGCATCTTGGCGCGCGCCGCCTTGCGCTTCGCCATCTTCTCGGCATGGCGCCGGTTGAGCTCCTCCTCGCTTTCGGTCGCGTCCGTCACCGGCAGAGCTCCGCAAGTTGCGGGCGAAGGCTGTTGCGCCGCGGCTGCCACAAGCCGCGATCGATCGCCTCGCCGAGCCGCTCGGCGATCTCGCTGAGCGCGTCGGGATTATGCGCGGCGAGAAAGTCGCGCACCGCCCTGTCCTCGAGATAGGCCTCGTAGACGGCGTCGAAATGGTGGTCCTTGACCGCGTGCGCCGTCGCCGCGAAGGCGAAGAGGTAATCGACCGTCGCCGCCATCTCGAAGCCGCCCTTGTAGCCGTGGCGCATCACGCCCTCGAGCCATTTCGGATTGACGACGCGGGCATGGACAACGCGGCCGACCTCGTCCTCGAGGGTGCGGATGCGCGGACTCTCCGGACGCGAATGGTCGTTGTGATAAAGGACGGGCGTTGCCCCCGCGAGATGGCGGATGGCGACGGCAAGCCCACCCTCGAACTGGTAGTAGTCGTCGCTGTCGAGAAGGTCGTGCTCGCGATTGTCCTGGTTCTGCACCACCGCCTCGACGCCGGCGAGCCGGCGGCGGAAAAGCGCGCCTTCCGCGGCGCCCTCAGCGCCGGCGCCATAGGCGAAGCCGCCCCAGGCGAGATAGGCCTCGGCGAGATCGCGATCGTCGCGCCAGCCCCGCTCGTCGATGAGCGCTTGGAGTCCGGCACCGTAGGCGCCAGGCTTGCTACCGAAGACACGATATCCCGCGCGCCGCGCCGCCTCGCCGGGCGCGACGCCCTCCGCCTCGAGCTGGGCACGGTCGGCGGCGACGCGCGCGGCCAGTGGATTGATCTCCGCCGGCTCGTCGAGCGCCGCCACCGCGCGCGCGGCGCTGTCGACGAGGTCGATGAGATTGGGGAAGGCGTCGCGGAAGAAGCCCGAGACGCGCAAGGTGACGTCGACCCGCGGGCGATCGAGGAGACGCGCCGGCAGCACCTCGAAGCCGATGACGCGGCCGCTTCTCGCGTCCCATTGCGGGCGGACCCCCATCAGCGCCAGCGCCTGCGCCACGTCGTCGCCGCCCGTCCGCATATTGGCGGTGCCCCAGGCCGAGAGCGCGAGGCGCTGGGGATAGGCGCCGTGGTCCTGCGCATGCCGCGCGACCAGGAGCTGCGCCGATTTCCAGCCGAGCTGCCAGGCGGCCGGCGTCGGCACCGCGCGCGTGTCGAGGGAATAGAAGTTGCGCCCGGTCGGCAGCACCTCCGGCCGTCCGCGCGTCGGCGCGCCAGAAGGACCCGGCGGCACGAAGCGCCCGGCAAGGCCTTTGAGGAGGCCGTCGCTCTCCGCCTGGCCGCAGGCCACCACCGCGGGGCGGAGCGTGCCCTCGATCCAATCGAGCACGGCGCGCGTGCGCGTCCATGCCGGCTCGGGCGCGTGCTCGCCAGCAACGAGGCGCCGCGCCACATGCTCGAGCCGTTCCACAGTATCGCCGGCGGTACGCCAGGGGTCGCCGCCGGTAAGCGCTTCCGGCCGCGGCCCCGTCCAGGCTTGGCCCGGCGCCGCATCGAGCGGATCGAAGCCGAGCGCGAAATCCTCGGCCAAGGCGCGGATCAGCGAGGCCTCTTCCGGCGCCGGTCCGCGCGGCAGCCGCACCAGCGCCACGAGCAGATCGACGAGCGGCGCGCCCGAAGGCGCGCGACCGAAGATGTGCAGCCCGTCCCGGATCTGCATCTCCTTCAGCTCGCAGAGATAGGCATCGAGCTTGCCGAGCGCGCTGGCATCAGCCTCGCCCGCAGCGATGCCGCAATCGCGGTCCAGTCCGATGCTGCGCGCCAGCTCCAGGATCTCGTCGCGCAGCAGCGCGACGCGGCGCGGATCGCTGCCGCTTGCGGCGTAATACTCGTCGACGAGGCACTCCAGCGCGCCGAGCCGGCCATAGGTATCGGCGCGGGTCAGCGGCGGCGTCAGGTGATCGACGATCACGGCCTGTGAGCGGCGCTTCGCCTGCGTGCCCTCGCCGGGGTCGTTGACGATGAAGGGATAGAGATGCGGCAGCGGTCCCAGCGCCGCCTCGGGAAAGCATTCCGCCGAGAGCGCCACGGCCTTCCCCGGCAGCCATTCGAGATTGCCGTGCTTGCCCAGATGCACCACCGCGTGCGCGCGCAAGCCGTCGCTGATCCAGCCATAGAAAGCGAGATAGCCGTGCGGCGGCACCAGCCCCGGATCGTGATAGCTGCGTGCGGCATCGATGTCGTAGCCGCGCGACGGCTGGATGGCGACGGCGACGTTGCCGCAGCGGATGGCAGGGATGGCGAAGCTGCCGCAATCGAGACGGCTTTCGCGAAAGGCCGGATCGCGCTCGGGCGCGCCCCAGCGGGCGTTGACTTGATCCTGCACCGTCCGCGGCAGGCCGGCAAAGATCGCGGCGTAGTCGCTGCGCGGGAAGCTTTCCTCGGCGGGGCGCTGGCGGCCCTCGCTCGAGTTGGTCGTTCCCGCCAGCAGACGGCGGATGAGATCGTCGCCGTCCTCGGGAATGTCGTCCACCCGCCAGCCGGCGGCCTGGAGCGCACGCAACACGTCAACGGTCGTTTGCGGCGTGTCGAGGCCGACGCCGTTGCCGATGCGGCCGTCGCGATGGGGATAGTTGGAGAGCACGAGCGCGACGCGC
>Ga0335081_10018762_pt1 | contig 11182 bp, 7 predicted proteins | sample Lox_Sample_35_FD_206713 | JGI IMG/M metagenome (GOLD analysis project Ga0335081, IMG submission 206713) | Soil microbial communities from Loxahatchee National Wildlife Refuge, Florida, United States - Lox_Sample_3.5 | ecosystem: Environmental > Terrestrial > Soil > Wetlands | place: USA: Florida...
ACCCAAAGCCGACACGGCTCGTGTGCTGGGGATTAGCCGCTATGTGCGCGCTCAACGTGCTCACCAAAGGCTTGATCGGACTTGTCTTCCCGGTCGGAGCTATCGGTCTTTATCTGTTGCTGACCGGAAACCTGCGCCATCTGCTGCGGCTGCGGCTATTTTCGAGCACGTTCATTTTCCTGCTAATTGCGGCGCCGTGGCACGTACTGGCAGCGCTGCGCAACCCTCCGCAGGGAAATGTTCAAGGGTTCCTGTGGTTTTATTTCGTCAACGAGCACGTGCGGCGGTTTCTTGGAACACGCATGCCGCACGATTATGACAAAGTACCCCTGCTGCTGTTTTGGGCTCTGCTGGTGTTGTGGCTCATTCCATGGACGGTATTCTTGCCGCAATCTCTAGTCGAGGTGCCGCGGCGATGGCGAGAATTACATACGCAACTTTCCCGTAAGCAGAAGACCTACCTGCTCGCTTTTCTGTGGAGCCTCGTCATCGTAGGCTTCTTCAGTTTTTCTACGCGGCAGGAGTATTACACCATTCCCGCAATTCCTGGCATGGCGCTCATCGTAGGCGGATGGCTGGTTCATGAGCGCCAATCCGCGACGAATAGCAGAGAACGAAGAGCGGGACGGATTTCTTCGGTGGTTTTGCTTGCGGTCGGGTTAGCGATAGCGACTGTCGGATTTGCACTCTTGGTGTTGTCCAGGCCTCCAAGTGCCGGAACGGATCTTGCCGACCTGCTGAAAAAGCATCCGCAGGATTACGCGCTCTCATTTGGACACTTTCTCGATTTGACCCCAGAAGCGATGGGGGCCTTCCGTGTGCCATTATTCTGGTTTTCGCTGGCTTTTCTTGTCGGCTCGTTCGCGAGCTTCTTTTTCCGCCGCCGCTCTCGCGCCGAGTTAGGCAATGCCTCTCTCACCGCGATGATGGTCGTCGTGCTGGCTGCGGTGCATGCCGCCTTTGTCATCTTCTCCCCCATTCTTTCTTCGAAAGATTTGGCGCTCGCGATCAAGAAGTACTATCAACCCGGAGACGCTGTCGTCGTGGCAGGTCTCTACGAGAATGCGTCAGCCCTGAATTTTTACGGCGGTTTTCCCTTGCGAAGCTTACGCGCACCCGCCGGCAACATGTGGTACGGCTCGCAGTTCCCCGATGCTCCACGCGTGTGGGAGACAGAGGAATCGTTTTCGGAGATGTGGCAAGGCTCGCAGCGCGTCTTCTTCTGGGCAGAGGACGAAGATCCAAAGGAGTTGGACGGTATGCCACGCTATGTCGTCGCCCAGGAGGGCGGAAAGATTATTTTCACGAATCTTCCCTTGGACGAGACGAATACGCAACCTGGCGAATGATTGTTGACGCAGGATTCAACCGCTTGTATTGGACGTTCTCTCTAACTTCCCATTCTTCAGAGTGAACTCGTCGCCGCGCCATTGAATTCGATTTCCGATCAAACCCGCTGCCCACAATACCGGCGCAATCAAATCGCGCAGCGGCAGCAGAACAAGGTTTTTAAGTGTTGTGCGATCATGAAGCACGCCGCTCGCGGTCCCCAGGCCGACCACCAAACGGGCGATTACAATCACGAAGAATAGCGCCCACGCCCAGGCGGCTCCGCCAGCGGCCAGCACCAAGGCAATCGCCCAGGGCAGGCCGAAAGTGAAGATCAATCCAATGTATCCGCCGCGCCGCGCATCGCGAATCGTGCGCCACCACCGCAATTGGTGACTGATGAGCCCGCCCAAGGAATAAGCGGGCACAAACGTCTCCACGACAACCTCGCTGAGTTCCACCCGCTTGCCAGCCGCCGCAATCCTCCGGCCGAGTTCGTAATCATCGGCCAGGTAGTCGAGGAACGCTTCAAATCCTCCAACCACAGCGAGATCCTCGCGGCGAAAGAGTAGCGTCGAGCCAAGCCCGAATTGCAAGCCGTTCTCCAACAACCTCGCGCTCAGAATACCGGGAATGAAGTCAGTCGATATGCCAAGAGCCTCGAGGTGCGAGCTGAGCGTTTTCGCGGCGACGCCTCGATAAAGGCAGGTGACTAGGCCAACGCTGGAATCGGCCAGCGGCGCAACGATCTCGTGCAAGTAACTGGGCGTCACCCGAATGTCACTATCATTAACTAGCAGAACGTCATGACTTGCATTCGGAAGCATCTGCACGAGATTGCTCACTTTTACGTTCGTTCCAAGCACCCGATCGCACACGATCAGCTTGATCGGCCGCTCAGGATATTTCTCTTTCAGCTTGTGCGCGAGCCCGACGGCCGCATCTTTCGGGTCGCTCACTCCAAAAACCAATTCGAACTCTGGATACTGTTGCTCGGCGTGAGTGCAAAAGCTCTCCCACATCTCGGGGTCCACACCCTTCAGCGGTTTGAGAATGGAAATACCGGGGAAGGTTGCATTCTGCACTGAGGATTGCCGAGCGCGGAGGAAACTTAGGAGCCCGGCGAGAGCGAGCGCATAGTAGAACAGGCTCCCCAGAGTTCCGATTACGGCAACTGCTTCAATTAGGAATCGCAGAGAGAAGTGCATGTTTGGGTTTTATTTCTGCAATCTGACCTCTGCAATCTGCAATCGGATTTTGAGATCCCTCGACTACGCTCGGGATTTCGCCAGCGGGCTCCCGCTTTTGCACCCCATCACGCGGAAATCACGCGTGCTGAGGACCCCGTTCGCTCACGCCCGCTAATCGGCTCAACTTCTGCAATCCGACCTCTGCAATCTGCAATTGGAATCACTCGTATCGCAACGACTCGATCGGATCGAGGTTTGCTGCTTTCCACGCCGGATAAATTCCAAACAGAAGCCCCTCCGCCGCTGCCGATAGGAAGCCAAAGGCCGCCCAAAAAACAGACATAGTGGCTGGAAGCGAATCCCAGACCTGGCGGATGGCGAACGTGATAATTGCTCCGACGATTATCCCCAAAATCCCTCCGATCGCGGTCAGAGTGATGGCCTCGAGCGTAAATTGCAGCAGAACGTCGCGTTTGCGCGCTCCAATCGCTTTGCGTACTCCGATCTCGCGCGTGCGCTCGGTCACCGACACCAGCATGATGTTCATCACGCCAACCCCGCCGACAATCAGAGCCACGCTCGATACGGCAAACATAAAGATGAAGATCGCGCTCGAGATCTGGTTCCAGACATCTGAAAGCGAATCCTGGGTGAAGATGGCGAAATTGTCAGGCTTATCTGCCGCCACACGGCGTCGTCGTCGCAGCAGTTCGCGCATCTCATCGATCGCTTTCGGCATATCGTCATGCGATGTGGCCTTCACGCTGATGAAATGCTGTTTTAGTTCGGGATGCAGTGCGTGAAAGGTCGAGAGCGGAAAATAGACCTTGTTGTCATCTGGATTCTTGCCGCCGCCGAATGCGCTCTTCTCGACCTTGGCCACTCCGATTACTTCGAATAACTGGCCCTCAATGTTGATCTGTTTGCCGAGTGCGTCGGAGTCGCCAAAAAGCTCGGTTTTCGTATCGGCGCCGAGAATGATCACCGGTGAGCGCCGCTCGTCGTCGGTTTCGCTGAACCACCGGCCGGACGCGAGATCCAGGTCGAAGACATCTTTCGCCGAAGCGGTGTCGCCCTCAAGAATGGTCTGCTTGGCTTTGCGATTCCCGTATTTGACCGTAAATGTGCCGGTGCCGAATTGCGGCTCGACATATTGCACGCCCGCTGTCACAGCCTTCACGTGCGGCAGGTCCTTCATGGCGTCGGCATCGTCGAAGGTGAGTTCTTTGCGCTTGCGCAACTCCTCGGTGGGTGGGCCGAAAGTCATGGGCATGTGGAAGGCGAAGATGATGTTCGACCCCATGCTGCTGATCATGCCGCTGACGTTGTTGTTCAGCCCCCGCACGATGGAAGAGATTCCGATGACGACGGCGACGCCAATGACGATGCCGAGCACAGTGAGACCGGAGCGCAGCTTGTTGCTGCGGATGGTATCGAGCGCCATCACGATGATTTCGCGGAATTCGCTTTTGCCCATCATTGGTCAGAACCTTTTCACCGCAGAGGCGTCGAGATCGCGGAGCGGCTCAATTCAACCCACTCGCTCTTGCTCGCGGCTTAAAGCTCATAGCTCGAAGCTTCCTTACATTTCAAATCGCAAGGCCGCAATCGGATCAAGCATGGCCGCTTTTCTTGCCGGATAGACACCGAAGAAAACGCCAACGCTTGTCGCTACGAGCAATCCGGCACATACCGCCCACAATTGGATTACTGACGGCAGCCCCACCGCCAGCGTCACTCCTTTCGCTACTCCAATGCCGAGCAGGACGCCGAGGAGTCCTCCGAAGAGCGCCAGCGTTACCGCCTCAATCAGAAATTGCAGCAGCACATCTCGGCGCTTAGCGCCCATGGCTTTGCGGATTCCAACTTCTCTCGTTCTTTCAGTGACCGAGACCAGCATGATATTCATGATGACGATGCCGCCCACCACCATGGAGATTGCCGCGATACCGATCATGGCGATGAAGAAGGTGTCGGTCAGGCCGGCGAAGATGCTCATCAGGTTGGCATTATTTTCCATGTCAAACGAATCGGGTTGGCCGGGAGCATCGTGCCGCCGCGATCGCACAATGACGCGCGCTTCGTCCATGGTCGCGTCCATCTGGTCCTCGCCCGTAGTTTTCGCCGCGATCCGCATATTCATGTCGCGGGTGCCGTACTGTTTCATCCACGAGGTCATGGGCAGGAATACATAGTTGTCCGCGCTTTGCCCCAGGGTTGAGCCTTTCTTTACCCCCACGCCGACGACGCGGTACACCCATCCATCGACGCGTATTTCTTTTCCCAGCGGATCGATGCCCGGCAACAAATTGTCCACGACGTCGGTGCCGATCACAACCACGGCTGCGTCATGTTCCAGATCCGATTCGCCGAACATGCGCCCGGTATCAATCTCGACGTCCCGTATCACCGCAACCGCCGGGGTCATTCCCCAGACCCTCGTGTCGCTAAGGGAATGCTCTCCATATTTCACATGGCCGCCCTGCTTGAAAGCATAGGCGCCAACGTTCTGGCAAAGCTTGCACTCGTCCCGCACCGCACGGTAGTCGTCCATGGTGAGGTCTTTGCGTTTCATTCCTTCCATGTATTTATCGATATTTGTGGTTGCCGGGGAAACCTTGCACATGATGAAAGCGTCGGCGCCGAGGTTGAGGACCTTCTCTCCGACGTAGCCTTTGATGCCGCTCACAAACGTGACCACGGCGATGACGGCGGCAACGCCGATGACGACTCCCAGTAGCGTTAGCGCCGAGCGCAGCTTGTTGGCCCACAGCGAGCGCAGAGCAATCTTGAGGGCTTCGGTGATGTGCATGGACCCGGCGGTGCGGCGTGCGCGCTTCTAAGCGGACGCAACCTTGAGTTTAGCAGGAGGCGGAGGTCAACCGCCCGTCGACTAGGGTGTGTCCCCGGCAAGACGCATGGAGAGTTTCAGCGCCATAAACGTAGCCAGCAGCGAGACAGCTGCCCATGCCAGGGCAGAGCCGAGGCTGCCTTGCGGCCAAAAATCCAGCCCGCGGTTAACGGCTAGACCCTGGTCCAGTGTAGCGTTGCCGTGCGCAACAGCGAAGACGACCGTCAGGGCAAAGAGCGACGTAAGAACTACCGCGCCGATGGCCAACCCCAAAATAGGCAGGGCCCGCTTCCATGGAAATGGAATAGGAGGTGGGGTCACGGCTTGACGACGCACGCCTTCCATCACGGAGGCGACGAAGCCGGACGAAGGCACGATTTCATCTCGTCCAGAAAGGATACGCTCGATCTCGGCATCGTTCATGACGTTTCCTTCTTTCATAATGCTTCCTTGAGGTGAGGTGTGGCTAAGACCTGGGGCAACTTGCTGCGTAGTATGGCCCGCCCGCGAAACAATCGCGCCTTAACGGTTCCTTCGGGCAGACCCAGGCTGCGAGCCGCGGCAGGCACGTCCATCTCATGAAAATAGAACAGTACGAGCGCCTCACGGTATTTCGCGGGCAATGCGAAGACAGCACGGCGCACGGCCTCTTCACGGTCTAGAGCTTCGAAAGCGTCGGTCGAGACGCGCGGATCCGTCGGTTCGCGAATGTCATCAAGCGAGACCGTAGAAGCCGGAATGCGCCGCAACTCCGAGCGATAGAAATTCGTCGCCAGGGCAAACAGCCAGGTGGAAAAAGCAGCGTCCTTGCGCCACTGCCCAAGTCCGCGATATGCCCTGAGAAACGCCTCTTGCGCCATGTCTTCGGCGCGGCACCGATCATGGCAGAACCGGTAGGCTAGGTTGATCAGAGGAGACTGCCAGCGGCGCACGATTTCCTCGAAGGCGGCAATGTCGCCTTCCAACACTCGCTCGACCGCGGTCTGATCCTCGTTTGCGCTCAAGCCAGACACCGTTCCAAAGAGTACGACAGAACAGAGGGCGAGATGGTTGCATTATTTTCCGCCTCTGTCTCGTAAGAAAACGAAACCGGAACCTTCCGCTCGTAGTCTTACCCGACGAAGACAGAACTGGGAGGAACTTAAGCTATGGATATCGGGTTCGAAAACGGAAACATCGTTCCCGTCGCCGCCATGTTGGTGCCGATTATCGGGAGTATTGCGCTCTTTTCTTTTCTTGCAATCGCGTCATGGTCAGAGGCCCGCCGGAAAGAACGTGAGTCTTACTACACCTCGGAAGCGCTGAAGAAGATTGCGGAAAGTTCAGGCGAAGGAGCTAAATCGGCCGTCGAATACCTGCGCGAGCAAAACCGGGAGTTTGCCCGGCGACGCCTCGAAGGCCTCAAACTAGGCGGCTTGATCACGACCGCGGTCGGCGTTGGTGTGATGGTGCTACTGTGGGGGCTCGAACGCACCGAACCTGCTTATCTGGTGGGGCTCATCCCGCTGCTGATCGGTGTAGCGCTGCTTGTATACGTCTACACGATGGCACCGAAGGGGGTGCCTGCCTCCCAGTGAAATCCACGAGACCTCGACGGGCCTGCCATATAATGAATTGGTAGGCAGCCGGGCCGGACGATCGCCCCGCTCATTCTGGCAGGAACTCTCAAGCTATCTCAGCTTTTGCCAGAATGGGCGGGGAGGAAAGTCCGAACTCCGCAGAGCAGTGTGCCGGATAACGTCCGGGAGGGTGGCCCATTCTAAATTTCGCGCTTTGCGAAATTTAGAGTGGGAGACTCGACGGAAAGTGCCACAGAAAATATACCGCCCCGCCCATTCTGGAAGCCTCGCGATCGCAACAAAGAGGCGCGCAAATTCGGGCTCCACCAAAGGTGGCCAGGGCTTCGAGAATGGGCGGGGTAAGGGTGAAAAGGTGCGGTAAGAGCGCACCGCCGCATCAGCGATGACGCGGGCAGGGCAAACCCCACACGGAGCAAGACCAAATAGGGAACAAGGCGGCAGTAATGCCGGCACGCGCTGGCTCGGCGCGTCAACCTTCGGGCACCCGTCGCGGCGCAAGCTGCGGTGGGTGAAAGTTCCGGGTAGGTCGCTAGAGCCCCGCAGTAATGCGTGGCCCAGAGGAATGATCGTCCCGCTGAAAGGCGGACAGAATTCGGCTTACAGGTCCGGCTGCCACATTTTCTAAAGGCCCCTCGACTGCGCTCATGATTTCGGCACGCGTCAACGCCGCGTAGCCGCCTCAACCTACAATTCCCGCCGCCGCAAACTCTCACTTTCAATTACTTCCAATACGGGTAGAGATCATTGTGAAGCGGGTGTCACGCGCTTAGTCAGCGACAACAGGCAACAGAAGAGACTGTCATGGGAGTGCACACATTTCAGAGATCGCTTCATGACACCCTTACGACACCCCGGCGCACTCAACAAAGCAACTTCTGCTACTATGACCCTCCAGTGAGGTGGCCATGCCCCAATTTGTGATCGAGCGGGAGATCCCGGGCGCAGGTGATTTGTCGGATGCGGAACTGCAGGCGGTCGCTAGGAAGTCGGTTGGCGTGCTGAAGGATATGGGCCCAGAGATCAAGTGGCTGCACAGCTACGTCACAGGCGACAAGGTCTATTGTGTCTACTTAGCGCCGGACGAAGAAACGGTTCGCGAACACGCACGCCGGGGAGGCTTCCCGGCGAATCGCGTCTCGGCCGTGCGCCGCCTGATCGATCCCAACACCGCAAATTGAGCTCAAGCAGAGTCTCGAGTCCGGGAACCTAGTTTCGCGTCGCCATCGAGCGCCTCACGGACCGCCTGCTCGACCGGCATCGCCCAGCCCTCCATCCAGGCCGCTAGACCTGCAGCATTGCCAAGCGTTCGACGGGCGAATTCCAAGGCTTTTTCCAGCCTTCGTTGTTCGCTGGGCGGGAGCGGCGCTCCCAGCCGTTGGCGAAGTGCGGCGGCGGCTCCTGCCAGATGGAGCGATTGCTGCGCTTTCGATTGGGCCGCGGCAGTTGCGGCCAGACATTCCAGCGTCCGGGCGATGCCGCGTTGGTGACCCAAGTCCTTAAACATCTGGATGCTTTCGCCATAAAGACGCCGAGCTTCGGCGTCGTTCCCTTGATCGCAACTCAGATTTGCCAGATCGGAGAGGGAGCTGGCGATTCCCCAACCGTCTCGCAGTTGACGGAATGCCGCCAGACTCTGTTCGCAAAATGAGCGCGCTGCGTCCAAGTCTGCCTTTTCCCTGGCCACATCCCCCTGGTAGTTGAGCGTCCAGGCGACGCCAGCCTCATCTCCCGCTTTGCGGAACATGGTCAGGCACTCTTCGTAGAGCGAAGATGCTCGGGCATATTCACCCCGCAATTTGGTGACGTTGGCGAGATTGCTGAGGGCGCGGGCGACGTCCGCGGAATCGCCGAGTTCCTTCCAAATCGCCGCACAGCGCTCGAAGAGCAGGGATGCCTGGGGCAGGTCGCCACGATCGCGGGCGTTGACGGCGAGGGCATTGAGGGCGACGGCAACGCCGCGGTTATCGTTGAGTTCCAGACAAGTCTCAAGACTGTCTTCGAACATTTGCCGGGCCGAGGTGTAATCACCCTGTTCGCCGGCCAGAATGGCGGCGGTGAAGAGTAATCGAGCGCGCAACTTGGGATGCGCAGCTGTTCCTTCCATTGCCAGCAACCGGGTGATCGCATCGCGGCCCTCGGTGAGATATTCCCGGGTTTCCCAGAATCGAAACAGGGCAGCCCCGAGGCGGAGGCCCCATTCCGCGTCCCCGGTCTTGATCAGATAATCCAGCGCCAGGCGGAAGTTGTCGTGATCAGTTTCAAAACGGTCGAGCCATTCCGGGTGTGCTACTACGTCTTCGGCACCTTCCTCGGCGAGCACAAGGTAGTAAGCGGCATGGGCGCGCCGCGCTGCAGCTTCATCGTTGCTTTCGGCCAGGCGTTCGAGTGCATACTCGCGAATGCTGGATAGCAGGAGGAACCGTGTCTCCGCATCGACTTGCTCGACCTGCTGGACCAGGCTCTTGTCTACCATCGAGGCCATGCCATCGAGTATGTCGAGGCCCAGATCGCTCTTGGTATCGCATACCGCTTCCGCCCCTTCCAGAGTGCAGCCTCCGGTAAATACGGAAAGCCTGCGGAAGAGGGTTTGTTCAGAGGCATTGAGTAAGCCATGACTCCAGTCCACGGTGCTGCGGAGAGTCTGCTGCCGGGTCGGCAGATCGCGGGCACCGCCGCTCAACAGGTTCCAGCGGTTTTCAAGGCGTGCCAGCATGGCAGAGGGCGAAAGCAACTTGATGCGCGCCGCGGCCAGTTCGATGGCCAGCGGCAGGCCGTCCAAGCGAGCACAGATAGTCGCCACCGCGGATGCATTTTCCTTGGTGAGCGCAAATTCGCGCTTTACCGCCTGTGCCCGTTCCACAAAAAGCGCAACCGCTGGAAGGCGTGACAGCACTTCGGGAGGTGGAATCGATTTGAGGTCGGGCAGCGCAAGAGGTGGCACTGGGAATTCATGTTCGCCATAGACGTGAAGCGGCGCTTGGCTTGTGACCGCGACCTTGAGCTTCGCGCCCGCGGTGAGCAGCTGAGTGATGACCGGCGCGCCGGAAACGAGGTGCTCGAAGTTGTCGAGCAAGAGAAGCATCGGCCGATCGAGACCGCTCACGTACTCTTTCAAGCTTTCCTGTGGTGACTGATTCCCAGCTTGGCGCACCCCCAATGATTGCGCAATTGTGGAAGCGATCAAAACATGATCACTCACTGCCGACAAAGGGACGAAGCAAACACCCCCAGGAAACTCGGCGGCGGCCTCGGTCGCGACCTGCAGGGCGAGTCGAGTCTTACCGATCCCGCCCGGACCGGTGAGCGTCACCAGTTGCACGTCCACTCGGCTCAACAGCTGACGAAGCGCGGTCGCTTCTTGTTCGCGTCCAATGAATGCGTTGCGTTGCACTGGCAAGTTGTTGACATGAGATTCCGAGGGGCGCGTGGACGCCTCGGCTAGACGGTCGCGCACCGCGGCGAGGTCGCGAGCCAAATCCTGGGTGGATGCGTAGCGCTCCTTGGGATCCTTGGCCAGGCAGCGCTCCACAATCCAAAGGAAGGGAGGGGGCGCTTGCAGCATTCTGGAACCGAGACGCTCCGGCTCATCGCGAAGGATCGCAGCCGTGGTCTCACCATGAGTCTTTTTCCGAAACGCGGGAAATCCAGTGACCATCTCGTAGAGCACCGACCCGAAGGAAAACTGGTCCGAATGAAAATCAACTTCCCCGCCTAAGAGTTGCTCCGGTGACATGTAGCCGATCGTGCCCATCACCGTTCCGCGCTCCGTGATGCTGGTCGAAGCCTCCGAATCCGGAGTAGCGTTAACCGCCAGCAGTTTCGCCAGACCGAAATCAAGAATCTTGGCGGTGGTGTCGCCAGAAACCATCAGGTTCTCCGGCTTCAAATCGCGGTGAACGATTCCGATCGCGTGCGCTTTGGCCAGAGCGTCGGCAATTTGGGCCGCGAATGCGACAGCTTTGCGGAACGGAATCGGGCCAGAAGCCAGCCATTCGCGCACCGTCTCCCCTATCACCAGTTCCATGGAGATGTAGCGAGTTCCGTTCACCTGACCGAGTTCATAGATGGTGACGATGTTGGGATGATTGAGTGCGCAGGCAGAACGGGCTTCCTGCTCGAAGCGCAATAAAGCTTCCGGTTGAGAACACCGCTCCAGAGAAAGGGTCTTGATGGCGACTTCCCGTTCCAGTCGAGTGTCCCTGGCACGATAAACCTCACCCATCCCGCCGGCG
>Ga0335081_10018765_pt1 | contig 11180 bp, 8 predicted proteins | sample Lox_Sample_35_FD_206713 | JGI IMG/M metagenome (GOLD analysis project Ga0335081, IMG submission 206713) | Soil microbial communities from Loxahatchee National Wildlife Refuge, Florida, United States - Lox_Sample_3.5 | ecosystem: Environmental > Terrestrial > Soil > Wetlands | place: USA: Florida...
GCCGGCGCCGGCGACCAGGCCGCCGGCGCGCTCGGGGTCGGGGTCGACCGGCCGGGGCCGGTGTCGGTGGCGGTCGGGACTTCCGGCGTCGTGTTCGCGGCGCTCGACGCCTACGCGGCCGACCCGCAAGCCCGCGTCCACGCGTTCTGCCACGCCGTCCCGGGCGAATGGCACGCGATGGGCGTGATGCTGTCGGCCGCGGGCTCGCTCGCCTGGCTGCGCAACGCGGCCGCCCCGGACGCCGACTTCAACACGCTTCTGAACGAAGCCGCGGACTGGCCGGCCGGCACCGAGAATCTCATCTTCCTCCCCTACCTCGCCGGCGAGCGCACCCCGTATCCCGACCCCGACGCCCGCGGGGCGTTCGTCGGCCTCAGCGTCCGCCACGACCGCGGCGCCCTGACCCGTGCGGTCCTGGAGGGGGTGGCGTTCGGACTAAAGGACTCGCTCGACCTCACCGAGGAGCTCGGTGGCGTGCCCGAGCTAGGGCGCATCTCCGGCGGTGGCGCGCGGAGCGACCTGTGGACGAACATCATCGCGTCGACGCTCGAACTTCCACTCGAGCGCGTCGCCGTCGACGAGGGGGCGGCGTTCGGCGCCGCGATCCTCGCCGGCGTGGCCGCAGGCACATGGCCGGACGTGCACGCCGGCGTCGCAGCCACCGTCAAGCCGCGCGCGACGATCGAGCCGGACCCGAGCTGGGTCGACATCTACAGAGAGCAGCGACCCCGGTACCAGGCGCTGTATCCCGCGCTCCGGTCGCTGTAGTAGCGCCAGCGCCCGTTCGCGCTCAGCCGGCGCCTGTTAGCGTTCACAAAATTTAGATTCGCGCGGGCGCCAGAGGGGTAGTCGCGGCAGCGTCCAAAGCAGTCGAAGAGGGAGGTGGGGTCGATGGGCCTCAGAGTCATGCGCGCGCTCACGTGCGTCGCGACGGTCGTCGTGTTCGCTGCCTCGGCCGGGACCGCCGGCGCCCAGCCCTCCTCCTCCCTCTCCTCGAGCGACGTCGGGCCGGCATCGCTCGGCGAAGGTACCGGCGACCCGAACCTCGGCCTCGCGAACCAACCCGGACGGACGATCAACTTCGACGACGGCTGGCGGTTCAAGCTCGTCAACACCGCGGACACGAGCGACCCGACCGGCATCTACGGCAACTCGAGCGACCCCAAGGCCGCCGCGCCCAACTTCCCGGACCAAGGCTGGCAGCCCGTCACGCTTCCCCACGACTGGAGCATCACTCAGCTTCCCAGCCCGACCCAGACCAACGCCACCGGCTACTTCCCGGGCGGCCTCGGCTGGTACCGCAAGACGTTCACGCTGCCGTCGTGGATGTCACACAAGCAGATCTCGATCGACCTCGACGGCGTGTTCGACAACTCGTACGTCTATCTCAACGGGCAACTGCTCGGAAACCACCCGTACGGCTACACCGGCTACAGCTACGACATCAGCGGCCTGGCCCACACCGATGGCCACACGCCGAATGTGCTCGCCGTGGTGGTCCAGAACCAGGAGCCGAGCAGCCGCTGGTACTCCGGTAGCGGCATCACCCGCCACGTCCACCTGACCGTCGTCGACCCGGTCCATATCGCGCGCTGGGGCACGTTCGTGACCACACCGGATCTGGCCGGCACGATCAAGCAGGGCTACGCCGACGTGCACGTCGCGACGCAGATCGCTGACGGCGGCGCCGGCACCGCGCCCGTCCGGGTCGTCTACCGAGTCGAGGATCCGCGCGGCAGAACGGTGGCCCAAGCGGTTTCGAGTGCCGTCGCACCCGCCACGGACACGACCGATCTCAGGGTCGACCACCCAGAGCTGTGGTCGACCACGAACCCCGCGCTGTACAGCCTCCAGACGCGCGTCATCAGCGGCCAGCACACGATCGATCGGGCCAGCACGACGTTCGGCATCCGCTGGCTCGACTTCGACCCCACCACGGGCATAACCCTCAACGGCCAGCCGCTCAAGCTGCACGGCGTCGACCTCCACAACGACGAGGGCGCCCTCGGCTCGGTCGACAACTACGACGCGTTGTGGCGTCAGATGAGCGCGCTCAAGGCAATGGGCGTGAACGCCTTCCGCACCTCGCACAACCCGCCCTCGCCGGAGATGATCGACGTCTGCAACCGCCTGGGCATCGTGATGATGGTCGAGGCGTTCGACGCCTGGGACGTCGGCAAGCTCTCCCAGGACGACCACCTGTACTTCAACCAGTGGAGCGACTACGACATCAAGGAGATGGTCAACGAGTCCAAGAACTCGCCGGCGGTGATCATGTGGTCGATCGGCAACGAGATCCCGGACTGGACCTCGCCGCAGGCGCTGCCGATCGAGCAGCGCCTCATCGCAGACATCAAACAGATCGATACCACTCGGCCGATCGTCGCCGGCTCGGACCGCTACCGCAGCGTGCCCACCCCCGGATCCACAGCCGACCTGATGCTCAAGAACCTCGACGGCCTGGGAGTCAACTACGACACCGCGCAGGCCATCGACGGCCTCCACGCCCAGTACCCGACCAAGTTCTTCTTCGCCTCGGAGTCCTCGTCGGAGACCTCGACCCGCGGCTACTACCAGGACCCGACCCTGCTCAACACCGGCCAGAACTTCACCCCCGGCAAGGAAGAGCTGTCCTCCTACGACAACAACCTCGATGACTGGACGCTGAGCGGCGACTACAGCCTGAAGAGCGACCGCGACCGGCAGTTCTTCGCCGGCGAGTTCGTGTGGTCGGGGTGGGACTACATCGGCGAGCCGACGCCCTACAGCACCTTCCCGGTGAAGACCTCGTTCTTCGGTCTCGAGGACACCGCGGGCTTCCCCAAGGACCAGTACTACCTGTTCAGGTCCCAATGGAACCCGGCCCCGATGGTCCACATAGTCCCCATGAACTGGACCGACTACAAGCCGGGACAAACGGTTCAGGTGTGGACGTACGCCAACGAGCCGAACGTCGAGCTCTTCCTCAACGGCCGATCGCTCAGTGCGAAGTCGTTCACCAGCAAAACGACCACGTTCGGGCAGAAGTACCTCGAGACGACCGAATGCCCCGGCGACGACAAGAACTACACCGGTGGCGCGTGCCCGGGCAGCTATGAGAGCCCCAACGGGAGCTCCGGCAAGCTGCGCCTGACCTGGAACGTGCCCTTCCAGCCGGGCAGACTGGTCGCGGTCGCCAAGGACGCGAACGGAAAGACTGTCGCCACCGACGAGGTCGACACGGCCGGACAGCCGGACGCAATCGGCCTAACGACGGACAAGACCGAGCTGCTGGCGGACGGCAAGTCGCTCGCATACGTGACGGTTCACGTGCTCGACGCCCATGGGGTACAGGTCCCCGACGGCGACAACACCATGCACGTCTCGGTCAGCGGCGCCGGCTCGTTCGCCGGCGCGGACAACGGCAAGGAGGATGACGCCGAGGGCTACAAGTCAACGACCCACGATGCGTTCAACGGCCTGATGCTGGCGATCGTCCAGGCCGGGGCGCGGCCCGGCCCGATCCACGTCACGGTCACCTCGCCGGGTCTCAGAGGAGGCGAGCTGACGCTGTACTCGAGCCGTCACCCGGAGAACACAGGCCGGAACGCAGCCGAGCAGCAACTGCCACGCAGCCCCGCCACGCCGCCGACGAGCAGCATGGCGCCGACCGCCGACGCGAGCTTCACCGGCGGCGTGTTCTCCGGGTTCGGCTCCGACTTCGGCGTGAGCACGACGCTGCCGGCGAACATGCTCGACGGGGACCCCTCGACCTATTGGTCCAACCGCTACAGCAAGGTGGCGACGCAGACACTGAACGGGGTCACCGCCGCGCGGCCAGAGGACTGGGTCAGCGTCACCTGGGCACCGGCCAAGCAGGTCTCATCCCTGCAGGCGTCGTTCATCACCGACGCGAACGACGAGCTGCCGGCGGCGGTCACCGTCTATTACCGGAGCGGCAACGACTGGGTTCCGGTCACAGACCAGCACGTGGCCTTTGCGGGCGCGTCGAACCAGCCATCCACGATCACGTTCGACCCGGTCAATACGACCGCCCTGAAGCTCGACATGACCAGCGCGGCTCCGTACGACCCGACCACCGGCAACCTCGCGATCTCCGAGCTCTCGATCCCGGGGGTCACGTAAGCGGCCCGGTTGCGCCCTCGACCGCGTCGACAACGGCACCGGACCGGACCAGCTCCTCGACGGCGGACAGCTCCGGCGACAGATAACGGTCCGGTCCCGGACCGGGAACGTGCGACCGGAGCAAAGACAGCGCCGCGGCCGTCCCCGCAGCCGGCGCCAGCGGCACGCGCAGATCCAGCGCCCGAGCGGCGCACGTCAACTCGACCGCGAGGATCCGCGTCAAATTGCTGACCGACAAACGCAGCTTGCGCGCGGCCCCCCACCCCATCGACACGTGGTCCTCCTGCATCGCGCTCGTCGGCAGCGAGTCGACGCTCGCCGGCGCGGCCAGCCGCCGGTTCTCGGCCACGAGCGCCGCCTGCGTATACCCCGCCAGCATCATCCCCGAGTCCACTCCCGGGCTCGCCGCCAGGAACGGCGGCAGGCCGTGCGAGCGGGCGGCATCCAACATCCGGTCGGTCCGCCGCTCGGCGATCGCGCCCACCTCGGCCGCCGCCACCGCCAGGAAGTCGCAGGCCATCCCGACGGGCGCCCCGTGGAAATTGCCGCACGACTCGACGCGCCCGTCGGGCAGCACCATCGGGTTGTCGATCGCCGACCGGAGCTCGATATCTGCGACACCCTGGGCGAACCCCAACGCGTCACGACCAGCCCCGATCACCTGCGGGGCGCACCGCAGCGAGTACGCGTCCTGGACCCGCGGGTCGCCATACCGATGACTCGCGACGATCGAAGACCCGGCCAGCAGTGCCCGCAAATTAGACGCGCTCGCCACCTGGCCCGGCTGCGGCCGCAACGCGATCAGGTCCTCGGCGAATGCCCGGTCGGTCCCGAGCAGCGCCTCGACCGACATCGCCGCCGCCACGTCGGCGGTCCGGAGCAGAACGCCCAAATCAGCCAGAGCCAGCACGAGCATCCCGAGCATCCCGTCGGTGCCGTTGATCAGCGCAAGCCCCTCCTTCACGGTCAGCTCGAGGGGCTCGATCCCGGCCGACGCGAGCGCGTCTCCCGCCGGTACGCGCCGACCAGAACCGTCGAACACCTCTCCCTCGCCGATCAGCACCAGCGCGCAATGCGCGAGCGGCGCGAGGTCCCCGCTCGCCCCGAGCGACCCGTACTCCGGCACCACCGGCGTAATACCCGCACCCAAAAGCGCCAGGATCCGCTCGGCCACGACCGGCCGCGCTCCCGAGTACCCCATCGCCAGCGTCCGGGCTCGCAGCAGCATCATCGCGCGCACGACCTCGCGCTCGATCGGTGGGCCCATGCCGGCCGCGTGCGAGCGCACGAGCGCGCGCTGCAGCTCGACCCGCAGGTCACCGGGGATCGAAACCAGCGCCAGCGACCCGAACCCGGTCGAGATCCCGTAGGCCGGCTCGTCCGAGGCGGCCAGCGCGGCCACGACCGCGGCGCTCCGCTCCATGGCGGCCCGCGCCTCGGTACTGAGCACGACAGCCTCAGAGCCCCGGGCCACCGACACCACATCGGCAAAGCGCACTCCGTCAGCGCCAAGCTCCAAGGTCATGACACCCGCGCTCCGTCCCCGGGTCGCACCTCGACCGCGCCCTCCAGCTGACGCGCGTCCGGAGGCAGCAACGCGATGACGTGGCCGCCGAACCCGCCGCCCATGATCCGGGCGCCGAGCGCGCCGGCGCGCTTACACCGTCCGACGGTCTCCTCCACCGCCGGTGTCGACACCTCGAAACAGTCACGCAGCGAGGCGTGCGAGGCGTCGAGCAGCCGCCCGAGCTCGGCCATGTCGGCCCGCTCGAGCGCGGCCACCGCCGCCTCGACCCGCTCGTTCTCGGTGATCACGTGGCGCGCGCGCCGAGCAAGCGGCTCCGGCAGCGACTCAGCCATCGTCAGCGTGGCGTCACGCAGGCTCGGCACGCCCAGCCGACGACACGCCTCAGTGCACTCAGCCCGACGCTCGTTGTATCCCGAGGCCGCGTGCGTGTGCTTCTCGCCCGAGTCGACCGTGACCAAGCTGAAGTCGCCGAGCTCGAGCGTCACCGGCCGCACGTCGAGCGACCGGAAGTCGATCCGCAGGGCGCACTCGCGGCGCCCGCACAGCGACGCGATCTGATCGAGCAGACCGGTCTGGGCCCCGACCCACTCGTTCTCGATCCGCGAGCACAGCTTGGCGAGCTCGATCCGATCCGGCTCGGCCTCACCGCTGACTGCCAGCATCGCCAGCACCAACGCGACCTCGAGCGCGGCCGACGAGGACAGGCCCGCGCCCCGCGGAACGGTCCCGGTGATCTCGAGCTCCGCGCCGCGCAGCCGAGCCCCGGCCCGGTCGAGCTCGCCGGCGGCCCCCCGCACGAACGCACGCCACCCTCGGGCCTGCCCGGGCCGGTCGACCAAGAAGCTGTCCCGCTCCCCGACGTCGAGCGCGACCGCTTCGATGCGCCCGTCCGGCAAACCGGAGGCCCGCACGGTCACCCCCTCGCTGATCGCGAACGGCAGCGCGAGCCCCTGGTTGTAGTCGGTGTGCTCCCCAATCAGGTTCGCACGACCCGGCGCGAAGGCAACGGCGTGGCTGGGCAAGGTTCGAATAAGGTCCCGGCTGTGTCGGTGAACTGGGGCATCCTGTCAACTGCGCACATCAACCGTCTGTTCCTCGCCGGCGCCCGCGAGGCCGAGAACACCACCATTCTCGCCGTCGCCAGCCGCGATCAACCCCGCGCCGACGCATACGCACGCGACAACGGCATCGAGCGCGCGTACGGCAGCTACGAGGCCCTGCTCGCCGATCCCGACGTCGAGGCCGTGTACATCTCGCTTCCGAACTCGCTCCACATCCCGTGGACGATCGCCGCGCTCGAGGCCGGCAAGCACGTGCTGTGCGAGAAGCCCCTCAGCCGCCACCCAGACGAGGTCGAGCGCGCGTTCGATGTGGCCGAAAAGCAACAACGCCTTCTCATGGAGGCGTTCATGTACCGCCACAACCCGCAGACCCGGCGGCTGAAAGAGCTTGTGGCACAGGACGCCGTAGGCCGGATCAGGATCGTCCGCGCCGCGTTCGGGTTCGTGGCCCACGATCCGGAGAACGTCCGCCTCAGCGCCGCGCTCGACGGCGGCGCGCTGATGGACGTCGGCTGCTACTGCGTGAGCGGCGCTCGCCTGATCGCCGGCGAGCCCGAGCGGGTGACGGGCGAGCAGGCCCTGAGCCGGCAAAGCGACGGCGTCGACGTCGCGTTCGCGGGACTGATGCGGTTCCAGAACGACATCACGGCGCACTTCGACGCCGGCCTCGCGCTGGTCAGCCAGGACCTGCTCGAGGTCGTCGGCGATCAGGGCACGCTCCGGCTGACCGACCCGTGGCACTGCCGCAAACCCGGGATCGACGTGATCCGAGGCGACGGAAGCAGCGAACGGATCGAGATCGAGCCCGCCAATTCGTACCGGCTCGAAGCCGAGAACATGTCCGCGGCGGTCCGCGGCGAGGCGCCGCTGTTCCTCGGTCGCGCCGATGCCGTGAACCAGGCCCGGACGATCGAAGCCCTGTATCAGGCGGCGGACGAAGGCCGCACGGTAACGCTCAGCCGTCGCGGCTAGAGGCCCCCAAGGGGGTAGCCGATGGACCAACGGCTACCCCCCCGAGGATCTGTCAGCTAGAACCCACGATCGTGGGCGTAGTGACCTCGACCAACGGTCGAGAACTGGTAGGTCGTCGTCGACGTGAACGTCTTGCCGGCGTTCAGCACCACCGACGGCCAAGCCGGATCGCCGATGTGGTTCGGTGAATCCGGGTAGTGCTGGGTCTCGAGCGTGAACGCATCGGTCTGCCGGTAGGTGTGACCGCTCGTCCCCGTCAAATCGCCGACCAGGAAGTTCCCGGTGTAGAGCTGCACCCCGGGCTGGTCGGTGTAGGTCCACAGCACGACGCCGTCTTTCGGATCCTGAGCCACCGAGATCAGTCGGTAGCCTGAGCCGTTGAGGACGAAGTTGTGGTCATAGCCGTGGGCGATGACCAGCTGCGGGAACGGCTGCCCTCCGTTATCGGGCGTCGGATTGCGGATGTCCTGGCCGATCGGCTTCATCTTGGTGAAGTCGAACGCCGTGCCGGCCACCGGCTGGAAGCTGGTGGGGATCAGGTTCTCGTTGACCGGCGTGTACTGGCTGGCGTTGATCTGCAGCAGCTGATCAAAGACCGATCCGCTGGCCTCACCGCCCAGGTTGAAATACGTGTGATTGGTGAGGTTGAGGACGGTGGCATCGCCACCCGTCGAAGCCGTGTTTACGACGTTGTAATCGATCCTCAGCGCGTTATTCCGCGTGAGGGTGTAGGTGACCGTCGCCGTCACCGGGGCCGGGTAGCCCGTGCAGCTCGTGCTCGGCGGAATCGTGCAGCCCTCGCCCGCCGGGAAGCTGTGCGTCAGGATCAGCGACACTCCGCCGGAGCTCGACGCCGTGCTCGCCGACCACACGACGGTGTTCCACCCCAGGTATCCGCCGTGCAGCGAGTTCACGCCGTTGTTGGCGTCGAGCGTGTACGTCTTGCCGTTGTTCGTACACGAGCTGCACGTCATCTTGAAGGTGGCGTTCGCGATCCGGTTCGCGTACCGGCCGATGATCGCGCCGAAGTACACGTCACCCGATCCGCCGGGTAGTGGCCAGGAGGTCTGATTGGCACCCTGCGTGAAGTCATTCACGTAGTCCTGCAGGCTGGAGAAGCCAAGCGCGACGTTGCGCGAACCCCCCCAGCGATCGGGAACCCAGATCGACTGGACGACGCCACCGTAGTTGGTGATCGTGACGGTCATCCCCCGGCCGTTCTTGAGCGTGTAGAGACTCACGGGCGTGCCGTTGACGCTGCCCCACGGCACGCTGCTGATGTTTCCGCCACCGCCACCGCCACCGCCCCCGCCACCGTGTGGACGCTGGCCGCCGTGATGACCGTGATGGCGTTGATGCGCCGAGCTTCCTGCCGCGACCACCGCGAACAGCCCAATGGCTATCAGCATGGCCGATGAGAACGCAAGCAGCCTCCTGCCGCGGCGAGTCAGATGCAACATATCTGTACTCCCTGTGGTTGTGGCCTGCGGTCAGTCGCTGCCCCGGAGCGCGTCTGTGTCGGCGGCATGTTAACGCTAACCAAACTCGCGCCTATCCGGGAGAACTTCGTACCAGAAACAGGTGCATCGACGACTCGGATGACCGGCGGCGGGATCAGAGCGTCGTAGGCACCACGAGAAACAGTGCGAAAGGTCGGCTCGAGCGGACCGCTCGAGGGCCACCGACGAGGGCGTCGTCAGTCGCGCTTGCCTTCTATGCTGGTCGCATGGCACGCAGCAGCGCGGCCCTCGGCGAGATCATCCGCCAGCAGCGCGAGCTCGCCGAGCTGTCGATGCGCCAGTTCGCCACGCTCGCCGGGATCTCCAACCCCTACCTGTCCCAGATCGAGCGGGGACTGCGTGCCCCCTCGCAGCAGGTCCTCGACGGCATCGCCAAGGCGCTCAGCATCTCGGCCGATGCGCTGTACGAGCAGGCCGGCATGACTCCCCCGGGTGAGGAGCCCGAGGACAACGCCGTGCTCGACGCGATCGCCGGCGACCGGCGGCTGACCGCGCGGCAACGCAAGGCGCTCGCCGAGATCTATGACTCGTTCGTGGCGTCCTCCCCCGCCGGGAAGCGAAGTTGAGCAGCGGGGCAAGCAACCGAAAGGCCGCGATCGTGACCGGGGCGGCCAGCGGAATCGGCCGCGCTGTGGCCGAGCGTCTGACAACGGACGGGATGGACGTCCTCTCGGTCGACCTCAGGCCCGACCCCGACGGCCCCGGGATCCCGTTCGAGGCGGACCTGACGAACGCCGAAGCCAACGAAGCCGCCGTCAACGAGGCGCTCGACCGCTTTGGCCGCCTCGACGTGGTCGTGCCGAACGCCGGCATCCAGCACGTCTCTCCGATCGAGGAGTTCCCGATCGACAAGTGGAACACGATCGTGTCGCTACTCCTGACCAGCCCATTCCTACTCGCGAGACATTCCTGGCCGGCGCTAAGACAATCGGGCGCCGGACGCTTCATCGCGATCGCCTCGGTCCACGGCCTCGTCGCCTCGCCCTATAAGGCCGCGTACATCAGCGCCAAGCACGGCGTCGTCGGGCTGTGCAAGACGCTCGCGCTCGAGGGCGCTGACGTCGGCATTACCGCCAACGCCGTCTGCCCCGGCTACGTCCGCACGCCGCTGGTCGAGAAGCAGATCGCCGATCAGGCCCGCGCGCACGGCCTACCCGAGGAAGAGGTCCTCGAGAAGGTGATCCTCCAGCCGCACGCGGTCAAGGAGCTGATCGAGCCCTCCGAGGTCGCGGGCGTGGTCGCGTTCCTGGCGAGCCCGCAAGGCAAGATGTTCACGGGCGCGCCGATAACCCTCGACCAGGGCTGGACCGCGCGCTAAGACGAGCGCTCAGCCCGTCTGCGCCACCGACTCGCGCAGCGGACGCAGCACCGCCTCCATCTTCACCAGCTGGTCGAGCATCGTCACCGCGGCCTGCTCCATCACGTCGTTGGCTCGGAGCACGCCGTCGTCGATGAACTGCTGGTAGAACGGGACGTTGACCTGCTCGATCAGGGGATACAGCTTGACCGCGGTCACGACCTGCTGAAGCTGCTCGACTGACCGCGTTCCCGCCGCCACGCCGCCGTACGAGACGAACCCGACCGGCTTGTAGCGCCACTCGTGGTGCAGGAAGTCGATCGCGTTCTTGAGCGAGGCCGGATAACCGTGGTTGTACTCGGGCGTGACGAACACGAACGCGTCGGCGGCCTCGACCCTTTCGCTCCACTCGTGCGTGTGGCCTTTCGTGTACTGCCGGAGCCGCGGATGGTTCGGCTCGTCGAGCAGCGGCAGGCGGAACTCGGCGAGGTCGACCACGCTCACGTCGAACCCGCCGTGCTCGCCGGCGCGCTGGACGAACCACTGCGCGACCGGCCAACCACCGCGGCCGGGCCGCGTCGATGCGATCACGATCATGAGCCGGGACATAGTCCCGGCAGACTACCCGTAGCGCGTGGTAGTGGACCCGGCCGCCTAGCGGAAGCCGACGAGGGAAA
>Ga0335081_10018767_pt1 | contig 11180 bp, 11 predicted proteins | sample Lox_Sample_35_FD_206713 | JGI IMG/M metagenome (GOLD analysis project Ga0335081, IMG submission 206713) | Soil microbial communities from Loxahatchee National Wildlife Refuge, Florida, United States - Lox_Sample_3.5 | ecosystem: Environmental > Terrestrial > Soil > Wetlands | place: USA...
GCAGCAGCGCGAATGCGCTGCTCTTGGAGACCGCGATCTTCTCGGTGAGTTCGGTCAGCGTCATGCCGTCCGGGCCCGCCACGGCCAGAAGCTCCAGCGTGTCCAGGGCTCGTTCCACGCCATGCAGCCGGTAGCGCTGCTCCTGGCCGGTCACCGGCGGTTTCCCATGTTCCGGACATCGTTCGGCATAGCAGAATAGCTTGGCACCCAGCCAATCTGGCGTCAATACGGAGTCTTGACAAGTAACCGCAGGCTGCCGTGTCATAAGGTAACCACTCATTCGGATCAAACGAAATAGTTTCGGAAGAGCCGAAAACCAGGCTCGTTAGGCATATGGATCTTCTCCAGAAGGCGAGAACTGCGATGACCTGGGTAGCGGACGTGCTCACCCGCCTGGGCGTTACCGGTCAGGATCACGGCACCTCCTTCCCCGACGGCGCCGCCTTCCGCATCGAGATCCCCAGCGTCGAAGGGCCGCGGGTGCTCGAGGCCGTGCTGCGCGCCGCCGAGGCCGAGGGCATCACGGTCAACCGGGTGTCCCAGGGCAGCGGCGCGGTGCTGATGCGGGCCGCCGAGCTGCGCGACATGGCCCAGGCCGGGCAGGAAGCGGGCGTCGAGGTGTGCCTGTTCGTGGGGCCGAGGGAGCGGTACGGGGTCGGGGCGCACGCCAGGTCCGCCGACGGCCGGGCGCACGGGGACCAGGTCCGCGGCCTGCGCCAGATCTCCTACGCGCTGGAGGACGTGCTGCGGGCCACCGAGGAGGGAATCCGCAGCTTCCTGGTGGCCGATCTCGGCCTGCTCCGCGCCGTGACGCAGGCGCAGGCCCAGGGCGCGCTGCCGGCCGGCCTGGTGTGGAAGATCTCCGCGGCCATGTCGCCGTCCAACCCGGTGACGGTCAAGCTGCTGGAGGACCTCGGCGCCAGCACGGTGAACATCCCGGCCGACGTGACGCTGGCCGAACTGGCCGAGATGCGGGCCGCGGTCAGCCTCCCGCTCGACCTGTACGTGGAGTCGCCGGACCCGCTCGGCGGTGTGGTGCGCGGCCAGGAACTCGGCGACCTGATCAGGGCCGGAGCGCCGCTGTACGCGAAGTTCGGGCTGCGCAACGCGGCGGGCGTGTACCCGGGCGGGCATCACCTGGAGGCCGTGGCCAGCGCGAACGCCGTGGAGAAGGTGCATCGCGCGGCGGTGGCGCTGGAGTGGCTCGAGCGCCTGTCGCCGGGGCTTGCCCAGTCCAAGCCCGGGGCACCGGGGGCCGGCGGTGGTGTTCCACTCCTACGAGGAGATGCTCAGGCGGTCCGGTCCTAGCCTCCGGTGCGGGGCGGCGGTGTCAATGGTTGCGGCACCCTGCCCACTCTTTTCGGCAGGGTGCCGCATTTATTGAATTGCGGGAGGGTCCGGCACGGGGCGGGAGAGGCTAGTGGGTTAGGTGATGCCGGTAAAGTGGATCCAGCGGCGGGCGCAGTCGGCGAAGAAGGCGTCGCGGGCGCCGGGGTCCTCCCCTACCACGTTGTGCAGCTGGCCGAACAGCTCGAAGGAGATGACGCCGAACAGGTTGGTCCACACCATCAGCGCGCGCTGGACGAGCGGGGCGGGGATGCCGGGAGGCAGGTAGGAGCGGATCGGGGCGAGGGCGGCCGCTAGCGGCGGGGCCTCCGCGTCCCGGACGTCAGTGTCCGGGATCCGGCCCGCGGTCGCGGCCTCGACGATGATGCGGAGCAGCAGGGTGGTCACGCGGCTGGCGGGTTGCACGGTGTCGGCGGGAGCGGCGTAGCCGGGCACCGGCGAGCCGTAGATCAGCGCGTACTCGTTCGGGTGGGCCAGCGCCCAGGCCCGGACGGCGACGCAGATGGCGGTGAAGCGCGCGGCCAGGTCGTTCCGGTCTATGGTTGCCTCTTCGACCTCGGCCGCCGCCCCGAGCGAGTCGTACGCGTCGATGATCAGCCTGGTGAGCAGCTCGTCGCGGCTCTTGAAGTAGCGGTATACGGCTGATGAGGCCATGCCGAGGTCCCGGGCGATGGCGCGCAGGCTGAGCGCCGGGGCGCCATCGGTGGCCAGGTAGCCGCGGGCCGCGTCGAGGATCTCCGCGCTGATCTCCGCCCGGGCTCGTTCCCGGGCGGTGCGCGGCGCCGAGGGACGCCGGTCGTCGCGGGCGGCCTGGCATGTGCCGACCTGGTCAGGCGCATCGGTCATCCTCAGATCATCGCATGGAGATGAGATCACCGCAAAGAAATGTGAGCACTGCTCTTGCATTGGGGCGAGGATTGCTTAGTATGTAACTGAGAGCACTGCTCGCAAATGAGAGCGCTAGTTTAGTGGAGGTTCTGATGAGCGAGTCAAGCCTGGTCATCGGCGCGGGCGTGATCGGCAGCCTGGTGGCCCGGATGCTGGCCGAGCGCGGGGATCGCGTCACCGTGGTCAGCCGCCGCGGCACGGGTCCCGCGGGGGTCACCCGGGTGGCGGCGGACGCGGCGGACGCGGCGGCGATGGCGCGCCTGGCCGAGGGGGCCGCGGTCATCTGCAACTGCGTCAACCCGCCCTATCACCGCTGGCCGGCCGACTGGCCGCCGATCGCCGCCAGCGTGCTCGGCGCCGCGGAACGCAGCGGCGCGGTGCTGGTCACGCTGTCGAACCTGTACGGGTACGGCCCCGCGGCGCGTTCCCTGGGCGTCGGCGCCTACGACCAGGCGCATCCGATGACCGAGGCCACGCCGCTGGCGGCGACCGGCCGCAAGGGACAGGTCCGGGCACGCGTCTGGCAGGACGCGCTCGCCGCGCACCAGGCCGGGCGGGTCCGGGTGGCCGAGGTCCGTGCCGCCGATTTCGTCGGTCCCGGCGCGGAGAGCGCGCTGGGCGAGCGGATCCTCGGCCGGGTCCGCCAGGGCAAGAGCGTCTCGGTACTCGGGCGCGCCGACCGTGCGCACACCTGGTCGTTCACCGAGGACGTGGCCCAGATGCTGGTGGTGGCGGGCACCGACCCCAGGGCGTGGGGACGGGCCTGGCACGTGCCGTCGAACGAGCCGCGCAGCCAGCGCCAGGCCATCGACGACTTCGCGCAGGCCGCCGGGGTCGGCGGAGTCCGCGTCGGCACGCTCCCCCCGGTGCTGATGCGCGGGCTGGGCCTGGTCTGGCCGCTCATGCGAGAGCTGCGGGAGACCGAGTACCAGTTCCGCGACGACTTCGTCATGGACTCTTCGGCGGCGCAGGCGACGTTCGGGCTGAAGCCGACGCCCTGGGAGGAGATCGTCGCCGTGACCGTCCGGGGACGCTAGCCGGCGAAGAAGCGGTAGGAACCCACCTCGGTGAAGGACCGCGCGACCGGGGGCTCATCGCAGCGGTCCCGGACACCGGCCTGGAACTCGCCGAACGCCTTGACGGCCAGGATGGGGCTGGGGGCGTGTTCGGACAGGGAGATGTGCACGAACGTCACCTCGTCGTCCAGCCGCAAGGTGGCGTAGCGGAAGCCGTCCGGGCGGGTACGGTGCAGTTCGGCGTAGACGGCGCGGACGAGTTTCTCGTTGGCTTCGGCCTGGCCGGGCTTGGTCCGGTAGCGGATGAGGCTTTGCTGCATGGCTGTTCTCCAGGTCTTCCTCTGGTTTCGGTCTTCACTGATTCAGACACCGGGCCGGGCGGCGGCTGAGCGATGACTTTACGGCGGCCGCGGTGTCCGTACGGGTGGAGGAGGCGGCCGTGGTGACAGAGGCGACGCTGGAACGGGCGCGAGGCGGGGACGACCGGGCGTTCGGCGATCTGACCGGCCCGTACCGCAGCGAGCTTCAGCTGCACTGCTACGGGATCCTGGGTTCGGTGCAGGACGCCGAGGACATCTTGCAGGAGACGTTGCTGGCCGCCTGGCGGGGCTCGGCCAGTACGAGGGGCGGGCGTCGCTGCGCACCTGGCTGTACCGGATCGCGACCAACCGGTGCCTGAACGCGCTGCGGGCCAGCGGCCGACGGCCCCGGGCCGAACCGGACAGCCCGGCGTTTCTTACCGCCGAGCCGACCCGGCGAGGTGAGCCGCTGTGGCTGGAGCCGTATCCGGACGTGCTGCTGGAGGGGCTGCCGGACATGGCCGCGGGTCCTGAGGCGCGTTACGAGGCCAAGGAGGCGATCGCGCTGGCCTTCGTGACCGCCGTCCAGCACCTGCCGCCGCGGCAGCGCGCCGTGCTCGTGCTCAGGGACGTGCTCGGGTTCCGGTCATCCGAGGTGGCGGACATGCTGGACAGCAGCGAAGCCTCGGTCAACAGCGCGCTGCAGCGGGCCAGGGCGACGATGGCGGGCCGGCTGCCCGGTCCTGACCGGGAGCGCGCGCCGCTGCCTCGTTCGGCCCGGGAGCGGGACGTCGCGGCCCGGTTCGCCACCGCGTTCGCTCGCAACGACATCGACGCGGTGGTCGAACTGCTCACGCAGGACGCCTGGATCACGATGCCGCCGGTCACGCTGGAGTACCAGGGCCGCGAGGCCATCGCCGGCTTCCTGCGCGACATCTGGCGGGAGCCCCGCCGGTACCGGCTGGTCCCGGTCCGGGCCAACGGCCAGCCCGGGTACGGGTGCTATGTGCAGGAAGCCCAGGCGCCGGTGTTCCGCGCGCACGGGATGATCGTGCTGACGCTGGAGGGCGACCGCCTTTCCGCCATCACGCGGTTTGTCGACAACAGCAACCTGGCGCGGTTCGGGCTGCCGCGGATGCTCGCGGAGTAGCCGGGGCGGACTTGGGCGCAGGGCCGGGGACGTTGGCGGCGCGCACAGGGGGCCTGGCTCTGGTAGCATCTCGGCGAGGCATCAAGGGCCGTTAGCTCAGTGGGAGAGCGCTTCCCTGACACGGAAGAGGTCACTGGTTCAAATCCAGTACGGCCCACGTATTGTGACCTGGCTTTTGGCTGTGATGGGCCTAGCAGGCCTGGTTTTCTGGCCCTATGGGTCACAGGCTGGGGCCGGTTGCCCGAGACCCTGGCAGCCGGATTTCCACGAACGCTCTGCGGGAGCTCGCCGGGCTACCCGACATCATCCAGTCCGTCCTCACTGGCAATACCAGGGAGGCCGCCGAGATCAAGCTCCGGACCTTCGACCTCGACCAGTATCTCGACCTCGATATCGGCGCTTACGGAGCTGACGACACCCGTGCCAACCTCGTTAAGATCGCCCGCCAGCGTGCCAGCGCAGCACGCGGTATCGCCTTCGCCCCGGCCACGACCGTCCTGATCGGCGATACTCCCAACGACGTGGCAGCCGCCCGCGATGGCGGCGCCAGGATCATCGCCGTGGCGACCGGCAGCGACAGCGCCAGGGATCTGGCCGCCGCCGGGCTCTGCCTTGGGGAGGCCCGCCCGGCGCACGCCGGGCCGTACCGGCAGGTCCCACTATTGATCAACCGGGTTCAGCCGTTACGCAGATCAGTGCTGCACGCAGCCATCGCGTGTTCCGAGTGCGTGCCCCGCTACGTGCCTCTTCGGATGAGCCCAGGCGAGATGCGGGCAGCCAGCTATGCCGCCGCCGGGTCGGCGGAGGCCAGCTTCAGGAACGCGGCGGCCTGGCCGAATGTCTCCCCCATGGTGTGACCGGCGAGCTGGGCCTGATAGGCCCGGTACCGTGTCATCTCCCACGCCCGGCCGCGGTGCGGCAGCGATCCAAGGTCCGGTTCTGGCAGTGATCGCCACCTCCAGGACGTCACACCGTCCTGACCAGGGCCGCGATGGCCTTCCTCCGGCTGGAGGAAATCGGCAGGGTCAAGGTGATATCCCATCTGGTTGCGCACGAACCGCAGCCCCGCGAACGTTCCGTCGATCGACTCACGGCGGGCGGAGGCCTGGGATTTCATGGCGCTTTTGTAGGCCTGGCGGTGATATCGCACCAGGGTGGCATCGACGAGGGTGACCAGCCAGACCGCCTCGCTGATCAGCGCGAACCCCTGCACGCGGTCCGGCACCTGGTCCCTGGCCAGCCGCTCTATGGCCTCGCGCATCGCGGTGATGGACCACTCCAGCGCCCTCGCCCCGGCCTGCGGGTCCCCGGTATGCTCGCGGTTCCACGCGACCCGGCAGCGAGGACGACAGAACCGGGCATGCTCACGGCGCGGGGTGAACAAGGCCCCGCACTGCTCACAGGTCCGGGTCTCGGCCACCCGCCCATGTTACGCACACCATGCGCGCACGCAAGCATGCTCACGCGAGGCATACCGGGCGCGCACGCCAGTGTGACATGGCGCCGCGGACGCTGGGCAGGCCGGGCCTGTACGTGACCGTGCGTAGTGGTGGCTGGCGGCTTGGGCGATAGCAGACACGCCCGAGCAGGTGCGCGAGACCGGGCTCCAGGAACCCGCTGGCGAGCGGCGGTCAGGTCCTCACGGGGATGACGCCTCATCGGCTACGCGCAGCGGCTGGGGGGCCGCCGCTGGCGCGCTGACGGGCATGTCTTCCAGGCTGCGGCGGGCCGGCTCGGGCAGGACGAAGGTGAGCGCCATCCCGAGCACGGAGACCCCGGCGGTGAGCAGCAGCGTGCCGCGCAGCCCGAACGAGGTCGACAGCACCGGGAACAAGAACACCCCGATGAACGCGCCGAGTTTGCCGATCCCGGCCGAGATCCCGTGCCCGGTCGCGCGCATGTGCACCGGATACAGCTCGCTGGGCATCACGAACGTGGTCATGTTCGGCCCGAACTCGGTAAAGAAATAGCTCACCCCGTACACCAGCAGGAACGGCGCCACCGTCGTGGTCATGCCCGGCACCGCCGCGATGACCAGGAAGCACAACCCCATGATCGCGAACCCGGTCCATTGCAGCCGCCGGTGCCCGATCCGGTCCAGATACGCGATGGCCAGCACGTAGCCGGGTACCGCCGCGACCACGAAGATGGCCAGCTGCAGGGCGATCTTGGTCATGGTCGAGGCGTGCGGCGAGATCAGGCCCAGGATCTGCGGGGTGGAGATGGTGTTGCCGTAGTAGGCGTAGTCCAGCAGGAACCACGTGCCCGCCGTCCCGGCCAGCATGATCAGCCACCGGCGATCCGTCAGGAAAGCCCGCAGCCCCAGCTCCTGGCGCTGGCCAGCGGATCCGGTGCCGCCGACCTGCCCGCCGGTGAAGTCAGCGATCTGGCTCGCCGCCTGCTCCGCCCGTCCTTGCACCTGCACCTGGTAGCGCGGTGATTCCGGCATCAGCAGCCGCAGGTACAGCACCGCGGCGGCGGGCACCGCGCCCAGGCCGAGCAGCACCCGCCACGCCATGTTGTCGCTGGCCCCGCCGCCGAGCAGGGCCAGCGCGACCAGCGGCCCCACGATGAGCCCGAGCGCCTGGGTGCCGAACACCATCCCGACCAGCTTGCCGCGGTCCTTGCGGTTGGCGTACTCGCTCATCATCACCGCGCTGACCGGGTAGTCACCGCCCACCCCGAAGCCGAGCACGAACCGGAACACGATCAGCACCCAGAACGACGGGGACAGCGCCGACCCCAGCGCGCCCACGATCATGATCGCGGCGACCATCCAGTACACGCGCTTGCGCCCGGCCACATCCGCGAACCGTCCGAACACGAACGCGCCCAGGAACGCCGCCGCCAGCATCACGCTGTTCAGCAGGGCGAGCCTGGCCGAACTCAGGTGCCACTCCTTGACAACCAGCGTGGAGGCGATCCCGATGACGAACAGGTCGTAGGCGTCGGTGAAGAACCCCATCCCCGACACCAGAACCGCGCGCAGGTGAAACTTGCTCAGCGATGCCTCATCCAGCGCCGCGACCAGGTCCCCGGATCGGATCTCAGCCACTGCATCACCCCATCGCTCAGGCCGGCGCGCTGTAGCGGCCGACCGGCCGTTTCGTGCTCCTGCGGCGCAACCTACGTTTCCCGGGCGACGCTCAGCCGACTTGTAAATGAACAGAAGATGAACGCCCGATGACCTGCACGCAAATAAAATGCGCCCCCGTACCCCGTCCCGGACGGCTGATACGCGTAACATCAAATGATGACGGATACCCGGACCTGCGAGCAGTGCGGCACCTCGTTCACCCCCCGCCGCGAGCACGCCCGGTTCTGCTCACCGCGCTGCCGGGTCGCGTGGAACCGCCGCCAGGCTAGCGACCCCCCGGCCGAGTCCGGCGCGCTGGGCTGGTCCATCACCGCGATGCTGGAGACCACCGACCGGCTGCAGCGCGCCGACGGCTCGGACCGGGCCGACGGCCTCACCGTAATCAGCGAGGCGGTGTGGTGGGTCACCATGGTCGACGCCACCTTGGTGCGCTATCACCTCGACGTCCACAACGAGGTCCTGGCCCGCCGGGCCGCCGCGCAGCGCAGGATGACCGAGGATACGTTCGCCGGGCTGCGGTTCGTCCGGAACCAGATGGGCTACGCGGCCGACCCCGCCGATTTCATCCAGCCACAGGATCTCCGTCCCGGCACCGCCGCTCCCCGCGTCGCCGCCTGGACCTGGAGGGCGGTGCCTGAGCCCGCTGCCGCCTCGCCCGCACGCCGGGCCCACGGGTGGGAACTGACGAGGTACCACGCTTACCAGCGCCAGCTGGCCGGTCGTCCCGTCGGGGAAACCTTCGGCCAGGCCGTCGCCTTCCTCCGTCTCACCGCCGAGAGCAGCAGCCTCAGCCGCGCGTAGCAGAGCGCGGCCGGTAGCCCGCGGGCGACAGGCTATCCTGGCTGGAGTGCGGCGGTGGGGCTCGCCGCGCTGACGTCCGCCTCCGCGTGGACGGTGGTAACGCGGCGATGCCGCCAACGGTCCCTGCCAAGCGTCTGACGTGCGCGGGTAGGAGGATGGCGGCGATGCCGGACAGCGAGAGCGCGCTGGTCAGTGCGCTGAATGAGCTGGCTACGCTCGGAACGGACCGGGACCGCGAGCAGCTGGTCGCGCTGCAGGATCGGCTGGACGCGGCCCGGCTGCGCGTCTTGGTGGCCGGCGAGGCCAAGCGGGGCAAGAGCACCCTGGTCAACGCCCTGCTCGGCCGCGAGGTACTGCCATCGGGGGTCACCCCGCTGACCGCGGTCACGACGACGGTGCGGTACGGCGACGACGAGCGCGCCGAGGTGGGGTTCCTCGACGGGCACGAGGAGAAGCAGCCGCTGGGGGCCCTGGCCGACCTGGTGACCGAGCGGGGAAACCCGGGCAATCGCCGCGGCATCGCCGGGGTGACCGTGTACCTGGCCGCGCCGGTGCTGGCGGACGGGGTGGAACTGGTCGACACGCCGGGGACCGGGTCGGTGTTCGAGTGGGACGCCGAGACGGCCCACGAGGCGCTGCGGTCCATGGACGCGGCAGTATTCGTGCTGACCGCCGATCCGCCGGTGTCAGCGAGCGAGCGGGACCTGCTGGGCCGGGTGGCCGGGCTGTCGGTGGCGACGTTCGCGGTCCTCAACAAGGCCGACCACCTCGACGTAGACGGGCTGGCCGAGGCGGCGGAGTTCACCCGGCGGGTGCTCGGCGAGGCGGGTCATGACGCCACCGTGTATCCGATGTCGGCGCGCGCCGCCCTGCACGGCGGTGATGACGGCTTCACCGCGTTCAATGCGGATTTCCTGGCGTACCTGTCGGACCGGAGGGAGGCGGACCTGCACACGTCGGCGGTGACCCAGGGCCGCCGGATCGCCGGCTCTCTGCTCGATGAGGTGAGGCTGACCCGGCGAGCGGCGGAGATGCGCGCGGGCGACGCGGCTCAGCGGGTCGAGCAGTTCACCGCCAGGCTCTCCGAGGTGACCGTCCACGGGCGCGACGCCGTGACCGTGGCCGACGGCGAGTCGGCGCGCCTGCTGTTCGCGCTCAACGTCGCCGCCGATGCGGACGGGCCGCGGCTGGGCCGCGAGATCACCGGGCAGCTGGAGAGGCTGTTCGAGGGCGAGCTGCGGGACGCCACCGCGGCCGAGATCGAGCGCCGCGGCCAGGAGCAGCTCACCGCGTTCACTGTGGCGGCCGCGGAGACCTGGCGCCAGCAGCGCCGGGACGCCATCGAGCAGGGGCTGGCCGCCGTGGACGCCCGGCTCACCGCAGGTCTCCAAGCCGAGCTGGATGTACTCCGCGACTCCGCCGCTGAACTGCTCGGCCTCGATCTCGCCGTGCCGGAGCCGGAAGGGCGGCTGGCCGAGAGCCGGCGGTTCTTCTATACCGCCGGCCAGGACGTAGGCCAGACCGAGCTGCTGACAGGCGCCGTCCGCAGGCGGCTTCCCGGCGAGTTCGGCAGGCGCACGGCCAGGACCCACCTGCTCCGCGAGGCCCCTGGCCTGGTAGGCAGCCAGATCGGCCGGGCCCGTGGCGACCTGCAGTACCGGCTCGCCGAGGCGACCCGGGCGCTGGTCCGGGCGGTCGAGAAGCGGTACGCCGACGGCACTGGCCGGATCCGGTCCGCGTTGCGGGCCGCGGCCGGGCTTCGCGAGGCGTCCGCCGCCGAGGCCGCGGCGATGGAACGAGAGCTGTCCGGACGAGAGGCCGGGTTGCGTCACGTCATCGGCTTGCTCGACCGGGCCGCGGCGACGGGCCGCTAGGATGCCGGCCGCCACGCCGGTCCCGCGCGGCCCGAGCGTGCTCACGCTGTACACGGCGACGGACCTGCTGACCGGACCCGGCTGCCCGGTGTGCCGCTACGCCGGTGAGGCCGCCGATCGCTACCTCGCCTGGTTCGCGCTCGAGGGACACGCGGACGTCGTGACGATCACCCGGCTGTGCTCGTCGCTGGGCATGTGCCCGCGCCACACTCGCGGGCTGATGAGCCAGCCCGGAGCCGCGAGCAGGCTCACCGCCGTTTACCAGTACGTCGTGCGGGCGGCGCGGGACCGGCTGAGCGGTCGCGCGGCACGCCCCGGCGCCTGCCCGGGGTGCGAGCACGACGACGGCTCCGCCGGCCGGGCGCTGGATACCCTGCTCGAGGGCCTAGCGGATTATCTGGTCCGGGACCGCTATCGGCAAGCGGCCCGGTCCAGCGCAGCGCCCAGCTCACCGGCGTGCGTGGCCTGCCGGGCCGTGGTCCGCGCGGAGGACGACGGGCTGGCGCGTATTCTCCGCGTTCCCATGCCTGGTCAGGCCAAGGCGGTTACCACCGCGATGACAGCGATCAGGGCGATGAGCATGTACAGCAGGTAAGCGTCGAGCCGCCCGGACTGCAGGCGCTTGGCCGTCGTGACGATGGCCATGAAGGCCACGAGCGCCGGCCGGTATAGGTAGGTCTCCACCACCTCCACCACATCGGAGGCGTA
>Ga0335081_10018768_pt1 | contig 11179 bp, 6 predicted proteins | sample Lox_Sample_35_FD_206713 | JGI IMG/M metagenome (GOLD analysis project Ga0335081, IMG submission 206713) | Soil microbial communities from Loxahatchee National Wildlife Refuge, Florida, United States - Lox_Sample_3.5 | ecosystem: Environmental > Terrestrial > Soil > Wetlands | place: USA: Florida...
TTGGGCACCAATTACTCGATGCATGACCTGCGCCATACCGCGGCGCTGCGGATGAGCCGGGATGAGTCGCTGACCATGCGGGACGTCCAGGTGATCCTTGGTCACGCGCACCTGTCCACTACCGCCGACGTATACCTCGCTGAGGACGAGGCCGAGGTGATCCGCCGGGTCCGGCAATACCTGGCCGCACGGGAGCAGCGCGTTCGGCAGGCCGCGCCGGCCCCGGCCGCAGCCGGCTACGACGCCGGCGACCTGTCCGTCCTGTTCGGGGGAACCCCGCAGTGACCACGACGGCCGCTGAGCCCGGAACCCGCCGCGGACGCCGCCCGTTCACCGCGGATGAAGGGCTGCTGCGACAGCACCGGACGGGCCCGGTGGACCGCCTGCCGGCCGGCGGGATCCTCGCGCTGCTGCCCCAGCTGCCGGACTGGCCCTCCGCGACGGTGCACCGCACCATGCGGCTGAAGGGAGCCGCCACGATCCTGGACTGGCTGCTCGCCCACCCGGGTGAGGGCTGGCAGGACCGGTGGACGGTGTCCGGCGCCGACCGGGGCACCGGCTGGATCGAGACGCTGGCTCCGGGGGATACCCGCCAGGCGGTCACCAAGAGGCAAGAGCACATCGCCGGGCTGGGCTGCCTGCTGATGTGCCGGGTCGTCCTGCCCGGTTACGACTTCCTGGCTGCCTACCGGGCGAAAGGACTGTTCGACCGGGTCCGGGAGATCATGCGGCCCGAGCAGTTCGCCCGTCTTGAGGACGCCGCGGCCGAACGCGGGCTGAGCGGCCGCGACCGGAACGACGCGCTGCGCGTCATCAGCAAGATCGTGCTGCATACCGGCACCGACGTCGACGAGCTGATCCCCGGCGACGTCCTGGAGATGTTCGCGTGGAGCGTTCACGCCGACCCCCCGCGCCGGCAGATCCCGGGACTGCACGCGGCCTGGGGCCTCCTCGGCGCCATCGGGGTGACCCCGGCCGGCACCAGCCTCCGGTCCGCGCTGCGCAGCGGTCAGCAGACGACCGCAGAACTGGTCGATGACCAGGCCATCTCCTGCCGCCCGGTCCGCGACGTGCTCGTCCGCTACCTCGACGAACGCCGCCCCGCACTGGACTACAACACCCTGGCGACCCTCGCCGGCGAGCTGGCGGGCACCTTCTGGGCCGACATCGAGCGACACCACCCGGGCATCGACACCCTTCACTTGCCCGACGAGATTGCCCAGGCGTGGAAGGAACGCGCGAGGGTCGTCACGGCGGCTGACGGCACGATACGGGAGCGCAAGAACTTCCACGCCCTCCTGATGCGAGTCCGTTCCTTCTACCTCGACATCCAGCAGTGGGCGCTGGAGGACCCCAGCTGGGTGCCGTGGGCGGTGCCCAGCCCGGTGCGCAAGAACGACACCCAGGGATACGAGAAGGCCCGCAGGAAAACCGTGGCCGCAATGCACCAGCGCGTCCGGGAGCGGCTGCCGCACCTGCCCGCGCTGGCCGATGCCGCCGGACGGTGCCTCGCCGAGACGACCGCGCTCCTGGCCGCCGCCGCCGAGTGCGAACCCGGCGGGGTCTTCGACCACGCCGGCGCCCGCTACCGCCGCAAGGTCCTCAAGAGCGCCGGCCTGTCGGCCCGCTACCAGGGCAATCCCTCCGTCACGGCAGAAAACCTGGTCACCGGCGAGACGATCAACCTGACCCGTCGCGAGGACGAGGCATTCTGGGCCTGGGCGATCGTCGAAACGCTGCGCCTGTCAGGAGTGCGCCTGGAGGAACTGCTCGAGATCACGCACCTGGCGCTGGTGTCCTACCGGTTGCCCGGCAGCGGCGAAGTCGTGCCGCTGCTGCAGATCGTGCCCTCCAAGAGCAACGAGGAGCGCCTGCTGCTGGTGGACCCGGAGCTTGCGAGCGTCCTGGCCACCGTCATCACCCGGCTGCGTGCCAGCAACGACGGCGCCGTCCCGCTCGTAGCCCGCTACGACCACCACGAGCGGACCACCGGGCCGCTCCTCCCGCACCTGTTCCAGCGCGCCCACGGCGCCCGGCGCGAGGTGATCAGCACCGGCACGGTCTACACGCTGATCAACACCGCACTCGCCGCCGCCGGCCTCAAGGACGCCACGGGCCAGCCGCTGGCCTACCGGCCCCACGATTTCCGCAGGTGCTTCACCACGGAAGCCGTCACCGGCGGGCTGCCCGTCCACATCGCGGCCCGGATTCTCGGCCACAAATCCCTGACCACCACGGAAACGTACATGGCCATCTTCCAGGACGACCTGATCCGCTCCTACCGGGCATTCCTCGACAAGCGGCGGGCCGCCCGGCCCTCCGAAGAATACCGCGAGCCCACCGATGAGGAATGGCGGGAATTCCAGAAGCACTTCCAGTTGCGCAAGGTGGCGCTGGGAACCTGCGGACGTCCTTACGGGTCAGCTTGCCAGCATGAACACGCATGCCTGCGATGCGCAATGCTCCGCGTGTCGCCGGAGCAACGGCCAAGCCTCGCCGAGGTCATCCGCAACCTTCGCGAGCGCATCACCGAAGCACGGATGAACGGCTGGCTCGGCGAAGTCCAGGGCCTGGAGGTCAGCCTGAACGCCGCTAAACGCAAGCTCGCCAGCCTCGACCGGAGCATCGAGCGAAACCGCCGCACCGGACCCACCGATCTCGGAATGCCGACCATCGGCGATTCCCGGTGATCGCCAGCACCCTCGCTCCAGCAAATCATAAAGATAAAAACGGACAAAAACTAGTCCGGAAAAAGGCCTACGGGAACATCTACCCCAACAAGGGGGCGATGACGCCCGGGGCCGGCGGGGAGACCGCGGACGGCATGTCCGAGGGGAAGATCGACCAGATCATCGAGCTGATGCGGCACGAGCGGTACCGGTTCCCGCCGGCCCGCCGCATCTATATCCCGAAGAAGAACGGGAAGCTCCGGCCCCTCGGCCTGCCGGACTGGTCCGGAAAGCTCGTCGGCGAGGTGGTCCGCCTCCTGCTGGAGGCGTACTACGAGCCGGCGTTCTCGGACCGGTCGCACGGGTTCCGGAAAGGGCGGGGGTGCCACACCGCGCTGCGGGAGGTGCGCGATGCCTGGACCGGTACCACATGGTTCATCGAGGGTGACATCTCCGACTGCTACGGGTCGCTGGATCATCAGATCCTGCTCTCGATCCTGGCGGAGAAGATCGATGACCAGCGGTTCCTCCGGCTGGTGCGCAACATGCTCAAGGCCGGGTACCTGGAAGACTGGATCCGCCATGACACGCTCAGCGGCGTTCCGCAAGGCGGCGTGGTGTCCCCGATCCTCAGCTGCATCTACCTGGACAAGCTCGACAAGTTCGTCGAGCAGGAACTGATCCCGCAGTACACGCGGGGAGCCAGCCGGACCCTGAATCCCGAGTACCGGGAAACCGCGAACCGGCTGAGGAACGCACGGCGGCGCGGCGACCGGGCACAGGCCCGCGAGCTGGGCAAGCGGCTGCGCGGGCTCCCCTCACGAGACCCGATGGACCCCGGCTACCGGCGGCTGAAGTACATAAGGTACGCCGACGACCACTTGCTGGGATTCATCGGCCCGAAGGCCGAAGCCGAGCAGATCAAGGCCAGGCTGGCGGCGTTCCTCCGGGAGACCCTCGGGCTGGAACTGAACCAGGACAAGACCCTGATCAGCCACGCCCGCACCCAGCCGGCGCGGTTCCTCGGCTATGACATCATCGTCCAGCATTGCAACACGCGGATCACCAGAGGCCGCCGTACGGCCAACGGGATAATCGCGCTGCGTGTCCCGCCGGACGTGGTCAAGGCCAAGTGCGCCCCCTACCGGCAGCACGGCAAGCCGTGGCACCGGCCCGAGCTCCAGAACCTGCCCGACTACGACATCGTGCGGATCTACGGAGCCGAATACCGGGGCGTCGTGAACTACTACCTCCTCGCCCAGAACGTCTCTTACCTGCGCAAACTGTGCTGGAATGCCGAGACGTCGATGCTGAAGACCCTAGCCGCCAAGCACAAGTCCACCGTCACCAAGATGGCCGCCCGCCACAAGGCCAAGGTCATCACCGGTGACGGCCCCAGGACATGCTTCCAGGCCAGCCTGAAGCGGGAGGGCAGGAAGGACCTGGTAGCGCGATTCGGCGGGATCATCTTGCGGCAAGACCGGCGGGCGGTCATCCACGACCCCGCCCCGGTCCCGGTCCATGCCCCGCGCAAGGAGCTGATCCGACGGCTCCTCAAGCGGCGCTGCGAGCTGTGCGAGCAGAACGCGACCGTGGCAGTCCACCAGGTCGCCGGACTCAGGCAGCTCGGCAAACCCGGACCCGGGCAGCCCGCGTGGGCGGCCCTCATGGCGCGCATGAGGCGCAAGACGCTCATCGTCTGCGCAGCATGCCATGACTACATCCACGCGAACCCCGTTACGCACGCGGCGTGAATCGCTGGAGAGCCCGGTGCGCTCAACGGCGCCCGCCGGGTTCGGGGGGAGGCTGCACGGCCCAACCGTGCAGCCCACCCCACACCTGCTGCGGCACGGGGCGATGAGCACGCTGTTCGGCGGCATCCGCGCGCCGTCGACGCTGGGCTCGCACCTGCGCTGTTATACCTGGGGCAACGTCGCCCAGCTGGAGAAAGCGGGCCGGGAGTTCCTGGCGGCGCTGGCCGGGCGGGCGCCGCTGCTGCCCGGCGCGGGCAGCCTGGCGTTCATCGATATCGACTCGATGCAAAAGCGGGTCTACGGGCACAAAAAGCAAGGCGCCAGGTTCGGGCACACCAAGATCCAGGGCAAGTCGCTGCTGGTCCGGGGGCTGAACGCGCTGGCCGCCACGATCAGCACGCCGCTGTCGGCGCCGGTGATCGCCGGCACCCGGCTGCGCGGCGGTAACGCCGCCTCCGCCCGCGGCGCGGCCGGCTTCGCCGCCCAGGCCATCGGCACGGCACGGGCGTGCGGGTGCACGGGTGCGATCGTGGTCCGGCTGGACTCCGCGTTCTACGCGGCCGGCGTGATCGCCGCGATCCGCCGCGCCGGGGCGTTCTTCTCGGTCACCGCCCGGATGGACGCCAAGGTCGCCGCCGCGATCGCCGCCATCCCCGGCGACGCCTGGACGCCGATCCGGTACCCGCGCGCGATCTGGGATGACCAGCTCCGCTGCTGGATCTCCGACGCCGAGGTCGCCGAGACGGAATACACGGCGTTCGCGTCGAAGAAAGGCCAGGCGGTCACGGCCCGGCTGGTCGTCCGCCGGGTCCGCGACCTGAACAAGCACGCCGCCGAGGGGATGGATGAACTATTCCCCGTCTGGCGTTACCACGCCATCTTCACCGACTCCCCCTTCGAGCTGATCCAGGCCGAAGGCCAGCACCGCGACCACGCCGTCGTCGAGCAGGTCTTCGCCGACGTCACCACCGGCCCCCTGGCTCATTTCCCATCGGGATCGTTTGCCGCGAACGCGGCCTGGCTGTCGATCGCGGCCATGGCACACAACCTGGTCCGCGCCGCCGGGGCCCTGGCCAGCCTGCCGTTCGCGAAGGCCCGCGCTGCCACCATCCGCCGCGACCTGATCGCGGTCGCCGCCCGCACCGCCCGGCACGGCCGCGGCCACATCACCCTCCACCTGCCCGAAGGCTGGCACCGCGAGCACGAATGGCTGCACCTCTTCACGGCCTGCGGTCCACCCGCCGCCGCGGCCTGACCGACCCGGACCAGGTCACCGCACCGCCGAACGGCCCGCCGCGGCCACCCCGCCCCCCGCCCCCGACCCGGAAGGATCACCCGTAAGCCGCCAAGGCGCGCGGCCAGGCCGCCATGCCCGGATTACCCTGGCGAAACTCCTCATGCACAGATACGGCCGGAAACGACTCTCGGCAATTCCTCGGTGGATCGAGGCTTAGTGCGGTCGGAGAATGTGTACGCTCCCGAATAGGCAGCGCCCGCCCCGACATATACCCCTATAAGCACCTGGACATCCACAGGCAGACCCTCGGCAAATGCGGCGGCAGGTGCGACGATGATGATCAGCGTGACGAGCCGGATGACTAGCATCTGCCAGAAAGGGCTCAGTTTCATCGCTTCCGCTACGTAATCTGCGGGCACCGGAGGGATCATTGTGACTGTGCCCCCGGCGGTCATCGCGGGTAGCGCGACGGATCCGCTGAATGTGACGTCAGGGCATGTCTTGCCCATGAATATCGCGGGCATGCGTCCTGAGTGATGGACGTCGGAGAGGACTCTCGCGGTTGCTGCATGCAACCGGCGCAGGGCGACGCTTGTCCTGATGAGCTGCTCCAGCGAGGACGGTCCGCCGCCTGCCCTTTTCTGCCCCAGCTTCCACGCCATGACATCCCTGAGCAGCCCAGCGCTGTTGTTCTCGTTCATCGCTTCGAACGTTACCCCGGCGGATCTCTGTCCGGGGGAGGCAGAGCCGGCGGTTTTGCCCAGAGGTCCGGAGCCTGGCGGCTTGCGCAGGTTCGCAGCGCTGATGATCTCAACCGGGTCGATCGGCTGCCCCTGCTCGGCTGCCTTGCCAATCACGTACCGGTTGAACCTGAGCCGCATCCTCAGCGAGATCACACGGACGGCAGCACCGCAGACCCTGACCACCGACGGTGGACCGGAAACGATAGACCGCCTGAAAAGCGGAAGGTAATATCATCGACGGCGATCCAGGCGGCTTACAACAGGCTCGGTTAGCGTTCGCGGTTGCGTAGTGTGAGAAGCGTGACATTGGTTATTGGTTCTAACAATTACAGATCGCCGATTATTTGCTATGGCTCGTGTCTCTAGTTCTCGCCCTTGATGAGTACAGATCATTCAATCCGGAGCGGCCCCGGTTCCGCACTTTCACGATACGAGCCGCCGACGCATGAGAGTAGAGGAAGAACGCACGACTGCGTCATTGGCTCAGCGCCATCGCCTGTGCCGCCCGGCGCCAGCCGCGGGATGTAGTGGAAGGCGACGTCCCTGATGGCTTCGGCGATGAGCCGCGGTGCGCGCCGAAGTGGACGAGGTATGCGACGGGTTGGCCGGCACGCTCGAGGAGTTCTGTGATCTCTCCTGGGCCTGCTCAGGCCACCTTCGTCGAGGCCGACCTCGGCCCCGCCGTCGGAGCTGGTCCGGTCCTCAGCGCTCCCGGTCCGGGTGCAAATGCGCGACGGCAGGCTCCCGGCCACTGCGAAGCAACCGCGTATCACCCTGGCCGCCAGACCTTTCACCAACACGAAACACCCGGATGCGTCCTAGCCCCGGGGCTGCGCCGCCCGCCCGCGGGCACAGCGCCACTCTGCCGGTATCCGCCCGGGCGTCACCCCCAGCGCCGCGTTTCGCGGCGTTCTCGTCGCTCCTGCCGGCGGGCTTGGATGCGTTCGTGCCGGCGGGTATGGAGGCGATCATGAGCAGCCAGCCGTGACGGGATGACCGTGCTGCGGCCGGCGGCTGGCTCAGCCGGCTGGCTGCCCGCCGGCTGGCCGGCGGGAAGCGGCGGCGCGGCGTTCATCCGCAGCGCGGTGACGGTGTTCCGCGCCGCGAAGCTCAGCGCCAGCGTGACCGGCACCGCTCCCAGGCCTGAGGCCTCGCGATGGCCGGCTGCGACACCGACCCCGTACAGCAGGCCGCGCGCCACGATCAGCACGCCCCACAGGACCAGCGTGAGTACCGATCCCTGGCGCCACCAGGTGCCGTCGGCATCGCGCCAGACTTTGATGGTCTGGCCGCGCCAGACGCCCAGCCCCAGCGACAGCGCCGCGCTCACCGCGAGCAGCGCGAGATCGGGCGTGCCGACCCTCGTCCGGTCCGGCCGCTGTGGCCTAGTGAGCTGATCTTGATGTAGAGAGACTTAGCCCTTGATGAAACTGAGCAGGTCAGTGTTGAAGGTGTCTTTATAGGCGGTGGTCTGCGCGAGGCCGTGCGGCGCGCCGGGATAGACCTTCAGAGTCGCGTCCTTGACGATCTTGGAGGACTGGAGGGCGGCGGCGCCGATCGGCACGATCTGGTCGTCATCGCCGTGGATGATCAGGGTCGGGACGTCGATCTTCTTGAGGTCCTCGGTGAGGTCGGTTTCGGAGAAGGCCTTGATGCAGTCGTAGGCGCCTTTGACGCCGACGGTCATGCTCATCAGCCAGAACGAGTCACGAAGGCCCTGCGAGACGGTGTTCCCGGGCCGGTTGGCGCCGTAGAAGGGGGCGCTGATGTCCTGGTAGAACTGGGACCGGTCGGCGGAAAGGCTGGCCCGCAGGCCGTCGAACACCTCGATCGGCAGGCCGCCGGGGTTGGCGTCGGTCTTGAGCATCAGCGGCGGGATCGCGCTGACCAGGACGGCCTTGGCGACGCGGGAGGTGCCGTGGCGGCCGATGTAGCGGGTCACCTCGCCGCCGCCGGTGGAGTGACCGACGAGGACCGCGTCGTGCAGGTCGAGGGCCTCGATAAGCTCGGCCAGGTCATCGGCGTAGGTGTCCAGGTCGTTGCCGTTCCACGGCTGGCCGGAGCGCCCGCCGCCGCGGCGGTCATGCGCGATGGCCCGGTAGCCGTTCGAGGCCACGAGGAACAACTGGTCATCCCACGCGTCGGCGGTGAGCGGCCAGCCGTGGCTGAACACGACCGGGCGGCCGCTGCCCCAGTCCTTGTAGAAGATCTCGGTGCCGTCCCTCGTGATAATCGTTCCCATCAGATTTCTCCTTCTTGATGTGTGCTGGTGACCTTGGATGGTCCCAGCGGCGGTCGACGGGCTGTCGCCCGCGGGTGATGGTCCCTGGCGCCGGCCCTGTCTTCCTCTACAGATCACGCCCATGATCTTGGTCGGCGTGCTCAGGCCACGGCCCTCGTTCAGCGCGATGGTCAGCTGGCGGGATGGGTTGCGAAGGCTTCCGCGATTGTCGCGGCTACTTTCTTGGCGATGCCGAACTCCTTGACCATCCGCGAGATGACCAGGCCGCCGCCGTGGACGTGGAACGTGGTGGCGCTGCCGTCCTGGTCCAGGTGCACGGTGGCGGTGGAAGCCGCCGAATGCTTTACTCTCAGTGCCTGCTCGGCACCGCTTCTGTGCGCGGTTACCTCGTAGCGGCTGCCGAGTTTGCCTTGCAGCGCCGTGGCGGCCTGTTGCAGGGTCACGGATCCTTCTACGGTCACGGTAGGCATTCCGGGCCTCCTTCGATGGCGGTGGTTCACAGCGGGGCTTGGATTGTGTTCCGGGGCGGCCCTCAACCTGAAATCCGGGCGAGATCGATCGCGACGATCAGGACCCAGGGGATCGAGGACAGGTAGAACAGGCGCTCGAAGACCCCGAAGAAGGGCTTGAGCCGCGGGCTCCTGATCGCGAGCACGACGGCGATGACGCTGCCGAGCATGATCCAGGGGATGATGGTCAGAGCGCTCTCTGCCCCGTTCCAGGCCGGGTAATGGCGCAGCGTGGACCACAGGCCCGTGGCCGCCCAGACCAGCCCGCCGAAGGCGATGACGGCCAGGATCATGTGAATGATCCCGTGGGCCGTCTGGAACCGGCTGCCGTGCTGGTCGGTGGCGAAGAACGGGATGAGCAACCGGGCCGCGGCGGTCACGATCAGCGCCACGACCACCTGGGTCGGGGTAAACGGGTGCAGCTGGGCCAGGGCAATCCCCAGGGCCAGGCAGCCCACGCCGCCGGCTGCGGCTTGCAGCCAGAACCAGCCGCGGTAACGGCCGACGCCATAGTCGCTGACCGCATCGCGGACCGGGTTGTAACCGGTGGGCAGCAGATGCAGCATGATCAAGGCGACCGCCTGGACCGCGGTGGCCAGCGCCGCGATAATGCTGAAGGCTTTTATCATCGGATCCTTCCGGGCTTAGCGCCAGGCGGGTCGAGGTCGGCGCCTGGGTCCTCGTCGGTAGCTGGCTGCTGAACTCCTCCGCGGTTCGTGCGGTGTCTTCCTGGATGCCTCGCCGGAGGCCGCGCAGCGCCACGACGGTCGCGACGGCCATGATGATGGCCATCCCGTAGAGCACGTCGCGGGTGGCGGCGGCGAAGTCGGCGCGGATGAACGTGGGGATGGCGGTGGTGTTGCCGTTGCCGCCCTGCAGCTGGGCGATCTTGGCCGCTTCGGCTGACGCCGCTGGCCCGGGCAGGCCGCGGCCAGTGAGCGAGGAGGTGATCGCGGACCGGAACGCGGTGATCAGCAGCGTGCCCAAGATGGCGAAGCCGACGCTGGCGCCGTAGTTGCGGACGGTCTGGGTGATGCCGGTGGCCTCGCCGTAGGAGTACCGGGAGACCCGGTTGATCGCGTCGGTGTTGGCCTGGCCGAGCATGAGGCCCATGCCGACCCCGGCCATGACGATGTAGATGACCTGGGCGCCGACATGCAGGTCGGTGGCCCGGCTGGCCCACAGCGCGAACCCGGCGGCCGCCAGGGCACTGCCGAACACCACCGGCCGTTTGGCCCCGATCCGGTCCAGCATCCGGCCGCCGATTTGCGCGCAAACCACGAAGCCGAGGAAGAAGTACAGGATGAGCAGGCTGGCGGACGTGGCCTTCTCGGCCAGGGCGATCTGCCCGTAGATGGCGGCGAAGAAGAACACCGGGATGAACGCCATCATGGCCACGCCAAGGATGATGTTCTCCACCAGGAACGCCTGGTTGGCGAAGATACGCACGTTGATCAGCGGCGATTCGGTCCGCCGCTCGACGGCGAAGAACACGATCAGCAGCGAGACGCCGGCGGCGATGCTCGCCCAGATGGCCGGGTTGCCCCAGCCCCACAGGGCCGACTGCTGGAACCCGAACACGGAAAGGCCCACCCCGCCGACGATCAGGGCCAGGCCGCGGTAGTCCATCGGCGCCGGGCGGCATTCGTTGGCCGGCTTGGAGATGGCGATCAGCGCTAGCGCGATCAGGGCGACGGGGATGTTGATCCAGAAGATCGCCCGCCAGGTCCACTGGATCAGGTAGCCGCCCGCGATCGGGCCGATCGCGGCCAGCGCGCCGGCGATGCCGAAGAACAGGGCCAGCGCCCGGCCGCGCGAGCGCAGGTCGAAGATGATCACCCCGAGCACTACCATCCGGCGGTGCCCGGCGATGTCGGCCAGGCGGCCGCCGAACGCGAACAGCGCCGCGAGCGCCAGCAGGTAGGCGTTGATCGCCCACTGCATGCCGCTGGAGGTCAGGCCCAGGGCGTGCTGGATCGTGGGCGCGGCGATCGAGACGATGGTCTGGTCGATGAAGATCATCGC
>Ga0335081_10018769_pt1 | contig 11179 bp, 8 predicted proteins | sample Lox_Sample_35_FD_206713 | JGI IMG/M metagenome (GOLD analysis project Ga0335081, IMG submission 206713) | Soil microbial communities from Loxahatchee National Wildlife Refuge, Florida, United States - Lox_Sample_3.5 | ecosystem: Environmental > Terrestrial > Soil > Wetlands | place: USA: Florida...
ATCCGACTCTTCGCCGGCCGCGACTTCGACAGCCGCGACAACCAGTCGTCGCTTCCGGTCACGATCGTGACCCGCTCGGTCGCGCGACGGTTTTGGCCCCCCGACGGACGCGGCGCGATTGGTCGGCGCCTCACGGAAAACGGCGAGAATCCACAGCCCGGCGACTGGCAGACGATCGTCGGCGTCGTCGACGACATCGTGCAGCAGGGCGTCACGCAGGGGCGCGACGGCGCGCAGTACTTTCCGATGGCGCAGACTGAAATCATGCCGTTCATCAGCAGCGTCACGTTCGCGGTGCGGACGGCGCGAACCGCGCCTGACCTGACGCCGTCGTTGCGCGCGATCATCCACGAGCTGAACCCGACGGTGCCACTGCGGACCATCCGGTCAATGGACGATGTCGTCGCCGCAGCGACTGCCGATTCGCGTTTCGAGACTCAGCTGCTGACGATCTTCTCGGCGCTCGCGTTGTTGCTCGCCGCGGTCGGAACGTACGGTGTCCTCGCGTACGACGTCGCGGCGCGAGCGCACGAGCTCGGGGTCCGCGTCGCGCTCGGCGCGGTGTCGCACGATGTGGTCCGGGTCGTCGCGCGTCGGACGCTGTCGCTCGTGATTCCTGGATTGCTGATCGGGCTGGTTGGCGCGCTGGCCGTCACGCGCGTGCTTCAGAAATCACTCTTCGAGATCACGCCCACCGATCCGGCGACACTGGTGGCCGTCTCTGGTGTGCTCCTGCTGGTGGCGTTGATTGCTGGCCTCGGACCGACGCTCCGCGCACTGCGCGTCGATCCGATGACGGTGCTACGGAGTGAGTAGAGGGCATGGCGACCCGTTGGAGCCGATCAGCACGATTGTCAGCCTGATCGTCGCGACGCGGAGCAGAATCGGGCTCCGGATGCGCCCGGAGCTCGGCCCTCGCCGTTAGCCCAAAGGCGTTGCGATCAGCTGGCGTTGTTGCGACTCAGCCCCCACCCAGACGAGGCAGTCATCCATTTACAAGCACTTAGATTGCGGCCATGCCGGAGTTGCCCGAAGTCGAAACCATGGTGCGGGGTGTCCGTCCGGACCTCATCGGTCGGAGGATCGTCGAGGCCCGGCTCACGCACACCGACGTGCTGCGCGGGGTGACCCGGCCCAAGCTCCTCAAGGCCCTGAGGGGCCAGGTCATCGACGAGGTCTCGCGTCGAGCCAAGCACGGCGTGCTGCGGCTCGGCAGTCGCTACTTTGTCCTCCAGCCGGGCATGACCGGCAACCTCCTGGTCTATCACCGGCCCCTTTCGGCCGACGAGGCGAAGTACGCCGTGCTCCGGGCGCGCCTCGACAGCGGCTCCGAGTTTGTCTTCCGGGACATCAGGCGCATCGGGACCCTGCTCCTGCTCGATGCCCGGGGATGGGAGGCCTATGATCGGGCGCTCGGCCCCGAGCCTCTCGATCCCGCCCTTACCGAACAGCAGTTCATCGAGCGACTCAAGCCTTACACGGCAGCGGTCAAGAAGGTCCTGATGGACCAGCGCCGTATCGTGGGCGTGGGGAACATCTACGCCAACGAGGCCCTCTGGAGCGCCGGAATCGATCCCTCGAAGTCGGCAAGGCGCGTAGGGGTCGAGCAGTACGGGAGGCTGTACCAGGAAACACGGCGGATCCTGCAAGCGGCAATCGACGCGGAAGGCACGACCTTCCGAGATTACCGTACCGGCACGGGGGAGCCCGGCAACTTCCAGCTCTCCCTGGCCGTGTACGAGCGCGAGGGCCAGCCGTGCCGTCGGTGCGGCACTCGGCTCACGGGCACGCATGAGATCGACGCACGGATCACGGTGTTCTGTCACCGGTGCCAGAGGTGAGCGTTCAGCGTGCAGCGTTCCGCGTACAGGGTAGAGGGTTCGAGGCACCCTGACGCCGCCCTGTCCCGACGTGCCTCCTCCCCCTACCCTTCACCAATGACCGCGCTCGGCCTTTCCCTCCCCACCACCGACCTTCCCGCCCTGCGCACCCGGATCCGCCGCCTGGCGGAACCGCGGCCCGGAACCTACCGGATGATCGATCCGCATGGTCGGGTGCTGTACGTGGGGAAGGCCAAGCGACTCCGGAGCCGCCTGCTGTCGTACTTCCGCGCCAGCTACCCGGAGGACAAGGCCGCGCGGATTCTGCATGCGGCAGCGGACGTGGTCTGGGACTATGCGCCGAGCGAGTTCGCGGCTCATCTGAGCGAGCTGCGCCAGATCGCGCGACTCCGCCCGCCCTTCAACCATCACATGAATCGCGCGCGCCGCACCCTCTTCATCAAGGTCACGGCGGGCCCGGCGCCACGGGTCGGCACCGGCACCGCGTCAGGCCGCGAGGACCAGCGCTGGTACGGCCCGTTTGTGAGCGCCGGCCGGGTCCGCGACGGGGTGCGGACGCTCAACGATCTCCTGGGTCTCCGGGACTGCGCCCCCGCCATGCCCATCGTGTTTGCGGGTCAGACCGACCTGTTCGCTCCGGCGCTCCGGGCCGCGTGCATGCGCCACGAGTTCGGCTTCTGTTCCGGGCCGTGCGCGGGTTTCGTCACGCAGGAGGATTACTGGCGGCGCGCGGACACGGCGGTGGCATTCCTGGAAGGGCGCACCATTCAGCCCCTGGACCGGGTCGTCGCCGAGATGCAGGAGGCCGCGGCCACGTCGGAGTTCGAGCGCGCCACCAAATGGCGGGAGCGCTTCGAGCACCTGGAGTGGCTCCTCGCTGCGACCAGCCGCGCCCGCGCGGCGGTCGCTGCGCTCACGTTCGTCTACCGCGATCCTGGCACCCAGGGCGACGAGCGCGCCTATCTCATCCGACACGGGATCGTCCGGGCAAGCTATCCGTGGCCCGCAACGCCCATCGAGCGGGAGGCGTTTCGCGGCGTGGTGCACGATGAGCTGGTCCGGCCTTCTCCGCGGCCCGGGCCCTTGCCGTTTCAGTACCTGGACGAGATCCTCCTCGTGATGGCATGGTTCCGCCGCCACCCCGAGGCGTTCCGGCGGACCAGCCCTCTGGAGACCTGGGTGGCCTGACCACCCGGAGGCCGGGATGGCCCTCGCCCCTCGCCGCACCCTGCTCGCCGCCAGCCTGCTGGCCGCGTCGCTTGGCTCATCAGATCGGCTGAGTGCGCAGGCCGTCTTCCCCCCGCGGGACCTGCGGGCCTTCCAAACTGAAGTCGCCGCCATCGAAGACCCGGCGCGGCTCCGCGATCTCGAGCATCGCTACCACGAATCGCTCAGCGACTCCGCCGCCGAAGCCGACCGTCACCTGCGGCGCGGCCTGGTGCGGATCCGCCTCGGCGAGCTGGGCGATGGGTGGAGCTTCCGCCGGGCCACCGGGGATTTCGATCAGGCCGCGGAACTGGAGCCGGGCACCGGCTCGACGTGGGCCTATCGAGGCGTCGCGTATCAGGCCGAGGGTGACTGGCTCGCCGGCGATCGGCTCAACATCGGGAAGCGCGTAGGCTTCGGGTCGTACGAGGAGGCCCTCAGAAGCTTCGCCCGCGCCCTCGAGCTCGATCCCAGCGACCCGGTGGCTGCCCACGGGCTGTATCAGGTCGCCCAGATCCTTGGGGACACCACCCGGAAGAAGGAGGTAGTGCTGCCCGCGCTGCGCCGGGCCGCCAGCGAGGATGCGCCGGACACGACGCTGCTCTTCGAACTGGGGCGCCTGGAGCGGTTGATGGGCGACTCGCTGGCTTCGGTCCGACTGTTCCGGCGCTATCTCGCCGCCGGCGGCAATCCGGGGCTGGGCCTTCACGAGCTAGCCTGGAGCCTGTTTGTCGCCGGGGAGCCAGGCGGGGATTCCGCGTATTACGCGGGGGCGGCCGCGGACGACTCGAGCAGCGCAGCAGCGTACCGGGAAGACCTCGCGCTCATCGCCGACGACAGCACGCTCGCGGCCTTCGACAGAGCCAGTGGCCCAGGCCGGGCGGCGGCCCTGCACCGCTTCTGGTCGGACCATGCGGCGCAGGCGCTCAGGAGCGAGCCGGAGCGGCTGCGGGAGCACTACCGGCGTATCACAACGGCCGAACGACGGTACGGGCTCGAGGTGAACCGGCGACACTACGGCCTGGGCGGCAACGGCGGGTGGACCGATATCTACCATTCGAACAGCACCCGTTTCGACGACCGTGGGATCATCTATATCCGCTACGGAGAGCCCGACGCCAAGGTCGAGACGCACGCCTTCGGCGTCTCGCCCAATCAGACCTGGCGCTACCGCCGTGCCGACGGCGACTTCCTCCTCGATTTCGCCGCCAATCCCGGCGGTGACATCCGCGACTATCGCCTGATTCCGAGCGCCCTCGAGATCGGTGGGGACACGAATGAGGACTCGAGGGACGTCATCATCGGCGATCGCTGCCCGCTGTACCCTCCATTCTGCAAGGTCCAGAGCTGGGGCCGGTACGGCGCGGCCAGGGTGCTCCGCGAGGAGAGCGACCTCGCCAGAGTGAGCGCGGCGCTGGCGGTCTCCAGCGATGGAGACGAGCCGAAGTTCGCCCATGCCCTCGAGGCCGCGGCGGCGGCCTTTGCCGTGGGCACGGCCGGCGAACAGCAGCTGATTCACGTTGCCTACCAGGTCGCCCTGGAGGCTCCGACCCGGCTCCCCGAGCGGGTGGCGTTCCGCCTTCCGCTCCGGGTCCGCCTGAGCCTCCTCGACAGCGCGGGCCATGTCGGGGCATACGTCGATACGACCTCGCTCATCCTGCTTCCCGGGGATGAGGCCGCGCGGGGCGCGGTCGATGCCGTGGGCCGCGTCACCGTCCCGGCTCCCGCCGGTCGCTGGCGTTATCGGATCTCGCTCGAAACTCGCGATTCGACCGGCATCGTTCTCCCCACCGATTCGATCGATGTCCGCCGCTTCACCGGCGGGGGGCTCGCGGTGAGCGACCTTGTCCTCTCCAAGGAACAGCGGGGAGCGCGCTGGGTCCCGGCGGAGGGGGATACCGCCTACTTCAATCCGCGCCGCACCTGGCGCCGGACCGATACGATCGCGCTCTATTACGAGATCTACGGGCTCCGAACCGGCTCGTCCTACTCCGCTCGGCTGTCGCTTCGTCGAGGGAAGAGGATTGTGCTTACGACCGGATGGGAGGGGGACGCCGAGGGAGCAACGACACGCGTGACCCGCTCCCTCTCGTTCGAGACCGTGCAGCCCGGCCAGTACGAGCTGATCGTGGAGGTTGCCCGCGAGGATGGAGCCCAGGCACGCACGACGCAATCGATCAGCATCGTTGAATGAAGCGGGCACGTCTGCTGGCGACTGCTGCAACGATCTTCCGCTGCATCATCCCGAGCGCAGCGAGGGGTCCAGTCCGGACGGCTCGGTGTCAGTCGAGCGACGCCGAGGACAGGAAGGCAGGTCCCTCGGGGCTCCGCCCCTCGGGATGATGGCCCAGGTACCGGCCCTGATCACTCCGGTCTTGGAAGCCTCACCTCACAGATCGATCAGCGGCACGAGTCTCGCGCGGGGCGGCAAGCCGGCTTCCAGCTCCATGATCCCCACCGACGGCGGAAGATCGAACCGCCGCTGGCCGGCGCCCCCGGGGTTCATGACCGTCACGACGAGATCGATGGTGGTGAGGAGCGGACGATGGGTGTGTCCGTAGACGATCACTTCGGCGGCGGGAAACTCCTTATGGAGCCCATCGGGCGTGGGTGAGCCGAGGTGATCGCCGTGGACCAGCACGAAATCCAACCCCTCGATGCGCCGCTCCACCGTGGCCGGGGTCCGGGAACGGATCTCGAAGTCGTCGCAGTTTCCATAGACCGCAATGACAGGGGCGAGCGCTTCGAGCTGCACCAGGACGTCCGATGATCCGATGTCGCCGGCGTGCAGGATCAGGTCGACCTGCGCGAAGACGTCGAAGACCTCGGGGCGCACCAGCCCATGGGTGTCGGAGATGATGCCGAGCCGCATTGCCCGCCGTTATCCCTGCCACCTCGGCGCGATCTCGATGTCGAGCCCGAGTTGATCGAGGACTCGCTGCACGATGAAGTCGACGAGCTGCCCCACGGCGTCGGGGCGGTGATAGAAGCCGGGCGCGGCTGGGAGGACAACGGCGCCGGCCTCGGTGGCAGCGGTGAGATTCCGGAGATGAACGAGAGAGAGTGGCGTTTCGCGCGGGACCAGCACCAGCTTCCGTCGCTCCTTCAGGGCCACGTCCGCCGCCCGCTCCACCAGAGAGCGACTGCTGCCCGACGCGATGGCAGCCACGGTCCCCATCGAGCAGGGGCACACCACCATGCCCTGCGACTTCGCCGATCCGGACGCGGGCCTTCCTCCGCGGTCGTCATCGCCGAACGGCGTGACGGTCGACCAGTCGCCGCCGGTCGCGGTGCGCAGCGCGGCCTCGTCCGCGATCCCGCACTCCGCTTTGAGCAGGCGCCACCCGTGACCAGAGACGATGAGCCAGACGGGCACCCGCTGGCGGGCAAGCACCTCCAGGAGCCGGACGCCGTACGGCGCGCCGGATGCCCCGGTGATCGCCACCACCAGCGGGTCCATGCTCAGCGCCCTCGCCGGCTTGCGGTGGGCGTCTTGACCGGATGGCGCTCCGGTGCCGGCGGCGGGACCTTGGGCTGAATCGCGCCCTTCTCCGGTCTCGGCTTCCCGCGGCCGCGCTGGGGTATCAGCGTTTCGCGTGGACGTTTGCTCATGTGAGATGCTCCTTGTCAGACGTCAGTCATCAGCCGTCAGCCATTAGCCGTCAGCCGTTAGCCGTTAGCCGTTAGCCTACCGCCCTACCGCCCTACCGCCCTACCGCCCTACCGCTCTACCGCCGTAGAACGCGATCCAGCAACGCGAACCCGAACACCGTCACACTCATCACTCCGTTCATCGTAAAGAACGCGGCATCGAGCCGGGACAGGTCGCCAGGCTTCACCAGCTGATGCTCGTAGACCAGGAGGCCCGCGGCCACGAGGACGCCACAGAGGTACCAGCCCCCGAAGCCCGCGCCCCAGCCAAACAACACCAATGCCGGCACCGTGATCCCGTGCAACAGCTTGGCCAGGAGAATCGCCCGAGGCTCGCCCAGGCGAACCACGGCGCTCTTGAGCCCCTCGGTACGGTCGAATGCGGCGTCTGGCAGGGCGTAGAAGATGTCGAATCCCGCCACCCAGGTGGCCACGGCCACAGTGATGGCCGCCAGCACCCACCACGGATCGCTCCAGCGGCCGAGGACAGCGAGGTACCCCCCGACGGGGGCGATGGCCAGGGAGAGCCCCAGCCAGAGATGCGGCCACCACGTGAAGCGCTTGCTCACGCTGTAAAGCATCACCCAGGCGAGGGCCAACGGGCTCAGGTACAGACAGAGGCGATTGAGCCACTCGGCGCACAGAAGGAAGGCCGCGCCGGCCACGAGGACCGAGGCCCATGCCTGCGCGAGCGACAGGGTGCCGCGCGGCAGCTCCCGATTCATCGTGCGCGGGTTTCGCGCGTCGAAGTCGCGGTCGACGATGCGATTGAAACCCATCGCGACCCACCGGGCCGCGCTGAACGCGGCCACCACGAGCGCCACGGTGCGCCAGGTGACGCGTGTCGCGTATGACGCCGCCAACACGCCGAGCAGCGCGAATGGAAGCGCGAACAGCGTGTGCGGCAGCTTGACGAAATTCACGTACCGGACCAGCAGCGACCTGCCCTCCCAGGTCTGGCCTTCACGGGATGGCCGGGGCGAGCGGTCGGCGGTGAGCAGTGGCTTCATGGTCGTCGGTTCGTGCGAGCGAGTCTGCAAGGCCGGATCAGCGTACCGACGGCCGCGACTCCACGCGCCTGGTCGTAATCGTTACGGTTGTGCCGGGCAGTTTCGGAGACGGCCCCTCGCCGGCGAACACTTCGATGGTGATCGTTCCCGGCGAGCGCGTCGACTGCACGAGCGCCTGGGCCAATCCGTTGAACAGACTGCGCCGCGGCCCCTTGTCGGATTCCTGGCAATTCGGGTCGCCGTTGCCCACGCCGATCAGCCTGCCCTCGCCAGTAACCTTGAAGGTAAGCGCCAGATCGGCGGTGGGGATCGCCCGACCTTCCCCATCGAGGACTTCCGCGCGGAGGATCGCCACATCCTGCCCATCCGCGCCGATCTCATCGCGGTCGGGAGTGACCCGGATGGACGCGGGCCTGCCAGTCGTCTCGCGCTTTGTCGTCAGCACCACCTTCCCGTCTCTCATCCCCCGCGCCTCGAGCACGCCGGGCTGATAGGGAACCTGCCACTCCACGTGGCCGAGCCGCTCCACCGCTCGGGAGCCCTGGCTCTTGCCGTTGAGGAACAGCTCGACCGCATCGAGATTGGTCTGCGCCCAAACGGCGATCGGCTCACCCAGGCGCTCCTCCCAGTTCCAGTGCGGCAGCAGGTGGAGCACGGGTTCCGACCCCCACCACGCCTTGTAGTAGTAGAAGTTGTCCTTGGGGAATCCGCACATGTCCACAATGCCGAACTGGGAGTTGATGGAAGGCCATCCATACGGCGTCGGCTCGCCGCGGTAGTCGAAGCCGGTCCAGGCAAAGCCACCGGCAAGCCACTCCCGCGCGGCGTAGAACTTCCACCACTCTTCCGCAAGCTCAGCCCACGGGGGGTGCACCGCGTCGTACGCGCTTACCCAGTTGCGCAGCTTGTCGGTGAGGTACACCCCACGGGTGCACACGGTGCTCGCCGTTTCCGTTCCAACACACGGAACCCCGGGATGCGCGCTGTGCCACGCATCGATGACGCCCAGGTTGTAGTTGAAGCCCATCACATCGAGCTGTTCCGGGAAGGGCGTCTCGAAGGCCGCGTTCACCGCCGCGGTGCAGGGCCGAGTCGGATCGAGCGCATGGGCCCTGGCGATCATGTCATCGATAACCCGCACACCTTGCGGCTGGGGCATCATGGTCCACTCCTCGTTGCCCATGGACCAGATGATGATCGAGGGCGAGTTGCGATACCGCTTGATCATCGCTTCCAGCTGCGCCATGCCTTCGGGGTTCGAGCTCATCAGGCGGGTCTCGCACATCATCATCATGCCCATGCGATCGCAGGCTTCCACCCATTCGGGCGTCGGCATGTTGTGTGAAGTGCGGACGGCGTTCCCTCCCATGTCCTTCAACACGGCCACCCGATAGGCCTGCAGGCGATCCGGCAGCGCCGCCCCGACACCGGCGTGATCCTGATGGTTGCAGGTCCCCCGGATCTTGACGGACTTGCCGTTCAGGAAGAATCCCCGTTCGGGATCCCACTTGATGTCCCGTACGCCGAAGGTCACGCGCTCCGCATCGCGCGCCTGGCCACCGGACTCGACCGTGACCACCGCCGAGTACAGGCTCGGAGCCTCCGAAGACCAGAGCGAGGGATTAGTGATTCTTGTGGCGGCGGTGAACGTCGCCGCGGCGTCGGCGGCGACCGTTTGCGGCTGGGCGTCGGCGCTGGCCACCGCCTTCCCTCCGGCATCGAGGATCTGCCACCGCACGCGGCACGGCTCGGCCCGTCGACCCTCGTTCTGGACCACGGCGCCCAGGTTGAGCACCGCCGCTCCGCCCCTGACCTCGGGGCGCACGTAGCTCTCCCAGCGCGCGAGATGGAGCGGGTCCGTCTTGGTCAGCCACACATGGCGGTAGATGCCGGCTCCTTCGTAGAACCACCCGTCACCGAAGCTGGCGTCCATGCGCACCACGAGATGATTCTGGCCGCCGACGTTGGCAAAGTCGGTGATGTCGAAGCAGAAGGGCGCGTAGCCGTTGTCGTTCCGGCCAATGAAGTACCCGTTGAGAAAGACCAGCGCGCTCCGGAACGCCCCGTCAAACTCCACCGCGATGCGCCGGCCGCGGTCGGTGTCCGGCAGGTCGAAGGTGCGGCGATACCAGCCGATGCTCGTTTCCGGGTAGCGCCGGCCCAGCGGCTTGTAGCCGTGACTGCTCTGCTCGTCATCCCGGACGAAGGGCAACTCGACGGCCCAGTCATGCGGCAGGTCAAGCGGGCGCCACTGGGAGTCGTCGAACTTCGCCGTCGCGAAGTCGAACTCCCCGCTCTTGGCAAAGTCACCCTGCCCCATCCCGAACCCGAGATCACGTCTCGGATCGGTGGCGTGCCCCTGGAAGAACTTCCACCCGAAGTCGAAGAGCAGACGGTCCCGCGGAGGAAGCGCGGGCGGCGCGCCCGGCCCTCCGGCGGGAACCTCGCCCAGCAAAGCGCGGGTCGCGGGGCCAATCGCGAGTGTGGAAGCCGAAACCAGAAGACCGGCACGGAGCAGGTCACGACGCGTCAGGGACGACATCCGAACACCTCGAGTGCGGTCAGGATGAAGGGCGTCAGGTCGTGGGTCGGGCGGGCGGATCAGCCCGTGGTGGGTCCTCTCCCGGGCGGACCCATTGTCCCCGATCCGTGCAGCGAGATGCCGAGCCGCGGCCACAGCGCGTCAACCGCCTGACGAGTGGCCTCGTCCATGACGATCCGGTCCGGCCACTCCCGCGAGAATCCCTCGTCCTTCCATTTCCGCGTGGCATCGATGCCCATCTTGGTGCCGAAGGTGAAGAACTCGCTGGCATGGTCCAGGACGTCCACCGGCCCGCGCGTAAAGCGAACGTCCCGCTCCGGGTCAATATGGTTGAGCGCAATCCACCACGCCTCGTCCGGATCGCGCACATTGACGTCCCGGTCCACCACGACGATCACCTTGGCGAGCGACATGAGGCCGGCGCCCCACAGGGCGTTCATCACCTTGTACGCCTGGCCGGGGTACTGCTTGTCGATGGCGACGAACACCAAGTTGTGGAAGATCCCGTACGCCGGCATGTGGTAATCCACGATTTCGGGAATCGTGAGCCGGATGAGCGGCAGGAAGATCCGCTCGGTGGCATGCCCCAGGTAGTAGTCCTCCATCGGAGGCCGCCCCACCAGGGTGGCAGCGTAGACCGGGGAACTCCGCATGGTGATGGCCGTGACGTGCACCTGGGGATACCGGTCGGCCAGCGAGTAGAACCCGGTGTGATCGCCGAAGGGCCCCTCCATCACCAGAGGTTCGGCCGGGTCGATGTAGCCCTCGATCACGAACTCCGATTCCGCGGGCACCTCGAGGTCGCAGCTCACCGCCTTGACCAGTTCCACCGGCTCCCGGCGGAGAAAGCCCGCGAACAGAAACTCGTCGATCGTGGGCGGGAGCGGGGCCGAGGCGGAGTAGACGCTGGCGGGATCCGCGCCGACCGC
>Ga0335081_10018770_pt1 | contig 11179 bp, 7 predicted proteins | sample Lox_Sample_35_FD_206713 | JGI IMG/M metagenome (GOLD analysis project Ga0335081, IMG submission 206713) | Soil microbial communities from Loxahatchee National Wildlife Refuge, Florida, United States - Lox_Sample_3.5 | ecosystem: Environmental > Terrestrial > Soil > Wetlands | place: USA: Florida...
CGTCGCCGATGCCGTAATCGAACCAGTCGGACAGGTAACGACCGATGAATTCCATCGGCGCCACACGGCGGATCCTGTTCTCATCGGCCTGCCAAAGCGGGCTGTACAGTCTTCGCCGCGACTTAGTGCTTCTGTGATCGTCTTCCTCGCTATGGCCCCCGATAATCTCGCTGAGACGGATCTTGTTGAAGTCCGAGACAAGCACGCGATCATCCCCAAAGTAGACGGGGCATCCTGTGTCCGGGTTGACGACGCTGCCTTGGTAGCGGCCGCACTGCGCCACCTTGTAAGCGTGGCGCCAGAACCACCCTAACTTGGAGCGGTCTCGTCCGGCTACGAATAGAGCTGGCCCGGAACAGATCGACTGCTGCCAACGCTGCCGAGCCGTTTTATAGCTTTTCCGGAGACGAAGATCGGTCAGCGTGGTGTGGAAGCCCTCTCGCACGATCTTGCCGTGGCGCAGCTTCACCTCATTGATGCCGCACGGGAATCCGTCGCGCACCCGGTCGCGCAAAGCGTCGATGAAGAAGACTCTGATTCTGGGCAACGTTTGAAAAGTTTCTCGGGCCATTTTGGCGGTCAGATGCCCTGGCACCATGGCTAGCCCGGTATAGGGTTTTCCGTCGGCGTGGCAGTGCATAGCCGCCAGCGCTACCAGGGTCTTGCCCGTGCCGCATTCTCCGATGACTGCAGCGGCTCGGGCCTGCTCCCAACACCGAACGACACCCATGGCCGCCAACTCCTGGGCAGGGTAAGGCCGTCGGAGCAATGTGTTCATCACCCGCGAAACGGGGTCACCCGGTCTGTGTAGAGGAGGGTGCATCTCAAAGATACGCTGTCCCAACTCGGCAGCGTACATGCGCATATAATCCTGAATCGTTTGTAGGTTGATCATAGTTTTCGGACTCCGCGAACTGCGAGCACATATGGTTCAAGGCGGTTCTTTTGCAGTTTCTGGAGGCTTTTGGCAGCTAACTCCTTTCGTTAGCCGCCAAAAGCCTCCAGAAACTGCAAAAGAAAAAGACAAAAAAAAAGCAAAACAGACAAGAACAACCGCAGTTCCTACCCCCTCCCATCCCACCAAAATTCTCGGCAATTCCCGAGATAATCTATCCGCGGCGTAGCCGCCCAAAAGTGTGCCGGTGAGCACGGCGATGCGGTCGGCACAACTCGCGAGTGTCCCCAGCGCGTTGCCCTGGGCCGTGTCGCCACCCTTCAACTCGTGGACCTCGTCGCCAATGGCGTAGTCAAAGAAATCCGGCATGTATCGCCCGATGAATTCGATCGGTGCAAAGCGCCGAGTCTTGGTGCCGTCTGCTTGCCACAGAGCGCTGTACAACTGCCGGCGCGTGTGGTCGGCTTCTTCCGCACAACCCAGCACTTCGCTGAGTTTCGCCTTCTTGAAGTCAATCCCGAGCAGACGCTCACCGTCTTCATTCAGGTAGACTGGCGCACCGCTGTCGGAATTGACCGCACAGCCCCGATAACGGCCGCTGCAAGCGATCTGATAGGCGTGCCGCCAGAAGTATCCCAGCTTCGCCCGGTCGCGTCCCACCACGAACACGGCCGGCCAACGGCAAAGCTCGCCCCAGCGTTGGCGGGCCGAGGGAGAAGTCTTGCGCAGGCGCAGATCGGTCAAGCTGGTGTGCAACCCTTCGCGCACAATGCGCCCGCTTCTCAGCTTCACCTCGTTCACCCCGTAGTGGCCTTTGGCGCTCGTCGGCGTACGCTGGCCGTCGATCAAGAACACGCGCACGCGCGGGAGCGTCAACAGACTCTCTCGGGCCCACTTTTCGCATAATTGGGGGGGAACCATAGCCAGTGCCGTGAACGGTTGCTCCTCGGCATGGGTCTGAACGGCCCCGAGCGAGATCAGAGTTTTGCCCGTGCCGCACTCCGCAATCACTGTGCCTTTAGGAATATCCTGGCCGTCTCTTGCACCATAAGATGGCCGAAGGTGAGACTGAATCCGGTTGTTTTCAGTACGGCCCGCTTTTGTCGACGGTCGACCATAAACGTTAAAGTGGCCGAGAGTGCGGAAATAAAGCACAAGATGGCCGAGAGTGCAGAAGAATGAACTGAGGAGGGTGTCTTTGGCCCCGTATTGCCCGACGAGTGTCGGGCGACTCTGTTCTCGTCTACCCGCTCCGTCGGGGCTGCTCAACCGTCCGTCGCAGTCGCCGGCAACAGGACGTCAGCAGTCTCCTGCTCGATGGAGTACCCAATCGCACTGTACCCCTTCAGCCGCCGCTCGTACATCCTCGCGAGCATCGGGACGTGAGCATCGACATAGTCGTAGACCTGAACAACCCGCTTGTTGTCATGCAGACGATGCAAGCGCCCTACATACTGTTGCAAGGTGCCTCGCCATGAAATCGGCAGGGCAAGGAAAAGCGTGTCCAGCCGCGCATCGTCGAAGCCCTCACCGATATAGCTCCCAGTAGCCAAAATCACTCGCTACGCTCCCTCCGGTACGGCGGCCAAGGCCTGCGCCACGGCTTGGCGCTGCTTCTTGCCCATGCCACCCTTGAGAACAAACACCTTCGTTTCCGAGCCACAGAACTGAGTGGCAAAGTACTTCAGGTGCTCAGTTCGTCCGGTCAGCAGAAGCGGTGATCGTCCGGCTTCTGTGGCCTTGATGAGATCACTAGCAATCAGTTCATTGCGGTGACGATCGTTTACCAACGCGGCGTACACATCGTGGATCGTCACATCCGTCAGGTCAGGAGCCAGCCGGAACTCCGTATATCTGGGAATGACCTTATGCTCGAAGGGTGTCTCCTCGGTCATCTTTCGGGCGCTCAAACTGAACTGGATGGGACCGCATTGCATATAGATGATGGGGTGATGGCCGTCCTTGCGGGTGGGTGTCGCCGTCAAACCCACGACGTACCTAGCCTTCACCTGCTTCATCACCTGTTCGAAGGTAAAGGCTGAAATATGGTGGCATTCATCGACAATTACTTGGCCATACTCGGCGACGAAGTCTTTGACCTCTTCTTTCCGGTGGAGGTTCTGGAGGATGCCTACATCAATCCCGCCAGTTCGATCCGTCTTCCCGCCTCCAATTTGGCCAATGGATTTCGGGGCCAGGCCCAGGAACATCGCCAACCGTTCTCGCCACTGGTCCAGCAATTGCTGCCGATGAACCAACACCAAGGTATTGACCCTTCGCTGGGCAATCAACCATGCAGCCACCGCCGTCTTTCCGAAGGCAGTCGGACCGCACAGGATTCCGTCGTCGTGGTTTGCGATGTTGGAAGCAGCCTGGTATTGCAAGGGACGAAGCTCGCCTTGAAACTGCACATCAATCGGGGTACCGGCAACCCGCTCGTCGCGCCACTCCGGTTCAATGTTGTGAGCCTTCAACAGCGCCGTAACCTCTGCCAGGCATCCGCGGGGAAGTGCGATGTGATTGGCGAACTCTTCACCGCAGCTTATCACCCGCGGCTTGGCATAGGTCGAAAGCCGCATGGCCTGTGCTTTGTAGAACTCGGGGTTCTGAAACGCGGCGAGTCGCAGCAATCGGTTCAGCATGGCTGACAGCAGGCCCTTCTTCTCGATATAAAGGAGGTTGGAACGAACGATCGGGATGCTCTGGGGAAGCGGCCCTGAAACTGGCCTTTCCAGCCTTTTCCTTGAAGGTGGCAACGTCCAGGGGTCCTCATGATCCTCGTCCGCCACGCTAATTCTGACTCCGACGATGTCGCCCTTCCGCATGGCCTCCCGAACCAACTCCTCGGCTGCCTCGGCTTGCATTCGCTGGATGCTCGAAAGAAAGCTCCATTGGTCCGGGTACGGCTTGAACTCCGCGTCAACGAACACACTGTTTCCTGCTTCTCGAGGATCCTTCTGCAGTGGAAGGGCGATAAGGTTTCCGAATCCGCCTTTCGGCAGAGTGTCCTGATTGGGAAAGAGGCGGTCATACGAGTCGAGTCCGACCTGATGACGCCGTTCCATGGTCTGGGTCAGAATCGAACAACCGAGCTTCCGGGCCGTGGTTGCCGGAACCGCGCGATTGAAGAAGATCCACACATGACCACCATTGCCAGACCGGGACCGTTCCAGTGAAGCGGGCACTGCCATGTGGCGACACAACCCAAGGAAGGCAGCGGCGTCGAGTTGCCAGCCCTTCTTATCGAAATCGACGGCGAGAAACCAGCAGGTCTCGTCCAACAGTAGCGGATAAATGCCGACTGTGAGCTTCCCCGTTAAATGCTGGCGAATCACGTCGTCTGTCAGCGGCCAGTACTTCCGCGTCTTCCGGTCGACCTTCTTCCGGTCTTCTGGTTTACTCGCCGAATAGGCCTTCCAGTCGCGATCCCCCCGCGGCATGTAGCCGGCCCGGCCGTCCGGAGCCTCCCAGCGGACCGCGAAGACGTCTTCACGACCGCGAAAGAGGCTTCGAAATAAAGCAATCTTGACCTCAGAGTTCGACGCCTGGCTGACAGCGTCGAGGTCATTTTCAGGTTTGGCCGCCTCGGCCCGCACAGCACTCTCGGGCGGGGCTGGAAGCGAGACCCCTTGCTCAGACAACAACCGCCGTAGCTTTGCGTCTTCCTCGTGCAAGCGCCCGCACTCCGCCAGCGCCGACTCGAGTTGTGATTGGGGGCCTTTCTCGGTCACGCTCAGAAACTCACTTCTGCCAGTCCCTGGCGATGGGTCTAAAGAATGCCTCCACCTTCGCGAAGGCCTCCTGCATGTCTTCGGGCATCCTGCACTGTGCGGCCAACTCGCGAAACTGTCTGCTCCACCCCGCTGGCGGCGCCGGAAGCGCGGACGGGAGCGCATGGGTCCTCCGGCGCTCAAATGTGACCCGCACCGCTTCGACTATTCGTTTCTTCGGCAGCTTGCCAGACTGCATAAGGAGCAGGAGATCGATCAGGTCCTTAGCACGGCTGTTCGGCGTTCTCCGTGGCAGAGTGTAGGCGTGCAGCTTCTCCGCAAACTGCTGCTCTCGCGGAATCGTCCGAAACGGGGGAGCGATGATTCCGGCAAACTGGAGCCAGCCCCTTCCCTCCACGGTCTCCAGTGGCTTCATCACCGGATCTCCGATCCCCACATCCAAGTGAAAGCGGGCAAAGACTCTCGCGTCCATTCGAGCTTCCACGGGATACCGAGCGCCTCCATAAGGTGCCGCCTCCAAAACCTTAACTGCCAAGCCGACGCGATACACAAACCAGTCTCCGAGCGGAACGCTCGCAGCCCTCTCGAGCATATCGTGGACGATCTGGTTCGCCTCGCCTTCGTCTGTCTTCGGGAGCACGCCGCTCTGCAGGGCCAGATCGATATCCACGGTAGCGCGGGCCGTCTTGAGGCGAAGCTCCAATGCGTATCCTCCCTTGAGCGCCCAAGGTGCAGCTTCACCCTGAAACAATCTTGCCAGGAGGCGGTCAAATGACAGCTGGCGTCTGAGCCGGTTCAGATCCACCTGCTCAGTCTTGGCAATCCACCTAAGACGTTCTTCCAGGGCCGTGCGGAAGGCGCCTGCTGTTGCGTAGGTTCTTGCTGAGTTCATTTAGGCGACTCGGTGAAGCACCTCTCCAAACAGCTTACGTGCAGGGTCAGCCAGGTTGATCTCCCTGATTTCGTGCCGGGTGATTAGCCCTCGGTCCAGGGCTTGTCGAAGCGCCTGCCGAAGGAAGTTCCGCGGCACGGTATCGGCTTCCAGAAGATCAAGAATCGTCCGAAGCGGACGGGTGAACCTGAAGCCTTGTGCGGCGTCTACGTCGCTCGCAGGTAGGTCAGCATAGTGCAGAACGATGATGCCCGGGATTTCGCTGTTCCGACGAAAGCGTGTGGGCACGGTCATATGCAGCTTTGGCGGGTTAAGGTCTGACAGATCGTAGAGGCTCAGAGCGGTCTGGTGACTGTAAACGCCCTCTATCTCCTCCCCGCGATTCCGGGACCACAGAGCCCAAAGCGCGAGGTCAGGATGTTCCGTCGGCGGGAACAGCCTGAGCCGGTAGATGCCGCGGTGCTCGCGAATCCAGTTTCCCGCGCGTACGTGATACGGGTGGGTATTCTCGGCGAAGCCTGTGGACTTGGCCTGCTTCGCGGTGAAGAAGCCCTGCTGAGCTTCCGCAATTTCATAGAGGCGACGGAACGCCTCCTTGTGAGATTGAGCCACGACACAATCCTATAATATAGATGAAGATTCATGCAAGCGGGCCGCCATCCGGCCGCCATCTCGTCATCTCTATGCCCGGCGGATCAACTGCCCTCCCAAGACCCTGCTTCGCCAGCCCAAAGGTCAATGCTGCGAGGTGGCAAGGTCCACCCTGCCAGAGCAATCGCATTCGATTTATCAGGATGACATGGGTCGATCCGGTGCAGGGACTCAAAACAACGAGAACTGGGACATCCGTGGGCGGCGTCTCTCTCCGCCGGACAACGCGATGGGAAGGCGGCCGCGATCCGAATGTCAATGCATTGATAGCGACCGGAACGCTGACCACCGGCGTCGCTGGTGGAGCGGCCGGCAGCACATCCTCGATGCTCGGTAGCGGCTCGGGTGTTACCGGCGTGGACGAGATCATCTTGTTTTGCTCCGCCTGGATCTGCCGCCAGACTGCGTCGGCCCGCTCACCGATTCCCCGTTCGGTGACCAACTCCCGGGCCATGGCGGTAAGCATATCGCCCCCGTCGTCGAGCGCCTGCAGACCTTCTCCAGAGAACTTTCCCTCCATCGCCAGCGAAACCAGCAGCTTTTTCCCCATGAGTCGCAGGCAAGCCGTTTGCACGCTGTCCTCATAGTGCAGGTAATAGACGCGAACCGGCTGCCACTGACCAATGCGCCAGGATCGCCGACTGGCCTGGCGCAGCGTGTGGAGGGAATAGCCTGACTCATAAAAGACCAAGGAGGGGTGGCTGAGCAGGTCGAGGCCGGTCTCGATAATCTTGGGATGAGAGATCGTCACTTGTATGCACTCCTGCAGCTTTCTCTCGAACCACGCTTCGCGCTTCTCGGTGGGCACGTCCGAGGTGAGTACGGCCACACGAATGCCTTCCCGCACCAGAATGCTTTCCAAGCGGCGAGTCACGTCCCGCTTCTGGGTATAAACCGCGTAGATGTGGCAGCGACGGCCCGCTCGCAGTTCAGCCTGGACGATCTCGATCAAGCGGCGCTCCTTGGCCTGGAGACACTCGCGATCCAAATCTTCGGCTCGAGCAATCAGAAACTTTTCCCGTCGGCCGGTTTCCTCATTGAACTCCCAACCAAACAACTCGCCAATGTCATGGGGCCTGTCGGGGTACATTAAGAGCGCATTGAGGCCCACACTCAACACCGAGTGGTTGCCACGGTGCTCCTTGAGGGCGCGCTTGACGTTTTCCTCCAACTGGCGGTAGGCCGCGCGCAGGGGAGGATCCATCTCGACGCCGATCACCTCTTCGGTGTAGGTCGGCAAGTCGCACGAGATGTCCTCCAGGGAGATGAATGCTCCCAGCTCCATGAGAAACTTCCCGAACAGCAGCGGGGAAGCCCCCGGTCGGCGCTTGACTTGCGTCGTCACGCGCGCCTTGGAGCAGGCATTGTCGGCCGGCTGGATCGTCGTGATTTTCTCCAGCACCCCATACGTTTCGGCGAAGGACCGCAGACCCGCTTTGCCCCACTCATACCCGAGCCCCACCATCTTCGCGGGCTCCAACCGAAACAGAAGGTGATAGAGGTCAGCAGCATAGCCGCTCAGCAATGTGCCGGTGAGAACCACCAGGCGGTCGGTACAAGCGGCGAGGGTTCCGAGAGCGTTGCCTTGTGCCGTATCACCCGCCGTCAGTTGATGCAATTCGTCGCCGATGCCGTAATCAAACCAATCAGGCAGATAACGACCGATGAACTCCATGGGAGCTACGCGGCGGACCCTTTGCCCATCAGCCTGCCAGAGTGGGCTGTACAGGGTTCGCCGAGACTTGGCGCTCACGCAGCCCTCCTCACCAGGGCCCCCGATGATCTCACTGAGACGCACCTTATTGAAATCCGAGGCGAGCAAGCGATCCTCACCGACGTAGACCGGGCATCCTGTGTCCGGATTGACGACGTTGCCTTGGTAGCGACCACAGCGCGCGACCTCGTAAGCGTGCCGCCAGAACCATCCCAGCTTGGCTCGATCCCGCCCGACTATAAACAGGGCTGGGCCTGAGCAGATCGAGCGCTGCCAGCGCTCCCGCGCGCTCTTGAAATTCTTTCGCAAACGAAGATCGTTCAAGGTGGTGTGAAACCCCTCCCGCACGATCTTGCCGTCGCGCAGTTTCACCTCATTTACGCCGCAGGGGGATCCATCCCGCACCCGATCGCGCAAAGCGTCGATGAAGAAGACCCTCACTCTGGGCAACGTCTGAAATGCTTCTCGAGCCATCTTGGCGGTGAGATGCCCTGGCACCATCGCCAGCGTCGTAAAGGGCCGCCCCTCTGCGTGACAATGGATAGCTGCTAGCGCCACCAGGGTCTTGCCGGTCCCACACTCTCCGATGACCGCCGCGGCTCTTGCCCGCTGCCAGCGCCGGACCACCCCCATGGCCACCAACTCTTGGGTACGGTACGGCTTGCGGAGCAACGTGTTCATCCTGGGCGAAACCGGCTCATCCGGTTTATGCAAGGCAGGGTACGTCTCGACAATGCGTTCGCCCAACTCACTGCTGAAACAGCGCAGGTATGTTGCGATGTCCCTTATGTTGTGCATAGAGCTATGCGGTTCCTCCTTAGTTCACTCTTCGGCCGTCGGGCGGAACACAAGAAAGTCCTTGACACTAATCTGTATGCATGTAACTATGCATGTGTACATGACGAAACCACAGACACATGTCGAGGTCCGGTTTTGGTTCACCCAAGTCATCCGGCAACTTTGGCCTGTCGCAACGGGTTCTCTCTCCTTGAGGGGGGGACGTTGTATTCGCCCCAACTGTCCAGCTTGCACCTCCGGAAAACTTCACAGCAGTTATGCCCTTTAGGGTCGCCGGGGAAAGCGGCGCTTCTCCATCTACGTTCCGAACCGGATCGTTCCCGAGGTGCGTAAGGCGATTCGCAATGGCCGCCGGTTACAGGAGTTGATCAATGAGGCCGGCGTGCGTTATGTGCGCACGCTGAAGCGAATCCATGATTCCAAGCTACATAAGCGGTGATGACCCAAGGACGGCCTTGTAGTACCTGAGGAGGGAAGGCTGTATCTGGCGGTTCAATCGACTCAGGAGGTGAGGAACAATGCTCAACCGTGACGATTTGCTCGCCTGGTACAAGCAGCTAGGCATTGCGGAGCGCACCCAGACGCTGATCGATCACATCCGCTCGTCCAATCCGGCGCGCCGCGTGAGCGGCAGACGCTCGAACGTCAGCGGAAAATACCCCAGCCGAAAGATGGGAGTCGCGATCCAGTTCGAAAGCCATCGCGTCGAATTGGCAGGGATCCATGAGATGGAGCATGATGCGAGGGTGTTGGAGTTCTTCGACCAGCCGCCGTCCATTATTTTCACGTACAATAGTGCCCAGGGCAGGCGCTTGGCCGTTCGCCACACGCCGGATTTTTTCGTTCTCCGCGAGGACGGGGCGGGCTGGGAAGAGTGGAAGACCGAGGAGGATCTCCACCAACTTGCCGAGCACAACCCGCATCGTTACCGGAGAGAGGAGCCGTCCTGGCGCTGCCCTCCTGGAGAGGCCTACGCTCATCCGTTCGGGCTCTCGTATCGAGTTCGCTCATCCAAAGAAATCCACTGGGGCCTTCAACGCAACCTTCAGTTTCTGCAAGATTACCTTCGCGCCGATCCTGACGCCATGTCTGCAGAAACTCGGGAAAGAATCCTCGCTTATGCGCACGCCCGGCCCGGGATAGCGCTGGGGGACGTCCTGACGCAGACATCGGACTTCGCCTCACCGGATGACGTCTACCTTTTGATCGCTGCGGGTCGGCTGTACGTTGACCTCTACGCAGCGCCGCTCATCGAGCCCGCGACAGTTCGAGTCTTCCCCAGCCGAGACGCAGCACCTTTCCCTGCCACGGCCCTGGAGAAACGGCCCGAGCCACTCTTGCAGAGTCTCCAGCCCGGTACGGCACTGGTCTGGGACAGCCGCAACTGGCAAGTGGCCAATATCGGACAGACGAAGATCTCCTTGCTGGGCGAAGACGGGAGTCTGATGGAACTGCCCTCAGCCGCCGTAGAGTCTCTGGTGAGAGAAGGCCGAATCACGGAGCTGCCAGCCGATCGGGAAGCTGACCATGGCCAGCGTCTGTCAGGTGAGTTACTCCACGCGAGTGAGCAGGACCTTCGAATCGCGAACCATCGGGCTGGGATTGTCCGGCGCCACCTTTCGGGAGCGCCGCCGCTTGAGGGAGAGCGCGTTTCGGGACGCACCCTGCGCCGTTGGCTTTCGCGGTACCGGGCCGCTGAATGCGCCCAGCGTGCGGGATACCTCGGGCTGCTGCCACGAATCTCCCGTCGTGGGAATCATACCCGTCGACTTCCCGAGGAATCCTTGCAGCTGATGAACGAAGTGATCGAAAAGAAATTTTAAGAAATTTGAAAACCTTAGACAGAGGAAGAGAGTGGCGTGCTGGGCCGTTCTCAAGAACACCTGCAACCAGCAGGATGTTCCCGCGCCTAGCTTTACAACCTTTTGTTTAGCGGTGCGCCAACGGGCAGGATTCCGGCAGACCCTGAAGCGCGAGGGATCGCGTGCTGCTTACCAGCACGGGCCCCTCCACTTCGAATTAGAGTTGAAGTCGCCGCGCCATGGGGACCGGCCATTTGAAATCTGCCACACCGACCACACCCAGTTGGACATCGAGCTGACTGATTCTACCGGCAAGCACGTTCTCGGTCGACCGTGGATGACGCTCATGATCGATGCCTTTTCGCGCCGGGTCCTGGCCGTCTCTGCTGACTTCGATGAGCCCAGCTACCGCTCATGCATGACGGTGTTGCGTGAATGCGTGCGCCGGCACAACCGGCTGCCGCAGCACCTGGTCGTCGACGGGGGACCGGAATTTTCCAGCACCTATTTCGAGACGCTACTGGCGCGGTATGAATGCACCAAGAAGACCAGGCCGCCTGCCCAGGCCCGGTTCGGCGCCGTGGTCGAACGCATTTTTGGCGTCGCCAACACGCAATTCGTCCACAACCTGCTGGGCAATACGCAGATTACCGGTAACGTGCGGCAAGTGACCAAGTCGGTCAATCCCAAGGAGTG
>Ga0335081_10018771_pt1 | contig 11179 bp, 10 predicted proteins | sample Lox_Sample_35_FD_206713 | JGI IMG/M metagenome (GOLD analysis project Ga0335081, IMG submission 206713) | Soil microbial communities from Loxahatchee National Wildlife Refuge, Florida, United States - Lox_Sample_3.5 | ecosystem: Environmental > Terrestrial > Soil > Wetlands | place: USA...
AGGACAAGGACGGCAAGCCTGCCTACAAGCTCTCAGTCAACGACTTCGTCATCAAGGCGCTGGCGCTGGCGCTGCAGCGCGTGCCCGACGCCAACGTCAGCTGGACCGACGGCGGCATGCTCAAGCACAAGCACTCCGACGTCGGCGTCGCGGTGGCGATGCCGAACGGCCTGATCACGCCGATTATCCGCGAGGCCGAGACGAAATCGCTTTCCGCCATCTCCAACGAGATGCGCGACCTCGCGGTGCGGGCGCGGGCGCGCAAGCTCAAGCCGCAGGAATACCAGGGCGGCACCACGGCCGTGTCGAACCTCGGCATGTATGGCATCAAGGATTTCACCGCCGTGATCAATCCGCCGCATGCGACGATCCTCGCGGTCGGCACCGGCGAGGAGCGCGCCGTAGTCCGCGACGGCAAAATTGTCGCCGCACAGATCATGAGCGTGACGATGAGCTGCGACCACCGCGCCGTCGACGGCGCGCTTGGCGCTGTGCTGATCGGCGCCTTCAAGGCGCTGATCGAGAACCCGGTCATGATGCTGGTGTAGGCATCTTTCTTGCTCGGCCGGATGCCATGGACCAGCTAATCGCCGGCTATCGCCGCTTTCGCGCCGGCACATGGCGCAACCAGCATGCGAGGTTCGAGGAGCTGAGCCTGCGCGGCCAGAACCCGCGCGCGCTCGTCATCGCGTGCTCGGACAGCCGCACCGATCCACAGATGGTCTTTGATGCCGCGCCCGGCGAGTTGTTCGTCATCCGCAACATCGCCAACCTCGTGCCGCCCTATGGGCCCGACGACCAGCCGCACGGGGTCAGTTCGGCGATCGAATACGCCGTGCGCGTGCTGCGCGTGCGCGACATCGTCGTCATGGGCCATGCCATGTGCGGCGGCATCAAAGCGCTGCTCGATGGCACCCCGCCCGAACTTACCGACTTCGTCGGCCCGTGGGTGCGCATTGCCGAACCGGCGCGGCAGCGCGCCATGGCGGTCGCGCCGGAACACCGCCATGACTTTTGCGAACACGAGTCGGTGCGTCTGGCGCTGGCCAACCTGATGACGTTTCCGTGGATCAGGAGCGCCGTCGAGGCCGGCAGTCTCAATCTCCACGGCGGCTTTTTCGGCATCCGCTCAGGCGTTTTCGAACATCTCGACGCCGACGGCGTATTTCGTCCTGTTGCTGATTAAATGCGACCAGCGCCGGGCAGGACCTTACAATACCTGTTACAAGCGCGAGGCCGGCCCTCAGCAGCTTGGATTACTCCCACATGAGATACGAATTGACATGAACTTGGGATTGAAAGACCGCATCGCCTTCATCACCGGCGCCAATCGCGGCATCGGCGCCGGCATAGCAAAGGCCTTTGCCGAGGAAGGGATTCATCTCGGCCTGTTCGCTCGCAATATCGCCGAGTGCCAGATGATCGCCGACCAGATCAGGACATCGGCAGGCGTGCGTGTCTGCGTCGAGCACATCGATTTTCGTGAGCCGGACACGTTGGTCCCGGCGGTCAGGCATGCTGTCGAGACGCTGGGCGGCGTCGACATTCTCGTCAATTGCGCTGGTGGGGCAAAGCGTGGTCACTTTCACGACGTCAGCGACGAAGATTGGGACAACTGCTTCGCCGTCAAGCCACTCGGCTTGGTCCGGATGACCCGCGCGGTACTGCCCTTTATCGAGCGCTCTGACCAGGCGCGCATCATCAACCTGGCTGGGACCCGCGGCCGCGAACCTAATGCATTTTCGGCCATCGCCGGCCCGATCAACATGGGCACCCTGAGCCTGACCAAACTGATGGCTAATGAACTCGGCCGCAAAGGCATCACCGTCAATGCGATCAATCCAGGTTCAACCAATACGAGGCGATGGACAAACCTGATCGAGGTGTATGCCAGGGAACGAAACGTCAGCCGCGAGGAGGCGGAGCAGGCACTGGTCGAAGAGGTACCGCTCGGCCGCGTCGTCGAAATTGCCGACATCGCCGACCTGGCCATATTCCTCGCGTCCGCGCGCGCCGGGATGGTTTCTGGGACCGCGATCAATGTCGACGGCGGCCGGTCGCGAAGCATTTAGCTGCGGGCAACTGGAAACATCCGGGCATGTCATGATTCTTTCTCGCCGCAAGATCTTTCATATCGTCGCGGGTGCCGCCGCCATGGGCTCGCTGCCGGTCGCCGCAGAGGCGGAAGGCTATCCCGCGCGGCCAGTGCGGATCTTCGTCGGCTTTGCACCCGGTGGCGGCCAGGATCGGCTGGCGCGCCTCATCGGTCTCGCGCTTTCCGAGCGGCTCGGTCAGCAATTCATCGTCGAGAACCGTCCGGGCGCGGGCACCAATCTGGCGACCGAGTCCGTGGCACGCGCGCCGGCCGACGGCTACACGCTGCTGCTGGTCGGGCCGCAGAATGCCATCAATGCAACGCTCTATGCCAAGCTCAATTTTGATTTCCTCCGCGATTTTGCGCCGATTGCAAGCATCAGCCGCGAGGCCAACCTCATGGTGGTCCATCCGGCGGTGAAGGCGAAAACGGTCCCGGAACTCATTGGCTACGCCAAGGCCAACCCGGACAAAATCAACATGGCGTCGGCGGGGATTGGCAGCGCGGGGCACGTTGCGGGTGAGCTGTTCGAGATGATGACGGGAACCGATTTCGTGCATGTGCCGTATCACGGCCTTGCGCCGGCCCTGACCGATCTCATGGGCGGCCGCACCGACATTTGCTTTGCCAACCTGTCCGGCGCGCTTGGATTCGTCCGTGGCGGAAAGCTGCGGGCGCTTGCGGTCACGACGGCGGAGCGCTCGAATGTTTTGCCCGATGTGCCCGCAGTCGATGAATTTGTGTCCGGTTACGAGGCGAGTTCGCTGTTCGGCCTCGCCGCGCCGCGCAATACACCTGCTCAGGTGATAGCCAAGCTGAATTCGGCGATCAATGCCGCGCTCGACGAGCCAAAGATCAAGACCAAGCTTGCCGAGGAGGGCGCAAGTGTCCTGACGGGCTCCTCCGGCGAGTTCGGTAAGCAGCTGGCGGACGAGACAGCGAAATGGGGCAAGGTGATCGCCTTCGCCAAGATCAAACCGCAGTAACGCAATAGTCCGGACGGCGCCGACGCCGCGGCCTGACCACTGGCGTATTTTCGGGCGAACGACCGGGCTTGCTCCCGGCATCCAGCGCTATAAATCAAGGCGCGGGAACCGGCTGCAGATGCGCGACAAATTCGGGCATGGCCGCTAAGGTGCTTGAGGCCCGAGAGGTTTTGAATGGCTGACACGGCTTTCGACATCATCATCATCGGTTCCGGTCCCGGCGGCTATGTGTGCGCCATCCGCGCCGCGCAGCTCGGTTTCAAGACCGCCATCGTCGAGCGCGAATATCTGGGCGGCATCTGCCTCAACTGGGGCTGCATCCCGACCAAGGCGCTGCTGCGTTCTGCCGAAATTTTTCACTACATCCAGCACGCCAACGATTACGGCCTGTCCGCCAGCAACGTCAGCTACGATCCGAGCGCCGTGGTGAAGCGTTCCCGCGCAGTCTCGAAACGTCTCAATGACGGCGTCGGCTTCCTGATGCGCAAGAACAAGGTCGCGGTGATCTGGGGCGAGGCGGCAATCGACGCGCCCGGCAAGATCACCGTGAAGGCCGGCCGAAGCGAAGCGCCGAAAGGCGCGCTCGGCGCCGGCTCGTATCAGGCCAAACACATCATCATCGCCACCGGCGCACGGCCGCGCGTGCTGCCTGGTCTCGAGCCCGACAAGAAGCTGGTCTGGACCTATTTCGAGGCAATGGTGCCGGACCGCATGCCCAAGAAGCTGCTCGTCATTGGTTCGGGCGCCATCGGTATCGAGTTCGCATCGTTCTATCGAACGCTCGGCGCCGAGGTAACAGTGGTCGAAGTGCTGCCGCAGATCCTGCCGGTCGAAGATGCCGAGATCGCCGCCTTCGCGCGCAAGAGTTTTGAGAAGCAAGGCATCAAGATCTTCACCGGCGCCAAGGTGACGAAGCTCGACAAACAATCAGACAGTGTCACCGCCACCATCGACGACGGCAAAGGCGCCACGCAAACGCTGACAGTCGATCGCGTCATCTCCGCTGTCGGCGTCGTCGGCAACACGGAAAATCTCGGCCTGGAAAAACTCGGAGTCAAAATCGAGCGCAGCGCCATCGCCATCGACGGCGCCTGCAAGACCAATGTGCCGGGCATCTATGCCATCGGCGACGTTGCCGGGCCGCCGCTGCTCGCGCATAAGGCCGAGCATGAGGGCGTCATCTGTGTCGAGGCCATCAAGGGCCTGCATCCGCACGCGATGAACAAACAGATGATCCCGGGCTGCACCTACTGCACGCCGCAGATCGCTTCGGTCGGACTGACCGAACAGGCCGCCAAGGACAAGAAGCTCGACATCCGCGTCGGCCGGTTCCCGTTCGTCGGCAACGGCAAGGCGATCGCGCTCGGCGAGGACGAGGGAATGGTCAAGGTGATTTTCGACAAGAAGACCGGCCAGCTTCTGGGCGCCCACATGGTCGGCGCCGAAGTCACCGAACTGATCCAGGGCTACGTGGTGGCGATGAATCTGGAAACCACCGAAGAAGAACTGATGCACACCGTATTCCCGCACCCGACCCTGTCGGAGATGATGAAGGAAGCGGTGCTCGATGCTTACGGGCGGGTATTGAATATCTAATATCGCCGACGGCGATCGCGCGCCGGCGCGCTAGGCGAGGGGCGGCAAAATCGCTAGCTTAGCGCCGGAATTTTCATCCTTGCCGGAGCAGAGCCATGGCGAAATTCGACAGTATTCTCGGCACGATCGGCCGCACGCCGGTCGTCAAGATCAACAAGCTCGCACCGGCCGGTGTGAATCTCTACGTCAAGATTGAAGCCTTCAACCCGCTCGGCTCGGTGAAGGATCGCCTGGCACTCGGTGTCATCGAGGCGGCGGAAAAGTCCGGCCAGCTCAAGCCGGGCCAGACCGTGATCGAAGCGACCTCCGGCAATACCGGTATCGGTCTGGCGATGGTCTGTGCCGCGAAAGGCTATCCGCTGGTCGTCACCATGGCGGAAAGCTTCTCCGTAGAGCGCCGCAAGCTGATGCGCTTTCTCGGCGCCAAAGTGGTGCTGACCCCGGCGGCCGAGCGCGCGTTCGGCATGGTGGAGAAGGCGCAGGAACTGGCCAAGAGCCATGGCTGGTTCATGACGCGCCAGTTCGAGAACGAGGCCAATCCCGACATCCATGAGCGCACCACCGCGCGTGAGATTATCGCCGACTTTGCCGGCGAGCGCCTCGATTATTGGGTCACCGGTTTTGGCACCGGCGGCACGCTGACCGGCGTGTCGCGCGTGCTGCGCAAGGAACGTCCCGAGACAAAGATCATCGTCTGCGAACCAGCTGACGCGCCGATGCTGACGTCGGGACAGAAGCAGGAGCGCAACGCCGACGGCACGCCGGCAAAACCCCACCCCGCATTCAAGCCGCATCCGATGCAGGGCTGGAGCCCCGATTTCATTCCGCTGATCACTGGCGAAGCGATCGATAAGAAGGCCGTCGATCGCATCCTGACCATCCCGGGCCCCGAAGCGATGAAATGCTCAAAGGCGCTAGCGCAGCAGGAGGGCATTTTTGTCGGCATCACCGCTGGGGCGACCTTTGCGGGAGCGCTGCAAGTCTGTAAGGAAACCACCCCAGGCACGACGGTGCTGTGTATGCTGCCCGATACCGGCGAGCGCTACCTGTCGACGCCGTTGTTCGGCGACATCGGCGCGGACATGAGCGATGAAGAGCTGAAGATTTCCAACTCGACGCCGAACCACCGCTTGCCGCCACCGAAGCCAGCCTGAGCGGCACGCAGGTCGGTCGTCGTCTTGTAAAATTTGTCGGCTTCAGCCCAGGCCAATCGGCGATCACGCGGCCGGCTTGAGCCCGCCGCCCGGTAATGGCCCGTTGCCGGCGGGTTGCGGGGTGCCGCTCTGGCTCGTAAGTATCGGTTAAGGCCTCAGGGCGTGTTGTTTGGGCGCGTTCAGGGGTGGTTGGAGCCGTCATGGCCGTCGTCATCGATAATCTTGTTCGCGCGAATGTGCCGCGCCATCCGGAAAAGGCGCATCGGCCGGATCAGCCGGCTTTACGCAAGCCCGAGTGGATTCGCGTCAAGGCGCCGGTCTCGCCGGGCTATGTGGAGACACAGCGTATTGTGCGGGCTAACGGCCTGCATACTGTGTGCGAGGAAGCGGGCTGCCCCAACATCGGTGAGTGCTGGGAGAAGAAGCACGCCACATTCATGATCATGGGCGACACCTGCACGCGGGCCTGCGCCTTCTGCAACGTCAAAACCGGCTTGCCCGGCGCGCTCGACCCGGCCGAACCGGAGCATGTCGCCGAGGCCACCGAAAAACTCGCCCTGTCGCACGTGGTCGTGACGTCGGTCGATCGCGACGATCTCGCCGACGGCGGTGCGGCGCACTTTGCCGCCGTGATCAGTGCGATCCGCGCCCGCTGCCCGAAGACCACCATCGAAGCGCTCACGCCCGACTTTTTGCGCAAGGGCGGGGCGGTCGAGACCGTGGTGGCGGCGCGGCCGGATATCTTCAACCACAATCTCGAGACGGTGCCGGCGAAATACCTCACCGTGCGGCCGGGCGCCCGTTATTTTGCTTCGATTCGTCTGCTGCAACGGGTGAAGGAGATCGACCCGCAGATGTTCACCAAATCGGGCATCATGGTCGGGCTGGGCGAGCAACGCGACGAGATCCTGCAAGTAATGGACGATCTGCGCGCCGCCGATGTCGATTTTCTCACCATTGGGCAATACCTTCAGCCGTCGCGCAAGCACCACGCGGTCATTCGCTTCGTGCCGCCCAATGAGTTCGAGGCCTTGACGACGATCGCGTATGCCAAGGGCTTCGCGATGGTGTCGGCGTCGCCGCTGACGCGCTCCTCACATCATGCCGGCGAGGATTTTGCACGGCTCAAGGCGGCGCGGGCGGCGCGCTGATCAATGCCCGAATTCTCCACCAGAAGGCGGGTGCAGCACAGCGCCACCGACATGTTTGACCTCGTGGCGGATGTCGAGCGCTATCCCGAGTTTGTCCCGCTCTGCCAGTCGCTCAAGGTCCGCCGGCGTACGAACGAGGACGGCAAGGAAGTGATCGTCGCCGACATGACGATCGCCTATAAGGTCATTCACGAGACTTTCACCAGCCGCGTGACCTTGGAGCGTGAACGCCTCACGATCCTGGTGGAATACATCGAAGGGCCGTTCCGCCGCATGAACAACCGCTGGACGTTCCGGCCGGTGGATGACAGGAGCTGCGAGGTCGAGTTCTTCCTTGCCTACGAATTTCGCAGCCGAACGCTCGGGCTGTTGATGGGCAGCGTGTTTGACGCCGCATTTCGCCGCTTCGCCACCGCCTTCGAACGACGGGCCGATCAGGTTTATGGCACACGAGCGGCGTAACCGGCGCCATGTTCCAGCAACGGCTTGATCGTAACCCGGCACTTGTTTTTCGCAATGCATGAGCTGACGGCGCTTGGGCTGGAGAACTGCAAATGTCTGCTTTGCACAAAGCTGAAATTCACGGCACGGTCCGCAAGTTCGACGGCTTCTTCAAAGTCGATGAAATCGACGTGTCGCACGAAACGCTTGGCGGGAAGATGAGCCGGCAGCGGCGCCTCGTCTTCGAGCGCGGCGACGCGGTCGCGGTCCTGCTTTACGAGCCAGAAGATGATGAAGTCGTGCTGGTCAATCAGTTCAGGACGCCGACGCTGGTTGCTCGGCGGCGCGACGATCCAAAAACCCAGGATGGATGGATTACCGAAACAGTCGCGGGGATGATCGACGACGGCGAGTCGCCGGAACAGGCCGTCATTCGCGAGACGATGGAAGAGACCGGTTACAGGATCAGTAGCCCAGAGCCGATTTTCGCATTTTTTTCATCGCCGGGCGGGACGTCGGAGCGCATCTTTCTTTACTTCGCCAAGATCAACAAGAAAAACAGAGATGGCGACGGGGGCGGCATCGACGACGAGGATCTCGCCCTTGTCCGCATGAGCGCCATTGAATTGTTCGATCAACTGGCCAACGGGCAAATCGAAGATCCGAAGCTCGCCATCGCGGCATACTGGCTGCAAAACTACAAGCGGCTAGCGGGCTGAACAGCCGAGCTGGGGCCAGCTACCGTACCAATTCTTCGAGCAGCGCCAGCGCCTGCATGACCGAACGTTCGCGCACCCGTCGGCGGCCGATCTTGCCGAACAGCCTGCGTTTGTGCAGCGATTTGCCGTCTCGGCTCGCCGCCGCAAAATGCACGAGCCCGATCGGCTTATCCTTCGAGCCGCCGCCCGGGCCAGCGATGCCGGTAATCGATACGGTCAGATCGGCCTCGGAATTCTTCAATGCGCCGGCCGCCATTGCCACGGCAGTCTGTTCACTCACTGCGCCGTAACGTTTCAAGGTCGCCGCCGGCACGCCGAGCATGGTTTCCTTGGCAGCATTCGAATAGACGACGAAGCCGCGTTCGACGACGTCGGACGAGCCCGGAATCTCGGTGAGCGCTCCGGCAACCAGTCCGCCCGTGCAGGATTCCGCGGTGGCGACTCGCAAGCCGCGCGCTCGGCAGCCATCAAGCAGATGTTTGGCTGCGGCGCGGAGCTTGGCGTCCATCACGCTCCGCTCCAGGGCAGCCGCACCGTCGCCGTCGCCATGGCGACAATGCCTTCGCCACGCCCGGTGAAGCCGAGTTTCTCGCTCGTCGTCGCCTTGACGCCCACGCGAGCAGCCGAAATACCGGCAATTTCGGCAATGCGCGCGCGCATCGCATCGCGATGCGGCGAGACGCGCGGCGCTTCGCAGACGATGGTGACATCGAGGTTCCCGATGAGGCCGCCCCGCGCGCGGACGCGCTCGCAGGCGAAGGCGAGAAATCGGTCGGAGGATGCGCCACGCCATTGCGGATCGCTCGGCGGAAAATGCTGGCCGATATCGCCCTCAGCCAGCGCCCCCAGAATGGCGTCGACCAAGGCGTGCAGCGCCACGTCGGCATCGGAGTGCCCGCTCACACCGCGGGTATGCGGAATACGCACGCCACCGAGCATGACGTGATCACCGTCCGCGAAGATGTGGACGTCAAAGCCGTTACCGGTACGTACGTCGGCGAGCGCCGCGACATGCAGCAGTTCGGCGCGAGTGAAGTCTTCGTTGGTGGTCAGTTTCACGTTGCCGGCTTCTCCTGCAAAAACGTGGACACGATGGCCAGCCCATTCGGCGAGCGCCGCGTCATCGGTAAAGTCGTCGCGCCCGGCCGCTTCGGCCCGGCGGTGCGCCTCGGCGATCAACTGATAACCAAATGCCTGCGGCGTCTGCACCGTGCGCAGGCGGCTCCGATCAAGTGTTTCACTGACCATCGCACCGTCGTCGATCTTTTTCACCGTATCGGCAATCGCGACCCCTGGCACCGCGGCGCCGAACTCGCGGCCGGCGCTGACGGCGCGGCCAATCAAATCCGCGCTGAGAAACGGCCGCGCCGCATCATGGATCAGGACCAAATCGGGCGCGTGAGCAGCCAGAGCCTGCACGCCGGCCCGCACTGAAGTTTGTCGCGTCGCGCCGCCAGCGACCGGATCTCGGAGTTTGCCGAGGCCGCTGCTTGCACTGACGAACAGTTTCTCATCTGCGGGATGAATAACCGGCTGGATCACGTCGATCTGCGCGTGACTGGCGAAAGCCGCAAGAGTCGGGCGGATGACTGGGGTGCCGGCAATAGTCTGGTACTGTTTTGGGATATCGCCGCCGACGCGCTGGCCCCGGCCAGCCGCAACGATCACTGCCGCAACAATTCCCATCGCAAATGCCCGGCTCCGTTTCGGAGCCCGCTTTAGCGCATGTTCCCAAAATGTGCGAACGCGGAGGTCCCGGTCGCCGCACAATTCTGCGCAATGCGCCTTGCGCAGGTTAGGGATATTGCAGTGCAGCACTTGCAACGGGAGGCATTTTGGCTAAACTATATGCATGTTATTTTTTCGCCTAATTCATGAGCACGCTTCATTGAGCCCAGTTTGCCGCCGTCCGCGAATTCTATCGCCCGAGCATAACCTTCGGGGATTTCAGAGGTTTTGCCAAACACAATCGGATTCGCTGGAGGGCCTAGCATGAGCGCCGCCGAGCCCCTGGTGATGGTTTCGCCGGCCGATGCGGTGCTCAATGCGCTGCCACACCCAGTCATCGTCGTGGCGCCGGACGGCAAGGTCGTCGATGCCAACGCGGCAGCGGAAGCCTTCTTCGAGGTCTCGGTGCCGCTCCTGCGCCGGCAATCGCTGCGCGATCTGGTGCCGTTCGGCAGCCCGTTACTCACCCTGATCGAGCAAGTGCGCAGCCGCGGCGCCGCGGTCAACGAGTACAAGGTCGACCTGGGGACGCCGCGTAATCCAGGTGATCGCCTGGTCGATATGCATGTGGCGCCGCTGCCGGAGCAGCCAGACTATGTGGTGGTCATGCTCCAGGAGCGGACCATCGCGGACAAGATGGACCGCCAACTCACGCATCGCGGGGCGGCACGGTCGGTTATCGCTCTTGCCGCCATGCTGGCGCATGAAATCAAGAATCCCCTGTCCGGCATTCGCGGCGCAGCACAACTTCTGGAGCAATCGGTCGCCGATGACGATCGCTCGCTCACGCGGCTGATCTGCGACGAAGCGGATCGCATCGTGAAGCTTGTCGACCGCATGGAGGTGTTCGGCGACGAACGGCCGGTCGAACGCGAGCCGATCAATATTCACGTCGTGCTCGAACACGTGAAGCGGCTGGCGCAATCGGGTTTCGCCCGCAACATCAAATTCGTCGAGGACTACGATCCGTCGCTGCCGCCGGTACTGGCCAACCGCGACCAGCTCGTGCAGGTGTTTCTCAACCTGATCAAGAATGCCGCCGAGGCGATCGGCGAGAACAGTGCCGGCGGCGAGATCGCGCTGACCACCGCGTTCCGGCCCGGCGTGCGGCTGTCATTACCCGGCTCAAAAACGCGCGTCTCGCTGCCGCTCGAATTCTGCGTGCGCGACAATGGTCCGGGCGTTCCCGATGAGCTGATGCCGCATCTGTTCGATCCGTTTGTCACCACCAAGCCGAGCGGCTCGGGCCTTGGCCTCGCGCTCGTCTCCAAAATCGTCGGCGATCACGGCGGCATCATTGAATGCGAGT
>Ga0335081_10018772_pt1 | contig 11179 bp, 10 predicted proteins | sample Lox_Sample_35_FD_206713 | JGI IMG/M metagenome (GOLD analysis project Ga0335081, IMG submission 206713) | Soil microbial communities from Loxahatchee National Wildlife Refuge, Florida, United States - Lox_Sample_3.5 | ecosystem: Environmental > Terrestrial > Soil > Wetlands | place: USA...
ACCTTCGCCCCAGAAGCCATACATGAAGGTATCCATGGACTCAATCAACGGACTTCCATTGAATTCCGCCGCCAACAGGCCCACCAGCTCCCGGAAAGCCTGCTGGCAGAAGGGATCGTCGAACCGGGGCTGATATTGCGCGTACGGATTGTGCATCCATCTTGCTTTGGACGTGTTCCCTTCGCTGCCGGCGCCCACCAACTTCACCAACGGCACTTTGTTGAGAACAAAGTCCGGCAGCGCAGGCTGGGTGAAATAATCCGGAGCGCTCATCTGAATCCGAAATCCGATGCGCTTGTTGTTTTTCCTGGCAAGGTCGAACACAAGTTTCAGGTAATTGGGAAAATCAAGACGTCCTGGCCGCGGCTGGATTTCCCTCCAGGTGGGCCGGATATAAAGCTTTTGTCCCAGCGGAAAATCAATCAGGTCTTCGATCGCCTGCGGAATGTTGTCCGAGTGGATCTCCGCCGTCCCCATATCGGCCGTAATGTACGTCACCAGCCCCTTGCCGTAGCCCGGCACGACCTCGTCGGACGGCGTGGTGGTCATCACCACTTCATCGCTGGGGATCGTGGCATCGGGAGGGTACTGTGGAAAGGGACCCTGGTTCAGCCGGTCGCTGACTTCGGGACCTGAGCCAAAGTCGTACTTGCCCCAGTTGTGAGCAGGGACGATACCCTGAGCCGCTCGCGCACCAATCCCCGCGGAGACTGCCAGCGCACTACCGCTCTTGAGAAAGCTTCTGCGATTCATCGGAATTCTGCCCTCCTTTAGTTCCCGCCAACTTCCATTCCGCCGTGCCATCTGGGATCGAGGCCTTGGACTCTCGATTCGGCGCCGGTATGTTTTATCACAGGATAGACGCCCCGGCAGCAATGGCCAATCGACCGCGGAACCTCGCAGTCAGCAACTTGACCGGCATCTCGGGTTTGTAATTCGCAAGCATCAAGGGCATCGCAAGCAGCGCCGTACGGCCGAAAGTACGGTTCCGAGCGAATGGTCTGCCATCCGGAACGTCGCCCACCTCCCATTTTCTGCTTGACTTTCCCAAATAGTAATGCTACGGTTATTGGCGAGGAATTTTTGAGGCCCAGAGGCGCAAACTGTCCGTGGTCAGTTGCCCGTTGTCCGTGGTTCGTTGATCGTGGAACGTTGTTCGGGGTCCGCCGCGACCAACCATGGAACAGTGGCAACGAACTACGATCTACAAGCCACGAACCCCCGCCTAGAGCACTTGGCAACAGACAACTGACTACGGACGATGGACAATTGACCCTAGGCTTGGCCGTCGCCACTCTTCCACCGGTCCGACCGGGGGGTGCCGCAAAGAAGCCGGAATGTCTTTCGGGCTCAATGGTTTGCAGATTTGCACCCCAGAAACGCGAAATGGGCAGTTCAAAGCCGGAATGTGCTGTGTTTTGTGCCACTTGCAGATTTGTACCCCTGCAACCGAGGCCACACGCTGGCGCGGCAGGCCTCACCCGGGGTGCCGGCGACGGCAATCTTCAATGGGCAATCGGCATTCGTCAATCGGCAATTCCCGCCTGCGCGGGGATCAATCGAGGGTCCGCACTGTCGGCGGTTTGACACCATGCGAGCCGCGCGGCTATTCTGGTCCAGGCATTCCTGCCGCGCATCTAATCACACGTATCTTGAGGGGCCTGCGGTTCCCTCACTCGGCAGGGCGATGGGCGAATTCGCGGGGACAGACTCCCAAAGGCAGGCAAGGTGAATAAATTGCAGTGGGTCGACACATTGTCCCGGAAGGCAGGGGCGCGTTTCTGGCGCGTGGTGCGCCTCGGAGCGTTGCCGCTGTTCCAGGGCTCCGAAGAAGTGCTGGTGGGTGGGCAGGCGGTGATCGAGGGCGTGATGATGCGCTCGCCTCACTCCTACGCCGTGGCGGTGCGGCGCCCCAACGGGTCCATCGCGGTGGGCCAGGATTACCTCGACAAGCCTTCGGAGAAGCATCCCTGGCTCCGCTATCCGGTGCTGCGAGGCCTCGGGACGCTGGGGCAGGCGATGGCCCTTGGAATTCGCGCGCTGAAATACTCCGCCGAGCATGCCATGGAGGATCCGGGCGCGGCGCAAAAATCGGGCCAGCCCGAAAAGAAGAAACCGGAAATGAGCGGTTGGATGATGGCGCTGAATATCACCTTCTCGCTGGCCTTTTTCATCGCGCTTTACAAGCTTTTGCCGTTATACCTGGCTACCCGGCTGCAGGCCCGCTACGCGGTGGTGCATCACCTGGTGGTGTTCAACTTTGTGGACGGCATGATCCGCATCGCGTTTTTCCTGGCCTTTCTCGCCTTACTGGCGCAATCGAAGGAAATCCGGCGAGTTTTCGAGTACCACGGCGCGGAGCATAAAGTGGTGTGGGCCTATGAAAAGACGGGCCGGATGGACGTGGAAACCGCGCGCGGCGCCACCCGCTTCCACCCCCGCTGCGGCACCAGCTTCCTGCTGGTGGTGATGGTGATCGCCATGCTCTTTTACATGGTGCTGCCATTCGAATCGTTCGTGGGCAAGCTGGTGGGGCGGCTGGCGCTGTTGCCCGTGATCGCCGGCGTGTCGTACGAGTTCATCCGTTTCGCAGCCCGCCGCCAGGGCGGACTCTGGCACTGGGCCTCGCAGCCCGGCCTCTGGCTGCAGCGCATTACCACTCGCGAGCCGGACGATAGCCAACTCGAGACGGCCGTGAAGGCGCTCGAGACCGCCATGGAGCTTGAGAAGTCTCGCGGCGGGGAGTTGGTAGTCGCTTAGAGACATTGAAATTTCTAAATGTTACGAACGAACCCGTCAACTTATTCAAAACAGGACACTTCACTTTTTGGAAGAATGGCGAAGCCGTCAAGTGATTGAAAACAAGTTGGTTGCCCGATTCATCCCGTCAACTGATTGACCGAGCGCAAGATAGATAAGATTCTGGAGCGAGTTTCGGGTGATTTTGGCATGAATTTCCTCGACAAGCTGGCTGAAATCGAACGAAAGTATGACGAGCTAACCCAGCAGCTCGGCCGGCCCGAAGTGTTGGCTGATCCCGCGCTTTACCACAAGACCGCCAAGGCGCACTCCGATCTCACCGAAGTGGTGGAAAAATACCGCGAGTGGAAGGGGGTTGAGAAGTCGCTGGCAGACACCCGGCCGATGCTGGCCGACGCCACTGCGGACCCCGCCATGAAGGAGATGGCCGAGGAAGAAATTCGCGGACTCGAAAAGCGCCGCGCCGAAGTGGAAGAAGAGATCAAGACGCTGCTGCTGCCTCGCGATCCCAACGACGAAAAAAACGTGGTGCTGGAGATTCGTGCCGGCACCGGCGGCGACGAGGCCACGCTGTTTGCCGACGAGCTCTTTCGGATGTATTCCCGGTACGCCGAGTCGCAGCGCTGGAAAGTGGAAGTGCTCTCCAGCAGCCTCTCGGCGGTGGGGGGATTAAAGGAAGTGATCGCCGTGATCGAGGGGCGCAAGGTGTACAGCCAGCTCAAGTATGAGAGCGGCGTCCACCGCGTGCAGCGCGTGCCCGCTACCGAGCAGCAGGGCCGCATCCACACTTCCGCCGTCACCGTAGCGGTGCTGCCCGAGGCCGACGAAGTGGAAGTCCAGATTGACCCCAAGGATATTCGCATCGACACTTTCTGCTCCTCGGGGCCCGGCGGCCAGTCGGTGAATACCACTTACTCGGCGGTGCGCATCACTCACGTGCCCTCGGGCCTGGTGGTGTCGTGCCAGGACGAGAAGTCGCAGATCAAAAATCGCGCCAAGGCGCTGCGCGTGCTGCGCTCGCGGCTTTACGAATTGGAGATGCAAAAGCAGCAACAGCAGCTCACGGCGGAGCGCCGGCAGATGATCGGCAGCGGCGACCGCAGCGAAAAGATACGCACCTACAACTTTCCCCAGAACCGAGTCACCGACCACCGCATAGGGCTCAGCCTCCACCAGCTCGACCGCCTGATGGACGGCAAGATTGACGACCTGCTCGGAGCGCTCACTAACTATTACCGCGCTGAGCGCCTGAAAGGCGAAGGCGACAGCGCCGCCGCGTGAGGGGCAATCATGGCTGAGACGCTTTGTTCTAAAGCTCTCTTCGAGGTCTAACCCGTGCAACCGCTCGTCGCGCGAACCAGCGTCTCTTCCATGCCGCTTCGCGAAGCGTTGCGAACGGCGATCGCCGAGCTGCAGGCCTCGGACGTCCCCTCCGCCCCGCTAGCGGCTGAGCTGCTGCTGATGCACGTGCTCGGGCGCGACCGAGGCTACATTTGTAGCCACCCTGAATCTAGCCTTCCCGCCGAATCCCTCGAGCGCTATTTCAATCTGGTGGCCGAGCGCGCCACCGGCAAGCCTACGCAGTACATCACCGGCCACCAGGAGTTCTGGGGACTCGATTTCGAGGTCACGCCCCACGTCCTGATCCCGCGCCCCGAGACCGAGCATTTGGTGGAGGCGGTGCTCGACCGCGAGCGGCCTCCCGCCGTCGATCGACCCGGGCGGGGCCCGGCTGCCACCCCTCTGACCGGCGCGGGGCTTCGCGTCGTGGACGTGGGCACGGGATCGGGATGCATCGCGCTCGCCCTGGCTTCGGAGCTTCCGGGCGCTTCGATTTTCGCCACCGACCTCTCGCGCGCCGCGCTGGAGGTGGCGCGCCGGAACGCCCGCCGCCTCGGTCTGGCGGACCGGGTGTGCTTCGTCGAAACAGACCTGCTCGCCGGCGTTGCCTGTGGCGGCGAAGGGGAAGGCTTTGACTTTGTGGTCTCGAATCCTCCCTACGTCGGCGGTGACGAGATCGACTCGGTGCAGCGCGAAGTGCGCGAGTTCGAGCCGCGCATGGCTTGGGGCGGCACCGGGCTCGGCCATGAAATCTATCGGCGTCTACTACCTGAGGCCCTCGATGCTCTGAGGCCGGGCGGATGGCTGGCGGTCGAAGTTGGATATACCCAGTCGGACGTGGTGAGTGCGATGGCGGGCAAAGGCTGGAGCGAAGTCGAAATCCGCCCCGATCTGGCGGGCATCCCGCGCGTTGTAGTGGCGCGAAAGAAAGCCGTCAGCACCGAGCGATCAGCAGCCGGCAAGACGGCGTCGGCTGAACGTTGACGGCTGAAGGCTGAAAATCAAAGCGTATGACGTCTGCGCCAATTCGGCAGATTTTGCACGTCGACATGGACGCCTTCTACGTCTCGGTGGAGGAGTTGGAGAATCCAGCGCTACGCGGAAAGGCCGTGATTGTGGGCGCGGATCCAAACGGCCGGGGCGTGGTGACGGCGGCCAGTTACGAGGCGCGCAAATTCGGCGTGCATTCGGCGCAGCCCATCGGAATCGCCAGGAGACTTTGCCCGCACGCCATTTTCCTGCGCGGCAACTACCCGAGATACCACCAGTACTCCGAGCGCATTTACGCGATTTTCGGCGAGTTCACGCCCGCCGTGGAAATGGTGTCGGTGGACGAAGCCTATCTCGATTTCACCGGAACGGAGCGGCTGCACGGGCCGGTGCTGCGAGCTGCCGACCGCCTGATCCGCACCATCAAGAACAAGACCGGCCTCAATTGCTCGGTGGGCGCGGCCACGTCCCACGTGGTCGCCAAAATCGCCTCCGACCAGGCAAAACCTCACGGTCTGCTCTACGTGTTGCCGGGCCGTGAAGCGGCGTTTTTGGCGCCCTTGCCGGTACGTCGAATGCCGGGCATCGGCAAGGTGACGGAGCCCGAGCTCACCTCGCTTGGCCTCTGGGCCATCGGGGACCTGCAAACCTACGGTGTGGACCGGCTGCGCGCGCACTTCGGCCAGTACGGTGAGTGGCTTTATGCAAAGTCGCTGGGCCACGACATCGAGGCTTATCGCTACGGCGAGGAGACCAAGCAAATCAGCCACGAGACGACGTTCGATGCCGATACCGATGACGCGGCCGAGCTGGAGCGGACGCTTTCGCTTCTTGCCGAGCGCGTGGGGCGGCGGCTGCGCGAAAACGGATTCTATGCGCGCACCGTCGGACTGAAACTTCGTTTTGCTCCCTTCCGCACCCTCACGCGGGACCTCACCCTGGACGAGCCTACTCACCTTGACGCCGTCATTTTCACCCAGACGCGCAGCCTGCTGAAGAAGACCGTCAAACCCGGTCAGAAGCTGCGCCTGCTCGGCGTGCGGGCAACGCACCTGGAGCACAGCGTCTTTCAGAGAAATCTGCTGGAAGCGGGAGAGCGCGAGCGCCTGGACAGGCTGACGCGCGCCGCCGATGCAGTCCGGGACAAGTTCGGGTTCGACTCGCTGCGCGCGGCTCGTTCCCTGGAACCGCACGCTCCTGTCCGGACAAAACGCAGGGTGTGAGGACCCGCATCGGTGTACATTTTAGGGAGCCTGACATGGAGGTGAGCGATGGCGGATTCCAAAACTCGCGCAGCGCGTCGAACGGCAGCGCGGAAGCCCGTTGGGCGCAAGAAGTCCGCACCGGATGACGCGCTGAAGCGGCAGGAGAGTTCGATAAGGAAGCACGTGCTGGATCTGCTGGGGGGCGGCGGCGCGCATCTCGGTTTTGAGAAGACCCTCGCGGACCTGCCGGCGGACCTGCGCGGTGCGAAGCCTTCCGGGCTGCCTTATAGCGCATGGCAATTGCTCGAGCACATGCGCATTGCGCAGTGGGACATCCTGGAGTTCAGCCGCAACCCGAAACACACTTCGCCCTCGTGGCCGGAAGGGTATTGGCCGGCCACGGATGCGCCGCCGGGCGCTGGGGAGTGGGATCGCAGCGTTGCGGCTTTTCGTGCTGACCTGAGGGCCATGGAGCGGCTGGTGGCCAGCACCCGGACGGACCTTCACGCGAAGATACCCCACGGGGAGGGCCAGACGATCCTGCGCGAGGCCTTGCTGGTTGCGGATCACAACGCCTACCACCTCGGCCAGCTCGTCATCCTTCGCAGGTTGCTCGGGGCGTGGCCGGAATGACCGGCGGGCGGTGGCGCGCGGTACCGGCGATCCCAAGCGCGCGGGCCCCATCGGTCGAGTTGCACAAACCATATCCAGTGGAGGGTTCATGCGCAAGGTCATTCGTACTTCGGAAGCGCCGCGCCCGCTCGGCGTCTATTCCCAGGCCATCGTGGTGGACGGGTTCGTTTTTGTAGCCGGACAGGGGCCGGTCAATCCCGACACAAACCAGATGGAGCTTGGGGACATTCGCTCCGAGACGCGGAGGACTCTGCAGAACATCCGGGCGATCTTGGAAGCAGCCGGGAGCTCGCTGCAAGACGCGGTGCGGCTGGGTGTATTCCTGGCCGATCTCAGCGATTTCCCCGCCATGAACGAAGTGTTCCGCGAGTTCTTTCCGGAAAACCCTCCGGCCCGCACCACGGTGGGATGCCAGTTGCCGAAGATCAAGGTCGAGATCGATTGCGTCGCCCACGTCCGCGCGAAGCGACCTGTGCGAAGGCGATGAGGGGGCCGGGTGTGCCGCAGCACGGCGCGCCGCGGCGCTGGGCTACTCGCCGTTTCCGGCGCTGCCGGGCTCAGCGTCATCCGCCACGCCCATCTTGGAAAGCCGGTAGCGCAGGGCATTGCGCGAGAGTCCCAGCAGCCGCGCCGCCTGGCTCTTGTTTCCGTCGGCGCGCCGCAGGGCTTCGCGGATGATCTCGTCTTCGAACTCGTCCAGCGTTATCCCTTCGGGTGGGAAGGGAAGTCGCGAGTCGCCTGCGCTAGCAGAGGGCGAGCCGGCTCGCGGCGCGGCGACGTCCAGGCGGATGTCGTGCGCCTCGATGCAGTCTCCGGCCGAGAGCGCAATCGCGCGCTCGATGATGTTCTGGAGCTCGCGCACGTTGCCGGGCCAATGAAAGGCTGTGAGCAGCTTCAGAGCCTCGGGCGTGATGCCGCGGATCGGCTTGCCGGCCTCCGCCGAGTGCAGCCGGATGAAGTGGTCCACCAGCGGCGGGATATCCTCCTTGTGTTCTCGCAGCGGCGGGATGTTGATGGGGACAACGTTTAGGCGGTAGTAGAGGTCCTGGCGAAAAGCGCCTTGTTCGAGGGCGGCGCGCAGGTCGCGATTGGTGGCCGCGACCATGCGCACGTCTACTTTAAGAGTTTTTAGCCCGCCCAGCCTTTCGAATTCGCGCTCCTGCAGCACGCGCAGCAGTTTGACCTGGGTGCTGGGAGGCACGTCGCCGATTTCGTCGAGGAAGAGCGTTCCTTTGTCGGCGAGCTCGAATTTCCCGGGCTTGGAAGTGACGGCTCCGGTGAAGGCGCCCTTCTCGTAGCCGAAGAGCTCGCTTTCGAGCAGGTTTTCGGGGATCGCCGTCGAGTTGATTTTGAGGAACGGACCGGAGGCGCGCCGCGAGTGTTCGTGGATGGCGCGCGCGATAAGGTCCTTGCCCACTCCGCTTTCTCCCGCCAACAGCACGGTGGAAGCCGTGGGCGCCACCCGCACCACGGTGGCGAGCACCTCCTGCATGCGCGCGCTGCGGGCGACGATGTTCTTGAACTCGTAGCGCTCGCCGAGTGCCTCGCGAAGCGAGCGGTTTTCCTGCCGCAGGCGGTGAACGTCCAGCTCCTTACGCACAATCAGTTTCATTTCGTCCAAAGAGAAGGGCTTGAGGACATAGTCGCCGGCGCCCGACTTCATGGCCTCAACGGCAGTGTTTACGGAGCCATACGCCGTCATCACCACCACCGGCAGGTCGGCGTTAGTGCGCTTGATGGCTTGCAGAAACTCGAGCCCGCTCATGCCGGGCAGTTTCAGGTCAGTGATGACCAGATCCACAGGTTCTTTGCGAAGGAGGTTGAGCCCACTTTCGGCATCGGCGCAGGCGTGGGTGGTGTAGCCCTCCTCGCCGAGGGAAAGCTCGAGCAGGCGCGACATCTTGGTTTCGTCTTCAATAATCAGGATAGTCGCCATATGCCATTTCCGTTCGAAACCGCGGAGGGCGGGAAATTTCGTGCTCTCCGGGGGTGCGGCCCGGCCTCAAGCGCAGGGCAGAAACACGCGAAAACAGGCGCCCTTTCCTTCGGCGCTCAGCAGGCGAATTGAGCCGCCATGTTCGTCGATGATCTTCGAGACGATCGCTAGGCCCAAGCCCACGCCGTCTTTGCGCGTGGTAAAGAAGGGGTTGAAGATCTGCTCGCGAAGCTCGACGGGGACGCCGGGGCCGGTGTCTTCGAATTCAATTTCGACGCCGGGTGCGAGCTTGGAGTTGGCCGCCCGCGCCCGCACCCAGAGCTTTCCGCCGCCTTCCCCCATCGCCTGGATGGCGTTGAGTGCGAGGTTAGCGAAAACTCGTTCGCAGAGTTCGGCGTCGACCGGCACGGCGGGCATGTTCGGAGCGAACTGGCGCTCGACTTCAACCTGAAGATCGGCCCGGCTGTCGCGCACGGCTTTGAGCGCGCGGTCGATGAGAGGCTGAATTTCGGCGGGCCGGCGCTCAACGTGGAGGGGCCGGGCAAAGTCCAGGAAGCGGCTGACGAAGGCGTTGAGGCGGTCCACTTCGCTTGAGATGTAGCCCGCGAGCTCGACGGCCAACGGATTGGAGGGCGGAAGTTTCTGGGCCAGCATCTCGGCCGACCCTTTGATCACGCCCAGAGGGTTGCGAATCTCGTGAGCTACTCCGGCGCTGAGTTGCCCGAGGGCGGCCAGGCGCTCGGAACGGCGCACTTCGGCTTGGGCCTCTTGCAAGTGGCGGTTGGTTTCGGCGAGCGTTTCAGCCAGCTTCCGGTACTGTTCGCCCTGGCGGCGGTTCTCGCTCACAAAACGATTTACAATGACCGCCGCCAGGAACAGGAAGAGCACGCGAAGGGCAATTTCGGTCCCGCCGGCCGGAGTCAGCTCATACTCCTTCAATGTCGGGTACAGGTACGAGCAGTAGGCTGCGCTAGCCACCGCGGTCCACAAGAGCGTTCCCCGGGCCTCGAACAGCGTAGCCGCCGAGACTACCGGAACGTAGTAGATCAACCAATACGGGCTCTCCATGGCGAGCGTGCCCGTGTGTCCGATCAACAGCGTGGCCAGCAGAATCTTGACGAGAACACTGTAGACGTTCCGCCGCGATGGCACGATCGAGCCCAGAAGGCGGCGATCGAAAATCTGGAAGAGCCCGATGGCCAGCAGGGTGAGCTGCTTGTGAATTTCAAAGACCGGATTGAGGATGGCGAGAACGCCGACCAGCACCAGCCATAGGAGGTCCATCCAGCGTAAGCGGGCGACGCCGCCCGGCGCGCCGTCACTGATCGAAGCATCGGCTCTCGTTGCTGGAGGGACGGGCGCGGCCGGGGCTGCCGGCCACTCGGCCGGCACGCTCGCCCGGTCTGCTGCTGCGCCATTCTGAGCCATCACGCGTTCTCCGGGTTTTGCCGGCGCCGGCACGCTTCCTGCATCTCGGGCTCCGGTTCGGCACCCAACCCGTCGGCGGCGCCGCCGCGAACCCTCATTCTGTTGCGAAGCCGGCCGCCAGTTCTTCCAGGCTGACCTTTCGGGCCTTGACGGCACCCAGTATCACGCCGAGCCCCAGCCAGGCAGCGCCCACGGCCAACGCCAGCCGCGGCAGGCTGACCCAGATTGCCAGGCACGAAACGAATCCGCCGAGCGGCGCTGCGGCGTCTGCCCAAAAACGCCGAGTGGACAGGCCCTTGACGTAGAATTGCCAGAAGGCCGCCAGGTTGACACCCATAAAGGCGGCGAGTGCCCCGGCGTTCAACACCTCTGCGGCGCGCTCGAAGTCGAACACGCCGGAGAAGCCGAAGCTTATTACTCCGATGACGATCAATCCGAAGGCGGGGGTATTGCGGCGCGTGCTGAGGCTCGCGAAGGCGCGCGGCAGCACACCATCACGTCCCATCCCGAAGAGGATGCGCGCCGCCGCCACCTGCCCGCTCAAGGCGGCGGCAAAGCACGCCACGATCAACACTGCGCCCATGGCGTGGAATAACGGGGCGCCGCCGACGCGCCGGTAGACGTCCATAAAGGCGGTTTCGATGCTCGGGTAGGTCGAATAACTCGGCCAGACCTGGTGGCCGAGGTACACTTGGGCACCGCTCAATGCGGCCGTAATCACAACCACCAGCACCACGGCCAGTAGCACGTTGCGCCGGGGATTGTGCACGTCCTCGGCCAGGGTGGTAACACTGTCGAATCCGATATAGGTGAGCGCAGCGAACGAGGTGGCCGTTGCCATGGCCGGCAGACTGAAGGTGTGCGGATTGTAGAACGGCGCGGTGGA
>Ga0335081_10018773_pt1 | contig 11179 bp, 8 predicted proteins | sample Lox_Sample_35_FD_206713 | JGI IMG/M metagenome (GOLD analysis project Ga0335081, IMG submission 206713) | Soil microbial communities from Loxahatchee National Wildlife Refuge, Florida, United States - Lox_Sample_3.5 | ecosystem: Environmental > Terrestrial > Soil > Wetlands | place: USA: Florida...
GGCGGAAGCGGTGTAAAGCCCCGTGGGGGAGATTGTTCCGAGATTCCCGTTGTCTGAAGTTTTACTGATGGTCCAAACGACACTGGTGGGAAAGTTGCCCGTCCCCGAGACGGTGGCGGTGAATTGCTGCGAGGCACCAGGTTGGAGGTTCGTGGACGATGGCGAAACAGAAACGGAAGTTACAGTTGGAAGCTCTTTGCTAGAACCTCCCGAGCCGCAGCCTGTAGAGATGACAGCCGACGCTACGATGAGTAGCGAAAGGCAGAGGAGACTCTTGCGGATCGTCGGTGAGGTTGACTGACCTGTGCAAGCCGTGCAGCGAACATCGGAAGGCAATGAACTCATCATTCTGTCATCAGAGCCCCTAGTCATGCGAATGTTCTGCAGATTGCCAGGACCTCTCACCCAGCATCTCGATTTCTGAGTAATTTCGCAGTGATGTTGATCACCTTTACCGAGTGCGCACCAGGATGTTGCCCATATTTTCGGTAATGGCGCAAAGAAAAAGCCCTCGCTTGCGCGAGGGCTTTTCCCGGGGGGAGGGAGTTTTGACCCGAGGGCCTAGACGTCCCAAACGCGATGGGGGAATCGCGATTGTTACTTCGGTTGCTGCTGTTGATCGGCCGTGGTGGCGGGCGCTCCGGTGTTGGCGGAGAGCTGCTCCAGGTCGTTCTTCAGCAGGCTGATTTCGACGCGGCCGCCGCTCACGCGCTTCGCCTTCGGATCTTCCGAGGGAACCGGAGCGTTGCCCATGCCGACGAGGTAAATGCGGTAGACCGGGATGTCATGCGTCAGAACGAGGTAGCGCACGACAGACTCGGCCATCTTCTGCGAGGTCGCGATGGCGGTCTGGCCCTTCCCGGAAGAGAATCCCTGCACTTCGAAGATGTATCCGTGCTGACCTTTCACGCTGGTGGCCATCTGGTCGAGGGCGTCCTTGGCGTTCTTGCTGAGGACGGTCTGGCCGGAGCGGAAGCGGATCTCGGTCTGGTTCGAGGCCTTGTACTGGTCGATATTGTTGACCACGGTCTCGACGTTTTGAACGCGGCTGGTCACCTGCTGGGCCGACTGCTGCGCCTGGGTGGCCTTGTTGCCGGCGTCGACGGCGTGCTGGTCGGCCTCATTCGCCTTGTCAGAGGCGAGCTTGATGCCGGCGGTAGCGCGGGAATCGACGTCCTTGATGTTCTTGCCGTTCTGCGAGGTCAGCTCATCGAGCTCGTTGACGCGATCGCGGATCGGTTCAGTCTGGCGCTGAACGTATTTCTTGCGAGCGAAAGGATTGATGCGTCCCCAGAACCCTTCGCGCGAAGGAGCGGCCAGAGGCGCTTTGCCGGTGGCGTTGCCGGTGTCGCCCGAGGTCGACTGTTGCGCGGCAGGCTGGTTCTGGTCAGACGAGGTGGTCTGCGCTAGGGCCGGCATGGCGAGCACGGCAGCCAAAGGCAGGGCGATTACTAGACGGTGGTTCATAATGACTTCCTCCAAGTTTGGGCCGCGCTTTGATGTCGTTCGCGACCCGGCACGCCTGGCGTGCGTGAAATTTGATTGCGTCCCTGAAACCGTAAGAAAGCCAGCAGATTCGCTGGACCTGGCCGGCGCTGACGCAACGCTTGGCCTGGGAGTTTTGGACGCCCGAACCGACCGCGTCCTACTCGCTGTAGTACAACTGGGATGCCAAATCGAGCTGTAAGGTTGAGCGGCTAAATGGTTGATAACTATAGATATTGTATCGGGCTCAGGCCGGAGACGGGAGGTGCATGTGCTTGCGCAGGGTAATTTTGGGAAAGCTGATATAAAAAGTGCGGGGTAAAACAGGCGTCAGGCGTCGGGCGTAAGGCGCCAGGAAATCGGTGATTTCACTAGCTGTCATGGAGGGGACTTGGGATCGATTTGCAGCGTTCGGAGTGCATTTTGCGCAGTAACTGTTACTTTGTCGGTGCTGGTTTCCAGCTTGATGCTTTTCGGAGAAGACGCGCGGACGCCCTCTTCGCGGATCTCTGAGGAGCATTTGCGGGAATATTCCGATCTTGCGGTGAACTGGATGCAGGAGTATCTGCGCGTCGATACGACGAATCCTCCGGGGAACGAGATGCGCGGGGCGGAGTTCTTCAAGAAAATCCTCGATCAGGAAGGAATTGAGAACCGGGTATTTGAAGTCGCCCCGGGTCGGGCAGATTTGTGGGCAAGGATTCCGCACACGACGGCGGATGCGAAGCGGCCGATCATTCTCCTGAACCACATGGATGTCGTAACCAGTGATGCCTCGCATTGGAAGGTGCCTCCGTTCAGCGGAGAGATGCGCGACGGCTACCTCTGGGGACGCGGCGCGCAGGATATGAAAGACGAAGGACTGGCGCAACTCGTTGTCATGGTGATGCTGAAGCGTGAGAAGGTCACGCTCGACCGCGATGTAATCTTTCTGGCTGTGGCTGACGAAGAGGCTCAGGGGACAGGGACGGATTGGTTCATCAAGAATCAGCGCGACCAGCTGGGGAATGCCGAATTCCTGATCAATGAAGGTGGCGAAAACCTCCTGGAAAACGGCAAGGTGAAGTACATCGGCGTAGACGTGGGTGAGAAAACATCGTACTGGCTGAAAGTGACCGCGCACGGACGCCCGGGGCATGGATCGCGTCCAAACGTCGACTCGGCGCCGAACCGGCTGGTGCATGCATTGAACAAGATCATCGCGTATCACCCGCCCCTGCGGGTGCTGCCGGTGGTTGAGGAATTTCTGCGCGACATGGCTCCGTATGAGACACCGGAGCGGGCCGCTTACTTTCGAAACGTGAGGAAGGCGATCGAGGACAAGAGGTTTCAGCAGGAGGTGGAGCATGACGAGTCGCTGAATTTCCTGCTACGCGACACGATCTCGCTGACCATGCTGGGAGGGTCGGGGCAGACGAATGTGATTCCCCCAGAAGCTTGGGCGAATCTGGATGTGCGGATCTTGCCCGGAGGCGATCCGAAGGCGGTGCTCGAGACCTTGCGACGGGTGGTGAATGATCCGGATGTGACGATTGAGCCGCTCGAGCCGGAGTTCCGTGTGGCCAACTACTCGGGAACGGACAACGTTTTGTTCGCGGCAATTCGCGAGGTCTCGGGCAAATACTTCCCCGGAACGCCCGTCGTGCCGCATATCACCAGCGGGTACACCGAAAATCAGCGGTATCGGCCGCTGGGAATCGCGGCCTATGGATTTAATCCGTACACTGCGACCGAAGAAGAGGGGAATACGGAGCACGGGAACGATGAACGCATTCGCGTAGAAGAAGTGCAGCGCGGGCCGCGAGTGTTGTTTGATGTAGTCGTGAAAGTGGCGGGGGAATAACAAAACGATGTGGGGACGGCCGCCTTCGGCCGTCCACTGTTTCGAATTTAGGACAGGAGTCGACGCGTCTCACTCGGACCCGGGAATATTTTCCGCTGGCTCGGCTTCGCCTTCGCTTGACAGCCGAAGGCGGCTGTCCTCACATGCCTTTCGATCACCACCTCAATTTCTAGTGGACTATGTTTACGGCTACTGCTGGAGTGATTGACTTGGTTGTGTTTCTGCCGGAGGGAAAGACGCGTAGTCCAGCAATCACTCCCACCTTGCTGTTGAAGTTGTATTCGACGGCGGGAGCTACGCCGAACGTGCGGCTTGAGCCCGAGTTCAGGATAACGGGCTGGGATGGATCGGAGAGGTTGTATCCGGAAACGTGCGTATTGGTCTGATTGCGCCACGTCGCATCGAGGGCCAAGACCCAGCGCTGAGTCAGGCTGTATTCCAAGGCGGCGTCCACAAAGATGGAGTCGCCAGGCTTGGCGTGGCCACGGAATCCCTGCGACGTTCCGTAGACGCTTACATCCTCGATATTCGCCGTGCGCGAGCGAGCAGGCGCCACGTTGAAGCGCATGCGGAGAATTCGGCGGTTGGGCATCCAGAAAAAAGTCTGCGTATAGAAGCCTAGAGTTGTCGTGTAAGCTCCGCTCCCCATTCCGTCGCTGGGACGATCATTCAAACGCTCGTACTTTCCGGTGGGAAGGGTCTCCTGCACATTGATGGAAATCGTCGGCTTCCAGCTTCCTTCCCGAAACAAGTGAAGTCGATACTGCGCTTGAACAGTCAGATCGCCGGCACCGATGCCACTGCTGCTTGGTCCGTTGCTGAGTTCGTTGCAGCTGAAGACGGGAATCAGTCCGACGGTGAATTTGTTCGCGAGACCGTAATTGATGTAAGTGAGCGAGCCGAGGCCATTCGCGTGAGGTGAGCTGATTCTTGTTCCGTGGGTGTTGTAAAAGCCTTGCGAGATGACGTCGAAGAGGTACGGTTCGACGAGGACGTGCCCTCTGGGCAACGTGTTGGCGGAGGGGGCGAGCAGCGGGCCGGTCCACCAGGCCTCGGGGAGTGCTTCGCGGGTGGATGCTTGCGCGAGGGCGAGGCGGGGCAGCGCCAGCAAGGCCAGTGCCGCCCAGACCGATCTGAAGCAAAACATGACACGCATGGTATGTGTGCGAGTTGGAAAGCGCCCCGGCTCAACTCCACCACCAATCCGCCCGAGGGTGGCCTCTCGACACCTAAGAAAGATTGTTCGAAGAACACTGAGGTCGCAGTAATTGTTTTGCGAATAAATCGCGCGAAAACGGAGGGCCTGTCCTACGAGGAGTTCAGCTAGCTGGAATTCCCGTGTCTTCGCGACTGCCGCGAGGGGCACCGAAGCTTGCCTATTGCGGGGCCTTGGGGACCACGAATTCGTCGAAATAACGATAGAGGATGTCGCGGTGGGCTTCGCGGTAGGGCACATAATCCTGGGCGATTTCGCCGTCGGCGCGATTCAGCAGGACAAAAGGATCCAGGAATCCGGACTTGTCGAGTTGGACGAGATCGACCAGGGCCGGATCCAGCTTCTTCTTTTGCTTCTCGTAGTCCTTCTGTCCGGTCAGAACATCCACCATCAGGTGAAGGCTTTCGGACTCCTCGCGCATGGTGCGGCGGTACTTCGGATCATTAGGGAATTCGTTCTTGAATTTGTCGTTGTGCCACAGGGCGCGATTCATGGTGTATGCCATCCACGCTGCGCCGGTCGGATCGTGTTTACCAAGGGAACTGGAATCGAGGGTGATGTTGATGTGCTGATCGTCCTGAACGGAGACGGAGCCCTTGTCCTGCAACTTTACCCAGTGCAGCGTGAGTTTATTGTAGTCGGCCCACTGCTTGAGTCCGATCCATGGGCGGTTGCCGCCATAGGGCTCGGCAATCACGGCCTGAATGAATTTCTCGCGGGACTCAGCCTTCTTGCCGCTGGCCCAGAGTGCATCTCCCCAGTAGCGATATGCGGTCTCGCGGTTCGGGTCGCTTTCGATGGCACGGGCGAACCATTCCCCGGCGCTGGTGTTGTTGTGCTGCTTGAAATACACATCTCCCATGAATAACGCAGCGTCGTAGTTCTTGGGATCGAGGAGGAGAACGCGAAGGTATCCCGTACGGGCTTTCTCGTAGTCGCCGCGGACGAAATCGGCCTCGGCCTGCTGCATGGCGTCATTCACATCTTTTCTGGGCGAGAAAGTGTTATCGCCGCCGTCCTCCGGAATCATTCCCAGCAGGATCTGGATCAGGTTACTGTTATCACCCATATCCCTAGCCTTGATGAGATAGGTGCGAGCACGGGCGCGCGCTTTCTTCCGCAAATCGGGGTCGGTGAGAGTCTGCGAGTAACCGAGCGTCGCCATGCCCCAGCCCTCCCACAATCCGGGATCTTTGGGGTATTCGGAGCAAAGCTTCTCGAACAGAGGCATAGCCTGCGCCATCTTTCCGCTATCGATGTATTCGAGCGCTTGCTTGCGGTCCGGGTCGCTCTGCGGGGCCTTGTCGTCGGACTGGGGCTGCGTGGGAGTTTGTGCAGACAATAAGACGCGCATACACATCAGAAGAAGTGCGGCGGCAAAGAAACGGATGAAGCGATGGGAAGGTGCGGACATGCGGACCGCCATACTTCGTTGACATAGACGCAGGTAGAACGTATGAAGTTCCCAAGTTTGCAGTGCGGAAATTAGGAACGCAAGGGATTGGATCACAGGCTTTGGATTCCCGGCGCTCGCCTTCGCCTTCGCTCGACAGCCGCAGGCGGCTGTCGCCACATGGTTAGTTGCCGCAGTATTTTTCGTACTGTTCCATGATGAAGGGGTCCGTCATGCCGGCGATATAGTCGCAGATTACGCGCGGGAGGCCCTCGGCCTCGGCCTTCTCCTGATATTGGTGCGGAAGCGATTTCGGATTTGCCATCCAGAAAGCAAATAGCTCTGACACTACGCGTTCGGCGTCGTCTTTTTCGTCGGCCAGCGACGGGCTGAAGTAGAGATTCTCGTAGAGGAAGCTCTTGTTCTGGCGGCGCTCGGCTTCGATCTCGGGGCTAAAGGCCGCGAGGCGTTCCGGGTGTCGGCGGACGTCTTCTGGTGTTTGAATTCGAGCCTCGTTCACCCGCTTCTGCGTCGTCTTGATCAGATCGTCCACCAAGCGGTTGAGGATGCGTTTCAAGACTTCGTTGAACTTCAGCTTTTCCGAGACCTCGGGATAAAGCTGCGCGATCTCAGGGTAGAAACGCTCAAACAGCGGAACGCCGTCGCGAATTTCCTCCAAGCGCAATAGATGCGATTCGTATCCGTCGTCGAGGTCGGCGGTGTTGTAGGCGATCTCGTCGGTCAGGTCGATCAGTTGGGCTTCGAGTGGAGGGCGCTGGTCGAGCAGGTATTCGGCCAGTTCGGGATGATCCACGACGTCGTAATCACGCGAGTGCTTGATGATGCCCTCGCGAACTTCAAAAGTGAGATTCAGTCCGCGAAAGGCGGCGTAGCGCTGTTCGAAATCTTCGACAATGCGCAGCGCGTGCAGGTTGTGGTCGAAGAAGAGCCCGTGCTCGTGCATGGCTGAGTTGAGAGCCTTCTCGCCGGCGTGGCCAAACGGAGGATGGCCGATGTCGTGGACTAGAGCGAGAGCTTCGGTAAGGTCGACGTCGAGTCCGAGAGCACCGGCGATCGTACGAGAGATCTGCGTGACTTCGAGCGTGTGCGTAAGGCGGTTGCGGAAATGGTCGGAGTAGCGTCGGGTGAAGACCTGCGTTTTCGCTTCGAGACGGCGAAAGGCTCGAGCGTGAATCACACGGTCGCGGTCTCGCTGGAAGTCGTTGCGGTAGGGATGGGGGGCTTCGGGGAAGCGGCGTCCGCGGGAATCAGTGACTTGCACCGCGTAGGTCGCCAGCATGGGCCAAGAATAGCATTTGTTGATTCCCGATGCTGCTTGAGAACTCAAAGCCTGCGGCATTTGTTTCCACGACGGCTCTTCTGTAATAGACTCGCCCCATGATTCGTCAGATCGCGCCGCTATTCTTTACCACCAACATTCCCCGTACCATTGCCTGGTACGAAACCAAACTTGGATTCACGTGTTTGGGCACCCGGCAAGACCCGCCTGTCTATGCCATCGTTGCGCGCGACCAGCATGCGATCCACTTCCGTTGTGCCGAACCTCCCACCGCCAACCCTGACAAATATGCTGACGAACTCCTCGATGCATACGCGTTTGTCGAAGATGCGGATGCGCTGTACGCCGAGTACGCCGCCCGAGGCGTGGAATTTACCCGCGGTCTCGCCAACATGCCGTGGCAATCGCGAGAGTTTGTCGTCAGGGACTGCGACGGCCGGCTGCTGGCCTTCGGCGCGAACCTGTAGTCAGGCTCCACTCAGGTCTCGGCTGGAGTGGAATTTCGACAGCCTCATCATTTCTAAAGTGGGCAACTTGTACTTCCAGTGATCTTGACGCGATTTCTTTTCAGACTTACATTCCCAGCAGCCTCCCAGAGGATGAGATCCAGGCCACACGAAGGCCGATCTCATCGCTGCCGCCGCTTTGTTCGCCGGTTCGTCATAAGCAAAACTTGAAGAGGGGAAATCGTCCCAGACCCTAGACGATGCAGTAGTCCCTCCTGAGAACAATCGCGTTCGACCAGACGCCGGAGGTGTGTCTGCCTCCGTGAAAAAGAAGGAGACTTATGACTCGTAGCAGTGTGCTCTGTGTTGTCACCTTGCTGTGCGGCCTGATGGCACTGTTGTCTGCCACTCCGGCGCTACTTGCCCAAAGTACAAACCTGAATTGCACCATCATTGTCCCGGACGCGCCGCTCACCGCTGCAGGGTTGGCGACACCGTATCAGTTGGTCGCCACCGATCCTACCGCCGGACCTTGTGATGAAAGTAATACGGATCAATCGGCCTTCGTCCAGGCTGCCGTCTTCGATCCCGCCACCGGCGCCATTTCCATCTACAACCCTTTGGTCATTACCCGGGGATCAAGACCGGCGGTCCCACCCGTGGTCCCGACGCTCCCCGCGAATGCAGTGGTAGCTCTATGGTTCGGTTACGACGGCGATACGCTCACCTTGCAAGCCAACCCGGGAGTCCTGCACTCTGCCGGATGCGTGAACGGAACCAGGAATGGCGGACTGTTCGGGCAATATGCTTACTGCAATGCACCCACATTCTTCTGGGCTGCGCAGCATGCGATCCATACGGGAAAATTGGTTGTGCCACCTCTAGGCACGGCCATCGACGGTAAGCCCTGCCCTACGACTCACGATTTCATGGTGGTCGATCAAGACCCGAGCGACAACCTTCCCGCTTCCTTTCTCGTGACTCAGGCAGGCTTTGCGCAAAGTACGCAGACAAACATCTCACTTCTCCAGGGAGCAACCTTGGTGCGTAATCCCAGTGATGAAGGACTTCTCGCGAAGTTTCTCGACCCTGCCCTGGGATGTACTCCATGGAAAGCGCCGGACCTCGCCGATCCCGGGCAGATGATTCCCGCACTCGCACTGAACGAACTTCAAGCGGAAGCCTGGCAACGGGGTCCTATCGCCCTGGTTCCATCGGGCGACCCAATGGTCCTCAACGGCAACGCGCATGATCTTTTCAAAGTGGACGCGTACCGAGTCGGCGTCGATCAACCCTTGGCTTTTTTCTCGGGGCAAGCATCGACTACGGACTACTGTCGAAACATGGTCAACATGGCGCCGCCGCGCCTGTTGGCCAACCAGGCGGCGCTCACCGCAGCTCCGTCGCCGGTGCCCGCCGATGGAAACAACCTTTTCACGTTCCTGGCGCAGCGCTTTGTCGGCAGCTTCGACATCCTCGGCTGCGGCACGCTGTTGAACTTGCCTGATCCCGTTTCGTTCACCACCGACGACAACGGAACCGCCGTCTCAGCAACCATCAATGCCATACCGCCGATTGTTTCTCACCGTCACTGGGTAGCCGGCCATCGCTATTGGTAAGGCGTTAGTCCACGCACCTCGACGCACCGGTGCCCCCCTTTTTGCGGCCTTTGCCAGAAGTGGGGATTTTTTTCTGCGGTAAGAAAACGCAGCCGGCCAAAGGGCGCAGCCGATGGGATCGTATCAATCAGGAAATATTCGACTCCCCCGCCAGCAGGAGCCTGGGTATGCGCCTGCCTTGGGGCTCGTCAGATGAGCCAGCCGAATACCTGGATTCCTGCTATGCTTGCTGCGCCGCAAGTTCGCCCCTGCTGGAGTCGCATGAGGCGTTTACCACAGGACCTCGTTTCGTTCATAGCATTACGGACCCTGGCCTTGGGGATTCTCCTGGCCTGTACGAGACTCACTCTTTCCGCCCAGCAGGCGGCCCCACCGACTCCCTCCACTAGCCCCGCGCCGGAACCGACTACCGAAATGGCCGTTAAGCAGTCCGAGTCCTCGAGTATTGAAGAGGCGGCAAAGCTGCACGTGAATGTCCGCCTCGTGCTGGCGCGTGTTGTGGTGCGCGATGTCAGCGGCCATGCAGTCGGCAATCTTCACAAAGAAGATTTCGAAATCTTTGACAATGGAAAGCGCCAAGTAATTTCAAACTTCGATGCGGAGACTGCCTCGGCCCCCGCCAGCGCCAAGCAGGAAGAGACCAAGCCGGTCGCCGGCGAGATTGCGCCACCGTCATCCGGTTCGTTTCCCTCGCGCTACGTAGCGTATGTATTTGACGATCAGCGGTTGAGCTTCGGGGACTTAACGCGGGTACGCGAGGCGGCCGAGCGCCGGATTGGCCACCTCTCCCCGACCGACAGGGTCGCGATCTTTTCGACTTCCGGGCTGACCGTGCTCGACTTCACCGATGATCGTGCCAAATTACGCGAGACGCTCGTGAGCCTCAAACCGCGCCCGCTCGTGGCGTCGGAGATCAGCAAGTGTCCTGACATCAGCTTTTATATGGCAGACCAGATTGTCAACAAGAACGATGACCAGGCTCTACAATTAGCGGCAAATGATTACATCAAGTGCGCCCAGGTGCCGCCGCAGGCCACTGCAAGTGCACCGGCGTTTGCCCGTGCCATGGCCACGCAAGTTTTGAACATCGGTCAAGATGAAAGCCGGATGGCGCTCCGCGTCCTCAACCAGACGATCCGCCGAATGGCGGTACTGCCCGGCCGGCGGATGCTGGTGCTCGTTTCCCCGGGATTCCTGACTCCCCAACTGGAGTACGACTATCAGGAACTGATCGACCGTGCCCTGAGAGGGCAGATCATTGTCAATTCACTCGACGCGCGCGGACTTTACGTTGTGATTCCGGGTGGCGATGCCAGTCAAAAAGGTCACGCCGACATTGACGTAGGAGGCGGGGCGTCATACGCTTCTTCCCGCGCACTGCTCGAGATCAACTCGGCCGCAGCCGAAAGTGACATCCTCGATGTCCTGGCCAACAATACGGGAGGCGTTTCCTTCAAGAACAACAACGACATGGACGAAGGTTTACGGCGTGTCGCCGACTCTCCGGAGTATTACTACGTCCTTAGCTTCACACCGCAAAATCTAAAGAGCGACGGAAAGTTTCACACCCTGAAGATCACTCTCGCCAATCATCAAAAATATGATGTGCAGGCACGCCGAGGGTACTTTGCCCCGAAGCACGATGTCGAAGTAGAGGAAGAAGCTCGACGCGAGATTGAGGACGAAGTCTTCTCCAGCGAGGAGTTGCACGATCTGCCGGTTGCGCTGCACACGGAGTTCTTCAAGCCAACCGAGGACGCGGCGAAGCTGACGGTGCTGGCGCGGGTTGACGTCAAGAGACTGCACTACAGGCAATCCAACGAGCGCAATTGGAATGAGCTGACAGTCGTGACGGCGGTTTTTGATCGCAACGGAAA
>Ga0335081_10018774_pt1 | contig 11179 bp, 10 predicted proteins | sample Lox_Sample_35_FD_206713 | JGI IMG/M metagenome (GOLD analysis project Ga0335081, IMG submission 206713) | Soil microbial communities from Loxahatchee National Wildlife Refuge, Florida, United States - Lox_Sample_3.5 | ecosystem: Environmental > Terrestrial > Soil > Wetlands | place: USA...
AGGCGGTCTCGAAGATCTCCGCCGTCGGCGCGCAGGGGCGCAGCTGGTCGAGCAGCGCCTTCGCCTCCTGCTTCGACAGCACGATCTTCCCGGCGAAGTACTGCTGCGGGATGCCCTCGAAGCGAGCCGACTCGTAGCTGCGCAGCGCACCCGCGGTGGCGCAGCGCGACTCGACCTCGAGCTGCACCCGCCGCACCGCGTCGAGCGAAGGCCCCGCCGCGATCGCCACCGCGTACACCGTGGCGCCGGAGAGCGGGCGCAGCGCGGTGCCGGTCCAGTCCCACGCCGCGTGATCGAAGCGGTCGGGATCGCCCCGCTGATCGTGCGTGAAGTGCAGCACGTCGTCGGCGAAGGTGACCCGGCCGATGCCCATCGAGGGGTCGACGTCGCCGAACGCCGCCGCCTGCTTGATCTCGCCGCCCGGCGCGCGCACCACCACCCGCCACGAACCGAGCGCGCGCCCCGCGCCTTCGGGCAGCCGCAGCACCTCGAGCAGCGCGGCTGGCGCCTTGCCGAGCTGCAGCGGCCGCATCGAGAGGAACACGTCGCCCACCACCCACTGCGCGCCCTCGCGCCGCGCCGGCCCCGGCGGCAGCTTGACATCCGGCAGCGTCAGCTCCGATGCGCCCGAGCGCAGCACCAGCGCCTGGTTCGCGAGCGAGAGCGTGATCGGCGACGCGCTCTCCAGCAGCTGCGCGGCTGCGAGCAGCCAGAGCATCACGCCGCGGCCGCTTCCTCGCGGTAGATGGCGCCGCCGACGAGCGCGCCGATGACCACCGGGAACAGGCCGTAGATCGACCAGAGCAGCGCGAACTTCCGCCCGAAGAAGTGGATGGGCAACAGGCCCGCCAGCGGCACCGGAATGGCGAGCGCCCACACCAGCAGCCCCGCGACCAGCGCGGTCGCCGGCCCGGGCCCGAGCCGCGGCCGCACCAGCGCATAGATCAGCACCGAGGCGAACCCTTTGAGCAGGTCGTAGAGGATGAAGTAGAGCATGCCGCCGTCGCCCTTGAGGTGCAGCGTGGCCGCGATCTCCTGCCACCGCGGCGCCAGCAGCACGCCGTGCACCACTCCGTCGCCCAGGTAGCAGAGGACGCCCGCGACGAGACCGCCGATCACGACGCGCTGGATGTTCATGCGCGAACTGTAGCATCGTGAAGCGATGGATCGCATGCCCGCGCTCTTCGTCGGACACGGCTCGCCGATGAACGCCATCGAGGACAATCGGTGGAGCCGCGGTTTCAAGGCGCTCCCAAGGCTCTTCCCGCGTCCGAAGGCGGTGCTGTGCGTGTCGGCGCACTGGTTCGTGGCGGGCACCTTCGCCACCGCCGAGAGCGCGCCGCGCACCATCCACGACTTCGGTGGCTTTCCCGATGAATTATACGAAGTACAATATGCAGCACCCGGCGATCTCGCGCTGGCGGCGCGCGCCGGGCACCTGACCGGCGCCACCGGGGACACCGGCTGGGGCCTCGATCACGGCGCCTGGTCGGTGCTGCTGCACATGTTCCCGCAGGCCGACGTGCCGGTGGTGCAGCTCTCCATCGACGGCCGCCTGCCGCCGGCGGAGCACTTGAAGATCGGCGAGAAGCTCAAGCCGCTGCGCGACGAAGGCGTGCTCATCATCGGCAGCGGCAACCTGACGCACAACTTGCGGCACGCGTTCACCGCGCACCATCGCGGCGACGACTCGACTCCCGGCTGGGCCGCGCAGTTCGACGCCGAGGCCAGGCAGGCAGCCGAGCGCCACGATCTCGCGGCGTTGGCCGCGCTCTCGCTCACACCACACGGCCGGCTCGCGCACCCGACGCCCGACCACTGGTACCCCGCGCTCTATGCGGCCGGCGCAAGCGATGCAGGCGAATCCGTGCGCTTTCCCATCGAAGGCTTCGACATGGGTTCCCTCTCGATGAGGGCGATCGTCTTCGGTTAAAATCGTGCCATGGCACATCGATTCAAGTTCTACAGGGTGGGCGGGCTGGATCAGGTCGCGCTCGAGACCGGTGCCGACCTGGCTGCGCTCGAGGAGCTGGATCAGAAGCTGTGGGTCGCGCTGAGCTGCCCGGTGCAGGGGCTGGAGATCGATTCGGGCACCTTGCAGCTGCTCGACACCGACAACGACGGGCGGGTGCGCGCCGGCGAGATCCTCGGCGCCATCCGCTGGTGCAAGGCGCGGCTGCGCAAGCTCGACGCGCTCATCCCCTCCGCCGACGGGCTCAAGCTCGCCGACATCGACGATTCGAACCCGGCGGGCAAGGCGCTGCTCGGGGCGTGCCGGCAGATCCTCGCGCACAAGGGAAAGCCGCAGGCCGACTCGCTGGGCGTCGCCGACGTCGCCGACGTCAGCCGCGTCTTCGACGGCACGCGCTTCAACGGCGACGGCGTGATCACCCCCGCCTCGGCCGACGACGGCGAGACGCGCAAGGCCATCGAGGATGCCATCGCCTGCGGCGGCGGCACGCCCGACCGCAGCGGCGCGCCCGGCATCGACAAGGCGCGGCTCGACGCGTTCTACGGCGAGCTGCAAGCGTTCGCCGACTGGTCGCGCAGCGGCGTGGCCGCCCCCGACGGCTACGAGGCGCTGCAGGCCGTCCGGGTGAAGGTGGACGACTGGTTCAACCGCTGCCGCATCGCCGAGTTCGACCCGCAGGCGCTGGTTCCGCCGCAGCAGCCGCCGGCCGACCTCGCTGCCCTGCCGCTCGCCCGGATCGAGGCGGGCGCGGTGCTGCCGCTGCTGGAGAAGGTGAACCCGGCGTGGTCGGGCGCGCTGCAGACGCTGCAGCAGACGGCGGTCGCGGCCTTGTTCGGGCCGCAGAAGACGCACCTGACGCACATCGAGTGGCAACAGATGCAGCCGCGCTTCGCCGCGTACGAGGCGTGGCTGTCGACCAAGAAGGGCGCGACGGTTGAAAAGCTCGGCGCCGCGCGGGTGCAGGAGCTTCTGCAGGGCCCGGTGCGCGCGCGCATCGAGGCGCTCATCGCGCAGGACCTGGCGGTGCAACCGGAGGCCGACGCCATCGCCGACGCCGTGCGCATGGCGCGCTACCGCCGCGACCTGCACACGCTCCTGATGAACTTCGTCAACTTCGCCGATTTCTACGCCGACGATCGCCAGGCGGTGTTCCAGTCGGGCACGCTCTACCTCGACTCGCGCAGCTGCGACCTGTGCGTGCGCGTGGCCGATCCTGGTGCGCACGCCGCGCTCGCGTCGCTCAGCCGCATGTACATCGCGTACTGCGAGTGCAAGCGGCCGGGCGAATCGATGAAGATCGCCGCCTGCTTCACCCAGGGCGACAGCGACTACCTGATGGCCGGCCGCAACGGCGTCTTCTACGACCGGCAGGGGCGCGACTGGGACGCGACGATCGTGCGCGTCGTCGACAACCCCATCAGCATCCGCCAGGCGTTCTTCGCGCCGTACAAGAAGTTCATCCGGCTGATCGAGGAGCAGGCGCAGAAGTTCGCCGAGTCGAAGCAGAAGGAAGAGGACGCGGCGCTCGCCGCCGCCGCGCAGGGCAACGTCGCGCCGCCGGCGAAAGGCCCGGTGGACGTGGGCAAGATGGTGGGCATCATCGCCGCCCTCGGCGTCGGCGTCGGCGCCATCGGCACGATCTTCGGCGGCTTCGTCAGCGGCTTCATGAACCTGCAGCCGTGGTGGGCCAAGCTGGTGGGCATCGCGGGCGCGATGATGGCCATCTCCGGCCCCTCGATGGCGCTGGCCTGGCTGAAGCTGCGGCAGCGCACGCTGGGGCCCATGCTGGAGGCCAACGGCTGGGCGGTGAACAGCCGGGTCAAGGTGGGCATCCCGCTCGGCACCGCGCTCACCGCGATCAAGGCGCTGCCGCCGGGCAGCAGCCGCTCGCTCGACGATCCGTTCGAGGACAAGCGGGCGCGCCGCCGCCGGCGCATCACCTACGCGGTGCTGATCCTCGTCGCCATCGCGCTCGGCGTCGCGCGCTGGCAGCACGTGTGGCCGTTCGCGAAGTAGTCAGCGCTCGTTCATCAGCTTCTTCTTCGCTGCCTGGATGATTTGCGGCCGTCCCTGGCTCCTCGCGATCTGCCGCAGCTCGGCGTTCGGCAGCTTCGGCACCAGCTTCACCGCGCTCTGCAGCGGCGTCTTCGGGTTGCGCACCAGCGCCGCCACGATCTGCTGGTTCTGCCCCCACTCGGGATGCTCGGCGATGAGCTTGAGCGCGTCGGGGTTCAGGGTCGGCAACTTCGCCGCCCAGTGCACCTCGTCCACCGCGATGCGCGGGTTCTTCAGCACCAGCGGGTGGAGCTGCTTGTTGGGGTCCTTGAGGAACTGCATGCGCAGGTCGCGATCGCAGGACATGGCGATGGCCATCTTCTCGGTCAGCGGCATGACCTCGCGCTTCTTCGCCGTGGCCGGCGCGCGCAGCCGCGCCGCCAGCGCCTCGAGCGGGCCCTTCTCGGTGAGCAGCACCATCACGCCGTGACCCGGCGCGCTCCCGGCCAGCCGCGCGTTCGCGTGAGCCACCTCGGCGCCCTCGATGGTCACCCGCACCGTGCAGTCGGAGAGCGGCGTGCCCGGCGGCAGCTCGGCGCCCCGCACCAGCAGGCCGCCGAAGGCGATCTCCTCGTCATACGCGGCGAGGAATTCCTCGGCCGACGCGTAGGGCGCGGTGAGCTCCATGCCTCATCTTGCCTCAACACACTCGGTGTCGGGCAAGGGGTACCGCTTCTTCGTGCGCTCGTGGATCAGCACGCAGCGCGAGCCGTTCTTGACCAGGTAGAACAGCTCCGGCCGGCCCGACTCGCGCGCCTCGCGCAGCCGATGCTCGATGGGCAGCGTGCTCTCGCTGGTGAGCGCGTCGTCGGCCAGCATCACCTGCACGCCGAGCGCGTCGAAGAGCGTCCGCGCCAGCTCGTCGCGGCTCTTCGGCGTCGGCTCGACGATGACCGCCAGCGCGTCGTCGCGCTCCATGCCCGGCCGCGGCGGCGTCGCGCACGCCGCCAGCAGCAAGAGCGCGAGCCGCTTCACCGGATCACCGTCCGCAGCAAGTTGCCGACCGAGCGCCGGTCGAACCCGCGCAGCACGCCCGGATTCGAGCTGGCCGGCGGGCAGGTCCCGTCGGCGCGATATTGCAGCGCCGCCGCCAGCATGGCCTCCTGCGGATCGCCGAGCGCGTGGGTGAAGTCGTCGGCCACCTGGCAGTCGGGCGCGAAGCCGTCGGCATAGTCGCCGAAGCCCTTCGCGTTCACGCCCTGGATGTTGATGCTGAAGTACGTCGTGCCGCAGTTGTCCAGCGGCTGGAACGCGTACGGCTTGCCGCAGGTCTGCGAGCCGATGATCACCACCTGCACGTCGATGCCGCGCAGGCCGTTGATGATCGCCTCGCTCGCCGAGCACGTCTGCCCCTCGGCGAGCACGAACACCCGCGGCAGGTCGAGGTGCGGCAGCGGCGTCCCCGGAGTCAGCGCCCAGCCGGCGGCGGTGTCGAGGAACGGCTCGCTCTGCGCCAGCTCGGGGTGCTTGTCGTTGAACTGCAGCCGCTCGAAGACGCGGCCGTTGTTCGCCAGCGGGCTCGACAGCATGTACGCCGCCTCGGCGGCGATGTCGATGATGCCGCCGCCGTTGTAGCGCATGTCGAGCACCAGGTCGGTGATGCCCTGCGACTTGAAGCTGGTGACGGTGTCGAAGAGCAGCTTCTCCGCCTCGGCGTCGTGGTCGTTGAAGTTCATGTAGCCCACGCTGCCGGCCACCACCGCCACGTCGCGGACCGCCGGCACGCTGATCACCTGCGCGGTCATGGTGACGTCGCGCTCCGCGGATGCCCCCGGGTCGAGCACGCCGATGGTGTGCTGCTCGCCGGCGTTGGCGAAGAAGAGCCCGGCGTTGAGCGGGTCGGGGTCGCCCGCGATGGCGTCGACGCCGTCGACGCTCAGCAGCTTGGCCCCGCGGCCGATGCCGTTCTGCTCCGCCGGCGACCCCGGCTCGACGAACGCGACCACGAAGTTGCGCGGCGGCGACTGCGCGAACTCCGCCCAGGTGATGCCGTAGCCGGCGGTGGTGCCCGACTGCGAGAGCTGCTCGTAGAACGTCGTCGGATAGGTGAAGTGGAACTTGTCCTTCGGGTGCCCCGACGCGGTGGTGGCGGTGGTCCTGAGCACGTCGAAGAGGTCCAGCGGCGTCGCGTAGCTCGCCAGGTTCACCGACGGCAGCTCGCTGTACCAGAGGTAGAGATCCTGGCTCCAGCCGAGCAGGTACTGCTTCTGGCTGTCGACGTCGCACTTGCCGGCCAGGTCCGTGTAGTTGTTGCCGCCGCAGCCGAAGAGCAAAAAAAGCCAGACGATTCGGGGTCGCATGAAGGCCTCATTGTAACAAGCGGCAGCGACATGGCGCAGCCGGCCGTGCAGCGCGGCTGGGTCATCGGAGGCCGCAGTAGTCAGGCCCGCAGCGCCGCCTCGATGCTGGCCCGCAAGGCCTGCGGGTTGGCCCGCCCGCCGCTCTCGCGCATGGCGATGCCGAGCAGCGCGCCGATGACGTTGGCGTTGCCCGCGCGATAGCGGCCGGCCAGCTCGGGATTGGCCTGCACCACCTTCTGCGCCACCGCCTGCAGCGCCGAGCTGTCGGAGATGGCGCTCAGCCCGCGCTGCTCGACGATGGCCCGCGGCGAGGCGCCGGAGGCGAGCACCTCGCCGAGCACTTCCTTCGCCACGCGCGAGGTCACGGTGCCGCCGGCGACCAGCCTGAGGAGCTCGGCCAGCTGGGCGCCGGTGATCTTCGGCTGCTCGAGCTTGCGGGCGCGCATCTCGCCCACCAGGTCGTTGGCGACCAGGTCGGTGGCTTCCTTCTCCGGCGCGCCGGCATCGATGGCGGCGAGCACCAGCTGCTGCAGCTCGGGCGAGAGCGTGCGCGGCGAGGGCGGCGGCGGCGGCGCTTTTTGCGGTGCTTTCGGCTTGCGCGGCTCGGCGGCCTTCGGCTTCACCGCCCAGGTGTCCTTGAGGCTCACCGTGCGGCCGAACACGAGCGCGCCGGGCTTCGAGTCCTGGTCGACCACGAAGTAGCCCTGCCGCTCGAACTGGAAGCGATCGCCTGGCGCGGCATTCGCCAGCGACGGCTCGACGCGCGCCTGCACGACGTTGAGCGAATTCGGGTTCAGGTCCTTGCGGAAGTCGCCGTCCTCGCCCGGCATCTCCTTGTTGAACAGCCGGTCGTACAGGCGCACTTCGGCCGCGAGCGAGCGCGCCGCGCTCACCCAGTGGATGGTGCCGTCGGCCTTCGACGCCTGCGGCGCGTGAGTGCAGCGCAGCTCGATCACCTCGCCGCCGTCGCGGACGACTTCGTTGCACGTGACCACCGCAGCGTGCCGCAGCCGCACGCTGCGCCCGGGCGCGAGCCGCTTCCAGTCCTTCGGCGGATGGTCGGAGAAATCGTCGCGCTCGATGAGCACCTCGCGCGTGAACGGCACCTTGCGCGTCTCGGTACGGTTCGCGTCGGGCGGCCAGTACGGCGCGTCGAGCTCCTCGAGGTGGTTTTCGGGCAGGTCGGTGATGGTGAGCTTGAGCGGCCGCAGCACGCCCATGACGCGCGGCGAGCGCTTCTCGAGATCGTCGCGCAGCGTGTGCTCGAACAGCGCGATGTCGACCACGCTCAGGTTCTTCGATACACCGATCTTCGCGCAGAACTCGCGGATGGCCTCGGGCGTGCAGCCGCGGCGGCGCAGGCCGGCGAGGGTGGGCAGGCGCGGGTCGTCCCAGCCTTTGACGTCGCCCTTCTCGACCAGCTCGAGCAGCTTGCGCTTGCTCATCACCGTGTAGCTCAGGTTGAGCCGCGCGAACTCGGTCTGCTCGGAGAGCCACGGCATCTCGGCCGCCCGCAGCACCCAGTCGTACAGCTCGCGCGCGCTCTCGAACTCGGTGGTGCAGAGCGAGTGGGTGATGCCCTCCATCGAGTCGGAGAGGCAGTGCGCGTAATCGTAGAGCGGATAGATGACCCACTTGTCGCCGCGCCGGTAATGATGCGCGAACTTGATGCGGTAGAGCGGCGGGTCGCGCATCTTCATGTTGGGCGAGGCCATGTCGATCTTGCCGCGGAGGGTGCGCGCGCCCTCCTTGAACTCGCCGTCGCGCATGAGCCGGAAGAGCTCGAGGTTTTCCTGGGCGCTGCGCGAGCGGTGCTCGCACGGCTTGCCCGGCTCGGTGACCGTGCCACGGAGCTGGCCCATGCGCTCCTCGCTGCAGTCGCAGACGTACGCGCGGCCGAGGCCGATGAGCTTCTCGGCGATCTCGTAGAGGCGCTCGTAATAATCCGACGCGTAGAACATCTTGTCGCGCCAGTCGAAGCCGAGCCAGCGCACGTCGCGCTGGATGGCCTCGACGTACTCCATCTCTTCGGTCTCGGGGTTGGTGTCGTCCATCCGCAGGTGGCACACGCCGTTGAACTCGTTGGCGATGCCGAAGTTCAGGCAGATGGACTTGGCGTGGCCGATGTGGAGGTAGCCGTTGGGCTCGGGGGGAAAGCGGGTGCGGACGATGCCGCCGTGCTTGTGGCGGGCGACGTCGGCGGTGACCATTTCGCGGATGAAGTCGGAGGGACGGTTCTCGGCCATGGCGGGGTCTGGTTGTCACACCCCCGGGGCAAAAAAAAAATAATTATTTTTCTTTGCGAAACGAGACCGGGGGGTCTCGTTTTGCGTGTAGCAGTTTGGACGCCCCGCAGGGAAGTGAGCTGGCCCCGGTCCTGCAATCCCCCTCGCCCAAAGGGGGAACACCACATGCGCATCACGCTCCTGCTCCTCGCCGCGGCCATCGCGTGCGGAGGCGCCGAAGGATCTTCCGAAGAGTCGGACGACATCACCGAGTACGGCAGCCCGCACACGCTTCCCGTCGACGCCGCGGCGAAATCGGGCGGCAAGCTGCGCTACTACGGCGGCCCGGTCCTCGAGCACCCGAAGGTCGTCGCCGTGTTCTGGGGAAGCGTCGACCCGCAGACGGCCTCGCAGGCGGGCGGCTTCTACGACGCGTACGTCAAGAGCACCGCGTTCACCTGGCTGAGCGAGTACGACACCGACCTGAAATCCGTCGGTGGCAGCCCCGGAACCGCGCAGCACATCGGCGCTGGCACCTTCGACAAAGCGGTCCACGTCACGCCTTCGACGAAGAGCAAATCGCTCACCGACGCGCAGATCGAGAAGGAGCTCGCCGCGCAAATCAAGAAGCGCGCCCTGCCGGCTCCCGACGTGAACACGGTCTACATGATCCACTTCGCGCCCGGCATCCACATCCAGCTCGACGGCGCCGGGTCCTGCCAGTCGGGCGGATTCTGCGGCTACCACAGCGCGTTCAAGACCGGCAGCAAGCGCATCGCGTACGCGGTCTTGCCCGACATGGGCGAAGGCTCCGGCTGCGACGTCGGCTGCGGCAGCGGCGCCGCCTTCGATCGCGTCACTGCCGTCGCCTCGCACGAGCTGGTCGAGGCCACCACCGATCCCGAGGTCGGCCTCGCCACCGGCCTCGCCGCGCCGCTCGCCTGGTACGACGCGAACGGCGGCGAAATCGGCGACCTCTGCGTCGGCAAGACGGGCAGCGTGAAGGGCTACACCGTGCAGAAGGAGTGGTCCAACGCCGACAAGGCCTGCGTGCTGGAGCGCGGCCAGTGACGCGCGCGCTCCTCTGCCTCGCGCTGGCGGCTTGCGGCGGCGTCGATCCGGACGCGCCGGAGGAGGCCGACGTCGCCGCCGCGCCCACCGCCTTCGTGCTGCAGTTCACCGGCACGTACTCGGGCGGCTCCACGCTCGTCCTGGGCCGCGACGGCGGGTACAAGCTGGACGGCGCGCGCGGGCATTTTCGCGCGACCGGCGCGGGCAAGTCGCTGCCGCTCACGCTGGCGATCGGCCGCCGCAAAGCAGTCATCGCCGCTTACGATGGCAAGCTGCGCTTCGGCGACGAAGCTCTGCAGCTCGAACGGCCGGCCGCGTCCGACGAGGACCTCTGCGACTCCACCGGCGGCAAATGGACCGACGACGACGCCGATCCGGCGACCGGGCTCTACTGCATCTGCCCGGCGGCCACGCACTTCATCCCGGCCAGCGGCGGGTGCACGACCTAAAAACGGGGGATCCAGGCGATGCTGAACACCGGATGAACCAGCCGGCCCGGATAGACCACCCACTCCGCCGTCGCCTCCACGTTGTACCGCGAGTAGAGGCGGACGCCGGCGTCGAAGGCGGGGTCCCAGGTGCGGCTGGTCAGGACCTCCTGATCGCTCGTGACGGTGAAGTCGCCGGAGACGTGAGCGACGCCGATGCCGCCGAAGGGCGTCACCGACAGCGGCGAGAGATCGAATCGGTATGCGGCCGAGAGGTCCGCGCCCACGTCGGTGGTGTCGAGCGTGTCGCGCGTATTCGGGTCGGTCACGGGGCTCTTCGATTCGGCGATCACGCCCCATGCGCGCAAGCCGATCGAGAGCGGGCCGCCGCGGTCCCACGACAGGGCCGCCTCCACCGCCCCGAGGTGCGAGCTGACGTCGTTGATGGCGACAGGAGGGATGTAGGCGACGCCGACGTAGGCGTGGAAATCGGCCGGAGCGGGCAAGCCGAGCGCGAGCCGCGGCCGCGGGAAGAGCGGCGTGCGGTCGGAGGCGGTGATTTGCTTCTTGCCGCCGGTGGTGCCGTCGATCTTTGGAATGGTCACGAGCTCGAGGCCGAAGCTGGCTTCCCACGGCTGGTATGCGCCGGGCGCGGTCGAGGGCGGCAGCGCGATGAGCAGCGAGTGGACCTCGATCAGCCGCTGCTCCTGGTCGAGCATCGTCTGCGCGCCGGCCGCGCCCGAGGTCAGGAGCAGCGCTGCGAGCGCGCGGCTCATTGGAACGGCGCCCTGGCGAGCCCGATGCGGTACTGCCCGGTGGTGTCGAACCCGGCGTAGTACATGTTCCAGGTGGCCCCATCGAGGAACACCGACGGAGTGGTCAGGCCGCCGGAATCGAACGAGCCGGCCGCGCCCACGCCGAGCGCCGGATCGGCCTGCGGGATCTTCACCCAGGTCCGCCCATCGTTCGACTCGGCGTAGCCGATGGTGCCCAGCGACGGGCCGCCGAACGGGCCCGCAGCCTGGCAGCCGCGGTACCACATCCGGTACAGCTGATCGCTCTGCTTGTAGACCGTCGGCTGGTACGCGCAGGCGACGTCGAACGAGCCGGATGGGCCGAGATCGAGGA
>Ga0335081_10018776_pt1 | contig 11178 bp, 7 predicted proteins | sample Lox_Sample_35_FD_206713 | JGI IMG/M metagenome (GOLD analysis project Ga0335081, IMG submission 206713) | Soil microbial communities from Loxahatchee National Wildlife Refuge, Florida, United States - Lox_Sample_3.5 | ecosystem: Environmental > Terrestrial > Soil > Wetlands | place: USA: Florida...
CAAGAACTTTATTCAGGCTGCGAAGATCAGTTTTCCGATCGGAGTAAGTAGAAGCTAATATGCCATCCTATATTTCTTCAAATGCCAATCGCTTTTACGCAGCTTTGGAGAGTTCCTATGGAAACGGAGCACCAATCCAACCTCAGAATAGAATTCCAGCGTTGAAGCTGACAGTTCGGCACCAATTGGAAGTTACCCAGCGGAAAGACAAGACCGGAAGTCGCACTTTTCCTGGGCTGCCCGTAGGGGGCCGGCGCCGGACAGATTTCGAATTACACACATATCTGACCAGCTGGCAGGACACGACATCGGGACCGAGCTACGGGCCGCTCTTTCAGGCAGCCCTCGGCGGCAATCCGCTCGGCTATGCAGGGGGAACTGTCAACTCGAGCGACGCCAACGGGAATTTGAGCTTTACTACCCCACATGGTCTGAGCGCTGGACAAGCTGTGGCGTCGTCCGGAGAGATCCGCTTTGCAGCAGCTATCGTCGATCCGAATATGGTGCACCTTAATGCTCCGTTTAGCGTGACGCCCGTGGCCGGTTCGCAAGTAACTGCGACCATGACGTATAGCTTGGCGACAGAGTTACCAAGCGTGAGCGTATATGATTACTGGAGCCCATCAACGGCAGTCCAGAGAATGCTGTGTGGGGCCGCGGTTGACCAGATGGAGATCCTCATTAACGGCGACTACCACGAGATTCATTTCAGCGGTGTGGCGCAAGATGTGCTAGACAGCAGCAGCTTCTCTGCGGGTGCGGCACAACTACAGAGCTTTCCGGTCGAACCCCTCGTAGGAGGGTTTGACTATTCCATCGTGCCCGGAAACCTCGGAGAGGCTTGGCTGGGAACCTCACCGACGCAGTTCTTCACAATTACAAGCGCATCGATTCAGCTTAAGAACACACTTGATACTCGCCACAAGGAGTTCGGGTCTAATCTGGCCCGAGCGATTTCCCCCGGCGAGCGATCCGTTGTAGCAGCCTTTAGTCTGCACGAGATGGATGATGGCGCAACCGCGGGGCTCTACCAAGCGGCCAGGCAGCAATCTCCCGTCACGGTCATGTTTCAGCTCGGAAACGTGCAAGGACAGGTCATGGCTGTAAACCTAAAAAGTGTGATTCCGGTCGTCCCTGAGTTCGACGACAGCCAGAACCGTCTGCAATGGCGGTTTAGGTCATCGCGGGCGCAGGGCACGGTTGACGATGAATTGGCAGTGGCGTTCGCATGAATATGAATTACGAAAGCTCGGAAGTAGTGAAGTCTCAACTCGCGCAAGGCGTTACCTTTACAGTCGCCAAGATGTCATACAACCGCCGCGTTGAGTTGATGCGCAGAGTCCGGGAACTCGCGCGCAAGTTTGAATTTCTGGAAGCCGGCTCTGAGCCCGGCGACAAAATGGATGCAGCCCTACTGGAAGCCGAAATCAATCGTCTACACCTAACATGGGGGCTGCAAGCTGTCTCGGGATTGACTCTAGACGGAGTGGGGGCAACACCTGAATCGCTCACTGACAGTGGTCCCGAGGATCTTTTCCGGGAGGCCTTAGTTGCGGTTCGGAGACAGACAGGCTTGACCGATTCAGAACGAAAAAACTGATCGTCGCCTTCCATTTTCACTTGTCCAACCAAGCCGGTTGGAAGTGCGACGATTGCCGAAAATCCAGCCTGGAAAAGAAACGGTATTGCGGATGGTTAGGCCTGGCGGCCCCAGCAAAACCTGTGTGGGCCCGCAAGAACGTATCGCTAAACACCTGTCCAAAGTCGTTTATCACGGGGGAGAGCCTGGCATTATTAGAAGACTTTCTCTTCCAAAGACGAATCGGCCAGTCGAGCCTGGAAAATATGACCGCCCGGCAAGCCGACGCATTTCTGGTTCTAGAAGAAGCAGTAGCTATGGAAATGAAGGATGTCCGGCAAGAATCAAGAAGCACTATTTGAACATTTTCGCTCGCTCGCGGCAGGGTCTATGGCAGGCACCAGTCTGCTGGGCTCGGCTGGCAGTGACACCGGCGCGGGTGTAACCGGCTCAGAAACCTCAATTCCCGTCATTGGAAACCTGCCGCCGCCAACATCGAGCGCTCCATCGTCGAACAGTAGCACGTCGGGTTTCGGCCTAGCTGCAGAGTTGTTTGGTAGCGGACTTGGAGTAGTTTCGTTAGTGAGCGGCCTGATGGGCTTATTCGGCGGCGGGTCGTCAGCGCCTCCGGTGCTGACTAAATACCAAATGCCGCAAAGCCTGGATTTTACGGCGGAGGAAACGGGTAGCGGCGTCGCCGAGGCGAGCTTTAATCAGATCGGGACACCTCGGCTTTCCGGTGCTGCAGTAGCCAACTCCGCTGGCCCGCCTTCGGCGTCAGGAAGCGCCGCCGGCTCTGGCAATACGTCCGCTCCTCAAGTCAGTGTTACGGTGCAAGCAATGGATGCGCAGTCCTTCATGGACCGCAGCAATGACATCGCGCAAGCGGTTCGCCAGGCGATGCTGAACTTAAGCTCCATCAACGATGTGGTAAACGACCTGTAAGATGGCTACCTTCCCCACACTTAAGACAGGGGCCGTGGCCCAATACCCGGCCTCAAAGAGCTTCCGGTTTCGAAATCAAACAGTCCGATTCTTGGACGGCACAGATCAGCGCTATCGGGACTCGACGGGGGTGCTACACCAGTGGGATATCCGCTTGAGCAACCTCGATGAAGGAGAGATGGCAGCCATCGAACACTTTTTCAGCGCCAACCAAGGGCGCTTTGCCAGCTTCGCTTTTACTGATCCTTGGGACGGGACAGCCTATCCGAACTGCAGCATCGTCAAGGATGAACTGGCGTTGACGTCGACCGCGGAAATGAGAGGAACGGCTTCTCTAAGGATCGTGGAAAACAGAAGCTAGCATGTTGATTTATCCTCAACTCAGCAACGGCGCCTTAGCTCAATTCCCCATTGTAAAACAACACCGCCAGCGAACCGTTGTAAATGCGCTGCCAGATTCCAGCTCGATCAAACTGGCCGATCCCTACGGTGAACTTACGGAATGGGAGCTGAAATACGCCAGCCTGTCCGACAGTGAGGTCCTCGCCCTACAGCAGTTTTTTGTGTCTACGGAGGGCAGCCTCAATGTGTTCACGTTTCTTGATCCAACCGCAAACTTACTTTCCTGGACCAACCAACTCGACAACGTGGTCTGGAGCAAAGATCCCTTCCTTTCTATTGCGGCTGGAGTGGCAGATCCAACAGGAGGCACTAATGGATGGCAGGCCGGAAACTCGGGAGCAGGAGCGCAGACCATAACGCAAACACTTTCAGTTCCTGGAGCCTATGTATATTCCCTCAGTGTCTATGCTCAAGCCGTTCAGCCTGCCAACATCACACTCTTCTGCGGAGCTATCCGACTCAGTCGGACGCTAGGGACTTGCTGGAATCGTCTGACCCTAACCGCGTCTGGAGACTCAAGTTCCCAATCGACCATTTTCGGGATCGAAATACCGGCAGGGGTGACAGTGGATATTTTCGGCTTGCAAGTCGAGCCACAGGCTTCTCCTTCCGTTTACAAGCCCACTGAAATAGGCGGGGTTTACCAGAATGCGAGCTTCCGCGATGACACATTTTCGTTCATCACTACCGATGTCAATCATCATTCCGCCACTGTAAATATTGTTCATGCAAACAGTCTTTGAGTTGAAGGAACAGGCGGTCACTGATGCACCGATCCTGGTGTTCGATTGCGTCTTACCCAACAGCCAATCCGAGCACTGGTGCACGCATGGGCTAACAGTGGGTTCCACAACGTATAGTGCCCGCGTACTGCAGCATAGCACCTTCGATATCCAGACAGCTTCCGATCAAGGTGTCGACGGAAGTCCACGCATATCCGTCCTGCTGGCGAATGCCGACTCGCACTTCTCGGAAATCCAACAATCATGTGGCTGGAAGGGAGCAACCCTTACCGTCGGATTCCTGTTTTACGACCTCCGAAACCAAGTACCGCTAACAGACACGGTAGTTGTCTTCCAGGGGATCTGCAATCCACCGGACCAAATTCGAGAGGCCACGTTTCGTTTAACAGCCACTAACCGGATGAACTTGCAGCGCCTGTTTCTGCCGCCGGTTCGGATTCAGAGAAGATGCCCATGGCAGTTTCCGACCACAGTAGCTCAGCGAACCGAGGGCGTAACTGGAGGGGCAAATGGCGTGTACTCGCTATATTATCCATGCGGCTATTCGGCTGACATTCCTGGAGGAAGAGGAAATCTAAATAACGGCGAGCCTTTCACGTCGTGCGGTTACACAAGGCAAGATTGCGAAGCTCGCGGAATGTTCACCCGGTTCGGCGGGTTCGAGTTTGTTCCGCCCACAATAGCCGTTCGCCCTTACGGAAAGAGTTGGCAAGCTGCTGCCGTTTCCGTCAACCAAGCCCGCTATAACGATTATGTGCCGATGGTATATGGCACGGCGTGGATGTCTCCTCTGGTGGTCTTTGCGCGGAATGACGGCAACCTGACCAGAATGGAGGTTCTGCTCGGCGTAGGTCAGATGCAGGGCGTGCTCACGGTGCTGGTCAATGATGTCGAGATTCCGTTAGGAGTGACTGGGAAAGACATGACAGGCACGGGGTGGTACAACATCCCTACCCTAGGAAGCCGAGACGGAAGTTTTGACCCGAATTTCTTGGATGCCAATGGACAACCGGCCGGTGATCCATACGGCAGCATGGCATACTTGGTCGTCGTCGTTCCGACTAGGTTGAGCAGCGGTACCTCATTGCCATCCGTCGAAGCTCTGGTGCAGGGCCTCATCTTACCGACCTATGGCGCGGATGGCACATATCTGAGCGACCAGTTTTCGAACAACCCGGCCTGGATTCTCCTGGACATTCTACGCCGTAGCGGCTGGTCGGCAGCTGAAATAGACATTACGAGCTTCTCCGCGGCAGCGGCGTACTGCGATCAGCAAATCAACACTGTTGACCTGAATGGCAATCCGATTACTCTTCCACGGTTCCAATGCAATCTGGTTTTGCAGTCACGGCGCAGTGGAGGAGATGTCGTACGGGGAATTCGCAACACCGCGCGACTCTACCTGACGTACGGTCCTGGTGGGGTACTTCAATTGCGGCTCGAGAATTCCATCGCGCTGCAACAACCCACTAAGCCCGTGAACTCAAATAGCACCGAGTCGCTCAACGGAGGCTGGCCAAGCTACGAATTTGGCGACGGTACGACGGGGCTTTCCGGTATTCTCAGGAGGGCGACGGGCGAGCCAAGTGTGATCGTCTCATCGCGAAGCATTGCAGACACACCAAACTTGATGAGCGTGGAGTTTCAAGATGCAATGAATGGGTACCAGCAGGACAGCTACGAACTGGTGAACTCAGACGACGTTGCCCTCGCTGGTCAGGAGGTTACGTCCAGTTTACAGGCCCTGGGAATTCCCAATTACGATCAAGCCGCACGAATTTTGCAATTCAACCTGGATAAGTCGGTCCACGGGAACACTTATATCCAGTTTGACACCAGTGTGAAGGCGATGGGCATCCAGCCTGGTGACCTGATTACTGTCACTTATCAAAAGGAGGGATTTCAACGACAGCCGTTTCGCGTGTTGAAGATCTCACCAGCCACCAACTATCGGACGGCAACTATCACTGCGCAGATTCACGATGACGCCTGGTACTTGGATACAAATGGACAGACCAGCTCTGCAGCCGGAAACACCTATGAAGAAGTATCCGGGATCGGCGTTCCGAAGCCCCTCCTGGGTAGCGTGCTAGACGCCAACGGTAACATCGAGTTTGGAGTGGTGGAATCGGCGGCTACGAGTACCGATGGCACGTCGCAGACTAATGTATCGGTTAGCTTCACACAGCCAGCTGCCGCGACAGCAGCGGGACCCGGGGCTCCGCTGATTAGCCTGGCAGCCGCCGTCGGCACCGGCGGCACGCTTACGGGAGGCGAAGTTCTGTATTACGCCGTTTCCGGAAGTGATAGTCTCGGCGATGAAAGCGCCCTTTCCTTCACCGTTACAGCCGTTATCACCAGTGATGGTAGCAGCGTGACGCTCTCCGGTTTAAGTTTCGCGCCGGGCACAAGTAGGTTTAACGTATACCGCGGTGTCACGCCAGCACAGTTTTTTCGGATAGCCTCCAATCAGCCGCTTGCGGTTCAGTTTACGGACACCGGCCTCGCGAACCAATTGATCGCGCCGCCAGACCCCAACTATGACCACGCGAACTTCTACTGGCGGATGGAACTTCAGCCGGAGATCGCGGTGACCGTTCACTCCCCGACCACGGTTGGCAATGGGACATTAGGGATGGCCGTCAACCGCTATCAGGGCATGACCATCCGAATCACTCGGGGTACTGGACAAGGCCAGGAACGCGCTGTTGCATCGAATGACGCAACCAGCCTCACCATCTCGCAGCCGTGGACCGTCGAACCCGATGCGACCGGCTTCTTCGCGGTTGCGGAAGCCGGCTGGCACTTCGGTGTGCAGACCACGAGCAGCCCGGTGCAATATTCCATACCAAACCTGTCCGGAGAAGTGGTGCAACTTACCGGCCGATCCGCGAACGTGACCAATGTCGAGTGTGCACCTGAATTATCGATAGTGACTCGCTGGCAAATCGGCGGCGCCGGCACAACTGACAGTGCCGTATCTCCCGGGCCTTCCTTTGGTGTAGCAGCCTATCCAAACGGCGGCGGCGTCACGTTAACTGGTATCTCATTTCCTGACCTTACGAACACTCGAACCATTTCATCGGCGACCGTAACGCTGAATTATTGGGACGAACTACAGGGAACGACAGCTCTGGCGCTCGCAAGCGCGATGGGGGCGGCCGATCCAGTGCTGAACCTGAATGTGGCTGGAACCGCGCAACCAAATAGCATTCTTCAAATCGATGGGGAAGTCCTGCTGGTTGGAGCGGTTCAAAACAATGGCCTGCAATATCAAGTTACGCGAGCCGCACAGGGGAGCCAAGCCGCTACTCACGCTGCCGGCGCACCGGTATTCCTTCTCTTAAGCCAGACTGTGATTACGTCATTTCCGGCGGAATTCTTCGGCAGCCCTTACAGTGGGAGCTGGAGCTTTTCGATTCCTTTGGTTGATGCCCGGATCGCAACTGCCAATCTTTTTGTCACGAATGACAAAGGCAACAGCCCGACCACGAGTATCTGCTTGACGGGAACAACTGACAGTGGGCTCCGCACGCTCTCGGGTGGCCAATATTCTATTCAAGTACAGGGCTACCTGGCTGTAAACCAAAATGCGGCCCCCGCGTTGGTAGTAGAGAACGCCCGGTCGGTTCGAGACGTTTTTGCGGTCCTAGGGGGTGCAGCGGACGCACCCGTCGAGCTGCAGTTGAACGTCAACGGTACGGCATATTGTCAGATCACGTTCACGACGGGCGCTATCGTCTCAAGTACAGTTAACGGCACGACCCTAGCACCGTTGGCTGCCGAAGCACAGCTTACTTTGTCGATTCTCACCGTGGGGCAAGCCTATCCGGGATCCGATCTCACCGTTCTCATCCGACTCTGATGGGGCAACAACTTTCTAAACTGTGTCCGAACCGGGACCTGCAGTGCTATTTCTATCTTCCCTCGGCGGTGGCCGCGCTTAGTGAAACCAGCGAAAGCGGGTTCACGGTTTCAGGCTGCTGGCGCCAGCAGTTCGATTGGGCGGTCGTCGAGTGGAACCGCGATAACGTCTTCGAGCACCCGGCTCTGCGCAATCTGCCGGATGGCAACCTCAGCGGCATCCAACTGACTTACGAGGAATCCCGGACCAACTGCATTGCTCTGGATTCGGTTTGGTATCCAACTGTAGATTGGCCATACCTAAGAATCTGGGCGGACGCGGGCGGATCCGAAACCATCTATCAAGTTCCCCTCATCAACTATGCCACTCCCACCGCGGGCAGCTATAGTCCGGCAACCGTCAGTTTTCAATTGCAAGGCACACCAACCAGCGGTGACTATGTAGAGCTGGCCTGGCTCGACCAACACTTTAACTACCGGCTATCCAATACAGACTCGCTGGCGACCGCCCTCGCCGCCTTGGCCAATGCGATCAATGGAGCATCGGGCGCAGGAGTGACGGCGACGGTGATCGGCTCGCAAATCACCTTGACCTACACGGGCGCGAATGGCACGAATGGAAATCGAATCGGCGTTTACGGAACGGTGAACGGCGCCGGAACTGAGTCCTGGGAGCCATCGTCGGCGCTGTTCAGCGGGGGCACCTCCCCGACTCAATGGAAGGTGGCTCTCGATTTCAGCAATCTAAAAGACATCAACTCGAATGCGGTTCCGACTACCAACGTACGGAAGTTACGGTGGACTTGGGCAGCAGATATCCAGCCTGGCAGCTTCGTAAGAAGCGAATTCGCCGTAGTGGTCAGCAACTGGACGGTGACCGGAACGAATCTGCAGTATTCCATAGCCGGGCCGGGCAGCCGGAGAATCGAGGATGACGCGCCTGAGATCGCTTTCCAAGGCAACTGGACACCGGCGCGGGGCAACTACTCGGGCGGGTCTATTCATTCGACGACGACACCGGGCTCCGAGCTCTCGTGCACATATTTTGCACAGACTGCGCATACGCTTTACCTGGGAACGAGACTCATTGCTTCCGGCGCACAGATTACTGTGAACATTGACGGCGCGCCGATGCCGCCGATTAATCTTCAACTCGCCGGTGAGGACGTGCTGGTGCGGGTCCTGTTGGGTCAATTCCAAACTCCGGGCTCTCATACCGTCACAGTCACACACACCGACGCCGCCGGAACATCTTTCTACTTCGACTTCGTGGAGATCGCCGTTCCTGCCGCAACTCTGCCAACGTTTGCGTCCAATCCCAAGACCACGCTGGCCACGGATTGGGATACCAACCATTCGCTGGCACTTGCGCCGGAGAGGACCGCCTGGCTTATTCAGACTCTCGGCTTCAAAGGGCGGGCAAATCACTACGCCGGAGCCATGTGGTTCTACGAATTGTGCCAGCCCGGGATGGTTTATGCTTCAGCAACCGTTCAGTTCTCGGGCGCGCCAGAGTGGGGTTCCACTACTCAGATCACGTTAGGTGCAACGGCGATCGCGCACCAGAACCTGATCGGTGATACGGCCGCGAGCATCGCCACATGCTTTGAACTGCTCATCAACAGCGGTTCTACGGGCGTGTGGGCACAGGCAGATGGGGCGAATTTGACGATCACTGCTCGCGCAATGGGCAGCGCCGGGAATTCGATCAAACTCGCTGTCAGTACCAACAGCTCGCAGTTCACAGCGCAAACGAGCGGCGCGGCTCTCGGCGGAGGTGTGGATGGCACGCCTGAAGGGCCGGCCGGTACGCCGTGGCGAACCGATCTGACAACCGTGCCCCGGCTGAATCGCGCGGCGCGCGACTGGAATCAAAGCTTTCTTACCGCTTTGAAGTCTTACGGCATCGATGTGGCAGTGTCGTTCAGCATGGAGTTACAGCACGGCGATGACAGCGTGGCCACTGGCATCGCCCAGCGCTATCCGAATGGCGATCCCACCTGGGTAAGTACTCCGGCTCTGCAAACCAATTTCGGACCTTCGAGCCTGGCGTTCTGGCAACAGGTCCATCTCGATATGGCGAACATCATGTCGGCCGCTGGACTGGTTCCGTACTTACAGTTTGGCGAAGTGCAATGGTGGTACTTCGCGGCAGCATCGGGCATGCCATTTTACGATGCCTTTACGACCACGACCTTCCAAACAGAGTATGGGCTGGCAATGCCGATCATTCCAAGCCAGAACGCTGCGCCTGGCAGTTTTCCAAATGAGTGTACGTTTTTGGCAGGACTGATCGGACAGTTCACAGACTCGATCATGGCCTCTGTTCGTCAAACCTACCCGAATGCCCGGTTCGAAGTCCTTTATCCTCCTGACGTGAATAACACACCACTGAACCAAATCATCAACCTTCCCCAGAACTCCTGGACTCCCGCAAAGTTGAACTGCCTGAAGACCGAGAATTTCACCTACACCGGGGACCGCGACTTGAATCTGGCGCTGGCATCCATCGAGTTGCCGATCTCGATGGGATTTGCCCGGTCGCAATCGAGCCACTTAGTCGGAATTAGCGATTACACGACGCCCTGGGAGAAGGAGTGGAACCTCAGTTATGGCCAGGGCGTCGAGTCAGTGGTGCTCTTCGCTCTGGACCAGTTTTGCCTCATCGGCTACAATCCCGACATCGGATCGGGATCTGGAAAAGCACTCTATATGGGCGGTTAACGGCCCAATGAGTCTTCCCCGCTCTTCCCGTCTTAGATCGCAGCGACTTCCTTTTGGAGCGACAGATACCCGCAGGCCACGGTCACCAGAAACATTGTCAAGACTTCACTATCGCCCAGGTTCACCTCGAAAAAGCCGGCTACCATCGTGGCCACCACTACAGCGATGCCCCCGTGGAGTAGAAACTTCCGATTGCTGCGGCCGGGTGGCAGACCTCGCAGGCCCATCCCAAAATCGAAAAGGGTTTTCAAAAGCAGCCACATCAATACCAGCGCTGTAGGAATTCCGCGTTCGGCGGCGTAATGCAGGTAGATGTTGTGAAGATGTCCGTACCATCCCGAAGGGAGCGGCCGGGGAACATCGGCAGGGACGTAGTCCATGAAATGAAGCTTGACGCCTTCCGGACCGAGTCCCAATATGGGGTGCTCGCGAATGATATGAACTCCGGTGCGCCAGGTAACGATCCGAAACTCGTTGGAATCGACACCTTGCTTGGGCCGTACCAGTGATGTGAAGCGTTCGCGCACGGAAGCCGGCGAAACCAGAAACAACAGTACGGCGGCCAAGGGTGCAAGCGCAACCAGCCAGCGCCTGAAGAACCACAGGAGATAAACTCCGGCCACGGCACTGGCCAGCCAGATACTGCGCGTGAAGCCCAGCAACAAGGCCAGGAACATCAGGCCGGCGCCCAACGTCCAGATCCAACCCCGCCGGAGCGCATCGGGCGCAAAGAACAGGAACGATAGCAGTAGGAGCAGCACGAACATTTCCTGGCCGGAGAACGTCATCCAGTGGCTCATGAAGCCGCTAATGCGTTCGGCAGGCGCATAATAGTCGTAAAAGTTGCGGCCCAACGAATGGGCCTCTTGCACTCTGGCGGCGAATTGAACAAGGCCGCGAATGGCAATCAGGCCGCCTACC
>Ga0335081_10018777_pt1 | contig 11178 bp, 9 predicted proteins | sample Lox_Sample_35_FD_206713 | JGI IMG/M metagenome (GOLD analysis project Ga0335081, IMG submission 206713) | Soil microbial communities from Loxahatchee National Wildlife Refuge, Florida, United States - Lox_Sample_3.5 | ecosystem: Environmental > Terrestrial > Soil > Wetlands | place: USA: Florida...
AGCCGGTGGCGTGGCTATCCCTGGACACGAGCGACAACGACCCGGCCCGCTTCTGGCGCCATGCGGTCGCCGCGCTGGACGCGGTCTGTCCCGGGATCGGCGAGCGGGTGGGGCCGCTGCTCGGGCCGCCGGTCCCGCAGTCATTCGAGGGGCTGGTCACGGCCCTGATCAACGAGCTAGCCGCCCGGTCTGGGCCCAGCGACGTGCCGCTGGTGCTCGATGACTACCATCTGGTCGGCTCCGAGCCGGTGCATGCCTCACTGGGTTTCCTGCTCGACCACCTGCCACCTGGCCTGCATCCCGTCCTGGCCAGCCGCGCCGATCCGCCGCTGGCCCTGGCGCGGCTGCGGGCCCGGGGCCAGCTCACCGAGCTGCGGGATGCCGAGCTGCGCTTCACCGCCGACGAGGCGGCGGCATTCCTGCGCGAGACAGCCGGCGCCGAGCTGCCCGATGCCGCGGTGGCCGCGCTGGCGGCCCGCACCGAGGGCTGGGCGGCGGGGCTGCAGCTGGCGGCGCTGTCGCTGCGCGGGCAGCCCGATGTCGACCGGTTCGTGGCCGCGTTCACCGGCAGCCACCGCTTCGTGCTCGACTACCTGACCGAGGAGGTGCTCGAACACCAGTCAGAGCAGACGCGCGCCTTCCTCCTCGAGACCTCGGTGCTGCAGCGGCTCAACGGGCCGCTGTGCGACGCGGTCACCGGCCGGACCGGCAGCCAGGCCCTGCTCGAGCAGGTGGAGCGAGCCGGGCTGTTCCTGCTGCCGCTCGATGAGGTACGCGGCTGGTGGCGCTACCACCAGTTGTTCGCCGACCTGTTGCGCGCCCGGCTGGAGCAGCAGCCAGACCGCGCCGTGCCGTTGCACCGTAACGCGGCGGCCTGGTACGCCGATCACGGGCTGGCCGATGACGCCATCGGCCACGCTGTGGCCGCCGGGGAGATGACCTGGGCCGCCCGGCTCATCGAGGAACACTTCGATGAGCGCTTCTACCTCCACGGAGAGGTATCGACGGTACGGCGGTGGCTGGCCGAGCTGCCGCCGGAACTGGCCGGCTCGCGGCCTCGCCTGCTGCTGGTGCGGGCCCGGCTGGCCCTTCTCGACGGCGGCCCGGAGGAGGCCGAGGGGTTCCTGGATCTGGCTGGGCGCAATCCGGCGGACGCCGATGAGGAATTCGAGCCGTCCGCCGGGAGGGCTTCGAGCCTGCTGGTGAACGTCCCGGCGGCGGTCACGCTCCTGCGCGTGTATCTCGCCGAGCTTCGCGGTGACGCCGAGGCCACGGTCGATCTCGTCTCACGGGCCATGGCCGCCAGGCGCGAAGGCGAAGCGATGCTCGGCACCATCATCGGGTGGTACGCGGGCATGGCCGAGTGGCTGCGAGGACGGCCGGCCGAAGCCGAGCGATTGCTCTCGCCGGCCGTCGGCCAGCGTTCGGCCGCCGGCGAGGGCTTCCTCGCCGCCTGGATCTGCCATGTCCTCTGCCAGGCCCAGCGGGCTCAGGGCCGGCTGGACGCGGCGGTCAGGACCTGCCGCCGGACGCTGGAGATCACCGCGCCACCGGGAAGGGCGGCGGCCCCGGCCGCCGGTGCCGCCTACGTCAACCTGGGCGAGGATGCCTACCAGCGCAACGAGCTCGACACCGCGCTCCAGCATGTCACCGCGGGCATTGCCTTGTGCCGCCAGCTCGCCTACACCGCCCCGCTCGCGGCCGGCCTGGTGACCCTGGCCTGGATCCGGCAGGCCAGCGGCGACCAGGCCGGAGCCTTGGACGCGATCGGGCAGGCCGGACGTTTCGCACCGGGTCCCGCGGTAAATGGCCTGCTCAACCCCGTGCTGGCGGCGCGGGCCCGACTGCTCCTGGCCCAGGGCGACCTGGCGGGCGCGGCCCGCTGGGCGGATGAGAAGGGCCTCGGCGCCGGTGACGAACCACGCTATCCATCCGAACCCGAGCATCTGCTGCTGGCGCGCGTGCTGCTCGCCCAGGACCGCCCCGGTCCCGCGCTCGAGCTGCTTGACCGGCTGTACGCGGGCGCCGTCGCGCAGAACCGGATCGGCAGCGTCGTCGAGGCCGGGGCCCTGCGCGCCCTGGCCCTGGCCGCCAGCGGCCGGGAGGCGGACGCGGTAGCCGCGCTGGCCGGCGTGCTCACCCTGGCCGGGCCGCGCGGTTACGTCCGGGTCTTCTCCGACGAGGGCCCGCCGATGGCGGCGCTGCTCGGTCAGCTCATCGCCGCCCAGCGGACCGGCCGGGGCGAGGGCGGGATCCCGATCGGCTACCTGGCCCGGCTCAACCGCGCCTTCGACACCGCGGCCGTCAGGTCAGATCCGCGGCGGGGCAGCGCGCCGGCGGCACCCGGCATCGTAGAGCCGCTGACCAGCCGCGAGCTCGAGGTCCTCCAGATGCTCGCGGTCGGCCAGTCGAATCAGGCCATCGCCGACGAGTTCGTCGTCACCCTCGACACCGTGAAGAAACACGTCAGCCATGTTCTCGGCAAGCTCGGCGCGGCCAACCGTACCGAGGCCGTCGCCCGGGCCAGGGAACTCGGCCTCATCTCCTGACAGCCCGGCCACATCGGGCCGGCCGGAACTAGCCTTCGAGGCCGCGCAGGAAGTCGATCAGGCCGGTGAAGTAGACCGCCTGGTCGTCGTACATGGCCAGGTGGCTGCCGTCCGGGCAGTGCAGGTACGCGCTCGGCTACCACCACGACGAGCTGCGGATCGACGTGACCGACACCGGCCGCGGCCAGCCCGCTATCGCGGCCGCCGGCGGCGGCCACGGGCTCGCCGGGATGCGCGAGCGCGCCGCGGCCGTCGGCGGCACCGTCGAGGCCGGTCCCGGCCCGGCCGGCGGCTTCCGGGTCGCCGCCTGGCTGCCCCTCGGCGGCCGCCTCGCTGACCCGCCGGCGCACGCCGTCGCTGATCCGCCGGCGGCTGACCCAGCCGCCGCCCAGGAAGGAACCCGCCCGTGATCCGGGTCCTGCTCGCCGACGACCAGGCGCTGATCCGCGCCGGGTTCCACGTGCTGATCGACGCGGCCGACGACCTCGAGGTGGTGGGGGAGGCCGCCGACGGGGCGCAGGCGGTGGACCTGGCCCGCCGCGCGCGGGCCGACGTGGTGCTGATGGACATCCGGATGCCCGGGGTGGACGGCCTGGAAGCCACGCGGCGCATCTCGGCCGACGACGACCTGGCTGGGGTCAAGGTGATCATCTTGACCACCTTCGAATCCGACGAGTACGTCTACCAGGCGATCCGCGCCGGGGCCAGCGGCTTCCTGGTCAAGGACACCGAGCCCGCCGACCTCCTGCAGGCGGTCCGGGTGGTGGCCAGGGGCGACGCGCTGCTGTCGCCGAGCGTGACCCGGCGGCTCATCACCGACCTGGCCACCCGCCCCGAGCGCCCGCCGCCCAGCGACCGGGTTCTGGCCGGCCTGACCGAACGGGAGCGCAAGGTGCTGGCGCTGGTCGCCGAGGGCCTGTCCAATGACGAGATCGCCGGCCGCCTGTTCCTGTCCCCGCTGACCGCCAAGACCCACGTCAGCCGGATCATGACCAAGCTGAACGCGCGCGACCGCGCCCAGCTCGTCGTGATCGCCTACGAGAGCGGCCTGGTCACCCCGGGCGGCCGCCGCTAAGCCACCCGCCGCTAAACCACCCGCCGCTAAGCCAGCCGCAGTGGCCGGAAGAATTCGCGCACGTCGCCGACCAGCAGGTCGGGCACCTCCATCGCCGCGAAGTGGCCGCCGCGGCCGAACTCGGTCCAGTGCACGATGTTGTCCGACGACTCGGCGAAGCGCCGGATCGGCGGCGCGATCTCCCGCGGGAAGACCGCCACGCCGGTGGGCACCGTGGAGCGGGCCGTCGGGCTCCAGGCCCGGGCCCGCGCGGTCTCGTAGTACAGCCGCGCCGACGACCCGGCCGTCCCGGTCAGCCAGTACAGCGTGACGTTGGTGAGCAGCTGGTCCCGGTCGACCGCCTCGTCGGGGAGCCCGTTGTCGGTCCATTCGCCGAACTTCTCGGTGATCCAGGCCAGCTGCCCGGCCGGTGAATCGGTGAGGCCATAGGCCAGGGTCTGCGGCCGGGTCCTCTGGATCGCGCTGTAGCCGGACCCGGTCGTGCGGAACTGGCGCGCCGCCTGCAGCCGCCGGGTTTCCTCCTCGGTCAGTTCGCCCGGGTCCTCCGGTGGCCGGGTGATGAGCATGTTAAGGTGCACCCCGGCGACCTGGCCAGAAGCCACCAGGCCGAGCTCCCGGGAGATGACCGAGCCCCAGTCGCCGCCCTGCGCGCCATACCGCTGATACCCCTGAAGCGTCATCAGCTCCGCCCAGGCCCGCGCCACCCGGCGCGCGTCCCAGCCCCGGTCCCGGGTCGGCCCGGAGAATCCGTAGCCGGGAATCGACGGGATGACCAGGTGGAACGCGTCATCGGGGGAACCGCCGTAGGCCGCCGGGTCGGTCAGCGGCCCGATGATGTTGGTGAACTCCACCACCGAGCCCGGCCAGCCGTGCGTGATGATCAGCGGCATCGCGTCCGGGGAGGCCGAACGTACGTGCAGGAAATGCACCCGCGCCCCGTCGATCGTGGTGACGAACTGATCGAACCCGTTCAGCCGCGCCTCGTGTACCCGCCAGTCGTACCCGTCACGCCAGTACGAGGCGAGCTCCTGCACGTAATCCAGCGGGATGCCGTACTCCCAGCCGGCACCGGGCAGCTGGTCGGGCCACCGGGTCCGCGCCAGCCGGTCCCGCAGGTCGTCCAGGTCCGCCTGCGGGATGTCGATGCGGAACGGCAGGATCTCAGCGGTCATCGTCCCATTGTGTCCGAACGGGCCCGGGTTTCCGCCCCGGCCAGGCACCGGGCGATCCCGTCCAGCAGAAAGCCGAGCCCCAGGCCGAACTGCTCCTCCGGCGACGGGCCCGACGGGTGCGCCAGCCAACTGGTCAGGTGCGGCAGCCGGCCGGTAGCGGCGGCCAGGTCGTGCACGGTCGTCATCGCGGACCTCAGCGTCGCCTCGTCGTCGAGGCCGTGGGCCCGGCTCATCCGGGCTTCCTCGGTTTCCTGCAGCGCGCTGCCCAGGATGTACCGGTCGATCATGGCGGCGTAGGTCATCGCCGCCGCCGGGCTGGCGCCCTGCGCGATGAGCACTGCGAGCATGAACTCCAGCCGCTCCATCAGGTTCGGCCCGGCCGGCGGCCTGGTGTGGTACAGCGCGGCGTACCACGGGTGGCGCCGGGTCATCTGCCGCGTCTGCGCGGCCAGGTCCTCCAGGTCGGCCCGCCAGTCAGGTCCTGGCCGGGCCGGCTGCGCGATCTCGGCGGTGGCGGCGTCGAGCATCAGGTCGACCAGGCCGTCCTTGCTGTGCACGTACCGGTAGAGCGCCATCGCCGAGTAGGGGCCCAGCCGGGCGGCGACCGCTTTCATCGTCAAGGCCGCCGGGCCGGCCTCGTCGGCGAGGCCGATCGCGGCGGCCACGATCTCGTCCCGGCCCAGGGACCGCTGCCGCGGCGGCGGCGAGGGCTGGGTCCAGATGAGCGGGGAAGGCCCGGTAATAGGTTTGCGCACGACCAGAGTTTACTATATAAACTCTGAGTTTATGAGTGAAACTTTCTCGTTCGAACCTGAGGGAATCCGGCTGGGCGTGGTGCGTGGCATCAGCTACGGCCTGTTCGGCCCGCCCGGGGAGTTCGTGCCGCAGGCCCGCGCGCTCGGGGCCAGGCTGATCCGCGCCTACCTGTTCTGGTCGCAGATCGAGCCGGAGCCGGGGCAGTTCCGCTGGGACACCGTGGACGCCCTGCTCGGCCAGCTCGGCGGCGACGAGGAGCTCTGGATCACGCTGTGCTCGAGCTCGCCGTGGGGGACCCGCCAGCCGACCGACTTCCTGCCGCCGTCGCCCGCCCGCGATCAGCGCGCCTACGCCGGGTTCGTCCGCCAGCTGGTCCGGCACTGTGCTGACCGGGCTGGGGCCGGCCGGGTGCGCTACTGGCAGTGCGACAACGAGCCGAGCAACACCGACCTGCTCTGGGCGGGCACCGCGGAGGAGTACGTCGAGCAGCTGCAGACCATGTACCGGGCGGTCAAGGAGGCCGACCCGGCCGCGGCGGTCGTGCTCGGCGGTTGCGGCTACGACGTGCTCAGCAGCGAGCCGGGCAGCGCGCCGCGGCAGTTCTTCGACCACGTCGCCAAGGCCGGCCGGGACCACTTCGACGTCTTCGACGTGCACCTGTACGGCGACCTGGACCGCATCGGAGAGTACATCGCCGCCGCCCGGCAGTTCATGCAGGCCCACGGGTACCTCAAGCCCGTCGTGGCGGGGGAGCACGCCGGACCCCAGCCGTTCGAGTTTCCCGAGGTCATGGCCGCCATGCAGGAGACCTTCGCCGCCGCCTTCGCCGAGCTCTCCGGATCCTCCCCGTCCCAGAGCACCGACGAGCTCGCCGCACGGGCCGGGCAGGACACCCCGGAACGCCGGGTGATGACCGCGCTGTACGAGCGGATGGACAGCCTCCCGCCCCGGCTGCAGATGTTCATGGCGGGCTGCCCGGCCGAGCTCGAGGCCAGGCGGCAGCGCATCAACTGCCGCCAGGTGGTCATGCGCACCGTGCTGGCCCTGGCCGAGGGCGTGCACCGGACCGCGTACTGGAACCTCGCGCCCGAATACCCGGGGCCGGCGGACCACCTCCAGATGATGCACCTGATGATCGGCAAGCTCCCGCTGCTCGGCTACCGGGACGGTGAGCTGGCGGTCCGCCATCCCGCGGCGGAGAGCTTCGCCCTGCTCGCGGAGAAGGCGGCGGGCGCGCAGGCCGTCTCCCGCGTCACCTCCGGCGGCCGGACCGGCCTCTACGCCTTCGAGGTCGACCGTCCCGGGCGCGGCCCGCTGCTCGTCCTGTGGGACCACCGTGATCCCTTCGACGGCGAGGACGAACCGCCTGTCGAGGTGACCTGGCCGTGGTCCGCGGCCACCGCCACCGTCACCGACGTGTTCGGCCGCACCTGGACCGCCACGAGCCAGGACGGCCGGATCCGGCTCCCCGTCGGGGGGGACCCGCTCTTCGTGGAGGCCCGATGAGTATCCGGGCCGCCCGGAGTCTTCAGAAATGAGACGTATTTCTGCCCGTACGCCACGCTCCGACCAAGCAAGAGGGCGACCAGCCGAGGTGAGGGGGCCACCATGCATCCGATGTTCGTGCAGCTGTATATGGAGCCGGACGCCGACGAGGACGAGCGGGACGAGCGCCGCCGCGCGGCCCGGGCCCGCCGCCTGCGTACCCGCGCTGCCGTGCGGGTCACCGCTCCCGCCGCCAATCGCGACCGCCGGCCGGGGCGGTGAGTTCCGGCACGTCAGGTAGCCTTTGCCCGATGTCCAGATGCTGATCGCGGCCGCGGTCTGCCCGCATCCGCCGCTGCTCGTGCCCGAGGTCACCGGGGCACACGACCCCGGCACACGCGACCTCCGCCGCCTGCGGGCGGCGTGCCGCGAGGCGGTCGCCGTCCTGCTCGGCGCGGCGCCTGACCTGCTCGTGGTGGTCGGCGGCGCCGGGCAGACCGCCGAGTACCCGCCCGCGGCCGGGGGCAGCCTGCGCGACTTCGCCGTCCCGTTCGCCGTGGGCTCGGACCCGGTTCTGCCGCTCTCGCTGACCATCGGCAAGTGGCTGCTCGCCGGGGCCGCTCCGGAGGGACCGGCGGCCGCCTGGTGGGGGGTCGCCTCCGGCGCGGCGACGGCCGACTGCCTGAACCTGGGGGAGAAGCTGGCCGCGCTGGCGCCACGGGTCGCGCTGCTCGCCATGGGCGACGGCCCCGGCCGCCGGGCCCGCGGCGTCCCCGGCGCCGCCGATCCCGGCGCCGACCGCTACGACGACCAGGTGACCGCGGCCCTGGCCGCTGCCGATCCCGGCGCGCTGGCCGCGCTCGAACCCGGCTACGACGAGGAGCTCTTCGTGGCCGGGCGGGCGGCCTGGCAGGTGCTGGCCGGGGCGGCATCCCGGGGTCTCTTTGCCGCCGACCTGCGCTACGCCGCCGCCCCCTTCGAGGTCAGCTACTACGTCGCCACCTGGGTGAGGGCACACTAGGGGGCATGCGGACGCGCGTCATCGCCGTGGTGGGAGCCACCGCCACCGGTAAGTCGGGGCTGGCCACCGCGCTGGCCCGCGTCCTGGGCGGCGAGGTCGTGAACGCCGACTCGATGCAGCTCTACCAGGGCATGGACATCGGCACCGCCAAGGAGCCCGCGGCCGCCCGGCATGGTGTCCCGCATCACCTGCTCGACATCTGGCCGGTGACCCAGACCGCGAGCGTGGCCGACTACGCCAAGCTCGCCCGCGCCGCGATCGACGAGATCATCGCGCGCGACCGGGTCCCCATCCTGGCCGGCGGCTCCGGGCTCTACATCCGGGCCGCGCTCGACGACCTGGACTTTCCCGGAACGGATGCGGGTATCCGCGCCCGGCTCGAGGAGGAGCTCGGCCGGGTCGGCGCGGCCGCGCTGCACGCCCGGCTGGCCCGGCTCGACCCGGTCGCGGCGGCCGCGATCCTGCCCGGCAACGGGCGCCGGATCGTGCGCGCCCTGGAGGTGATCGAGATCTCGGGGCGCCCGTTCACCGCGACCATGCCCGCCTTCGCCGAGAACCGCCCCGCCGTCCAGATCGGCCTCACGCTGCCCCGGCCCGAACTCGACCGGCGGATCGCCGCCCGGGTTGACCGGATGTGGCAGGCGGGCCTGGAAGCCGAGGTGCGCGGCCTGGCCGGCCAGGGCCTGCGCGACGGCAAGACCGCCGGCCGCGCGCTCGGTTACCAGCAGCTGCTCCGCTACCTGGACGGCGAGTGGACCCTGGAGGAAGCCCGCCTGGAGACGATCAAGGCGACCAGGCGGTTCGCCCGCCGCCAGGAATCCTGGTTCCGCCGCGACCCGCGCGTCCGCTGGGTCGACGCCAGCCAGCCCGCGGACGCCCTGCTCGCCGGGGCGCTCCGGCTCGTCCACCCGGCCTAGGCAGTACGCCGGCGGGCTTACATCCGATCGCCGAGCCGGTAGGCACGCTTGGCGTTGCCGGCGCAGATCATCCGGGCCAGCCGGGCCGCGGTCGGTTCGGTGAACAGGTCCTCGTCGAGCCCCGAGCGCAGGAAGGCGGACAGGGCCGACCGGAACAGCGCCGCGCCCAGGTAGTACAGCTCGGGCAGGCCGAACGCGTCCGAGGAGTACAGGAACTTCCCGTACGGCGCCAGCTCAAGGGCCTCGGCCAGCAGCGCCGGGGCCCGCGCGCCCAGGTTGTGCGTGGCCAGCCCGGCGTCGACGTAGACGTGCGGGAACACCTGGGCCAGGTACCCGGCCTCGCGGTGGTACGGGTAGTTGTGCAGCAGCATCACCGGCACCCCGGTGGGCTGGATGGCCCGGAGCAGCGGGGTGAGCAGCAGCGGGTTGCAGCGGTGCAGGTCGACGTCGCTGTCGCCGTAGCCGACGTGGAACTGCACGGGCAGCCGCAGGTCCACGCCGCACCAGATAAGGAACCGCTGCAGCGTCTCGTCCGCCAGCCGGGGTGCCCCGGCTCCGCCGGACCCGGCGTTCGCCAGCCAGCGCCCGGCGGCGGCGGTGACCTGGGAATCCGACGGCCGTTCGGCCCTCAGGTCCAGACCGGTCCGGTAGGCGGCGATCGACTTCACCCCGACCGCCGTGCCGGTCCGGTCGGCCAGCGCGGACCTGACCGCGTCCGCGAACCCGTCCGCGCCCGCCCCGCCCGCGGCCACGTCCTCGGCCACCCGCTCCAGCCGGACGATCTCGTACGCGGTCGCGCCCGCCAGCTCGGCCAGCTCGGCCGGGGAGGTGATCGGCTCCGGCGTGAAGCCGGTGTCCACGCACAGCACCGACGCCCCGGCAGCCGCCAGGAACCGCTTGCTCACCTCGGTGGCGCCGAGCTCGGCCCGCCGGGTCAGGTAGTCACCGAGTTCGGCGTGCGGGGGCAGGCCGAGGACGGGCGGGCAGAGCCGCCGGAACGCCAGCCCCGCCTGCGAGTCGAACACCGAGCCGCCGGGCCAGCCCGCGCCCTCGGTCAGCATCGACTCGAGCGTGCCCTGGTCGGCGTCGCGGCGCAGCACGCCGTGGCAGTGGTGGTCGACGAGGGGCTGCCCGGCGACGCTGGCGAGCAGGTCCGGCACTAAGTTGTCTCGTCCCGGGCCGCGGCCAGCTTGGGGGCCGGCTCCTCGGTACCGGGTGCTTTGATGCCCTCGCGGGCGGCCAGCGCCGCGCCGAGTTTGCGCGCCGTGCCCGCCGCGAAGATCACCACGATCACCGCCACGGCCAGCCAGATACCCGATGTCAACGGGATCCACGCGGCCGAGCCGGCCGGCCACGGCCACACGTTGCGGTACAGCGTGTACCCCAGCACGACCAGGCCCGCGATCGGCACGATGATCTGCCACGTCGGCACCGGCAGCTTGTGCCGCACGAACACCAGCATGATGCAGCCCACCGAGGCCAGCACGTACACGACCAGCAGGATCAGCGTGCCGATGGTGCCGGACCACAGGAAGCTGTTGAACGCGTTGGCCTGGGCGGCCACGGCGCTCTGGACGATGACGATGATGCCGGCCGCCACCACGACCGCGAGGGTGGCCCAGACCGGGGTGCCCCAGCGCGAGTTGCTCCGGCCCAGCCCGCGCGGCCCGGCCGTGTCCCTGGACAGCGCGTAGAGCAGCCGGGCCGCCCCGACCACGCAGGCCAGGCAGCAGCCGAACGCGCTGATCGCGGTGCCCAGCGTGATCACGTTGCCGACCCAGCTGCCGACGTAGGACGAGCCGAGGTCGCCGAGCAGCGACTGCGAGCTGGTGAACGCCTTGACACCCGCCGGGCCCGCGCCGAAGCCCATCACCTCGACCGCGGTGACGATCACGAAGTACAGCCCGCCGAAGATCGCGGTGAACAGGATCGCCCGCGGGATGTCCCGGGTCGGCCGGTGAGCCTCCTCGCCCAGGGTGGCCGCGGCCTCGAACCCGGCGAACGACAGGAAGCCGAACACCACGCCCAGGAACACCTCGTTGATTGGAGTCCCCGGCGACACCGTGAACACGCTCAGCGTGAAGGTATGCCCGCCCGGAGCGTTCCCGGCTAGCAGCCGGACCAGCACGACCGCCGTGACGACCAGGATCAGCGCGACCGTGGTGCCCTCCACGCTCAGCAGCACGCCCGCGCCGCGCCTGGT
>Ga0335081_10018778_pt1 | contig 11178 bp, 9 predicted proteins | sample Lox_Sample_35_FD_206713 | JGI IMG/M metagenome (GOLD analysis project Ga0335081, IMG submission 206713) | Soil microbial communities from Loxahatchee National Wildlife Refuge, Florida, United States - Lox_Sample_3.5 | ecosystem: Environmental > Terrestrial > Soil > Wetlands | place: USA: Florida...
CGCAACGCAGCGGGATGCCGGCCGCTCGACAACACCATGGTGGCCGCGCCGAGCGCGGTCTGGGCCACCAGCGTAAGCGCGGTTTGACGGGGTAGCCCCACCCGCACTCCCGCGTCCGCCAGGGCCTCCATAATCAGGTACTGATACGCCGGCCCGCTGGCGCTCAGCGCGGTGACGGCGTTGAAATGCGCCTCGTCCAGCGTCAGGCATTTTCCGACCGCTTCAAAAATCCTCTGCGCCCGCGCCAAATCCCGGCTTCTGGCGTTCCTTCCCCCGCATACCACCGTCATGCCCGCACCCACCACGCATGGAGTATTGGGCATCGCGCGCACCACCGGATTCTCCGTGCCCAGCAGCGACTCCAGTTTTTCGGTCGAAACCCCTGCCAGGATCGAAATGATCAACGTATCCGCCGGTAAGCCGGCTTCCACCAAAGCCGTCATCACGGCTCCCGCGTCGAGCGGCTTCACGCAGACCAGGATCAGGTCCGCCGTGGGCACGCACGGCTTGTAATCGGATCTCACCGGGATCCCCAGGGCCTGGCTGCCCGTTTCGCAGGCTGCCGCGCTCTTCTCGCCGGCCCAAAGCCGGTCCTTGGGAACCAATCCGCTGCCCAGCAGTCCCCGCAGCAGCGTCTGCCCCATCACTCCGGCTCCGACTACCCCCAGAGTCTTGCCCTCGGCGATGATCTGTTCGCTGAACATGCTTCTGACCATACCATGTCCGGTCACGGCGCTCCTTCTTTATTCCTCCTTAAAGTAAGATGTTCGAATGGTCGAAAACAGTCCGACCCGCCGCACTGTCCTGATGGGCATGGCCGCGGCGTCTCCGCTCACTACCGCGGCCGAGGCCGACTCTGCTGCATCTTCGATCCACTGGATGAGCGCCATCGAGATGGCCCGCTTGATCCGCACGAAGAAGCTGTCCGCTCGCGAGGCTCTTGCCGATCACCTGAAGCAGATTGAACGAGTCAACCCGAAGGTCAACGCCATCGTGACGCTCGTGGCGGATATGGCTGCGAAGAGCGCCGCCGCTGCCGACGAGATGCAGGCACACAGCGCAAAGTTGGGTCCGCTGCATGGCTTGCCGGCCGCGCACAAAGACCTGCGAGAAACTCGAGGGATCCGCACCACCTTCGGATCGCCGCTCTATCGTGAGTACATTCCCCAGGAGAACGATCTGATCGTCGATCGGCTCCAGGGCGCCGGTGCCATCACGTTGGGCAAGACGAATACTCCGGAATTCGGAGCCGGATCGCAGACCTTCAACACCGTCTTTGGCGCGACCCGCAACCCGTGGGACCTGACCAAGACCTGCGGCGGATCCTCCGGCGGCGCCGCGGTTGCCCTCGCCTGCGGGCTTGTGCCAGTGGCCGATGGCAGCGATATGGGTGGATCCTTGCGTAATCCCGCGGCGTTCTGTAATGTCGTCGGCTTCCGTCCGACTGTCGGCCGCGTACCCGAACCGAAAGCCGACTTCGCATGGTCAACCCTGAGCACCTCGGGATGCCTCGGGCGCTCCGTCGCGGACCTGGCCTTCGTTCTGAGCACGATTGCGGGACCCGATCCTCGCTCGCCGCTCTCTCTGAACGAGCCCGGAGCCGTCTTTGCCCGCCCACTCGGCCGCGCTTTCAAGGGGGTCCGCATCGCCTGGTTCAAAGACCTGGGCGGAGTTCCCTTTGATTCGCGCGTGCGCTCCATCGTGGATGCTCACCGAGCCACCTTTGAATCGCTGGGCTGTATCGTCGAGCAGGCGGAGCCCGACTTTTCCCCCGCCGAAGTCAGCTTCCGTATTTTGCGTGCCTGGAACTCGGCGAATTCCTACGGCGCGCGGCTGCGCGAGCACCCGGACGCCTTCAAAGACACCCTGAAGGGTGAGATCGAGGAGGGACTGCGGCTCACCGGCACTGACGTGGCACGCGCCGAGGTGGCCCACGGTCAGATCTGGCGCCGTTTCCAGGCGTTCCTCGAGACGTACGAGTACTTCGTGCTGCCAACCACCCAGTTGCCGCCATTTGATGTCAACACCGCCTACCCGACGGAAATCGCGGGCGTGAAATTCACCAACTACATCGATTGGATGAAATCATGCTGGTACATCTCGGCCACCGGAAATCCAGCCGCCTCGGTGCCGGCCGGCTTTACCCCTGAAGGACTTCCCGTCGGCCTCCAGATCGTGGGTCGCGCCAAAGAAGATTTTGCCGTCCTGCAGTTGGCGCATGCGTTCGAGCAGGCAACCGGTTTCACCACGAAGCGCCCATCCATCGCGTAGGCCACGCCGATCCGCTTTGCGGTTCTATGAGAGCGCGTGAGACGTGTCCTGTAACTCGCGCCCCTTGACGGGCCGTTTGGATTCGATCCATTGCGGAGCAGCGGTGCGCTCATCGTCCGGCCGGTTCATGACGAACGCCGCCGCCAGGTTTTGGCCGCGCAGCCACCACACGCTGAAACTCTTGGTCGTCACGTCGCCGCGAGTAACTGCCTGGTCTGCTCCGGAGATGTCGCCCCAAAACTCGTAGGAGAGATCGAAGACATCCGAAAAGAAGTACGGGACGTGGCGAAATGGCTGGCGCTCCCCCATCAGCAGGCGGCCGCAATGCCGCCCCTGCGACACCGCGTTGTCCCAATGCTCCACGCGCCGGCGCTTGCCGTACAGTACATCCTGGTAGTTGGCAACGTCGCCCGCGGCATAAATGGCGGACTGGTTGGTTTCGAGGTATTCGTTTACCACCACGCCGTCGGAGAGTTCAATGCCGCTCGTTGCCAGGAACCCCGTAACCGGGTGCACGCCGATGCCGGCCACCACGATGTCCGCCGGAATTGCACGCCCGCGCGCCAGGCGCACTGCCTCGACCGCGCCATCGCCGCCAAATGATTCGATCGAGGCGTTGCGTTCGAACTTCACCCCGCGCGCGGCGTAATAGGTCTCGAAAAAATGTGACATCGCGGGCGTGAAAAACTGGTCCCAGATGCGGGCCGTGCGTAACACCATCGTCGTCTCGATGCCTTTTTGCGCCAGCACCGCGGCCACCTCCATACCGATAAAACCGCCGCCAATCACCGCCGCAAGCCTGGCGCCGCCTGCATGCTCGCGAATTCTGCGGGAGTCGTCCATAGAGCGAAGGTAGTGAATGCCTTTGAGCTCCGCGCCCGGCACCTCTAACCTGCGCACCCGCGCGCCGGTTGCAATGACAAGCTTCTCGAACCCCAGGTCGCCGCCCTGCTTCATGTGGAGCCGCTTCGCGCCCGGATCCACGCTTTCGATTTCGCAGCCGAGACGGACCTCGATCCCGTGCTCCCGATAAAATTCGGCCGGACTGATGCGGATGGCCTCCTCGGTGTCCTTGCCCGCCAGAAAGCCCTTCGACAAAGGCGGGCGTTCATAGGGAAGCTCGTCATCGGCCGAAACGATCGCCAGACCGCCGGAAGGAAGCCCGAGTTCGACCAGTTGCCTGGCAGCGTAGCCCGCGACCATTCCCCCGCCCAGAATCACGAACTTTGCTTTCTCCACGTGACCTCCAACCATCATGATGTCCCAATTCCGGCGGGCCGGAATCGTCCCGGTGTGGCAGGACGCACATGATCTGCCTGCGGCGCCTGTTATCCTGAACTGCTATGTATCTCAAAATCCTGGCGCACCCGGTCTTCACCAACCTCAACTTCCACATGCCGATGATCGTGGATCTTTCCCATCCGCTGGTCATGCTGCAAGGGGAGAACGGCTCGGGCAAGTCCACGCTTCTGCACTCGATCTACTACGCGCTGCGAGGCGAGAAGGTGGATGGTTACATCTGCCGGCTGGAGCCAGGCGAAGTCAAGGTCGGCAACACCTTTCTGTTCGACGCCGAACAGCACAATCCCCGGCACCAGCTCCACCTGTTCGAGAATCAGCCGGAGATGCTGGAATTCCTCCAGATGGCGAGCCACGGCCAGGTGATGCTCTCGCTCTTCCGCGAGAGCTTCCCCAAGCTGCCCGACGGCACGATTCTGCTGCTGGACGAGCCGGAGATGGCTCTCTCGGTGTCCAATCAGCGGCGCATTTTGAAGATGCTCAAAGAACTCGTGGACCAGAAGCAGTTTCGCATCGTGTGCGCGACGCATTCGCCGGTGCTGATCGAAGCTCCCGAGACCTACGTGATCAACCTCGACCGGCACATCAACCGGAACGTAGTTCCGAGCGATCTGGGGGTCGAGGGAGCGAGCACAATCCAGTGAGCTGCACGGCAGAGACCCGATGATTTGCTGCAACGATTTCGAACAGCTCCTGGACCGCGACCTGGCGCGGCACGCCCAGCCCTTCCAACTCATCAACGGCACCATCATCACCGAGATTGACACCGAGTTCTTCCTGGTGTTTGGAGAGGAGCGCCACCAGTTTGTCGGGCTCAACTACTGTCCGTTCTGCGGAAGGGTCCTCTCGCGACAGCTCTGGAACCAGGAGAAGAAGAAGTAGCTCACTGCCAGGTGACGCGCACCAGCGATACGGCGTGGCGCGGAAGCTGGAACGACCAGTCGAGCTTGCCGTCCTTCGGTGACCGCCACTCGGGCGACCCCAGAAGTTGCAACTGCCCGGCTGCCTCCAGCCTGGCGTATTGTTCGGGAGACGGCTGTGCCGGCGAGCCCATCTGCTTCCATGCCGTGTAGGCATTGCTGTGCTGGTCGTCGATGCGGAAGTGTTCGATGTGCGCGCGGCCGGTCAGCACCGGAATGCCCGCAAGTTCCAGGTGGACTGTCGCCGGCGCGGCGGGCAACTCATCGTCGTGATAATTCCACAGCAGCACCGTTAACTCTCCGGCGCCGCGCGCGGCCAGGGCATCGATGTCCGGCGACCCGCGGACGCCCGATTCGAGGATCCCATCCAGTCCCACCGCGCCGCTGCTTTCGACCTTCACCCGGTCGCCGCGCATCATGCCGGTCATCCGAAACAAGCTCAGAATCGGCTTATCCACCCCGTTGGTGGCCAGGGTTCGAAAGCCGTCGAAATACGGCTGGTCTTCGAATTCGAAGGCCCATGTCAGCATGCCGGCGACGTTGGCCTGGTAGCGGTCGGCCAGCTTGATGATGCCCTTCAAAGCCGAGGCGGTATAGCTCGGATACAAGGTTCCATTGCGGTAGACGTTCTGCGGATACTGGCGCGCCGAGCAGGCGGCGCAGCCTTCCGGATCCGCCTCGCTCAGCACGATAGGCAGCGCTCGAAACTCCGGAAAGCCGTGAATGATTTCGAGCCCGCGCTGCACGTCCGTGATCTCCTTGCGCAGTCCCATGCGGACATGCCCTTCCACCACGGCTGGCGCGCCCTTGGCGTGATAGCTGATGAAGTCGAGCGCGGCGCCGCGTTTCCCGGTCACGGCATTATCCCCGTGGGCGCAGTGTTCCAGAAACTGCTTGAGATAGTCGGCAGCCTTCGGAGCGCCGGGCCCGGTGGTGGCGGGGCCGCCCACCCGTCCCGCCGGCAGGGCGCGCTTGATGGCATCGGCGGTGAAATCGTAGAGCTTGAAATACTCCTCCGGAGTGCCGCGCCAGTAGGAGATATCGGGTTCGTTCCACAGCTCCCACGACCACGATTCCACTTCCGACTTCCCGTAGCGCTCGACTGCATGCAGCACCAGGTGGCGGACGAGTTCCGCCCATTTCCCGTAGTCCTTGGGCGGATAGGACCAGCCCTTCCCATCCGATTTGGGCCAGTGCAGAACGTACGGCTCGGGATTCGAGGAGAGCGCTTCGGGCATGAATCCGATCTCAACGAAGGGCTTGGCGCCGGCATGCTCGTAGGTGTCGAAGATGCGATCGACGATCGTCCAGTCGTAGACCGGCTTACCGGATGCATCCTCGGTATACGCGTTCGTCGAGCCCCACTTCAATGCCGGCGTGCCATCGCCGGTCACCAGCAGATGGTGGGTGCGGATCTCGACGCGCACCGGGCTCAACGCCGAGAGCTCGCCGATAAGCTTCTTGCCGTTGGCCGTGTAGGTGTAGTTCGGCTCGTCGTACCCGAACCAGGCGTAGAGCGGACGGAACGGGCCTTCCGCAGCTCTGGCATCGACCTTGATCTCGACTGGCTGCTGCCCCAGAACCGGAAACGACGAGATCAGAAGGGCCGCCACCCCAAGACTCTTCATGCCGCACCTCGCAATTGTAGATTTGCTCCCAGAATACCAGCAGTCAGTCCAGGACTGCCTTCGATGATTACTCGTTGCGGAGGATCTCCGCAATCTGCAGCCGGGCAAGGGGCCGCGTAGGTCGCGGCGGATGATGGACGCGCGATCGGCCAGCCAGCCGTCAACCGGGGCAGCGAGATGTCGGGAAAAAGCCGCCGGCGTGGTGGACGGAATTGCACGGCATACCGCTCGTTCGCTCGATCATCCCGAGACTGTCCATAACCTACCGCGGCGGGACTTCCACTCTTAATTGCCGCTTCGCCTGGTGTCCGAATTTCCCGGTCACTGTGATGGTGTAGGTGGTGGTCTGCACCGGAGCGACGTAGAAGCGGCCGTTGGGCGCGCCGTGGAGCGTCGGAAAGACCGGCGGGTCGATATCCACCGTCACCGGATTCCGCGCGGCAAAACTGAGCAGGAAGACCTCGCGGCCGCGATAGTCCGGCTTGTGATTCTCCACGCGAAAGGACGTCACCGCCGGCAGGGTCGCCACGTCGGGCGTTACGGGCAGCAGAAACGACGCCGAGACAGTTCGCCCGTCGTTGCCCTCCGCCGTCAGAGTGTAGAGTGTATCCTTCAGGGGCGCCACCTCTACGCAGCGGTTCGGCGATACCGCCACTCCCTCGACGGGAGGATCGATGTGCACCGCCTTGGCATTCAGCACGCCGTAGCAGACCACCGACGGGGTCCCTTCGGTGAGGCTGGCTTCGCGTGCGTAGAACTGGAGGATCTTTACGGCCGACCCGCCATAGACGTTCAGGAATCGGGCCGCCGCGGCCTGCTCCTGTGCCTGCCGCGCCCGCTCATATCGCCGGCTCGCCAGATAGCGGCCCAGAAACATCCAGCCGGTATACAGGGTCGCCGTTACCGTCATGATGACCAGAAAGAGGCCGCCCCTTGTCAATCCACGCATCGAAGCCTGCGCGACGCCGTGTGCCCCGGCATCCTTACCAATGGTAACTGGTTCCGCCCCGAACCGAGGGCTAACGTCCCCGCCGGGCGGCAACCTCGACCACGGGAGGAGGTGGCGGTTCGGGCAGAGGCTCGGGCTTGCGCGGCGCCCGCCGATCCAGCCGCTTGGTAATGAAATCGTGGCGCGCCTTTTCGTAACGAGGTGTGCCCGGCTTGCCTTCCACCGACGCCCATTCTTCAGGAGTAATTTCCTGGATCGCGAGCAGATGCTTCTGAAAATAGTTCTTCAGCCGCTCCTGCACCGGCTTCAGTCCCGAATGGTACATGAGGAAGAGGACCTCGTCCGGTTTCGCCGCCGAAACCAGGTGATATACCTGCGAGGCTTTGCGAATCCGCGCCGAGCGAAGGGCCGACTCCAGCTTTTTGGCGCGGACTTCCAGCTTCTGCCACAGATCGACCTCCGGCTTGTGCAGGTTCGTGGCCGCCACCAGCGCATGCTTCTCTTTCGGGGTCAGCTTCTCGGTGAGCGCGTATAGGAAAGGTCCCAAACGAACGGCCTGCGACACCGTGTCTTCCGGAAGGAGCCGGATGATCTTCTCCAGCCTCCCAACTCCGGCCAGATTCAGCTTCTCTCCGGAGAGTCCCGGCGAAAATAAGGTGACCAGCCCGTATTCATCGAGCACTCGGAGAATCTCGGCAGGTTTGTCCTCGGCGCTGATTCGCTTGAGTTCTTCTCCCAGGGTCCGGGCGGGAATCGATTTCTCGACCTCCGCTTCGCGCGCGTTGGCCACCTGCATGCGCGTGCGTTCTTCGACCCCATATTCCAGGCGGATCTGGAATCGAGCCAGGCGAAGCAGCCGCGAAGGGTCGTCATAGAAGCCGTAGCTGCTGACGGACCGCAATTCGCGGCGCTCGATGTCCGCGAGCCCGTTCATGGGGTCGAGCAGGAGGCCGCGGGAGGCCTTGTTCAATGACAACGCGATCGCATTGCAGGTGAAATCGCGCCCCCGCAGGTCTTCCTGGATGGTCACCGGGGTAATCTGCGGCTTGGATCCGGTACGCCCGTGCTTCTCGTGGTGCGACATCACGACCTGCGCGGTGACGCCGGAGGGAAAAACCAGCTCGGCACTCTTGCGGAGTTCGTCGGACGAGAGGATCTGGGCGCCGGTGCCGTCGGAAACGGCTTTGGCCACTTTAAGCGCGTTGCCTTCCACGACGAAGTCCAGGTCGCGGATGCGGAAGCCAGCCAACATGTCGCGCATGGCGCCGCCGGTGAGGAACACGTTCATCCCCGCCTGGGCAGCGGCGGTCTGCACGTCCGCCACCACCCGGTTCTGGTCGGGACTCAAATGGCTCTCCAGCATGTAGATGTAATCGCTCATCGCATGCTTCCCGGCCTCCTGTCTTTAAGCCCGGGGATGATGCCGATCCACCGTTTCCCGCAGGCGCGACCGCATCACGTGGGTATAGATCTGGGTGGTGGAGATATCGGCATGCCCCAGCATGACCTGAACACTTCGCAAGTCGGCGCCCCCTTCGAGCATGTGCGTGGCGAAACTGTGGCGCAGCACGTGTGGAGTTAACCCGTGGAAAATGCCCGCCTTCCGGCCGTACCCGGCGAGGAGATGCCAGAAGCACTGGCGGGTGAGCGGTCCGCCGCGAGCGGTAACAAAAAGGTAGCGGCTGGAGCGCCCCTTGAGAAGGGCGCCACGGGCACTTCTCAGGTAATCCTCGACGGCCGCGATGGCCTTTTTGCCGGCTGGCACGAGCCTCTGCTTGTTGCCTTTTCCCGTGGTGCGCAACACGCCATAGGCGCCATCGAGGTCGCCTACGCCCAGGTGGCACAACTCGGAAACCCGCAATCCGGTGGCGTACAGCAATTCCATCATCGCACGGTCCCGGACCCCGGTGGGCTTGGCCAGGTCCGGGGCCTGGATGATGCTCATGATCTCTTCCAGATTCAAGAACTTAGGGATGTTGTGCCATTGCTGTGGAGAGCGCAGGTGTTGGGTTGGATCGGTTTCGATCCGGCCCTCCCTCAGGAGAAATCCGTAGAACGAGCGAAGCGTCGTCAGGTGGCGGGCAATCGAGCGGCTGGTCAGGCCCGATCCATACAGATGGTCGAGGTAACGGCGCAGATCCTCCGTGCCGGGGATTCCGGGCTGGTCCTTGAGAAATGTGCTAAACCTTGACAAATCAGCGGAATAAGCTTCCAATGAATTAGCAGAGAGGCCTTTTTCCAGGCGGCAGAAATTGAGGAACGCGGTCATCTGGCCCGCCAGCGGCGCCACATCCTGGTTGCGCGATCCAAACGACATTGTGCCAATGATACAATAAGCGCCGAAATGTTTGAAACATAGTTCACAGATTTGAGGTTCAGTTGGCCGGCTCTACCACCAAAAAGGCGATCGTCCGGAGGTTCGATAAGGAACCCCTGGCCGGTTATGTCAACCCGTTTTCCTACCTGCAGACGGGTGGGGTCGAGCTGATGTCGGCGCAGGGCAACCTCTCCACCGTGCCATATGAGGACATCAAGTCGATCGCCTTCGTACGCGATTTCGACGGCCGGGACGTGGACCGGAGGGTTTTCAACAACCGGCCCCGGATCGAAGGCCTCTGGGTGAGTTTCCAGTTCCGGGACGGCGAAGTCATGGAAGGGGTGATGCCCAACAACCTCCTCCAGGTGGAGCAGCATGGCTTCACCGTGATTCCACCCGACCCGTACAGCAATAACCAGCGGATTTTCATCCCCCGGGCGGCCCTCTTCTCGGTCGAAGTGCTGGGTGTGGTCGGAAGCCCCCTCAAGAAACGAAGGGCCAAAGTCGCCTCCAAGGAACAGATCGGGCTGTTCGATGAGTAGCGCTCATCACGGAACGGGTCCGGTCAAATAGCAGGCTCGCAACCTGCGTTACCGCTCACAATACCGGTAAAAAAACATTACGGTATACTGGAATTTAATACATACTAGTCTAAAGTTGGAGGTTCTATGAAGCTGCGTAACCTGGCCCTCGTTGCCGCCGGGATGTCCTTCCTGGTCTTCACCTCTGTAGCCCAGATCGCGCCGATCGAAGGGACTGTGAAGGGGGCGGACGGTAAACCAGTCCAGAATGCTGTGATCAAAATCGTCCGCACGGACATCAAGGGCGAGTACCCCGCCAAAACCGACAAGAAAGGTCACTACATCAACATTGGAGTGCCCCTTGGCGGCACCTACAACGTACAGCTCTATATCGATGGCAAACAGGTCGATGCGGTCAACGGCGTCCGGACCGGCGGCGATATGAAGCCGATCGATTTCGATCTGAAGGCCTCTCAGGCTCAGAATACGAACAAGCAGGCAGAGCTGCAGAAGGCCATGGAAACCGGTAAGGCCTCGGAAGAACTCACGCGCGGCATGACTCCCGAACAGAAGGCGCAGCTCGAAAAGCAGATGAAGGACAGCTCGGAAAAGATGAAGAAGCGCAACGAGCTGAACGATGCCTTCAACGCGGGTATGACGGCCAAGGAAGCCAAGCAGTGGGACCAGGCCGTGGCGTCCTTCACCAAGGCCTCGGAAATCGATCCGTCGCAGCAAGCCGTCTGGGCGAACCTCGGCGAGTCCTACGTGAAATTGGCGGAGGGCAAGACCGGGCCCGATTTCGATGCCACCGTTCAAAAAGGGCTGGATGCCTACAGCAAGGCCATCGAGCTGAAGCCGGAAGATGCGGCCAGCCACAACAACTATGCGCTGGCACTGGGCAAAGCGAAGAAATTCCCTGAAATGCAGGCCGAGTTGAAGAAGGCCGCCGATCTGGATCCGCCCAATGGCGGCAAGTACTATTACAACCTCGGCGCCATGCTGGTGAACGCGGGACAGGGCGAGGCGGCCGGTGATGCTTTCAAGAAGGCCATCGAGCTGACGCCTACCTACGCCGACGCCTACTATCAGTATGCGGTGGTGCTGGTAGGAAAGGCGCAGATCGGGGGGGACGGCAAAGTGACTCCCGTTGCCGGCACGGTGGAGGCATTCCAGAAGTACCTCGAACTGGCGCCGACCGGACAGTATGCGCAAAGCGCCAAGGACATGCTGACGACTCTGGGCAGCAGCGTGGATACGACCTTCCAGAACCCCA
>Ga0335081_10018780_pt1 | contig 11177 bp, 11 predicted proteins | sample Lox_Sample_35_FD_206713 | JGI IMG/M metagenome (GOLD analysis project Ga0335081, IMG submission 206713) | Soil microbial communities from Loxahatchee National Wildlife Refuge, Florida, United States - Lox_Sample_3.5 | ecosystem: Environmental > Terrestrial > Soil > Wetlands | place: USA...
CGCGGGGCAGGCGATCGCCGCGGCCACAGGCTGGGCGCTCGAAGCCGCTGTCGTGGGCAGCGGAGTCGCCTCTATCGCGGCAGAAGTTGCGGCGAAGAAGGTTGCGAAGGTCTACGCCGTCGAGTCGCCGAAACTCGAGCCCTACACGCCCGACGCATTCGCCGCCGCGCTGAAACAACTCCTCGCAGCGAAGCAGCCCAAGCTCGTGCTCATGCCGCACACGTATCAGGTGCGCGACTTCATCCCCAAGCTGGTCACCGCCATGGGGCGCACGGCGATTACCGACTGCATCGGCTTCAAGCACGAAGGCGGGAAGCTGCTGTTCACCCGCCAGATGTTCCAGGGCAAGCTCTCAGCCGACGTAAGCTTCACCGGCGATGGGCCGTTTTTCGCGACGTTTCAGAACGGCGCCTTCCGCGGCGATCAGGTTGAAGCCGGAGCGACCGCTGCGCCAGTTGAAACGGTGAATGTCGAAATTGCCGACGGCATCATTCGCAACAAACCGCAGCCTGCGTTCAAAGAGGCCAAGCAGGCCGTCGATCTGACACAGGCGGAAGTGATCGTGTCGGTGGGGCGCGGAATCAAGGAGCAGAAGAACATCGAGCTCGCCAAGCAGCTGGCCGAGGCGCTGGGCGGAGAGCTGGCGGCTTCGCGTCCGATTTGCGATTCGGGCTGGCTGCCCATGGACCGGCAAGTCGGCTCCTCGGGCCAGACGGTCGCCCCGAAGCTGTATCTCGCGCTCGGAATTTCAGGAGCGATTCAGCACATTGTGGGGATGAAGGGCTCGAAGACGATCATCGCGGTGAACAAAGATTCGGAAGCTCCGATTTTCGAAATCGCCGATTACGCCGTGGTGGGGAATCTGTTCGACATCGTCCCGCCATTGATCGAGGAAGTGAAGAAGGCGAAAAGCTGACGCCCTCGCCGCGGATTCGCAGGATTTGACTATTTAATAGACCATAGATAGAATCATAGTCATGAACGACATTTCCATTTCGGAGTTCAAGGCGAAGTGCCTCGGCCTCATTGAGCAGGTTCAGAAGACACGCCAGCCATTGCGCATCACACGGCACGGGCGCCCCGTGGCGGAGGTCATCCCCGCGGGACCTGACCGCAAGCGGAAGTTCCTGGGAGATATGAAAGGAACCGCGAAGATCGTCGGAGATGTCGTTGCACCCGTCATTGATGTCGATGACATTGAGGCCTACCGCGATTGAATCTGCTTCTCGACACCCACATCTGGATCTGGGCAAAGCTCGATCCGAAGCGGCTGGGAAAGCGGGTTACCAGGGAACTGTCGAGCGAGACCAACCAACTTTGGTTGTCTCCGGTCAGCGTATGGGAGACGCTGGTCTTGATGCAGAAAGGCCGCATCCGCGTGGACGATCCGTTTGCCTGGGTTGAGCGCGCCGCCGAACAGCTGCGGGAAGCTCCACTAACGCAGGAGATTGTCCGTGCGGGTCTTGCGCTGCCACTCCCGCATAACGATCCGGCGGATCGCTTCCTGGCGGGAACGGCGAAGGTGCTCAAGCTAACTCTGGTGACAGCCGACTCCCGGCTACTTGGGATGCCCGAGATCAGTTGCCTCGCCAATCGCTGAAGGGAAAAGAAGACCAGAGACGGGAGCGTCTGCCGCGGGTTTACGCGGATTCTCACGCACCAGGAGCCGCTAATTGCTTATCAGTCAAAATCCCGCGAGCATACGTGGCTACGGTTGTCCCGTCCTGATCGCCGCCGCTGCGATCTGCACCACGTCGAGCAATTCTGGCGGCGTGGCTGAATTCGCGGCCAGGCCGTCGCGCAGCATCGAGTTGCAGAAGGGACACGCCGCCGCCACCACCTTCGCTCCCGTCGCGGCCAGTTCCTGCGCCCGCTCGAGATTGACGCGCTTACCGGTTTCCTCGCCGAGGAACATCAGCCCGCCACCTCCGCCGCAGCAGAAGCCGCGTTCGCGCGCCCGCGGCGGCTCGACCACTTTCCCGAAACGCGAAATCACGTCGCGCGGCTCGTCGTAGACGCCGCGATAGCGTCCCAGGTAGCAGGCGTCGTGAAACACGACACTCTTGCCGTCGCCACCCGCCGGCAGCTTCTCGCGATAGCGTGCCAGCAATTCTGTGTGATGCTCAATGGCCACGTTCGCGCCGTGTTCTTTCCAATCCGTGCCGATGGTGCGCACGCAGTGCGGGCAGATCGAAACCATTTTCGTCACTTTACTCTCGCCGATCTGCTCCAGATTCTGCTGCGCCAGTTCTCCAAACAGATAATCGTTTCCCAGCCGCCGCACCGGATCGCCCGAACATTTTTCCTGCTTCAGCACGCCGAAGCTGATCCCGAGATAGCGCAGCACCTCGGCCAGAGCCAGCACGATCTTGCGGCCGTTGGGATCGTAAGAGCCCAGGCAGCCCATCCACAGGCAATATTCCTGCGTGCCGTCAAAATACGGCAGATTGTTTTTCTCGATGAATTTCTGACGTTCCGACGGCGCAAATCCCAGCGCGTTGCCGTGGCGCTCCAACGTGACAAAGAGTTCGCCGCCGTAGCTGTTGTCCCATTTGCCGGTATTCACGGCGCCGCGGCGCAGGCCTATGATCAGCGGCAAGTGCTGAATGCCGACCGGACACTGAAATTCGCACGCGCCGCAGGTCGTGCACTGAAAGGCGGCCTCCATCGAAAGATGCTTACCCAACAGCAACTCGCCGCTCTTAGGTCCAAATTCATTCAAATAATGCCGCGTGCCCAGAATGATTTCTTTCGGATTGAGAACTTTTCCGGTGTTGTTGGCGGGGCAGTGCTCGGTGCAGCGTCCGCACTCAACGCAGCTGTAGGCCTGCAGGCTGGCGATGCGCGTGAGATCTTTGCCGGCGTCGAGGCCGAAGTCTTCGTCGCCGACCAGCGGTGGAATCTGGCTGAACCCGGCCCGCTCAAAAAAAACTGTGAACGGGCTGAGCACCAGGTGCATGTGCTTGGTCTTGGGAATCACCGGCAGAAACGCGAGCAGTACGACCGTGTGCGCCCACCAGAAAGCCCATCCCGCCGGGCTTCCTTCCGGCACCAGGAATTGCCCGAGATACGTGATCATCAGCGCGAAGATGAGGAACGCGATCAGGCCTGATTCAGGAGATAGCGGCTCCAGCCACTTGGGACGAATCACAAACCTGCGGAAGGCAAGCCCGGCGATCCCAATGGCGACAGCCACGGCGAACACGCCCGCGAACCAAAAGTAAAATCGTCCGAAGCCGCTGCGCGCGAGAAAGCCCAGCCCGAATGCGCTGGCGAAATGATTCAGGGTGACCAGGGCAAACACGCAGAATCCCCAGAACACCAGCGCGTGGGCGAGGCCAGGCAGCGGACGCTGGGCAATGACCAATCCTTGCGCCCCGACTTCCCACAGCACCTTGCGGATGCGCGGCCAGACTGGCTGAAGTTTGAAGTCGGGATCGCGCTTGGATTCCAGAATAATGCGCAGCACACGGCCGAACCGGCGCCAAAACAGAGACACGGAAATGAAAATCGCGACCAGCAGGACGATGCGTCCCGTCCAGTTCATAGAAGAATGTCTCCGAGCAAACTCGGACAGTCTAACAGGACGTACTGTGTGGCGTGGACCCGCCCCGAGCGTACTCGAATGGGCCATAGCCCGCGTGGAAACTTCTTTGCCGTTGATTCACGCTGATTTACGCGGATAGAACTGGAATTCGTGGACTTGGGAGCCACGAATCTGCTGCGCGTAGGTCAGAGAGTCGGCCGCTATGTATGCGGCGATCGCTTCGAGATCTTGCAGGGGGCGTCGAGATCAAGTTACTCGGTGAGCCATTTGCTCAGACGGGCTTCAACCTCGTCTTGCGAAAGCGTGCCGTTAACCCGCGCATCGTCCGATCCGCGCCGCACTTTATCGAGGACATACAGGTGATACTGCATGTCCTCGACCGAACAGTCATTCGGGAGTCGTTTGAGAAGAACCTCGACGTCGTGTTTCGCGGTACTCATTCTGGTAAGGATGTCACTCCACAGATGCAGTCGACAGCTGTCCGCCGTGCTAGCATTCCCCCATGCATTCGAACCGATTTCTCAATCTTGGGATTCTTTTCGTTGTTACGGTCTGCGCTTTCGCCCAACAGCTCGCGCCGCCGGCCGCGCAGTCACCGTCCCCGCAGATGGTTCCAACCCCCGGCATCCCCAGCACCGGCTTTGCCGGGCTGGATCGCTACCGGGTGGGGCGGATTGCCGTCTTCGCCGACGACTATGGCCAGCTGGCGCGGTATCACGACGCCAACGCGGCGCTCGCGCCTCCCGCCGCAGGCGAGACGCGAGTCGTCTTCTTTGGCGACTCGATCACCGACATCTGGCATCTCGATCAGTACTTTCCCGGCAAGCCCTACATCAATCGCGGCATCGGCGGACAGACCACGCCGCAGATGCTGGTGCGCTTCCGCCAGGACGTGATTGATCTGCATCCCAAAGTGGTCGTGATTCTCGCCGGCACCAACGACATTGCCGGGAACACCGGGCCCATGCGGAATGAGGACATCGAGGCCAACTACCAGTCCATGGCGGAACTCGCGCATGCCAACGACATTCGGCTCGTCTACTCGTCAGTGCTGCCGGTGCACAACTACACGGAGAAATCGAAGGATTTCTTCGCCCAGCGGCCGACCGCGAGAATCCTCGCGCTCAATGACTGGCTGAAGAATTACTGTGCGAAGAACCACATTGTTTATCTCGACTACTTCAGCGCGCTGGTAGACGACAAAGGATTGCTCAAGAAAGATCTCGCCGACGACGGCCTGCATCCCAACGACGCCGGCTACAAGATCATGGCGCCACTGGCGGAGAAAGCGATTGCGGAGGCGCTGAAATAGTCACCCTGTTCCGCAGGCGGCGGCTTGCCGCGTTTCCTGCTGCCTCCTGAACCTTACGCAGTGGTCGGGCATCTATAATGGAACTGAGTTTCCGACCGCCCCGGCCTTGGGCATACCCGAGGCTGTGGCGGCGAGGGACGGTAGCGCCGGCATCTTGCCAGCAGTCCTGAGGGTGTCCTCGCCCTGGCGGGAGTGAGGACGCCCCCGTGATGCTGCCGAGACGGCGGCGCTACTTCCCGAGGGTGCTGGCGGCAACGCTGGCGCCTCCCGCGGTCCGAAAGGATCGCATTGGAAAGGAAACGGCCTGCCGGCGATTACGCGCCCGCTCGATTCCTTTCAGAAATCGGCTCTTAGCTGTTGGCTCTTGGCTAACCTGCCGCAAGCGTCACTGCTCCGGTTGAGCCAAGAGCCAAAAGCCAAAAGCCAGCGCCTATGTCCGCTCTTCACGACAAATTCGGACGCGCAATCACCGACCTGCGGATCTCGATTACCGACCGCTGCAACTACAGGTGTGTCTACTGCCGGACGGGAAACGAAGGCGCGCTCTATGGCGATCTGCCTTTCGCCGATTATCTGCGCATGGCGCGGGTGCTGGTCGGAATGGGGATTCGCAAGATTCGCTTGACCGGCGGAGAACCGCTATTGCGGAAGGGCGTGGTTGAGTTTGTTCGGGAACTGAACCAGCTCAAACCTCAGGGGCTGAAGCCCCAATCTCCCTCTGCGGGCGACGGCGCGGCTGAAGCCGCGCCCTTTCAAAGCGCCTCGCGTCGCGTGGACGTGGAGAGCAACGAGCGGCTCGACATCGCCCTCACCACCAACGGCCACATGCTGGCCGATCTGGCGCAGCCGCTGAAAGATGCCGGCCTCACTCGCGTGACGGTTTCCATGGACGCCGTTGATCCCGACCGCTTCGCCCGCATCACGCGCGTGCCTTCTGGATTCGACAACGTGCTCGCCGGCATCCGCGCTGCTCGCCGCGTTGGCCTGGGACCGGTGAAGGTCAACTGCGTGCTGCTGCGCGGCTTCAACGAGGATCAAATCATTCCCTTCGGCATGTTCGCCCGCGAAGAAGATGTTGTCGTGCGCTTCATTGAATTCATGCCGCTCGGAGAAGACCGCGTGTGGTCGCGCGCAACGGTGGTCACGCTCGACGAGATTCTGGCGCGCATGGCCGAATATCGGCCGCTGATCGAAATTTCACATGCGCACTCGGAAACGGCACGGCGCTATCGCTTCGACGACGGCGTCGGCGAGATCGGCATCATCGCGCCGGTGTCGCATCCTTTCTGCGGACACTGCAGCCGCATCCGCATCACCTCCGACGGCAAGATCCGCACCTGCTTGTTCTCCGCATGGGACCACGATCTGCACGCGCACATGCGCCGCGGCGCGAGCGACCAGGAACTGGCCGAATTCATCCACAGTGTGGTCGAGAAAAAAGAAGAACGGCATCACATCGGGGAACCGGATTTTGTGCCTGCGTCGCGCACCATGGTGCACATCGGGGGATAGGAACGATCCGAGCGACACTCGTAGAGACGTAGCTCACTGCGTCTCTGCCTGTAGCATTCCAGACGGTGGCGAGAAGAGACGTTGCAAGCAACGTATCTACGGTAAGATTCGGAGCGTGAACTCAAAGCGCAGAGGCGCCTTGGCCGGTCTTCTTGTTTTTCTTTGCTGGGACGTTGCTCTCGGACAATCTTCCTACCTGGGCTTCGACCGCAACGTCTATCCCGGCGACGCCAACCTCGCGGCTCTGCGGCAGACCTTTTTCTACACCGGATACTGGCTGAACCATCCTCCGGGCGAGACGACGAACACCTGGACCGGCCATCGCGCGGCGGTCGAGTCCGCCGGGTTCGGATTTCTGGTGCTGTTCAATGGGCGGCTCTATGCCGACCTGAAAACTGTCGCGCGCGCCACCAGCCTGGGCCAGTCCGACGCGAAAGCAGCCGCAGCCACTGCCCGCAGCGAAGGTTTTCCCCGCTCGACGATTATTTTTCTCGATCAGGAGCAAGGCGGCCGCATGCTGCCCGGGCAGAAGGCATACATTTATGCATGGGTGGACGGCGTAACCGCCGCGGGATTCCGGGCCGGGATTTATTGCTCGGGCATGCCCGACGACAACCACGTCATCACCGCCGTTGACATTCGCGAAAACGCGGGCAAGAGCCCCATCTCGGCACAGGTCCGCGCCGCACAAACCGGCACACGCGACATCACCTACTGGGTGACCAATGACGGCTGTCCGCCGGCGCCCGGCTGTACATTCGATGAGCATCCCCCCGCCCCCGCGCAGAGCGGCATCAGCTTTGCTGAGGTTTGGCAGTTCGCCCAATCGCCGCGGCGCAAAGACGTGGCCGGTCGCTGCACCAACTACAGCCGCGACGGGAATTGCTATCCGCCCGGGATTCCGCTAGAGCAAAAGCTCCATTTGGACCTGAGTTCGGCAACCTCGCCCGATCCCTCGCACGGGAGAACGCGGTAGGTGGAGTCGCACGGATCGTCACCCCCACCGCTTGACAAAAGAACACATATAAACGCGGCTTTTCGCGTTTAAATAGGAGAGGTCGCTTGCACCAGGTTGGAGGATATGACCCGTCAGCTCAAAGCGGTCCGTTTGCATCTCATTCCTGCGATTCTTCTACTGCAGTTGCTGGCTATCGCTGCCCAAAAGAAACCGGCGCCTGTTGCCCCGATCCCCGCGCAGGTTGGCGCGGCGAAAAGGGTTTTCATCGCCAATGCCGGCGGGGACCAGCCCTTTTATGAACTCCAGCTATTCAGCGGAGGACCCGATCGCGCCTACAACCAGCTCTACGCCGCCGTGGAAAGCCTGGGAAAGTACGAACTCGTAGGCACCCCCGGCGAGGCGGATGTGGTGTTCGAAATCCTGTTCACTATCCCTCGGATTGAGCAGAAAGTGGTTCGGGGAGAGCCGGTCCTCTTGCCCATTCCCTATGATCCGCAGTTCCGACTGGTAATCCGTGACCCAAAGACGAACGCTTTGTTGTGGTCGTTCACCGAGCACGCGGAGTGGGCTGAACTACAACGGAACCGGGACAAAAACTTTGATGGCGCGCTCGCGAAGATTGTGAGCGACATCCAGAGCCTTGGTGCCAGGGCGGGCACCACGAACAAGCCATAGATAGAGTGTCCGTGTTGAGCGCTGGATTTTGCCCCAAGGAGATTCTTGTCTGCAGGCGGGAACTCTCAAGTCCGATTCGCCGCGTCCACTCGTGATCATCGAGTGGCTGCTGGTTGCCGCGCTGCTTGCGGTTTTTGTCGTGCAAGGCCTCGTGCCGGGCTGGCGCACGATGAACACCGATTTCCCGAACTATTTCCTGGCGGCGGCGCTGCACCATGCAAGGACTAACATCGATCGCGCTTACGAATGGCGGTGGTTTCAGCGGCAAAGATTACGCCCAGATTGATCAGCCTCTGGTGGGCTTTCTTCCGCATCCGCCGATGTGCGCGGCGCCAAATTCTCCCGCTGACGGGGCTTCCCTCGCTTGATGCTAAGCGCGCGTGGCTGTGCCTGAATCTGCTGCTGATTGGCTTTTCCCTGGCGATTCTGCGCAACGTCACGGAACTGCCTTGGCGACGCCTTCTACTCCTTGCGTTTCTCTGCGTCTATCCGCTGCGCACGAACTTTCTCTGGGGGCAATACTACCTCGTGATCCTGGCGCTGATATGCGTCGCCTACTATGCGGCCTGCCGTGGCCGCCACTTTAGTTCGGGGACCGCGCTGGCTCTGGCAGCGGCATTCAAGATCTTTCCCGCAGCCTTCCTGATTCAGCGGGCGAGCGCTTCGGAAACGATCGCAGCAACAACGCCGCCAACTCCGGTTTCCTCGGCTCCGGAGGCCACAGCACAATCCCCAGAGAGGAAGCCTTAGCGACGCAGCTTCATGCGGTCGAGAGTCCAGTGCGCGTTGATCCTGCTGGCCATGCTGCCGGCCGCTACGTTGCATGCGCAGGTTTTTCGCGTTCAGGGAGGAGAATCCACTCTGCTGAACGCCGAAGGCGGCTCGGTGGAGGTGAAAGCTCCCGATTACAACGGCACCGTGGGGCTCGGTTTCTACAACGGCAGATTCGAGTACGGCGCCGACACCCGTTATCAGTATCGCGGCTACACCGTGCTTGCAGGCGACGAGTCCATCCCCTTTACGCTCCCCACCGACATATTTGACGCCAGCCACTACTTTTCTGCGCGCGGCCTGGGGGCCATGCACTCCGACGAGAACAGCCGCTCCTACATTTTTGCCGGTTCGACTTCGACCTGGCTGGGAACCGGCTTCTTCAACGCGGCCAGCAGCGATCGTCCGGCCGGCATTTTCTTCTATGAACGCAAATGGAACAGCCTGAAATTCTTCTCCCGCGACATCGTTTCGAACACCCAGACTTCACTTCAGGGCGTCGAATGGCAGGCCCGCAAATGGGTGAAAGCGGCATTGGCCGGCGGCATCGGCTCGAACCAGAAATATCTTGCGTCCAGTGTTGACGTTGAGACCCAGAAACTCGCGTTCAAAGCCAGCTATGTCCTCGCCGGAGACCAGTTTCACCGCGTCACCGTCATCAGTCCGCTCAGTTCGGAAGTGAACAAGGGCAACGTGCAGATGCTGTATAAGCCCAACCACTTCGTCAGCATCACCAACGGTCACGAAAATATCCTCGAGCCGCTGACCGTCGGTGCGCCCATGCAGCAGGCGTCCGTCAATCAGTTCTCCGCCGACTTTCACGTCCAGCGCTTCTATTTCGGCAGCGGATTGTTTTCTTCGAATGCCTCCGGCCGCAAAACGCAGGGAACTAACTTTTATTTGGGCCGCCGTTTCAATCAGCGCGTGGAAGTCAACGCCAACTATTTCGACAGCAAACCTCAGCCGCAGAGTGCATCGCAGGCATCTCCGAGCCCGGCGACGGTCATTCTCTCCGGTACCGTGCGTGAGAATCTTTCGTCACGCTTCAGCCTGCTGCAGCTGATTTCGCGCACGGCCGGCCAAACCACGTATGCCTTCGGCGGCGATTTCACCAGCAATCGCCTTCAGCTTCGCGCCGACTACCAGAATGTTTACCTGCCGTTTCGTCCCGACCGGCCGTTTGAACAGGCGCTGGCTCTGAATGTCGCGCTGCGGGTCCACGGACCGCTGCTCGTGACGGCTGCCTCCAACGTCGACCCCACGGGTCATCTCCGCTATTCCTTCGGCGCCAGCACGTACCTGTATCGGTTGCGCGGCATAGCGGTGAACGCGGTCTCACAGAACACGTTTTCCATCGCTAGGTACGTGGTCCGGGGTGTTGTCGTAGACGATCAGTGGCTGCCGGTCGAAGGTGCGGCCCTGCGAATCGGCCGCGAGATCGCACACACCGACAGCGCCGGACATTTTCAGGTGCGCTTCTCCAAGCACGGACCGTTTGCTCTGAGTGTTGTGCCGGAGGAGTTCCTCACCAATGCCGCTTATGAATCAGTGTCCGCCCCGACTGAAGTCCAAGCCGAGACCGATGATGCCGCGACCAAAATCAAGGTCGTTGTGCGCCATCGGGCTGCGTTAAAATAGATTCATCTTATGTCCGACCGCACCTTCACTCTCGACGAAGCCCAATCGCTGCTACCCGTGCTCGAATCGCTGCTGCGCACGGCCATGAACGCCAAGAAACTCATGGAGCAAGTGGAGGCCGAGCAGCAAGCGCTTGCACACCGCGTGTTTCTGAACGGGGGCACCTATCTGGACGTAGTCCCGCTGGCCCGGCGCAAGGCCGAGCGCGCCAAGGCCGAGCACAAGGCCAAAGACGCCCTGGCTGAAATTGACTCGATCGGCGTGCAGGTCAAAGACCTCGATATCGGCCTGCTGGACTTCCCTTGCCTCGTCGACGGGCGTACAGTCCTGCTTTGCTGGAAGCTGGGCGAGAAGTCCATTACCCACTGGCACGGCACCGACGAAGGGTTTGCCGGCCGCAAGCCCATTGATGAGCGTATCTCTCGCATCCGGAAGGTGAATTAGGGCAAGTTCGTCATCGGTCCGAGCCGCGAAGCACCAACGGCGGATCACCCTAGTTTCCCTAACTTCAGATTTCACGCAATTTCCCACCGCAACATACGCGGAAGTTCAGTGTTTACCTGTGAGGAACGTAACGAGGCCAATTGTGCATTTTTGCGTCACAATGGCCTTCGAGTGGAGCTTCAGGCTTCGCCCGTTGAGCACCAAGGGGATAATGCAATGAGCATCAATCGGAGAGTAGTCCGCTGGCTGCTGTTGGCCGTCGTAGTTACCTGTTTATCAGCTGCATCATTCGGCCAGATTGCCGTGGGTATTTCGGTGCG
>Ga0335081_10018781_pt1 | contig 11177 bp, 12 predicted proteins | sample Lox_Sample_35_FD_206713 | JGI IMG/M metagenome (GOLD analysis project Ga0335081, IMG submission 206713) | Soil microbial communities from Loxahatchee National Wildlife Refuge, Florida, United States - Lox_Sample_3.5 | ecosystem: Environmental > Terrestrial > Soil > Wetlands | place: USA...
TTGCCGACGCTGGTGAGCTCGCTCGGGCGTCTCGGCGTGCCCGTGGTGGGCGTCATCGTGTCGACCCTATGGCTCGGCGAGTCGCTGACGCCGGCTCTCCTCGTCGGGCTGTGGTCATCCTTCTGGGCCTCGTCGTCGTCGCGCTTGCGGCTGATCGTCAAACTCGCCGCGAGGCTAGCGCATCAGGGACGCGGCTGGGGCGCACGCTATCTGAAGGAGACGGAAGCGCCGGCCGCTAGACCAAAGTCGGCTTGAGCGGGACGCGCTTCGGGAATGTGGCGCCCGGCGGTCAGCGCGGGGCGGCCGGCTCCTGGACGATACGGAAACGCACGGTGGCGTCGTCGATGGTGGCGCGGGCGCGCTCCTGCCAGAGACGAAAGGCCTCGTCGTAGCTCAGGAACGGACCGTGCCGCTCCTCGCTCTTGCCGGGCGCCAGCGCGGCAAAGTTCGTATCGGCGTACTCGCCGCCCGTGACCCAGTACCGCGCCATCTCATCTCGCTCCCGATGGTCTCGCCCGTTGCTCGGACCTATATTGAGCTGCACTCGGTTAAAACAAGGTTGTCCATGCCCTATGCCTCGCTCCGCGATTTCATCGCCCGCCTGGAGCGGACGGGGCGGCTGCTGCGCGTCAAGACGCCGGTCTCGCCGATGCTGGAAATCACCGAGATCCAGACCCGCCTCTTGGCGGAAGGCGGTCCGGCGGTGTTGTTCGAGGCGGTCCAGCGGCCCGACGGCGGCAGCTACGAGATGCCGGTGCTGGCCAATCTCTTCGGCACGGTGGAGCGCGTCGCCTGGGGCATGGACCGGGAGCCCAACGAGCTGCGCCAGATCGGCGAGACGCTCGCCTTCCTGAAGCAGCCGGAGCCGCCGGGCGGCTGGCGCGAGGCCTTCGAGATGCTGCCGCTCTTGAAGACGGTGCTGGCGATGAAGCCTAAGACGGTGGGAAGCGCGCCCTGCCAGGAGGTCGTGCTGACCGGCGCCGAGATCGATCTCGGCCGCTTCCCGATCCAGACCTGCTGGCCGGGTGAGCCGGCGCCGCTCATCACCTGGCCGCTCGTCGTCACCAAGGGCCCCGGCGGCGGCCGCGAGGACGACTACAATCTCGGCATCTACCGCATGCAGGTGACCGGGCGCGACACCACCTTGATGCGCTGGCTGAAGCACCGCGGCGGTGCGCAGCATCATCGCCGCTGGGCCGAGACGATGCGGGAGCCGCTCCCCGCCGCCGCCGTGATCGGCGCCGATCCCGCCACCATCCTTGCCGCCGTGACGCCAGTGCCGGACACGCTCTCGGAATACCAGTTTGCGGGCCTCTTGCGCGGGCGGAAGGTCGAGCTCGTCGATTGCCGGACGGTGCCGCTTAGAGTGCCGGCGCAGGCGGAGATCGTGCTCGAGGGCCATGTGGCCCTCGATGAGTACGGCGACGAGGGGCCCTACGGCGACCACACCGGCTATTTCAACGCCGTTGAGCGCTTTCCGGTCTTTCGCATTTCCGCCATTACCATGCGGCGCGAGCCGCTTTATCTCTCGACCTTCACCGGCCGTCCGCCCGACGAGCCCTCGGTGCTGGGCGAGGCGCTCAACGAGATCTTCATTCCGCTGCTGCAGCAGCAATTCCCGGAGATCGTCGATTTCTGGCTGCCGCCCGAGGGCTGCTCCTACCGCATCGCCGTGGTGGCGATGAAGAAGGCCTATCCCGGCCATGCCAAGCGGGTGATGATGGGCGTCTGGTCCTTCCTGCGCCAATTCGTCTACACGAAATTCGTCATCGTCGTCGACGACGACATCGACGCGCGGCGATGGCAGGACGTGATGTGGGCGATCGCGACGCGCATGGATCCGGCCCGCGACATCACGGTAGTGGAGAACACGCCCATCGACTATCTCGACTTCGCCTCACCGGAATCGGGGCTCGGCGGCAAGATCGGCCTCGACGCCACCAACAAATGGCCGCCCGAGACCAAGCGCGAATGGGGCCGCAAAATCCGCATGAGCGACGACATCATCGCCGCAGTCACGGCGAAATGGCCGAGCCTCGGTCTTCCCGGCAGCGGCAAGCCGATCTGGAAGTAGCGCGATCTGGCGCACCGCTGGAAGCAACACGGGACAGAGCCTTCCCGCGGCGCCCATTGGCAATGTTCGATCCCAAATAGAGACGCTCCATGCGTCGGCAGCGAGCCCTGCACATTGCCGCTTGAGCGCGACGTAGTCGACCTTGGAGCGGTGCCGGCGATCCAGCGGAACGGCCATCTCGCCGACCTGCACGCCGCCCGCGCGCTCCGCCTGGCGGCGCCACTCGCCTGCGTGACGGCGATCGCCTTCGAAACGCGATCGAGCAACGGGCCGCGGCGCGCCGAGGGACGCGAGCCCATGAGTTCGAGGAAAGCGTCGTGATCGAGCGAGCGCATCGCGGCAATGCGGAGTTGAAGGCAGGCGATCTGGGCCGGCGACAAGTCCACCACGACGACGCGCGCGGGATCGAGCGTGAGCAGCGCCAGCGCGTTGTCGCCGGCCGAGCAGATCGAGACCAGGGTCGCGCCCGGCGGGCTCGCGAGCCCGAGGAGGAGAGCGTCCGCATCCTCCCAGAGCTGAGCATAGCGGATGCCGTCGAAGCGCGCCTTGTCGGCGATCGGCGATTCAGCCATCGCGCTTCTCGACGCTTCCCGTCGCGCCATCGACCGCGAGGCGCTCGCCGCTGACGATCCACGCCGTCGCGCCCTTGAGGCCCACGACGCAAGGAATGCCGAGCTCGCGGGCGACGATCGCCGAATGCGAGAGCAGGCTGCCGCGCTCGACGACGATGGCGGCGGCGTTGCTGAACACGGGCGATCCAGCCGGGATCCGTGTGGCGCGCCACGAGGATCTCTCCCGGCGCCAGCCACTCCCGCGAGGGATCGCGCACAACGCGCGCGACGGCCGTCACCGAGCCCGCGCTGCAGCCGGTGCCGTGGCGGGCGCGCTCGCTGCCGCCGGAGAACGGTGTCGCCGACATCCTCGGCGCGGCGCCGAGGATGGCGGCACCGTGCATCTCGATCCGCTCCGGCGGATCAGGTCGCAATGCCGACGCCTCCTGCTCCGCCTTGCGCAGCCGCACCAGACCGGCGAGATCGCCCGCCAACCCCGCGCCCTCGATCGCGCCCAGCACCTCCTGGACGGTGAGGAAGAAAACGTCGCGCTCGCTCTCGATGAGCGCGGCCGCGGCGAGCTGGCGCCCGATCGCGAGAAAGAGGCGGCGCGCCCGACCGAAGATGCGGGTGCGCTCGAAGCGCAGATTCTCGCGGTCGCGCACGCGCGCCTTGGCCCAGCTGACAAGCCAGAGTGCCACCGTCCGGCGAACCGGTCGGCCGGCGAAGCGCAGCGCCAAGCGCGCCAATCCGTCGCTCCGCGCCCGCGTTTGGCGTGCCGGAGCGCGCGCGGCGGCCGCGACTGCGGCAAGGAGCGGCGCCGGATTCTCGGCCAGCGTCCGGCTCTCGAGTTTCAGCTCCTCGAGGCAGCGGTCGCCGAATGTGGCGACATGGTCGCCGATCTCGCGCCCCAACTCGGACGGATCTTCCATCAGGCTGCGATCGCCGGCGGCCAGTCGATCGACGACCGCGGCATCCCGGGCCGCGAGCGCGCCCATGCGGGCGATGCGCCGCGCCGGCTCGGCCGAGACGATGTCGCCCTGGCCGATCATGATGTCGTTGTGGAGCGAGAGGCCCTCGGCGCCGGCCCAGCGCTCGACCAGCTTGCACGAGGCGCCGAACGCCATCATGCAGAGAAAGTCGTTAATGAGCGGGGCGTCCCAGCGATCGAGCAGCTCGGTCTCGATGCGGCGATACTCGGCGGCGAGCGCCGAGAGCGGCATCGCGCCGAGCTCGGTCGCGGGCCGCGCCAGCGCGCCTCTGACGCGCGCATAGAAAGCGGCGACGGCGCGGCAACCAAGCGCAGCGCGACGCGCGCCACCCGCAGCCATTCGCGCAGCCGCGCGATGCCGGCGGCGGGCGGCGGCGCCAGGACGGCCGACACGGTGGCGGGGAGCGGCGCGGCGACACCCATCATCTCTTCCATGAAGCCGCGATTGAGCGAGAAGCCTGGCAGCAGCGCCAGCGCGCGATACCAGCTGATGAGGTTGTAGTAGACCCGCCCGTCGATGCGCGCGAGCATGTTGTCGAAGGTCGCTGCATGGGCGCGGATCGTCATCGCGTCGACGCCGACGATGCGCACGAAGGCGCGATAGACCCGCGCATGGGCATAGCTGGCGAAGCTGTAGGTGAGTGGCGTCACCAGCCCGGGATAGCTCTCGACGATGTTCGAGTTGTCGAAGACGAGCGGCACGGGATCTTCCGACGGGGGCGGCCCGGAGCGCGCTGGTGATCGGCCGCGCCTGCAGCAGAAAGAGGCGCCCGCCCTCGAACGCCCATTCGACGTCTTGCGGCTGGCCGAAGGCGCTCTCGACGCGAAGCAATGCCTCACGCAGCTTGGCGAGGTCGCCGGCGCTGATCGCGCCCGCAGCCGGGGATGCCGCGACAACGCCGCTCGCTTTCTCGAGGACATAGTCGTCGCCATCGATCTCGCCGGCGACGAGCCGGTCGCCCCAGCCCGCCACCGCGGAAACGACGATGCGATCGCGCCGCCCGCTCACCGGATCGGCCGAGAAGGCGACTCCGGCGGCGCGCGCCGCCACCATCTGCTGCACGATCACCGCCGGACCGCCGCCCCCGGGATCGAGCCCCCGCGCGGCGCGATAGGCGCGGAGACTCTCGATGAGCCCGGAACGCCACACCCGCGCGCAGGCGTCCACCAGGTCGACGCCGGCAACGGCGAGCAGCGACAAGAATTGACCGGCATGCGAGTGCCTCGCGCCGTCCTCCTCGCGACCCGAGGAGCGGACCGCGAAAGGCCCGGGGCCCAGCGCGGCGATCGCGCCGAAAAGCGCGGCGCGACCGGCCGCGGTCATGCCGTCTCCCGCAAACGCGTTGGCGGACAGGGTGACGAAGGGCGGCACGTCGAAGCCGCCGGCGACGAGCCGCGCCAGCGCGGCGGCCTTGCCGCCGACCAGCGCCACGGTGCTGCACTCCGCGCCACAGACGAGCGGCGCCGTCATCGAAAGACGAGACCGAGGAAAGGCGCAAAGCCGGCGCTCGCATAGCAGACGAGCACCCAAAGCCCCGCGACGGCGTCGATCAGCTTCTGTCGCCCTGGCTCGGGACGACGCACGAAGCGGAGCGCGACGATCCAGACGACGGCCAGCAAGATTCCTCCGAGAACGCCGTCGACGGTGGCGGCGCCCGTCACGAAGCCGGTCCCGACAAGCAGGAGAAAGGCAATGCTGGCGGCTGCCGCCCAGAGCCACGCGGCGCGCCGCGGGCCGAGCAGGCCCGAATATGTTTCGACGCCCGGCCGCTCATTCTCCGGCGCCCAGACCTTGCGGCCGAGCTCGATGACGCAGCCATTGGCGAAGCTCAAGCCCAAGAACCAAAGGAGCCCCGCCGCCACTGCGCCACCCCGGCGCAGCCATTCGCAGGCTGTCTCGAAGAGATCGATCAACGGCATGATCGCCATGTGCGAGACGAGATAGAGAAAGGGCCGGCGCTTCAGCCAATCCGGCACGAAGAACTCGGCCGTCATCAGCGCCAGCCAGAGCCACACCAGCGCCAATGGTGCAAGAAGCGCCGGCGCCAGAGCCGCGGCAATGGCCGCGGCGATCGGCACGCCGGCAAACCCGAGCCCGACGATCAGCCGCAGGCTCACCAGTCCGCGCGGGATGGGCCGCTCCGGCCGGAAGCGGCGATCGTCCTCGCGGTCCTTGATCTCGTCGCAGGCGCGGAGCTGAAAGAAAAAGATGACCGCCACCGCCCATGCGCCGGCGAAAGTCGCAAGGCCTGGAAGCGCGCGGCCGGAGAGATGCGCCGAGACGCTGACGCTGGCGGCGGAGAAGACCGCCAGCAGCACGCCCGTCTTCCCCAGCGGAAAGCGCTCGCGCTGATAGATCCAGAGCCGCTCGATGAGAGCCGGCGGGGCGAGTACGCGGGTGCTCATCGCGCCTTGCGCAGCCGGGCCAGCTTCACATGCGCCCGCGCGAAATGGCCCGCCGCCATGGCGGCAACGATCGAGAGCTCGCCGCAAAGGCAGAGGACACCGACGAGCTCGGCAAGGGCCGCCGCCTTGCCGGGACCGGAAAGTCCGGTGAGGCGGAGCGCCGCCGCTTGGCTCGGCAAGCCGGTGCCGCCGCCGACCGAGCCGACCAGGACGTTGGGCAGCGTCACTGACGCGAAGAGCCCGCCCGGGCGCCGTTCCATGCGCCTGAACCCCACGGCGGATTCCAAGACGCAGGCGGCATCCTGGCCGGTCGCGATGTAAGACGCCGCAAGCCCGTTGGCGTAGTGCGCCTGCGCGCCCAGCTGACCGCTGAGCAACGCGCCCAGATTGGCGACGCGGCCGTACTCCAGCATGGCGTCGACCTCGACGCGGAGATGCGAGCGCGCGAACTCGTCGGGGATGACGACGCTCGCCGACACCTTGCGCCCGCGGCCGCTCAGCATGCCGAGATGCGAGGCTTTCTTGTCGCCCGAGAAATTCGCCTCGACGAACCAGCGGCGCGGCTTCACCGGCGAATTCTCCTCGACGAAGCGACAGAGCGCGTGGGTCGCGATCGTCACCATGTTCTGGCCGGATGCGTCGCCGGTCGTGTGGCGGCACAGCAGAAAGACGATGTCGCTGTCGATCACCGGTTCGAGACTGACGAGCTTGCCTTAGCGGGTCGTCGCCTCGGCCGCGCGCGTCAGATCGTCGATCGCCTGCGCCACCCACTCGACGAAGAGACCGGACTGCACGAGGTCGTCGAAAAGAAAGCCGGGGCTTCGCAAGACGCCTTCCGAGAGCAAGGCGACGCTGGCGCCGCCGGCGCAAGAGACGACCTCCGCACCTCGCCCGTAAGAGGCGACGAGCGCCGCTTCGGTGGTGGCGAGCGGAATGAAGAAGTCACCATTGGCGTGAATGCCGTTGACCCGCACGGGGCCGATTACGCCCACGGGCACTTTCACGGTGCGGATGAAATTCTCGATGTTCCCCCAATAAGTCGCCGCCCGCTCGACCGTCTCGGCATCGGCGAGGGTCGCGCGGTCGGCGTCACGCTCGCCACTCGTGTCGAGCTTCCGCCACAGGCCGTCAACCGTCTCGGCTTGGCGTGGCGAACCGGCCGCAACGGCGGCGTCGGCCGCCCTGGCCGCGGCATCAACCGCTCCCTCGCCTCGCGCTCGGTCACCGTCGCGCGAAGCCTCTCGAGCATGCGGAGAATATGCGACGGAACGGTCATGGGGGATTGCCGGGGGTGCCCAAGGCTGGGGGCATTCTTCTGCGCCCAGATTAATGATATCTGAAGGAGTTGAGCAAAACGATGGCAATTCCGGCCGTAGTTTCGCCGCTTTCCGACGCGAGTTAGCGGCGGACGACGTGCTTGTCGGAAGGCGGGACGGAATTCGCGGCGCCAGAGCGACGGCGTCGTCACGACCGCGATCAGATGTTGCTTCCGCGAAAAGCGGGCGCCAGTGCTTCAGCGCCTGTCGCTTGCACCGGTTCCCGCTTTCGCGGGGAAGGCGAGGTAAGTGGGTCCGCCTAGCTGAAGAGGCGGTTGATCTCGTCCTGCGACAGCGCGGGGCCATCGGTGGCGACATCGCGGACGGCCGCCGGATCGAGCTGCTGCCGCTCGCCGACGCTCGACTCATCGGCCGCTTGCGCCGGCGCGCTCTCGAGACGCAGCTGCTCGAGCGCGCGCCTGACGCGCTGCCAGGTGAGGTCACGAAATTTGCACGCGTCGAGGATCGCGTCGACCTGCTCGATGATGACGTCCTTGGCGTCGGGCTCGCCGACCGCCGAGCGGATCATCTCCGCGGCGGTCATAATGTTATTCGCCGCGTCCTCGGTCGCCTGGACGAGATCCTCGAGTTTCAATCGGGAATTCCGGGTCGCCGATGTCGGCGTGATCGCGACGCGCGAGAGGGCGCCTTGCATCTCTTGCAGCTGGTCAGAAAGATGATGCTCGCTCACATCGACCATCTCGAGCGCAGCATGAATCTCCGTGCTGAGTTCGGCGATGCGGCGATCGACGAAGCGACGCAGGTCGTCGAACATCTCGCCGATCTCGCCGCGTACCACCTCGCGCAAGACTTGCTGCAGGCCCGTGGCCTCGTCGCCGCTCACCGGCGCCTCTTTGACGATCGACACAGCTCGCATCGCTGGGGATAGTGGCAGAAGGGGCTTAAATCGCGGTTAAGCGTAGTGATACGGGTGACCCGCGTTCGCTCGAATTTGCGACGAAGTCGCGGCAATCGAGGGGGCCGGCGTCCTCGGCTTGTCGCGTCGCGGCACGCTTGCTAGCGTTTGCCTTGCGTCCCTCGAGAGGATGGATTGATGCCCGTCATCGAGGTCGACACGCACCTGCGGCACACGGTCGGCCGATCCGCGGTGCACAGCGAGAACGCGGCACGCATCTTCAAGCTCGAGGGCGACGGACCATATAGATCCAATGACGAAGGCAATGGCTGACGGAAAGGATGCTCTCGATCTGCTGGGCGATCTCATTGCCCGCGCCCGGCGCGCCGGCGCGGACGAGGCCGATGCGATCCTCTTCGAGGGCGCTTCGCTCAGCCACGCGCAGCGATTGGGGCGCACCGAGAAGCTCGAGCGCTCGGAGAGCTACGATCTCGGCCTCCGCGTCCTGATCGGCAAGAAGCAGGCGATCGTCTCCTCCAACGACCGCGCCGCCGAGCGTCTCGGCGATCTCGTCGAGCGCGCGCTTGCCATGGCGAAAGCGGTGCCGGAAGACCCATATTGCGGCCTTGCCGATGCCGCGGAGATCGCGCGGAACTGGACCGACCTCGACCTCGTCGACGCGACGGAGCCGTCGCCCGAGATCCTCATCGCCCGCGCCGCCGCCGCCGAAGAGGCGGCGCGTGCCGTCCCGGGCGTGACCAACTCCGAGGGCGCAGAGGCGGGCTGGGGAAGGTCCCGCGTGGCGATGGCGGCATCGAACGGCTTTGCCGGCAGCTATGCCAGCACCGGTCATTCGGTGAGCGTCGCCGTGCTCGCCGGCGAAGGCACCGGGATGGAGCGCGACTACGCCTACAGCAGCACGATCCACGCCGGCGATTTACGCGACCCTGTGGCGGTGGGGAAGGAAGCCGGTGAGCGCGCCGTGCGACGGCTGGGCGCACGGAAGGCCGAGACCGCTACCGTGCCGGTGGTCTACGATCCCCGCGTCTCCTCCGGGCTGCTGCGGCATCTCGTCGGCGCTATCAGCGGTCCCTCGGTCGCGCGCGGCACCAGTTTCCTCAAGGACAAGCTCGGCGAGCGCCTCTTTCCACGCGGCATCTTCGTTATCGACGACCCGCACAAACAGCGCGGCTTGCGCTCGAAGCCGTTCGACGGCGAAGGCATCGCCAATCGCCGGCGCGCCATCATCGAGGATGGCGTGCTGACCACTTGGCTCTTGGACCTCGCCTCGGCGCGCCAGCTGCATCTCACGACGACCGGCCACGCATCGCGCGGCACCTCATCGCCGCCCTCGCCGTCCCCGACCAATCTCTGGCTCGAGCCGGGGCCGGTGACCGCACAGGAGCTCATCGGCGACATCGCCTCGGGCCTCTACATCACCGAGCTCATGGGCATGGGCGTCAACGGCGTCACGGGCGACTACAGCCGCGGCGCCGCCGGCTTCTGGATCGAGAACGGCGCGCTCACCCATCCCGTGAGCGAGGTCACCGTCGCCGGCAACCTCAAGGACATGTTCCAGCGCCTGAGCGCCGCCAGCGATCTCGAATTCAAGACCGGCATCGACGCGCCTACGGTCCGCATCGACGGCATGACGGTGGCTGGACGGTAGGGGTCTTTTTCGCCCTCCCCCAGGAAGCGACACGCTCAGCGGTCCTGGTTGAAGAACCAGCGGCGGATCCAGGAATGCTCGGGCGCGCTCGACGTGAAGGACTGCCCGCTCGCCTCCATCCGCGCCTTGATCGCCTTCTCGTCCCAACCCGTGAGGTCGGCGAGCGTCTCGGCCTCCTGCGCGAAGCGGTCGGGAAGCGCGTCGTAGTAGTCGTCCGCGGCCCGGCACGCGGTCTTGCCGGCGTATGGATGGCGGAGCACGTAGCGGCCCTGGAAATTCTCGCGGTCGCGCGTCTCCATGAAGGCCAAGTCTTCCGGGAAGTGCTGCGCGTCGTAGCGCACATGGAGGCGCGTGACGAAGGCATCGGATCCGCCGCCGTTGCGGTTCTTCGCGCCGCCGCCGATCCAAGGCGCGCCCAGCGCCGAAAGCTCGTCGTTGCTGAGCGGTTCGGCGGCACAAGGGTCGCACCAGCCGATGTCCCAGGCGTATTCCAGAAACACCGCGCGTCGGTCCTGTCGCTCCGCCGCCCGGTCGAACATCGCGGTATAGAACCTGCCGAACTCGTCCTTCACATAGAGGGGCACGTCCATGCCGGTCGGCAGTTTCACCGTGCGGTAATTCGTCGTCTCGACGCGCCCTTGATGCGTCAGCCCCAGCACGATGAGGTCCTGCGGGCCTTGCGCGTTCACCGTGCCGAGCCGCAGCGGCAGCATGAACTTCCGGCTCTCGTAGCGCACCTGCAGCGGCCGCAGAAAGCGATGGCCCGCTTCTTCCATGCGGCCCAGATTCACCTTGGCGATGAAGAAGTGCGTCTTCTGCTTGATGTAGCTCTCTAGCACATCCTCGGCGCCGGCGGGAATGCGATAGCCGTTCTCCGTGAGATAGGCGACGAGCCCATCGCTCTGGCTCGCGGAGAGGATCTGGATGTCGTATTCGCCGACCGCGTAGGTCGCTTCGACGACCACGCCGCGGGTGGCTTGCACGGCGCCCGCCGCCGGGGCTGACGGCGGCGCCGCCTTAAGCCGCGCTAAGAACCCATCGCGAATCTCCGCGCACGGATCGGGATCGAAATACTCGACAAGGCGCGGCGCGGTATAGGCGTCGAGATGGTCGACCGTCTTCATCGCGACGACGCTGATGTCCTTGCGCTCGAGGAAGCTCGGCACCGGGATGACGACGGCGAACTCCTTGGGATCGCCCTCGTAGTCGCTCGCCATCGTGACCGCGGTCTTGCCGTTGTCCCAGGCGAGCACGACCTTCGAGGCCTTGTTGAAGAGCCGCGCATCGGCCTTGGCGACATAGAAGCCGCAGAAG
>Ga0335081_10018782_pt1 | contig 11177 bp, 19 predicted proteins | sample Lox_Sample_35_FD_206713 | JGI IMG/M metagenome (GOLD analysis project Ga0335081, IMG submission 206713) | Soil microbial communities from Loxahatchee National Wildlife Refuge, Florida, United States - Lox_Sample_3.5 | ecosystem: Environmental > Terrestrial > Soil > Wetlands | place: USA...
ACAAGTTATCCATTCTGCATTCTGGCTCTCATTCCCCCGCGACGAATTGCCTCCTTCCAAGACATGTCCAAAACCCGTCCCCTAACGCTGTCCGACGCAATTCTCTTCCTCCGCTCCGGACGAAGAAGGCGCGTTCGCACCTCTCTCTTTCTTCTCCTCCCTGCCCTCCTCTACCTCTTCTTCATGCTCCCTCTCTCGCTCCGTCATGCGCACAATACCTCCCTAGCCCGCTACGACGCATCAATTTCACACCTCCCTGCTCCACGAGTCTTCATCGCTTCCATGCTCGCGAACTGTGGCCCACTTCTCCGAACCTACTGGATCCCTTCCCTGCTAGATCTAATCGATCGTCTGGGCCCGGAAAACGTATTCGTGAGTATTTTGGAAAATGGGAGTGTGGACGACACGAGGGAACTCTTGTATGAACTCAGGGCAAATTTAAGTGCAAGGGGGGTACCCTTTTCATTTCGTTTTGAGGAGAGTTTTCGCGATGGAGTGGAGTTTGAACGGACGGGGTTGTTGACGAGGTTACTGGGCGAAGAGGGGACGGGGGATAACTGGATTTGGACGACGAATGGGTGGTTTCCTCGACGGATCAGTTATTTGGCTCAGTTGAGGAATATGGTACTTGAACCGCTACGCCAGCCGTCACGTCGGTACGATAAAATCCTGTTTATCAATGATGTGATTTTCTCGGTAACCCCCTCCCACAATATAAGCTGTTCTCTTTGTTGGGGCTATGGTTGATGACTGTAGCCTGAAGATGCGATTCGGCTATTACATACGAACGGAGGAAATCATGCTGCGGCCTGTGGGCTTGATTTCTTTCGTCCCCATTTGTTTTACGACACCTTTGCCATGCGGGACATAGACGGACACCCCATGATTGCAATTATTTACCCCTTCTTCCCGCAAGGAACTACCCGTCGCCAACTCCTCGCTCAAAAAACTAACGTCCAAGTAAAATCTTGCTGGAACGGCATGGGTACAGCCCCCCTCTCCCCTCTCTCGTTCTGTCCCATCTGTGCACGCTATTCCCTTGTTCTTTGCTGACAACAGTTTCACTAAACGCTGTCCCCTTCCAAAACGAAACGAACCCATTGCAGTTCCGCGCAATCGCCTCTTCTCTCTCCCTACAAGACGGCTACCTCGAAGGCTCTGAAGCCTGTTTGATCCACGCCGACATGCACCGTTACTTCCCTGCCCACCACCAAACTTTCCTCAACCCCCTCGTCCGCGTGTCCTACACCCGCTCCGCGTTTGAAACTCAAAATTCCATCGGACAAATGTTCCTCGAACAGGTTATCGGTCCGTTGGTTGCAATTGCGTATGATATCCGAGATTGGTGGGTTCGCGCTCGGATAGAGGGGCATTTTGCGGCGAGACGTGAGAAGGTTAGGGAGTGGGAAAATAGGACGGGGATGGAGGAGGTTGGGGATTATTGTTTGATAGATCAGATGCAGTTGTTGACGCCGTGGGGCTGGGCTCATGTGTAAGATACCTGAAAACCTTGGGGGGGAAAGAGACGGAATTTTTATTTTGTTTTAATCTTTTTGGAGATGAAGGGATATCCTGAAGGGTCTTTGGCTCATTTCAGTAGTATTCGTTTCTTGGATTTTGATTCCCTAATTACAGGAAGCTTTCGGCTTTCCAAATTCAGTTGCTAGTTTCAATGGAAAAATCTCATCCAATCCTAACGCGCACGTGCATTCTGTCAACCGACCCAAAATAAAAATCGCTCGGATCCCCAAACCTTCGTCCGCTCGGGAATGGCCGCTGACGACGACGCGGCAACGCCGCGAACAGACACCACCACAACCCTGACAAACTCCCATGGCGAACCCCTTGCATCAGTAGAAAACGTAGCAAAACGGACCCTACATAAGATTGAGTCGCTCGTGCTCTACGCATTCCACGAGACCCCCGAATACCAGCGCGATAATCAATACATCCTCACCGGCTATCGCGGACAACTCGATTCCTTCAAACGTTGCTTTCACAGCATTTGGTATATCCATAATGAGACGGGTATTTTCGCATCTTAGAAATGACTGATGAAGTGAATATTTGGTCGCATTTAGTGGGGGCGCTGGGGTTCGGGGTTATTGCTGGGTTTGCATTGGCAACGTTTCTACAACGGTATCCGACGTCATCACCTGCTGATATCACGGTCTTTTCATGTTTCTTTGGAGGGGCGGTGACGTGCCTTGGAATGAGCGCCACTGTACAACATGCCACTTTTAGCGAAAGACTGATGAATCGTTAGTACCACACGATCATTGCTCATTCACATCCCGTTTCAAAATTTGGGAATAAGCTAGATTATCTTGGGATCACACTGCTTATAACCGGATCGTTCTTTCCGAGTGTGTATTATGGATTCTACTGTTTTCCACAGTTGCAGAGGGTTTATTGGACGATGGTACAGATGTCGTTCGAGCGTGGCTAATTGAGATTTCGGGGATTGGAATTCTATTGACGTTTTTCACGGTCAGTGATAAGTTTGCCTCGTCTGAGTGGAGGTACAAGGTATTCTGTGTCGTATTGATAGTAGGCCGATTCGAGCAGCGTTATTTGTTGCCATGGGATTATCAGCCATCTTCCCCGTCGGCCATCTCCTCACTCTCCTTCCCGTATCCTCCCCCAATCCCAATTTAAATCATCTCATGAGATGATAGATGCACCTACTTCTCGATCAAATGGGTCTTTTCTATGTTATTCTCCAGGGCGTTTTATACATCATCGGCGCCGTCATATACGCCCTTCGGATCCCCGAACGTTTTGCGCCAGGAAAATTCGATATCCTCGGTGCATCCCATCAGATTTTCCATTTCTTTGTGCTTGCGGCGGCCGTGACCCATTTCATTGGGTTATGTGTGGCTTATGAGTATTGGCATGAGAGAGCATTGGAAGTTGGACCTCGCGGGGATGTCTGTCAAGGCATGCCCTATTATCGTGATCAGATCGGGATACCCCCTCACTAAGAAGGGGCTTTGAAGAAAAAACGGATAGATTGAATCGGATTTGTTAATACAAGTTGAAAATGGATTTTCACGCTCTCTGAAATGTCTATGCAGCCGTTCAAATCAACGTCTCTTCAGCTGCACAAGTCAATGTCTGTACGCATCCCCAATGTCTCGCCTTTCGGCCCAGACATATAGTGCGCCCCCTTCCCCTCCTTCTCCTCTATCACACCACCGTCCACTTTCGTTGCGTCTTTTGTCCAATGCAATTGTCGAAATCCTTCATCATCTTTGCCTTGACAGGCTTGCCAATCTTCGTTAAGGCATATGAAACGGCTGTCAGCCTGGCTATATCCCTTTTCGAACACGAGCCTCCGGCCTTAGCTCTCCTTCATGACCTCCCTTACTGTGGCAAGGCGTGCATTTTTGACCCTGAACGCAAAGCCGCCGTCGCCTCCAAGTGCCTTGCCACTACGAAGAAAAAAAGATTTGTTTGCTTTTGCGAGAACCATGCATTTCAATTGGCATTGAATGATTGTCTCAAGGCCGAATGCTTCAGGGAGGCTGATTACGAGCTTGTACACCCCCCTCGGCCCTCCCCCCAATTGGTCTTGATTGATCTCAATTATTAATGGGCTTGCAGGCTAGGGCGTTGAATGTTCAGATTTGTGGGGTGTATGGTGTTCTTCCGGAGCAAATTTACTCTGCCGCAAGGCTCCCTAAGTTCAATGAAACTACTTAGAGCCCGGGAAAATGGAATATGCGTGCTGTCGCTTGGTTTTTGAACTTCTGTTAGCAAGGGGCATAGCCTAACTACATTCCTTCGATAATAATCAATTTTTGTCTCTTTTTAGTGAGATACCCCAGCTGCAATGTCTCGTTGGCACGGAATCCGCGTATGAACTTCAAGATTGGCAATAGATTTCGTTTTTACTAATACAAATGACGCTTTGGTCATAGTCACAGCTCCCTCGCCCCAACACCCACCATCGTCCTGTCAAAAAATCTCTGAACCCATTCATCCACATTCCCATCAGGCTCCACAACCCCACTAATCCCACCAATCTGGCTTGCTCCGACATTTTGGCCACCGCCTAGCTCATCCATCCGGCCTTTAATCATCTCAACGAGATTCGTAATGTATTTTGCAACGGATTGGTCAAATATGTTGGGGTCCTTGTCGAAGTAGTAGAGATAATGGTTAAGGATTTCGATGAAGATGGTGATGCTTGTTGGGGGGTCGAGGATCGAGGCGTCGGCAATTCGCATGGACTTTTGAAGGCATTCTAACACGCGTTTATCGTCTCGGTAGACCTATCATAAACACTTAGTGGATTGACGACGGTATTAACTTAAAAAAAAAAAGAAAAGAAAAGAAAGGGGAGGGTTGAGTTGAGTTGGGTTGGTACAGGTTTCTCTTCCGATTCAGGAAGGTAAGGTGAATCAACGGCCCACCATAAATGACTCGCACAAACAATTGCCCTGGCCTGATCAACTCTCCTCAACAATTTTCCACCAAACTGAGCCGTCCTCAGCGCAAGTGTATTAAACTGTTCCTCATCCAGACTCCTCGTCCCCTGTAGCGTATTCGCGATGCCGGTCAGCGCCGAATACTGTGAACGAGATTCGGTGATTTGATCCTCGTAGATGGAAAATGCTTGTTCGAGGAAATCGTACGTTTGATTGGGGAAGGAGACACTGTCGGCGATCTGGGCGGCGAAAAGGTATTGGCGCAGGGCCAGTTCTGCGCGGCTGGGGACGGCGCGGAGAAAGTGTGATATCGTCTGGTGGATGAACTTGAATGCTGCCGTGATCTTGTTGTCCCAATCGTGGTCCTAATTCCATATCAGCAATATAATTCAGATATGCGTGTGAAGGAGTTCGGGGATGAGGGCGGCACCAGGTGTTCCCGTGCTTTGAACCGGCGGACGAGTTTAATGGCAATAGTAACAAGACTGGCAGAAGTAAACTTACACCTCTCACCCGGTGCCTGCCAAAACGCCTCCCTGACCATCCTCAAAATCTCAAAATCCACCTCAGCACTCTCCCGATTCGTAAATAAATGCACCATCCTCGCCAACCACCCTTGTTCTTCAACGGTTTCATCGCTTTCCCCCCCAGTAGAACGCCCGCCGGGCACGGGAGCAGGGGACTGTCCCTCTTTGATGAGGACGCGGACGAGCTCCAGGACTCCCGCGACATCGTCGGGGGTGGAGATCGGATGGCCGGTTTCAAGGATTGCGTGGGAGACTGCTGCAGCGACGGCCCGGCGGGTGGCGTAGGTTTGGGCATGGAGGAGGGGGAGGTAGTTTGGCAGGGCGAGGATGGTGAGGAGGTTTGTGTAGGAGGAGATTGGGGCTAACAGGAGGGCGAGGAAGTTGTTTTGTGTGGGAGGCGAGTGTAGATCAGGACTGAAACCGTTAAAGGGGTTGAAGTGGGGACTGTGGGTTTAAACCTATTGGTAAATTCGGAGGTTTTATCTTTGGCGTAGTTGAGGACTTTGTCGACGTAGTCTAATTTGTCGGGGTAACAACTGAGAGCTAGATTACAAAGACTCACGAGCAGCGCAGATATATCCTGGATTGGCAAATCAGGTCGAGCCTACTTTGTTCAGAATCATACGGAACCGGTTTTATACCTTGACCAAACCAACGAGTTGTTCCCAGAACACCTCAAAAAGCTTGACGTCCTCAGGAATCCCACGGAATCGTTTCACTGGCTCACCCTGCACCTCATTCTTTTCCCGCACTTCCGTTCCATTCTCTTCAGCCTCCTTTTCCGCGCCCTCTCCAGCACTACCAGCCTTCAACCTCATCCTCTTGACTTCCTCCGCCAACCGCACCGTCGCCTCTTCTTCTTTCCTCTTTCGTTCCTCAGGGTCCTCATTCTCCGCCTCCCTCTTCGCATAATCCGCCAATCGATCAATCATCGCCGAAATAATCTGCTTGACATTCGTCGCCGGATTCAACTTTGCATTCGTTGAAAGAAATTGATCCAACGTTCTCAAATGCAGATCATCCGTGAAGACCTGAGTAATAACTTCCATCAGGTATTCTTGGGCCAGGACATCCCGACACTGAACCACCTGTTCCAATATCAAGGGGAGAATGTGGGACTTATAGAGATCCAAGTCGATGCCTTCCAATTGGCTGAGACGAACGAGGTTTGTCCCGACGAGAATACGAAGTTCGCGACGTTCTTGTTCTCGGATATGGCGGTCACGAGAGTGGCCTTGGAATTGCAAACGTACCCAAAGTTTATTCATTTCGACGAAATTGGTGAGGATGAACGAGATGCTGTCCCTCAGATTGCCGGCGGGTGTGTTGGTGTCGCCAATGGGGAGGTTATCTCGTGTTTGGCTGGAGAGGTAGTGTCTGAGGAACAGGCCGCGGATGGGGTGTTGAACGCCACGGCTCATTTCGAGCATATCGCGCATGATTTCACGGACGGGGGCTTCGGGAACGCTCATGTAGACACTTCACAAGTAAGCTTCTCCACGGCTATGAAGAGGGTGGAGAAGGATGCCTTCCGACGGTGATCATGAGGTAGAGCCTTGGGACGATGTTTCCCGCGTACTGGACGATTTCGTAGAGGTCGGCACAGTGTTGTCGACCCGACATATGCGCCTCCTTGATATACGTCGACAAATGTCTCAATGCATCAAACACAGCCATGTCTGTCGGCCGTTAGCATACACATATTCCCACTCAAAATAGTGTGGTTGGAGGTACACAGCTCGTAGTAGTGTTTTGGGCCAAGACTGCTTGTGCGCAGTTCAGCGAGCATCATGCTTGCGTGCTTGAGGGCATCGAGGATCTGCAGCTTTTCAATGCACCGGCGCATCGACGTAGCATGTGCCCGGACAATGGCCAGTGCCTCCTCGAGCAGTCGGGCCTGGTCTTCTGGAGGGGCGGCTGAGCATGGGGTTAGCAATGGGCTGTCATGACGATGGGGGGCGGAGAGAGAGACGTGAATTGGATCTGTCGGAGCGACTTGCGCTATCCGCCATGGCAACACGTCACCGCCTGCACGGCAGTCAATGAAACGAGGGGTGGGGTGCTTGGAGATCTCTTGGCCGTGTTTCCTTTTGCCAAATGAACCTTGTGTCTCGAGTGGCGACTCCTACATGGACACATCCAAAGTACAGCTCAGCAAAGTAATTGTCCATTCCACAAGAGTTAACGCTTTATTGCCCTGCCACAGTTTTCCCAAGTTCCTAAACTTCCTATCACGCCAGTCTTTCCTCGTGCGAGACACACAAGCAATCAACAGAACGGTTTACCGAACAGGTACGTAACATAAGAATCCATTCATCATCCAGACTGCCTCTGTGTCTCAATTATTTTCGTTCAAAATCGGCTCCCCAATTTTGAGCGCTCTCGGTGGTTCTCTGGACCGTATCGAGCAGCGTCAAGCATGTCGGGGAAGAACAACGCACAATCTTGGCTTATTGAGCATTCTGCTTCATCTCTCACGAAAGAAAGCCCTTGTCACCCAAGTCACATTCCACAAATTATATTAACAATCGCCATATTGATATCTCCAGTAATGCTATAACCGGTTGGTTGAGAACCGTCTGCCAATGCTACTCAATATGTGCCAAGCTATTCCCACAATTCTTCAGTTTTGATAGGGGGATGTAAAGTTGTCGGTTGGGCAATATGTTCCGGACCAGGACTTTCCTCCTTTTTGAGCGCGACGACTTCTTCCGCCCGTTCACGTGTTAATCTAGATTCCCAACCTTTCCATTCTTCTCCCTCATAATCAGGTTCAGGCACGGTCTCCCCCTTCCCATTAACCAACGGATCTTGATTAGGCAATCTCTTAAAAGCAAATCGAATCACATCGAATCCTGATTTTCCTGCAACACGTCAACTCGCGAGAAAAGAGGGGAACAGGAAAAATAGTAGACATACCAGCTTCAACCCAACAGGCAACAACCTCATACAACCCACAATATATAAACCCCTCCTCAGGACTCCAAAAGGAATTTCCCTTGGACCCCCTCAACACCCGCACAGGCCGCTCATTAATCACATTCTGCCTCAACGCACTGTTATTCCGATTCCAATCTTGATGTTTTGACTGCCCTGCCTTGACAGGATATCCCTTCTGGGGCTTCACCCGTCCCCCCGATCCAGAATAAATAAATCTGTACCCCTCATCAACGTCATCTTCGTACCCCCCATTCATGGCGATCGCAACGACCCCATCACCAGATTTGGAACAGGCGATGCCGGCCATAATTTGATTGTGCGTCCCATCCCAGGCAGCGCCCCAACGGGAGTGCCAGTGTTTTCCAATGTAGAGGCCTGGGATGTGGCCATATGTCCCATCTTGATTGATTTTCGGCTTAGATGGATCGAACTGGTAGGCGTAACGGCGACCGTCGGCAGACCAGACGCGAACGATGCCTGGGTCGAGGGGAGGAAGTGGTTTGTTGTTTCGACGGCATTGGGGGGTTCCGGTAGAGGAGAGAGGCGTTTCGCACGGTCCGATGACGGGACCGTCGGATGATGGGGTAACTGAGTCGTCGGTATGTTCTTTGGGCGGCTCCTGTTCCGTTTGCCGTTCTTCGTCCGGTTCCTCGTCGGAGTGGAGGTATTCGATGTCTTCGCCCCAGACAGTCGGTTTAGGAACAAGAATATCGCCGATCGCTTTTGACAACTCGTCATATTTGCTCGTATTTGCATCAGTGAAAGTCTTGCATTTTTTACGGGGTGTCCAGACAGGGAGGGTCGGGTTATCCTCGGGATCGTCATCGTTCGCCCTCACTTGCGGCTCCCGCTGCGAAGAAACCAAGTCAGCAAAATTCGGGAATTTGGGAGGGCCAAGGTCAAGGCGGGCCCAGGGGGGGGAGGGGTTACCTTATTTGGAAGGGGGGATTGCACAGGAAAATTGTTCAGGAATCGAGTGAATGCCTCATTGAGGGAGCTGACTGGACTCGGAAGACCTTTTGCCAAGTTCGGTGTCGACAAAACGGAAGCCTTCTCGGGTGTGATATCTGTGATGCCGGTCGGTGGCGTCAACATAGACATATTCAAAGGAAAAGAGCCGAATGATTGCAATAATATGGAAGGAGAGTTCGAGGTAAATGGGATGCTAAGGTGACGTTGACACTCTCCACGGGGAGGTGCTGACCGCTTGTGAAAAAGGAAAGCGGATGAGTAGTGGCGGAACACCAAACTGGTGGATCCCACTGCAGCGTGCAAAAGTCAACGAACTTCAGTCCGTATTGACATCCCCCCGCAAAGTATGTTCCGGATTGCGCATTTTTTATCCATTTCACCAACCAGGCCTCAACCAGCATGATGCATGCATCTTTGAGGATTGGAATACTTCAATATCGTGACACACCCCAGAGCAAACAAGAAGCCATCAAACAATGTTTTGATGAAAAAATATTATATGTCTAGAATTATACTACCATTTTAAATAATCACAATATTGTTTTGCTGCTTAGTATATCTACAACAGCCTAGCTACCCTTAATAATATATAAAAAGAGTAGATATACTATGACTTGTAGAGATATAGACTAACTAAATTTAACTTAGAATATTTAATATTTAATTGGTTACTAAATCTCATCCACTGGAAGACTGAGTTGGAGACGCTATTGAGGGTAATTTGTTGAGCAAAGAATGAAAAGGATGAAAAATGCGCAATCCGAAACACACTTTGTACAGAGATATTAATTCAGCCTGAAGTTCGTTGATTTTTGCATCCTATAGTAACGTTCTACAGCTTCCTTGTCCTGCATCCTTATTATACCCAGATAACCACGAGTCCCCAGTGTTTGGCCAAAGTTATATTTCAAATGTATAGAAGAATGAGACATCGAAAAGGTCGTTTTATGCTGCCCTTGGGAGCCACTATAGGCGTGCTCTGTCTCGTTCGGCACTAACATGGGGTGATTCGCCGATCCCGCCCCACGGCGAAGAGTGTTCGGGAGAGCCAACCATCCGCCAAAAAGTTCCGCAGCGGTCATAAGTCACCCCCCTCCTTCTCGCCAATTCCCCACAACAACCCCTGGGCCCTCTATTCCGCACTATCTCTATCTTAATTTCGCCCGATGAGAGTTCATCGCCTCATCTGGCGCGAGTCCGGCCTCGTAAGGCTGTCACGTCGCTCGCCACTGCGGTTTTCCCCACTTATTTTGACACGAGCATTTCACATTTCCCCCCACCGCAATCAAGCGGACTTCGATCCTCGAAGCATCGAGCGGCAAGTCGATGAAGTAGACGTCTGTATTGTTGGAGGCGGGCCCTCCGGTCTCAGCGCCGCAATTCGATTAAAACAACTTGCTAAGGAACAAAATCGTGACATCCGCGTTCTTCTTCTCGAAAAGGGTTCCGAGATGGGTACACAACCGACCCTCCCAACACACACACACCTCTGGAAAATGCTTTTTGGTGGGTATTGATGTTTGTTAGGTGCACATATACTTTCCGGGGCAGTGATACAAACGAATCCGCTCGAGGAATTATTTCCGGATTGGAAGGATAATCCACCTGAACCAATTACCCCTGCGAAAACGGATAGGATGCGCTTTTTGACCAAAAAGATGGCGATTCCGATCCCTGCACCGCCTCAGATGCATAATAAGGGGAATTACATTATCAGTTTGAATAATTTATGTAAATGGCTCGCTGAAAAGGCGGAGGAGTTGGGCGTCGAAGTGTATCCCGGATTCGGTGCAAGTGAGGTATATCCTGATGGAACCCTCCCTTCTTTTTCTATTTATCTTTGGGGGGAAGGTTGCTGAGGATAGGTACTGTATACGGGCGACGGAGCGGTGAATGGTGTCGCTGTGAATGATGTCGGCATATCAAAATCCGGCGAACCAAAGGAGACGTACGAACGCGGCATGGCCTTCCACGCACGAATTACCCTCTTCGCCGAAGGAGCCCATGGATCTTTGACAAAGACACTCACGAAGAAATACAATTTGCGCAAGAAATGTGATCCACAGACATACGGTATCGGACTCAAGGAGGTATGGGAAGTGCCCAAGGAACAATGGCGACCAGGAGAAATTACACATTCTGTAGGATATCCTCTCGATAAGAATACCTACGGCGGCGGATTCATGTATCATTTCGGTGAGAATCTGGTTAGTTTAGGCCTCGTCGTCGGTCTAGACTATAAAAATCCATACTTGAATCCCTATCAGGAATTCCAGGTTTCCCCCCCCCCCAACCTGTGTCGCAT
>Ga0335081_10018783_pt1 | contig 11177 bp, 4 predicted proteins | sample Lox_Sample_35_FD_206713 | JGI IMG/M metagenome (GOLD analysis project Ga0335081, IMG submission 206713) | Soil microbial communities from Loxahatchee National Wildlife Refuge, Florida, United States - Lox_Sample_3.5 | ecosystem: Environmental > Terrestrial > Soil > Wetlands | place: USA: Florida...
CGCTCGTTTTAGAATATTGAGATTGAAAAACTTTGCAATCGGTTGAGCGGTGAGAATGGCTCGCTGCAGTGTACTGGTATAAATCGCTGAGAAGGATCGACCCCTAAGCTGCTCGAGCAAGGCCAGGCTCTGGGCAAAACCTTCCGGACTCAGACCAGGGTCACTTCGGCCCTGGATCCTCTTTTCCACATTCCACATTGTCTCGCCATGCCTTGCAACGTAAATCTTGATCAACGGCTAGTCCCTCCGCCTTCGTAACGCCCCATTGATGGGTGTCGAAGGTTCCTCGCTCAATGAGTCCGGACCTTTGTCTCAGTCCGTCCCCAGACCTCTCACTTCAAAATAAACATAATCTAAAATCTTTTCGTCCCGGTCCGCAATAGCGAGGCTGTATTTTCCTGCTTTGGGAGTCCAGGGGACCGTCCTCCCGGTCATCTCCAAGGGGTCGCCATTTAGCACCCATTGAAAATTATCTTGAGGGACCTGGGCGACAAAGAAGACCTTTTGAAGCTCCGGAGGGATATCGGGATCTACAGCAATCACTGTCCCAGATGGAGGGTAAAGTATTTTGGGGTTGAGTTGACCCGTTCTCTGATCCTGTGAATTCGGTTCTGTCCCGCGAATGAACCATTCATCTCTGGAGGCTGCCGCACCCTGTGAAAACTCAATTTTCTTTCGCACAAGACCGGGGAGAACTTCCCTCCTCATACTGGGGACATCCTGATGAAGAAAATCCATCATCTCCGTCCACATCGGAGCTGCTCCGGTGACCCCGCTCACATTCCACATCGGCTCGCCGGAGAAATTTCCCGTCCAGACGCCGACGGTGTACTTCCTTGAATACCCGAAGCACCAGTTATCCCTCATGTCCTTGCTCGTGCCGGTCTTTACCGCCGTCCAGAAGCGGGTGGATAAAGGATTTTCAAGTCCAAAGGTGGCGCTCCTTGCCTCCCGGTCAGACAGGATATCCGAGACAAGAAAAGTTGCCTCTCTTGAGAATATCCGTTTCTTCTGCATGGAGTCGTTTTCTTCTGGAATGAGATGGGGTTTGCTCCATTGACCCTCATTGGCCAGGCACCGATAGGCATTGGTAAGTTCCCAGAGAGTCACATCCGCTGAGCCAAGGGCAAGAGAGGGGCCGTAGAAATCCCCCGGCTCATCGAGTCCCTTGATTTCCAATTGCCTCAGCTTATTTAAGAAAGGTTCAATGCCAACCAGGGATAAGGTCTTGACCGCAGGAACATTCAGAGAGGAAGCGAGAGCGATCCGCGACGTCACGAGTCCTTTGAATTGGGAGTCATAGTTTCGGGGTTGATAGATTCCACTAGTCACAGCGATGTCCAGGGGCGAATCCTCCAAGAGAGAAGCCGGCGTCAGTATCCGCTGGTCAAAGGCGAGGCCATAAAGAAAAGGCTTTAACGTGGAACCCGCCTGCCTCCTCGCCTGAAGGCCGTCTATAAATCGACTGGAAGCGGGCTCTCCGCTATAACTGACATACGCAAGGACGTTTCCTGTGCTATTTTCCAAAACGAGAAGAGCCCCGTCCTTGACATTCTGCAATTTCAGGGAGAAAAGATGATGGGTTAAACGATCGATGCCAAAGCGCTGGATCCGGCCGTCTAAGGTGCATGTGACACTGCTTCCATTTGGTCGCCCTTTTAACAGCTGCCTGGCGACATGGGGAGCAAGGGCTGCTTGGGGACGAAGGAAATGAGGTCCTGAGCAGGCCTGTTTCACCTTCGTACGAATCTCATCCCCTTCCACTTGCCAACCTATGGCGCCGTTCAGGGCCAAAGCCCTCTTGAAAATCTCCGCAGAAGAGGCATTGGGGGACCGGATGAGTGAGGCCAGGATGAGAGACTCAGAACGGTCTAGGCCGTGAAGATCCTTTCCAAAGAGGCCTCGTGAGGCTGCCGCAACGCCCTGAAGCTCTCCGCGGAAGGTAATGAGGTTCAGGTAGGCTTCGAAGATCTCCGCCTTCGACCATTTCTTTTCAATCTCCCAGGCATTCAGAATCTGTCTCTCCTTTTGCCAAATCGATCGCTTTCCTGTTTTCGGTTGAGTCTCCTTATCCAGGAGGGAGGCCAACTGCATGGTGATCGTGCTTGCGCCGCGAAGGCTCTCAGAGGTGAGGCCCTGGATCAAGGCGGCCCCAGCCGATCGATAGTCGACGCCCCCGTGTTCATAGAACCGCTTGTCTTCTGCTTGAATGACGGCCTCCATGAAGACAGGTGAAATATTTTTGAGAGGGGTCCAATCCAGCCTCCGACGCTCCTTGTCCGTTCGCAATTCATGGATGATTTCCCCATGGCGGTCGAGCAGAACCGAGTCCGATTTAACATAGGACTGCCGAACCTCTTGATAAGTGGGTAGGGCATTGGCCAAAGAGGAAAAAGAAAACAATGCAATAAGTGAAAAAAGAAATCTTCTCATCAAACTCTAAATGTTCTTTTGAGCAACGTAGAAGTAGTTTGTCATGCTGATTTATTTCAGCCCCACTCCTTTGTTTTTAAGCATTTCTAGACGCCCCTCAAGGTTTAACCTCCACCGCCTTGTTTGGAACCTCTCCGAACATCTCAGGAAAGTAGAGGGCTTCCACTCTCGTTGTAGGCAGCTGGAAAACCCCGGCCTGGTTCAAGCGAACGGTGTATTCGACCGTCCACTTTCCTTTGGGCACGTATTCATAATAGGCACGGAATGCCTCAAAAGACCGCTCATCAAACGCCGACCGGACCCATCCTTTCCTTTCTTCCTCTTTTGTTAAGAGTCTGGAATCTCTTCCCAGTCCGGTTCCGAGGATAGTGCTTCCGGCGGGAATGGGGTCGCTCACAACCACCCAGGTCCTGTCGGCCTGAGCCTCCAATTCCAATCGCATCCGTACGATATCTCCCTGGCTCCACTGATTCTTCTGTTTCTGCTCAACAGGAATCACCGTCTTCTTGATCCTGTACCCGCTTGAAAAAGGTTCCTTCAGCGGAATGGCTGCCAGGCTCTGGATCGTTAGCCAAGGCTTTCCTGTTCCCTGTTGGGAGAAGGAGAGTTCTTCCTTTTTAGCAGGCCATGGAAACTGGAAAATTCTCCCCCTGGGAGAGGCTTTCCAATCCACGGCCTGCGTTTGCTTTGACAGGGTCGCCCGGGTCGTTCCAGCGACCGGGACCGATTCAAATTGACTGGAAAACTTTCCCATGGCCAGAACACCCCACGCATTGGCAGGCGTTACGTCCCAGGCCCCTCTGATCTGACGGCCTAACGCCCCCTGGACCATCCTTGGTATATCTTCCTTCCACTTTTCTGAGTGAAGCAGAGATAAAATGGCCCGGACGGCGTTGACATCATTTGAAACCATCAGCCACCACAGGAAGTCAGTTTTTTCGGTTGAGAAACCCATCACCGTGCCTTGAAAATTGAGGCGGGCCCGAATGATCTGCTCTGCTTCTTTCAAACGCCCTTCCGTGTTTGGGATATTCCGAACGTTGTGGAGAATGTTTAACCAATCGATCACTGCTGAAGTCGGCCAGAGATTGGGCTCAATAGAGATGGAGCTGAGTAACTTTGCTTCTGCCTCTCCATTCCTCGACAATGCCTCTATCGCTGACAATTTTATAATGGAAAGATCTGCCGTGGCTAAAGGTGAGTACCTCCAGATCTTCCCTTCGATAAAATTTCTGAGGCCGGTTTCCATCTTGGCCCTGGTCTCGTCAGGAATGCTCCACCCTGCCTCATGGCCGATGGCCATGATGTAAGAGGTGAGCACTGGAGATCCATCAATACAAGGAGGAAAATATTTGACCAATCCGTCTCCATCCAGGTAAGCGGGAAGATCGGACATCCGTCTTCTCCAGAGGCTCTCATCCCGCAGGGCGACGGCCACGGAGATCATCTGCTCCATGCACGTATACGGATATCGTTTCATATACTCCGTCACACCGCTTAGCCCGTCGCCGATTTTGGGCCGGAAATTGACCCGGATACCCCCTCGGCCCGGTACGGCGTCCAAGGGCCGCTCGACGGAGAGATGATATTCCCCTTCCAGTTGAGTCAAGGTGGCCTGGAAGATACTTACAGGCACGGCCGGCACCACTTTCTGTGCGACCCTGATTCGATCTGCCTCCTGGGTTCCTCTCTCTTTGATTTCGACCTCCCATTTCAATGCCTCAGCGCCGATCGTTGCGGTTACATCCCATCCGACCTCCTTTGACTCTCCCGCCGCCAGGGAGACGGTCTGGGAAACAAGGAGGGTTGAAATTCCTTCTGCCTTCGCAGCAGCATCCACGTCCATGCTTCGGTTTGTCGTATTTCGAAGCGTGAACCCGGCCTTAAACCGGTCGCCTTCTCTCACAAGCGGGGGGAGGCCGGATAAAACCATCAGATCCTGTGTGGACTGGATCGATGTCGCGCCGGTCCCAAAAAGGCCGACTCCTCCGGTGGCCACGGCAACAATCCGAAAACTGGTGATCGAATCATTCAGTGGGACCTCAGCAGATGCCTCTCCGTTGGCATCCAAAGGGAGACGTGCCTTCCACAGGAGAAGGGTATCGAATAATTCCCGGGTATTCTGCTTTCCTCCTCCCCCGCCCTGAGCCAGCGCTTTCAGGCCGAAGTGGCGTTTCCCAATGACCTGCATCTGAACTGTCGAGGTCCGAACTCCGTAACCCCTTCGTCCCATCATAGCAGAGAGGATTTCCCAACTCCGATTGGGCATCAATTCAAGGAGACCTTGATCCACGGCGGCCACTGCCACTTCACTTCCCGCTGGAGGGGCCTTTCCATCCGTGGTCGCAACCTTGATCTTGATCTTGGCTTTCTGGCGGACTTTATAGATCTTTTGATCCGAAGAGACATTGACCTTCAATTCATGCTCTTTCCATCCCACATTGATTTCGGCGATCCCGAGTTTATAAGCAGGCTTTCCGAGGTCGACCATGGCCGTTGGCTTCACGCCTGCGACACGGCCTCTGACAACGAGGGCCGAAACATAGGCGTTCGGAGCGTAAGCGCCCTTGACAGGTACCCGGATCACCGGACTTTTTCCGGAGACCTTTCTGACCCATGCCGTGATGATCCCTTCTCTCTCCACGGTGATTAATGCGGTGGCCTCTCTGAAGGGCATCCGGACCTGGAAAACAGCCTTTTCGCCCGGCTCGTAGCGTTTCTTTTCAGGGATGAGGTCGATCCGGTCATGATCGCCCACGTCAAACCACCACTCCCCTTTCCCCGCCACCCAGACCTCCCTGTGAGCAACTGTTCGATTCCCCGCTCCATCAAAAGTTTCGGCCTGCAGGATCACGTTTCCGGAAATAGGTGACCGGGCATCGCAAATCAGAAGACCTCTTGAATCTGTCTTTCCCTCACAAAGCGAACCAACTCTTTTCGTCTCCGTCGAATGCTCGTAAGAATAGACTCCTCCGACGAGGCGCTTTCGATGGGTAAGGGTTTGTCTCTGGAAAAGATCTACTTTGACTTGAGCCCCTGAAACAGGCTTTCCAGAAAGGTCAATGACAGCAACGTGAAACTTAAAGGCATCCTTCGAGACCGCCCATGAGTCCGGTTTGATCCCGACGAGATTCTTAGAGTTCCATAAAGGAATCCTCGAAGAGACGGTTTGGATTTCACCATTGGGATCCTTGAACTCCATTTCAGCCAGTATTTCTTTCGGCGTTTCGGCTTCGGGTAGATGGGCGAGCGTGGTCCGGACGGATCCGAACCGGTCCAGAACCAGATCCATACTCGGAGGCTTCATTTTTTTCTTATCTTCTCCCCTCACTTCAACTCCACCTTCCTCGCCTTCGCCTTCTTCTTCGGATTCTGATACCTCCCCTCTCCGTACAACTTCTTCTTTCACAGGCCCGTTGCCAAAGATGAAATCCTCAAACCCCTCAGGAGAAGGAACAGTTCTCGGCTCGATTTCGTACCGAAGCTTGACGGGGAGAAGGCTCGCCGCCCCCCCGGCCAGATACTGAACGCTCAGATCTAGGGTAACCTCCATTGCCTTAACCAGGGGCGTTGAAGGTGGCTGGATGGTTCCCTTGGCCAGGGGAATTCGAAACTCCTCCACCCTGAAGCTCCCAGAATTCCACTTACGTCCCGTTACGTAATCTTGATCCTCAAAATGTTCCTCCCGGTCCACATAAATCAGACGCTTCGCTTTTTTGCTGAGCCTTTTTTCGACGAAAAAGACATCATAGTTTCCGAGCTTTGCATCCTTCGGAATCGACCAACTGGTCTCCGCAACTCTATTCGCATCCCACTTCAAAGAAAACTCATATTTCTGTTCGCTTCCGTAATGTTGGATCGACACGAGGGCGGGCATCTGATCCTGAGGCACGGCCGCAAACCCTTGGGTGGTATGCTGGCGGAGGATATGCTTCATATGAACGGTCTCCCCTGCTCTAAGCAAGGATCGATCGAAGATCGTGTGACCGATGACGGGGTCCAGGTGCGACTCTCTCGCCAGCTGAAATCTCCAGGGCTCGATCCCTTCATCCCAGCTGGAGTGAACAAAGGACACGTCATTCTCGGTGCGGGCTGTAATGAAGAGACCTTCCGAAAGCGAGCGGAGCGCACCCATCTGGGGGTAATCTCTATAATCCAACTGGTAAGTGCAGCGGGTGAGAGCGTCAATCGGGAGTGGCTGCTGTATTTTGGCAATCCCGCTGACATCGGTCGTTCCTGTCCAGACGACTTTCCCCTGACAGTCCATCATGGTGACCGCTGCATTCTTTACAGGTTCTCCTGTGTCGAGCGCGGTCACCCATACAAGAGAAGATTCCCTCCCCCACTTGAAATGGACGGAGAGATTGGTCACGAGAGCCGCGGCGGGTACATACATGGGGCCCGGCTTGCCGAGCAAGGCGCTTCCCAAGATCTCGCTTTCCAGTTCGACGATATAAAGGCCGGGGTCTTTTAACGGAATCCCGACGACTTCGAAAGCCTTGGAGCCTGCCGGCTTTGGAAGTTTAAAATCTCTTGCCCTACTCTCCTCACTCAGAATAGATCTCTCCCTTGTTGCCGAGGCAACCTTCCTCAGCCAGGGCTGGAACTCATCGATCTTCTCCGGAGGGACACTGAGGACCTTCCCCATCACCTTTCCTAGGACGCCTTCCTCCTTATCCGCCTTCATCACTCTCGTTTTGATCTCAGCTTCTACGTTTCTTAAGGTGACGGGAAGGAGGGGATCGGACTTCGATTCGAGGATTCCAAACCGCGCGCTAAACTTGGCCAAAGGAGGATATCGGTCTGTCTTGACCGTCAGAGGAAATTTGTCTGCGTTGACAAGCGGTCTTCCGGAGATATCTTTCAGCCCGGGAGGAAGCTCGACCACAAAAGTTGCGTTTTCCCGGAAAGGACCTTGGAACGAGACCGAGTTCGTTTCTTCTTTAACACTGACCTTCCATATCTTCCCATCCCCCCCCTTCAATACAATTTTATTTGCCTGTTCCTCAGAAATGGCGGCAGTGAAATTGAGAAACATGGGCTGGATGGGAATACACGCCGCTTTCGGATTCTCTCTTTGACAACGAAACTCGACAGAAAAGAGAGGCCTGACCTGGAAGCGACGGATCTGATCCTGATCCGTGGCCACCCCGGTCTTTGTCATCACTCCTTTGCCCCATATCAAACTTATCTTCGCATCCGAAGGGAAACGCTGCTTGCTCTGAATAAGGAGCATCGGAAAAGGCGGTGGTTTCCTGTATTGGAATCGGGCTCTCAATATCTCTTTCCTCTGATTTCCCTCGATAATTTTGATTCCGATCCGGTCCTGGACCCCTTCCACCGAAAAGAAGACATTCTGAATCACTGATTCGTTATTGGGCTCCGCATCCAGAGTGAGGATAAATATCTGCTCCTCATCGACCCACCTCGATCCTTCGTAGGGAACGGAAGCGCGGATCGAAGGACCGCCCGTTGAAAAGGAGAAGACCTTCTGGCCTGCTATCTCCTTACCGGACAGAGCTTTCAAACCTGGCTTCAATTTGAACTCGCAACGGATGCCCGCAGGAAGGTCTTTGTCAAAATCAAAAACCCAGTTCTTCCCGTCGGCCCACCGGCTGGTTCCCTTTTCAGAGCAGACGATATCAAAGGGCTCGATCAGACCCCTCGGGTCACCGAAGGGCACCATCTGCTCGGAAAACCGGACGCTCACTTGGCGAACGGTCTTCACCGTCCCCTGCGGCGAGAAGAACTCGACCTGGGGCTCTTCCTCTGCATAAACCAAAGGAATGACAATAGCGTTGATGATCAAGAATATTCCAAATAGCCTCAGCTTCATATTCCCTCCTCGTATGATTTCGCGGAATCTTACCAGGTTACTGAAAAAGTTTTATTTCCCGGGCTGCTCAAAAATGCCCAGATGCAAGGCTCCCGAAAACCCTGAGGCATGAGGCGTACTTGAACGTACGCCGCAATGACGAAGGATGACGGAAGCGATGCAGATGGGCGCTTGTCAGCAGCCTAAAGATGCAATACTCCTGCCATTAAACTACTTCGAACAACATTTGTAAATCATTAAATATCTTTCGTGTTCGTGTTTCTCTCCTGCTATCTCATTCTCAAAAAGAAACCTAAATTGTCCCCCTCTTACAAAAATGTCCTCAAACTATAGTACCATGAGAAAGAACCACCTTAGCCATTCCTTTTCGTCGTTTTCACTTCCTCTCGCTTCTCAAAAAATCAAAAAAAGTGTATAGTTAAAAACGATAAACAGATTATCGTTATGCCAGCCACGCGATGAGGAAATTCAAAAAAAGGGATGCCACGACCTTTTCGACCTTATCGCTAGCGTTTGGAGCATGGTAATGTTCAATTGGATTGTGTGCTCTCAAGTCCATTTTTCATTTGCCGAGGCTCAAATAGAAAGTAGGTGGCAGAATAGGTGCAAGCCATGAAAGTAAAACAAAAATTGGGACTTCATAAACTCCAGTTGATGTTTACCGAGGTTTTCGGACTCGGACGCGCGACTGCATTGAGCGCCGTTGTCTTGATCGTGGTCGTTCTTGTACTCGGCATATTCCTGTTCTTTTATCTTGCGCCACCTAACACCATCACGATAACCAGCGGGCCCGAAGGCAGCACATTCCGCAGAACAGCGGACAGATACGCCAAGATCCTCCAGCGAAATGGGGTAACGCTCAAAATACTTCCGTCTGAGGGCTCTGGCGACAACATCAAGAAGCTGGCCGATCCTGCTTCAAAGGTGGACATCGGATTCGTGCAAAGTGGAGTGAACAAGGGGATAAAGACTGACAAGCTCGTTTCATTGGGGAGCATTTCATACCAACCCCTCCTTGTTTTTTATAGAAGCGCGTCTCACATGAATCTCCTATCGCAGTTGATCGGCAAGCGAGTAGGAATCGGTGAGGTCGGCAGCGGAACGCACACGCTCTCGCTTACGCTGCTCGCATACAACGGCATCGAACCGGGAGGTCCTACGAAACTGCTTGAGATGGATTCCGACAAAGCGGCAGAGGCGATCCTAAACGGCAAGGTCGACGCCGTCTTTCTGATGGGAGATTCTGTTTCAACAGAACTGATACGCCAGCTACTCCATACACCGGGCATCAAGCTCTTCGACTTTACCCAAGCGGATGCTTATACCCGTCGCATCCCCTACCTGAATAAAGTCACCCTCCCAAAGGGATCGATCGATTTTGGGAAAAATACCCCGTCACAAGATGTTCTTCTGGTTGCACCCGCGGTGGAGCTGATCGCTCGAAAGTCCTTCCATCCGGCGCTCTCTGACTTGTTAATCGAGGCTGCGCAGGAAGTACACTCCGGCGCCGGGCTCCTCAGGCGTAAAGGCGAATTCCCCGCTCCGATTGAACAGGAGATCCCTATCAGCCCTGAGGCGACCCGCTTCTATAAATCGGGCAAGGGCTTCCTCTACCGCTCCCTACCGTTCCGGCTGGCCAGTTTTGTGAACCGCATCATTGTTGTGTTCGTGCCCATGATCGTACTGCTTCTGCCCGTATTCCGGCTCATACCGGCCATTTACCGGTGGCGGTTCAGGTCACGTATTTTCAGGTGGTACCGTGCGTTGTTGATGATAGAGCAGGACCTCATCACACAATTGACGCCTGAAAAACGCGAGGCGCTGACGGAAAGACTCGATAACATCGAAGAAGCGGTGAACAGGATGAAAGTGCCCGCCTCGTTTGCAGATCAATTCTACGGCTTGCGCGGGCATATCACGTTTGTACGCTCCAGATTGAGGCCCTGAAACGAAATGTCCGGTGAGAAAAAGCGGCTTATTCTCTATCAGACCAAACCTGTCTACTTCCCCCCTGACCTTGACGGGTCAAATATAATTCCAGGATGAGAGGAGGAAAGACGGTGACCCTAAAACCGTCTTCGTTGTTGATGTTCGCGAAAATGAGTTCAAAGCTTGCCGCGATGAGAAGTGGCAGGTTCACGAGGGTTCTTATTCTTTTTCCCGTCTGTTTTCTATTAACAGCCTGCGGCCTCCTCTCCCACACTTTCCGGTCGCCCGACTGCGATATCATCCAAAAGACAGAGGGGGGATCATCCGTAGTATGGAGAGCAGTCGTTTCCGGAATCGTCGGCAAAGGGGAACTAACAAAGGGAACCGGGTGGTTTGTGCGCGAGCCGGGTCCCCAAGGAAGGTACTTCATCCGATTCGATCCCCCATTTTCGGCAGTCCCAACATGTTGCGTTGAGGCTCAGCAGCCATCCCTTTCGAAGCTATCGGTCGATGTGGCTCCCAGCCCAAGTGGTCTACGCCTGGAAGCAACCCATGGTTCAGAACGCTGTCTGAGAAAGGAGAATAAAATAGAATACGGATATGTTGTTGACGAAAGATGCGCCGAGTGGCAAACGTTTCAGGTCCCTTGGGGAGGGCGTCTGAAATTTTCCTGTATATCGCGCTAACCCTTTAACCCGACTTGATTAAGAGAAACGATGATTTGTTCCGCGGTATCCGAGTGTTCCTCAACCGTCTTGGGAAAGGGGAATATTGCCGCCGGGATGGAACAGGGCCGAGGGATGTGATTTCTATGCGAGGCTCACGGCCTCCGCTGTGGGGCTTATCAGCCGCCGCATTGCGGTGCATCCTGGTTTGATGCATCTATTCTACCGACATCTCTACTTCCGCAATGAGGGCATTCTAATTCTTTTTCTTCTGTGGGGCCAAACGGCACCGGCACTTCGAAATTGGATTTGCA
>Ga0335081_10018785_pt1 | contig 11176 bp, 7 predicted proteins | sample Lox_Sample_35_FD_206713 | JGI IMG/M metagenome (GOLD analysis project Ga0335081, IMG submission 206713) | Soil microbial communities from Loxahatchee National Wildlife Refuge, Florida, United States - Lox_Sample_3.5 | ecosystem: Environmental > Terrestrial > Soil > Wetlands | place: USA: Florida...
ATCCGGAAAATGTTCCGCGGCGCGTTCACCGCGTTTCTTTCACCGCCGTTCACCCGGGCATCATACCTGCGCAACCTTCGCATGCTGTATGAGGTTTTCAGCTTTGCCCAGCGCGCGGGCGTAATGGCGCTGGAAAGCGACGTGGAGACGCCGGCGAACAGCCGCATCTTTTCCAACTATCCGGAGCTGCTCAAAGACAAGGACACTCTGCATTTCTTTTGTGATTCGCTGCGCATGCTGGTGATCGGGGTCACGACTCCGCACGAGTTGGATCACCTGATGGACCTGGACATCGAAACGCAGCGGCGGAGCCAGAACGAACCGGTCAGCGCGCTCGCCTCGGTGGCGGATGCACTGCCGGGTCTGGGTATTGTGGCGGCGGTGCTGGGGGTGGTGATCACGATGGAGGCGATCGGCGGGTCGCCGGAAACCGTCGGGCAAAAGGTGGCGGCGGCTCTGGTGGGAACCTTCCTCGGCATCCTGTTGTGCTACGGGGTGGTGGGGCCCATTTCGTCGCGGCTGGCGAGCGTCTGCTCCGCCAAGACTCACTGTCTGGAAGTTTTTCGCAACGCGACGGTGGCGTTTGCCCGCGGATCGTCCCCGATTCTGGCAGTGGAATATGGCCGCCGCTCGATTCCGGTGGATTCCCGACCGGGCTTCGAAGAAATGGAGATCACCATCCGCCGCGACGCGAGGATTCCGGCGGTCGCGCCGCCGCCGGGTCAGGAGAGCCATGCGGACCAGCCCAGCGCCGCCTGAAGCCCCCACGCAGGCGTTGCCGGTGCGGCGCGCGTTCCAGGAACGCCACCGCGGCGGAGCCTGGAAGGTGGCCTACGCGGATTTCGTGACTGCCTTGATGGCTTTGTTCATCGTGCTGTGGATGATGAACAGCGGGACCAAAGTCAAGCAGTCGGTTCAGGGTTATTTCAAAGACCCGAAGGCCTACACGCGCAAGCTCGGAGCCGGAGCCGGGAGTTCGGGCGAGGGACTGCCGGTGGATCGCAAAAATGTTCACACCGTGCAGGACCAGATCGAAAGCGCCCTGCGCAAAATGCCCGAGTTCCGTTCGATTCGCAACAATATCCTGTTCAGTGTGACCGGCGAAGGGTTGCGCATCGACCTATTGGAAAACGAGCAGGGTCTGTTCTTCGTCACCGGCAATCCGACTCCGACTTCCGCGGGCGAGCGTCTTCTCGAAGTGCTGGCCGAAGAACTCGGCAAGATGCCGAACCAGCTCGTCGTCGAAGGACACACCGACGCGCGCCCTTTCCGCAACGCCACGGCTACCAGCCGCTATACGAACTGGGAACTGTCGGCGGATCGGGCGAATGCGGCCCGGCGCATCTTACATAATTCGGGAGTGCATCCCGACCAGGTGGTGGAGACGCGAGGATTTGCCGCCCAGCATCTGCTTGACCCGAAAGACCCGAATAACCCGCGGAACCGGCGCGTCTCGGTGGTCGTGAAGTTTCCCAAGGCAGACGGACCGGAACCGCAGTGAGCGGCTCTATTTCAGATCATCGCGGAAAATCACGCCGCCTTTCATGACGAATCTGACCCGTTGCAATTCGGTGATGTCCGCCAGCGGATCGCCGGAGACGGCCACCAGGTCAGCGAACTTCCCTTTCTCGACGCTTCCCAGTTGTTTGCCCAAATCGAAATTCAAGCCTTCGGCAGCGTTGGTGGTGGCCATGCGCAGAGCGTCGGCCGGTTTCATTCCCCATTTCACGTAATAAGCAAATTGGAAAGCCTGCATGCCATGACCGACGGTGTATGCGCCGCTGCCGAAGACTTCTTCGATGCCCTCTGCAACCAGGCGCTTGAAACTCTTTTCGGTGAGCTCGAATCGCGTCGCACGGCCGCCACTGGCTTTCCGATCGCGGGCTTCGAGATCGCCGATCAAATCCCACAACGTCTGAATGACGGGGCGCGGCTTGCCGTCGGCCATAGGCTGCTTCAGCAGACGAATGGTTTCGTCGTCGAGCCCCTCGGCGCCCGTGACGCCCACGATGACGTGCATTGGCAGATCGACTCCTGCGGCGAGGCAGTTGCGCAGTCCTTCGCCGCCATACGCGTGGCAGGCGACTTTCAAACCGCGGCGATGCGCCTCGTCGACGATGGCCTGATTCTCTTCCAGCGTGAGCGAGGGAACATTGATCATCTTGCCGTCGGGAGTAAAGGCGCCACCGCCCTGCGCCGGATAACCGCCGCCTTCGTAGTCCTCGGTTTCGTAGACTTTGATCCAATCGACGCCGTAATGGGAGCGTTCCCGCACCGCCGCGCGCGCGAGCCACGGCGAATTGATGTTGCCGGAATTCTGAAAGTTGTTGCTGCCCGGCCCCAGGCCGAAGGGAATGACCACCGAGGGCGCCGGATAATAGCTGGCGCCGCGCGGGTTGAGCTGCGGCCCGGCCACCTGGAGGCGCGGTCCCGGAACCAGACCTTTGTTGATCGCATCGCGCAGTTCCACGGTGGCGTAGCTGAATCCCGAGCCCATGTCCTGGAGGGTGGTGAATCCGGCTTCGAGGTCTTTAAGCGCATAATTCAAACCGGTGAGCGCGGCGCGGCCATCGTTGACCTGCTGGTCCTGGATGAGGTGAACGTGGCGGTCGATCAATCCCGGAAGCACGGTGGCGCGGCTTAGATCGATCAGGCGCGCGCCGGCGGGAGCCGCGACCTTGGCTGCGGGGCCGACCTCGGTAATCCGATCGCCTTCGATCACGATCACCTGGTTGAGCAGGTTGGTTCCCGATTTCGGGTCAAACAGCCGTCCGGCGCGGATGGCGACGCCTTGCGCGGGTGGCGGCTGGATCTCAATTCGCGACGCATCGAATGGGCCGGCCTCCGGCCGCGCGCCCTGGCCCCACACCGCGAGGGAAAATGCGGCCAGCAGCAACGAGGCTGAAATCTTCATCGGGACACCTCCGTATTGATCTGGGTGAATTACTTCAGCACCTCGCGCAGGCCTAGCGTGCGCACGAGACGAAGCAGCGAATTCGGGTGGATGTTGAGCTTGAGCGCCGCCAGCTTGTAATCGCCATGGCTCTCTTCCCAGGCTCGCAGGACGAGTTGCCGCTTGGTGTCGGTCACGGAAGTCTGGAGCGCACCGGGAGCGGCCGCGGCGGCGCCCGGCGCGTCGAGCACCGATTCCGGGAGATCCTCGGGCAGGAGCGCTTCTCCTTCGCCCAAAACCACGGCGCGCTCGATGGCGTTCTCGAGCTCCCGGACATTGCCCGGCCACGGGTACGCCTTCAAATGGGCCATCGCCTGCGGGGCGATCTGGGTGACGTGACGTTTGCAGCGCTCGGCGGCTCGTTCGAGAAAATAGGCCGCGAGAGCGGGTATGTCGTCAATGCGCTCGCGGAGCGGCGGGACATGCAGCGCCACCACATTCAGGCGATGAAAGAGATCTTCGCGAAAGGCGCCGCGCCGGACCTCGGCCTGCAGATCGCGGTTGGTGGCGGCGATCACCCGCACATTCAGCTTCCAGGTGCGGGTGCCGCCGACGCGCTCAAACTCGCGCTGCTGGAGAACGCGCAGCAGCTTGGCTTGCAGCGGCGCGGCCAGCTCGCCGATTTCATCGAGAAACACGGTGCCGCCCTCGGCAATTTCCAGCTTGCCCTTCTTCTGCGCCACGGCGCCGGTGAACGCGCCTTTCTCATGCCCGAACAGCTCGCTTTCGAGCAAAGTTTCGGTGATGGCCGCGCAGTTGATGGCGACAAACGGCGCGTTGGCTCGCGGACTCTGGCGATGGATGGCGCGGGCCACCATTTCTTTGCCGGTGCCGCTCTCGCCGAGGATTAACACGGAGGTTTCCGAGGCCGCCACGCGCGCCACCATCTGCATCAGCTTGCGCAATGCCGGGCTGCTGCCGATGATGCCGTCCGAGGGGTCGCCAAGGCGCTCAAGCAGCAGAGTCTTTTCGAGATTCAGCGATTCCACTTCGCGAACGGCTTCGAGCGCGATGGCGCCGAGCGTGGCTATGGCGGCGAGGGTATCGCAGTGCTCCTGGAGCCGGCCTCGCTCATCCGGCGCGAATTGTGCGATGACGACGCCGGCTACGGCGCTGCGGACGTGCAGCGGAACGGCCGCGGCGTCGGAGTTCAGATCGGCGAATGCGCCGGAACGGCAAGCGCGTTCGGCGAGCGCCGCGAGCTCGGGCGTGGCCGCCGCCGCGCGGAGCTCCGCGGCATCGCGCCCCAACAGCACTGCGCCGCCGCGGCACGGCACAATCTCACCAATCAGCCGAACCAGATGGCTGCCCAAGTTGCAGCGCAGCGCCTCATTCTCGGATGCCGCCAGGGCGCGAAACAGGAACAGCAACGAACATGCTTCGAGCAGGGTGTGCTGCGCCTGGCCGGCGCTTCCCGGCGCCGCCCCTTCGCAGTAGAGCAGCACGGTGACGCCAATCGTAACCTGATCGCCGGGCTCGAGCCAGTGTTCGCTCACCCGCATTCCGTTCACGAATGTGCCGGTGCCGGTGCGCTGGTCCGTGAGGCGATAGCGCCCGTCGCAGCGCCGGACGACGCAATGGTCCCAAGCCACGCCGGACTCGTCGAGGTGAATGGCCGACTCCGGCGCGCGGCCGATGCGCAGTTCGTCGCCATCCAGCGAAAAGCGTTCGCTCACCCGGGGTCCGCTCACCACCAGGAATTCCGGCTCCATCGAAGGGAGTGTACCAAGCCGGGGAGCCCTCTGTGGGCCCGCCCAGGCCACCACGTTGTTATCCTGCATATTGTTGCACCAGGCGCAGACTCTGTTGCGGATCTACTGGCGGCCGGCGGACGCCATGAGCGCCATTCTTGACCGCGGGAGCCTGCTGTTCGCGAGCTTTGCGGCGGTGGCCGATTCGTTTCTGCTCGGCCGGGCCGGATTCCAATTCAGCTTTTATACGCCGCTGCTAGTGCTGGCGGTGTTCTACGTTCCGGGCGCGTTGGTGCTCGGGAAACATTTAGGTCGTGTCGGCGGCGCGCTGGGCGATGTTTTCCGGCGCGACTACTCGGCGCTGCTGACATGCACGGCAATGGCGTGGACCGCCGCGACGCTTCCGCTCATACTCGCGGCATGGATCGCGGGCCAGCCACTGCTGTTCTATCTGGTGCTGGCTGCAGGGCTGTATTTCTTTGTCCTGATGTTCTTCGCGGTGCGAACCGTGTTCGGGATTGACAACAGAGCAGCGGCGGTGGCGGTGAGTCTGTCGTGGGTGCCGCTGGTGGCGGCGTATTATCTCTGGGGTCCGCTGCGGTTTGTGCTGGGGTGGCTGGCTTCGCCGTTCTTCCTCTTCTATGCCTACTATCTGCTCGGCGGCGAATTCCGCAGTCTCGGCGACGGTCTTCGGCGTCGCCAGAATTTCCAGCGGATGCTGCAAGCCGCAGCCGTCAATCCCCACGATGCCGAAGCACAATATCAACTCGGCCTCATCTATCAGCAGCGGCGGCAGTACGCGGCGGCCATCGAGCGATTCAAGCGAGCGATCGCGATCGATCCGAAGGAAACCGATGCGCACTTTCAATTGGGCCGCATTGCCCGCGAGCAAGGCCGGTTGCCGGACGCCCTGGCGCACTTTCAGGCGGTGCTGGACCAGGACGACCGCCACAGCCAAAGCGAGATTCTACGCGAGCTCGGCGCGATGTATCTCACCGTGAGGCAGTACGAGCACGCGCGCCAGATGCTGGCTGACTACATCGACCGCCACCCCTACGACGTCGAAGGGCTCTACGACTACGGGCGGGCGCTGGAAGGCCTGAATCGCGACGCCGAGGCGCGGGAGATGTATGCGCGCGCGGTGGAGTCGGACCGCACCGCGCCGCAATACCGGCGCCGATTCACCGCGCGCTGGAGCCGCTTGGCGCAGAAGGCGCTGGCCCGAGTGGTACACTGAACGTGAACCAGGGCGGTTAGCTCAGCTGGTTAGAGCGCCTGCCTTACAAGCAGGAGGTCCGCGGTTCGAGCCCGCGACCGCCCACCACCCAAATCAATCTGACCCCAAGTTGTAGCCGGCGATTCCATCCGGTCTCATTCGTTGTAGCCAAGAACGTCTTCTCCGACGCAGCCGTCGTGGAGGCTGAAATATATTTCAGCGCTGCAATAGAGCTGATCAGAGACACGGATTGCGGTGCGCCGGCGGGCGCACTGATGCGGAAATCGAGTTATCACTCGCGGTCGAGTAGCAGGCCTTCCGACTCTATTTGAGGGACAGTCCCGAAGACGATGAGGCAATTACCCGACTAGCACGGATATCGCTAACTCGGAAGCGCCTTGCGCACGAAAAAGCTAAGTAACTGGATATCTTTTGGGCTTGTCAACGATACCTGGCTGTACCGAAGGAGGGTTTGGTACCAGGCGCACAATCCTCGGTTTCCGATCTAACCGAATCGGGATAGTACTCATCTGCACCGCTAGCCGAACGATATTCTTCAAATTCCACGCCATACTAGCGAAGCTTAGTTACGGACAACTGAACTCACATGCAGCAAATCGCAAACCGACCGACGCAAGGCATATCCAGTTCGCAAACGAAGCGCGGCGCGCAAACCAAGGACGTCGTCATCATCGGCGCCGGCCCGTACGGGCTGAGCGTGGCCGCGTGCCTTCAAGGCGCTGGCATCGAGCCGTACATGATCGGCCAACCGATGTCTTTCTGGAAAGACAACATGCCGGGCGGGATGATTCTCCGCTCGCGACAGGAAGCTTCCAACATCGCGGCTCCGCAGAAACATCTCTCGCTCAAGGCATACCAGCGCGAGATTGGGAGGAAATTGGACGATCCGTTGCGGGTCGAGGACTTCATCGCCTACGGCAACTGGTTTCAGCGGCAGATCGCGCCCAAGCTCGATACGCGCCAGGTAGAGAACGTCTCCCGTGATGAGAGCGGCTTTGAGCTGACGATGGAAGATGGCGACCGGATTCGAGCGAAGTCGGTGGTGTTGGCTTTGGGAATCGGTCTCTTCTGGAGCCGGCCGGAGCAGTTCGCCTCGATCCCTCGGGAATTGGCGCCCCATTCCTCGGACCTGAGCGACCTCGCGCAGTTCCGCGGCCGGCGCGTGACAGTGATCGGCAGAGGCCAGAGCGCGCTCGAGTATGCGGCGATCCTGCACGAATGCGGGGCTGACGTCGAAATCGTGACGCGCGGGCCGGAGATCCGGTATCGTCCGTTCCCGTGGCGGAAGCACCTGTTCCGCGTGATGACATCGGGCCCGCTGCTGCCGTTCTCACACAAAGTATTTCCGCCGACGGATCTCGGAGATATCAAGACGTGCCGCATGATGGCGGACCCCGAGAAGTTCCGCAGCCAGTCTCCGGAAGTTCAGCAGAAATTGATTGATGACTGCCGAAAGCCGGTGGGCGCGTATTGGCTGGAGCCTCGATTGGCCGGGGTGCGATCGAGAACCGACGCCAGCGTCACGAACGCCGAAGTGGCCGGCGATGGCGTGAAAATCACGCTGACTGACGGAACCGTGGACACGGTGGATCGGGTTGTCCTCGCCACCGGATACCGCATCGACGTCAATAAATACCATCTTCTCGACAGTTCGCTCAGACAACAACTGCAAAAGACTCCGGACGGATACCCGGTCTTGACGACAGGTCTTGAAACGTCAATACCCGGGCTCTACATGGCTGGAGTGATCGGAGAAAAGACTCTGGGGCCCACGCTGCGCTTTGTGACCGGAACATCCAATGCCGGTCCGCGTCTGGCCGCGGATATCGCCGGAAGGCGCGCCAACGCGTAGGCGCAATCTCAACTACAGAAGGACGACAAACATATGGACGCAGCGGTGCCTCGCGCTACAGGTGTGCAAAAACGGCCCGGAGCCGTCGTTTTAGGCGGCAACTTTGTCGGCTTAGGCATTGTCCGGAGCCTGGGAAGACGCGGAATTCCAACGTGGGTGATCGATACGGACCGATCGAAGTCGATCGCTCAGTTCTCCCGATTTACCGAACGATTCATTGAATCCCGTGAAAATCTACACGAGTTGCTTCTGAACGAAGGACGGACTCATCATCTGGACGGCTGGGTCGTGTTCCCGGTCAACGATGAATGCGTCGAAACGCTTTCGGCCAACCACGCCGCCCTGAGTTCCATGTACCAGTTGGTGACCCCGCCGCCCGAAGTAACGAAATTCGCGCTGGACAAGCGGTTGACCTACCAGAGGGCTGGAGAATTGGGAATCGCGGTGCCCTGGACCTCCTTCGGCACACCGCTGGCGGACCTCGACACCGCCAGTCTTCCGTATCCGCTGATCCTGAAGCCGGGGATCAACCATCACTTCTTTCCGAAGACCAATCTGAAAGCTCTCGCGGTTGACACCGAGGCGGAACTGCAAATGCGCTACGCGCAGATGAGCCGTTATATTCCGCCGACAGAGATCCTGATCCAGGAGCGGATTCCGGGAGGCGGGGAGTCTCAGTTCTCGTTCTGCGGTCTGTGTAACGGTGGGCGCGTGGAAGCGTGGCTTGTGGCGCAGCGCCGCCGTCAGTATCCCATCGATTTCGGAAACGCCAGCACGTTCGTCGAAACCACCGTGCAGCCGGACGTGGAATCCGCGGGCCGGCAGTTCCTCGAGAGCATTGGATTCGACGGAATCGCGGAAGTGGAATTCAAGTTCGATGTCCGGGATGGACGCTACAAGATCCTGGACGCAAACCCCCGGCCGTGGGGATGGCACACACTCGGCAACGCCGCCGGCATTGACTTCGCATACGAAGCCTGGCGGCTGAAGACCGGGCTTGGAAGTGCGAAGGGCGGGAAGCGGACGCAGGCTGCGTGGTGCCGCGAAATGACCGACGTGTTGGCGCTGCTGAAATCGAGGGACCGCGGCGCGGAAATCAAGCGCTTGCTGAATGCGATCCGAACCCGCAAATTCACTTCGGCGACATTCAGTTTGTCGGATCCGATTCCATTTTTTGCCGAGTTTGTCCTCTGGGCTTCCTCGGGCATATCGCGGCAAAAGAAGGCCAAGGACTTCCTCCAGCTGCAGCCGGCCGAGTAGCGGTTGTGTAACGAGGACGCTCCTGCGTTGCCAGCAGGAGGTCCTCAGTTTCAGGCCCACAACCGCCCAGATCCAAATCAATCGACTTTACGGTCGCCGGCACGTCCTGTCAAGCTCTGAGGCGCAACAAAAAACGCCCATGAATCAACCGGTTTGGGATTTGGCTCACTCCAGTTCCCATGGCGACGCTTTTCCGGCCGTATAATTTCTCAAACTCAGCGGAATGCCGTGCTCTGAATTGCGCGCGGCAAATGAGGTTTTGAGATGCCAATTCAGCACGTCTATGTTCTGATGATGGAAAATCGGTCGTTCGACCACATGCTCGGATTTTCGGGAATTACCGGGGCCGATGCGGTCACCGGCACGCCCACTTCGATCAACGGCCTCACGGGAACCGAGACGAATTCATTCAACGGCACTTCGTACCCGGTGACGCGCGGCGCCGATCGCAGTATGCCGACCGATCCGTCCCACGAATTTCCGGCGGTCGTGGAACAACTGTGTGGGAGCGGCACACAGTTCCCACACGGAGGCCCGTATCCCGCGATCAATAACAGCGGATTCGTCGCCTCGTATGTACACAGCGGCGGACCGGACGGGCACGAGCTTATGAAGTGTTACACGCCAGACCAACTGCCGGTTCTTCATGCGCTCGCCAGCGAATTCGTGGTTTGCGACAACTGGCATGCCTCGTTGCCGGGGCCCACATGGCCCAACCGCATGTTTGTCCATGCGGCTTCCTCGGGCGGCCTCGATCATAGCCCCACGGTTGCAGAGATCGCCGAGTGGGAGGGGATTTCAGGATTTCCATTCCCGAAAGGAACCATTTTCGACCGGCTCAATGCAGCGGGAGTCCGGCGGCGCCTCTATGGCGGCGATGACTTTCCCATGGTGGCGGCGCTTAAGGGCATCCATCTCAGCGATATCCGCCACTACAGCTTGTTTGCCAACGACGTCCTGCAACCGGGTTATGCTGACCGTTACATTTTTATCGAACCGAGTTATGACGTGCTCAACAAATATCGCAATGGCGACTCGCAGCATCCGCTGGGCGACGTGACCCGCGGCGAGGCACTCATCAAACAGACTTATGAAGCCATCCGGAACTCGCCGGTCTGGAACACCAGCCTCCTCATCATCACATGGGACGAGCACGGCGGATTCTACGACCACGTGTCTCCGGGTATCGCTCCGCCACCAGCGGACGGCGCTCCTGCCAAGTTCAACCAGAATGGCTTTGCATTTGATCGCTATGGACCTCGCGTCCCTGCCATCGTTGTTTCTCCCCTGATTCCGCGGAACCTCGTGGATCACAGGTTATACGACCACGCCTCGATTCCCGCGACGATCGAATCGCTCTTCCGTATCGCGGCTCTGACGGACCGGGATCGGACCGCGAGAGTCTTGGACGCGCTCTGCACTCTGACGACACCTCGGATCGATGCCCCCGCGAAGTTGCCTGACCCGGCAACCGGCAGCGCCCAGCCGGCCACGATCGCGCCAGAGCTTACTACTGAGACCGTTGTTGCGCCGAATGACTCCGTAAACGAGGGCAACTTACCCGCCGTTGTGCACTCCGCGATGCAGCAGGACCTGGCGTTGTCTCCGCCCGAAGCGCGTCCTGCCATCATTGCCCGAGTGGGCAGGTTACAAACTCGCGCGGATGCCCGCCAATACATGGCCGAGGTGCAGCGGAAGATCCGGCCGGTTCGCGCACGCGCCGCCGCCCGGTAGTCAGGGAGCGTCGCCTCACGTGCGGTAAGATCGGGATCGTTTCGGCGGCCGTTCAGCGTTTGCCGAGGTGAGTTCGGTCTTTCTCGTTGTCGGTGCAGTAGGATTCGAAGATGTCGCCGTCGGGCAGAAGATTGTGCGGGACTTTGATCGTGAAGGGGCGCGTGTAAAACTTCGGATCGTCGAAAGTCGATTCGATGTCCAGGTGCCCGAAGTCGCGGCGGCGGTAGCGCTCGACTACGCGCAAGGCTTCGCTATGAGGACGGCCCAGGCGGTCGAGCGGCGTCTTGTCGTTGAAGCCGGCGGTCTCCACCACCAAGGTATCGCCTTCCCAGTGAGCGACCGAATATCCGTAGAACGCCGGCAGGTTGAACTCTTCGGGGAGCTTGCGGCCATCCGTGTATATCTGACGGTGGACGTTGCCGGCTTCATACAAAATCATCGTCAGCCTC
>Ga0335081_10018786_pt1 | contig 11176 bp, 13 predicted proteins | sample Lox_Sample_35_FD_206713 | JGI IMG/M metagenome (GOLD analysis project Ga0335081, IMG submission 206713) | Soil microbial communities from Loxahatchee National Wildlife Refuge, Florida, United States - Lox_Sample_3.5 | ecosystem: Environmental > Terrestrial > Soil > Wetlands | place: USA...
ATGTACTGTAGGCCTGAATAAAAACGATTCCTTCGGGTGAATAAAGTTTGGTCGTGGCACCGTCGTTGTTCTGCTACGGAATTGAAGGAGAAAGGTTGTCATTTCATGGGGACCGCTGCCCGTTCATATCGATCGACTCCCCGGAACGCAGTTCCAGATCCGTCGCACAATTCTAATTCCGTTGCGCAGTTCCTTCGTCCGTCGCGCAGTTCCTCCCCGTCACTTCCTCTGTCGCCCACTTCCTTCCCCCATCGCGCAGTTCCAGTTCCTTCGCACAGTTCCGTCGCGCAGTTCCTCCCCGTCACTTCCTCCCTCCGTCGCCCACTTCCCCCATCGCGCAGTTCCTTCCGCCTGTCACGCAGTTCCTCCCTGTCACTTCCTCGTCTGTCACGCAGTTCCTCCTTCATCGTGTAGCTTCTCCCCGTCATGCAGTTTTTCCCCCGTCACTTCTTCCAATTATTCTTAGAAAATTCAGAAAACTTTCCATTTTAAACATTTGTTAACTCTCATCTTTTATTCCAATCTCCGACTATTGGCATTGAGCATTATCGCCCAATATGCCCTATGGTGAAGAGATCGAAAAGCGTTCTCTGGTATCCGAAATCGCCAGACTGAAGTCGAACTTCAGCTACGGAGGGGCGAGGTAGAAATAATTCATGGAACTTCATTAAAGAATATGCGTCTTCTTATGAGATAACTTCTGAGAGTCGCCTGTGCAAAATACAACGAAAATATCTCTGTTCTTCAACACCTATCAATCCAACTACTGTGCCTGGTCAAGCCTCTAATTTTTTATGAACTCTTGCTCTTTCCTTGTAGTCTACCCGTTAACCATTTCTCAACTTGGAGATTTTCGGTACCTAAAATTTGCTTCGCGATCAGACAATTTTTGGCGTCTGAGTCCCGTTCGGAGAAGCACAGCCACTCGTCTGCATTGTGGCAATGAAGCACGCCTTTTTAGTTACATTGTTTAGATAAAAAGAATTGGGGGAAGGGGAAGGGCTAACCCCCAACCTGGGACTACTTTTCATGCTGATTCCAATGAACCACTTTTAGTTTTCATTGCATTGATACTGATGGAGATAATGGGTTGGGATCCTACCTGATTTTTGGTGGATTTGAAACCACAAAACATCGACTTTTCACGTGTGGTGGCGCCCACGTTCAGTCACACGATCATAGTATGTATACTGGGGCATTCCCCGCTATGCGCAATTAATCAATCAATTCCACCCAAGTTCCTTCAGGTCTCCGCTAGTATCTTTATAAATTTTCTTTATTTATAAAAAATGCCCAGTCTTCAATACATTGATTCATGAAGTCACATTTACATTGAAAAATTTGACCGTCCTTCAAAACATCCGAACTGATTTTATCAATTAAAAATGAGATAACATGATTGCATTTCCTGCTGTTCAAATTATTAGCATATTATTATTCATATAGAGTTTACCAGCATGGCTTCCACTTCACAAACTCCCAGCGGTGACTCTCGGAAAAAAACACATCACGAAAGATATTAGTTTTGGCATCGAGTATGTAGACTTCGGCAGGAGAATAGGGAACACTACTCACGATTTGCAGAATATCCTTTGCACTTGGCCGTTTCCACCATTCGAGCTCCAGTGTTGCCTCTACTATTAATACACTTAAACAGGTATTATTATAGCGGTACTAGCCCTCCAAGTGCATGCAGCCACTCATGCAAATTGAAATGCACACTCCATGGAGGTTATTAATCTAGTGGTTTACTCAATCATCATTTGAATCTCGATATGTAGGTGATTGCCACTGCAGAATGGTGTATACACATATGTGCTCGATCTACAATTTCTGCTCAAAGATCCCTTGCACAAGGAACCACAGTTCTGCAATTCCAATGACACCGTGGCCAGAGTACCCGCTAGGATTGCTCTTGGATAGATTAAACCACGGTTCCACCCAGTCGTCATTTGGATCTCAAGATGGGATTTTGATTTCGCTTGCAGAATGATTTGCGCACTTGCCATCTCAACTTTGCAGATGGAGCCCAAGCTCTCAGATGCCAATGATCCTTTCGTCAGAGCACTCTATTACATACTGCTTGAAGCTATTACATTGCGGTGCTATCCACACATCTTTAGGATCTCATGATGAGGCTTGGGTTCCCCCTCAGAATCGATATGCATACTTGGGAATGCAGTCAATGATCCATTGCACGTGGAGCTACAACTCTCAAATGCTGATCCCCTTAAACTGCTGTTCGAACCACTTGTCATTTGAATCTCAAGCCCGGGTGCAATAAACCCAAAAGTTAGTCTAGTTTTGCGGTTTAAGTTTTCATCGCATGTTGAGAGGTGTTGGAGATTCAGAGGTTGACAGAGGATAATGAGGGCGAAAATTAATTGTTGATTTGAGTGCACTAACAGCTCTTTATATATATATGCTTAGAATATATGTAGTAGAAGGTATTACCGCAATATCCATGCTATTCTTTTTTTGTGTAATTTAGAGCTGCCAAACCATGAGCAAATCTGGATTGTGTGGTCGTATTGCCTAATTAGGAAAGGGAGTAGATCTCGACTTCGGCATGGGAGGCGCCACTGGCGGCCGGGAGTTATAACACGGCTGCTGTTCCACCTCTAGAATAGATCTTCTGGTCAATCCAGTGGCTCCCGCATGCAAACCCCCTCCTGTCTGGACCTTGTGACCCCAGTGCAAAACGACAAGTAGTTGGAGAGCGCCGTTTCCGAAACGAAAAATCTTATATATATATATCGATACCGGAAGCAGATATGAGAGACACTCCATTAAACAGCATCTTCACTAAAAAAACCTCCGGCACAACTTCATGAGTTTGAAGCATCATTGAATCGATTGCTTTTGGGAGAATATCGGCAGGATTTTGTTGAGGAGATAAAATCGATTGAGATTTGATTATTTTGGATGAAGTAATATCGATATGTTTTGCACGCTGGTAATTTGTAGGTTTCTTCTGATAAATTGAGGGCTTCCTAATTCTGAGCGGTGTAATATCGGTGGTAATGGGAGCTGTAATTCTGAGAAGAGTTGAGTTCGAGCAACGTTGGACCTTGACGGAGGTGTTAGAAGATTAGGATGTTCCCTGAGAATCCCGGGGGGATGACTTTGGAGAAGTTGAGATTTCATTATCTTTTGTTGGAAGATGATTTTCTGACGAAATATTTCGATTTCAACAACCTGATTAAATATTTGGATGCCACATATACTTACTGAAATATATAATCCGACGTGTCAAATTGACGTGTTCAACAATCCGGCAACTTTAATGCCAGCTGGCTAACTTGGCAAACTTTCTGCCGCGTCACCAATTCTTGCTACGTCACCATCAATGGCCGTCACCGCTTTGCCACGACATGGGAATTGCGTAATCATTCATTTTCAACGTTTATATCTCTGCTTAACCAAATATGAATGAAATAACGAATGAAAAAGATCGACCTACACGCTCCCAACGGCTCTCCTTGCGGCCAAGGAACATTTGCCAGTTATAGCCCACCCAGATCATTCCCATCATCAAAAGGATTACCCACCAAAATCGACGTTTTCTAGGCACATCGGTGTCAACAGACTGGCCTGAAAATAGAGAGGGAGACTCCCTTCTCTGTTCCCGGCAGGTGTCGCTTAAATAATTGACTTGTTTTCGTCGTTTCCTTGCAGCGTCTTGATTGTGGCGATATGTCACAATGGTGAATATTCTCTTGCATCCATCATTGTCCAGAGAGGGATGTTTCTTCGTAAACTTGCTAAGTGTCAACTCTTTTAAGGAAATGGTCCAAACCTCCATGTACGCTGAGTTTCGAATAAAACTCGGGACACTATTCCAGCCACGGGATTTTTGGCCGCAGCTCTCGGTGGCCTTGCACTGGACAAATATCAGTTTGGCATGCTCTAGGAGCTGTTCCCATTCCTCGACATCAACACCAAGATCTTGTCGTATCTCGGAGACTGTTTCTGCCACCATGCCAATGTCGAGGGGGCGTTAGACAGGCTAAACGTCTTAAATATCACCGGACGGTGAAGGAGAAACAAAGGTCGTCGAAACAAAGTAACGGTTTTCTTTCATGCTGATGTAATCTGGACCGAAAAATGTTCCCGTATTACTGCCCTGCCAACCCTGACCTTGCCAACCCTGCCAACCCTGCCAACCCTACCAACCTTGCCAACCCTGCCAACCCAGCCAACCTGCCAACCCGGCCAACCTGCCAACCTTTGCCAACCCTGCCAATCCCGTCAACCCGGCCAACCCGACTAACCCGGCCAACCCCGTCAACCCCGTCAACCCGGCCAACCTGTCAATCTGTCAACCCTGCCAACCCCATCAACCCCACCAACCTCACCAACCCGGCCAACCCGGCCAACCCGGCCAACCCCGTCAACCCCGTCAACCCGGCCAACCTGTCAATCTGTCAACCCCACCAACCTCACCAACCCGGCCAACCCGGCCAACCCGGCCAACCCGGCCAACCCTGCCAACCCGGCCAACCCCGTCAACCCCGTCAACCCAGCCAACCTGTCAATCTGTCAACCCTGCCAACCCCATCAACCCCACCAACCTCACCAACCCGGCCAACCCTGCCAACCCGGCCAACCTTGCCAACCCTGCCAACCCTGTCAACCCTGTCAACCCCGCCAACCTGCCAACCCCGCCAACCTGCCAACCTTGCCAACCCTGCCAACCCCGTCAACCCGGCCAACCCGACTAACCCGGCCAACCCCGTCAACCCCGTCAACTCTGCCAACCTCGCCAACCCGGTCAGGCCGGTCAAACCCGGCCAACCCGGCCAACCTTGCCAACCTGTCAATCTGTCAACCCCGCCAACCTCCGTCATCCTGACTTACCCACTTTCACAACCCTTATTATTCCACCAATCGGACCAAGACGATTGCCGGGCATGATATTCCAATCGACGATTTCCTCTCGTTAACCAAGCCCTTTCCATCCTCAACCCCATTCTTTTAGCAAATCTCAATAGAAACTCTCAAACCGAAAATCCGAATGGAATGAAATATGATTTCCCCCTTTCTCTTTCACGAATTGGTGATGCCGCAACAATTCTCCACCACCGCTCACAAGGTTGTCCCCCCAACTATTGGAATTGAAGGGTGGGAACATGGGAGAGAAAGGGAAGAATCGTTTGTCGGGTTGGACAGGTAGGTGGGGTTAGTTGGGTTAGGGTGGACACGTTGGAGTGGTTGGTTGGATTTCGACGGGTTGGACAAATTGGAGGGTTGGCGGGGTTGGCGGGGTCGATCAGGATTTGCGCGATGCGATGCCGTCGGCAAGGTTGGCGCAGTTGGCGCAGTTGGTGGGGTTGGCGGGGTCGGCAGGGTCGATCGGAGTCGATCAGGATTTGCGCGGTTGGTGGGGTCGGCAAGGTCGGCGCTGTTGGCGCGGTTGGTGGGGTTGGCAGGGTTGGTGCGGTTGGCAGGGCCTCAGGTTGATGAGGTTTGGCGGGGTCGGCAGGGTCGATCGGATTGGCAGGGTCTGCAGGATTGGCAAGGTCGGCAGGGTTGGCAGGGTTGGCAAGGTTGGCAGGTTTGATCAGTTTAGCTGGGTTGACAGGGTCGACGGGGGGTTGGCAGGGTTGACGGGGTTGGTAGGGTTGACGGGGTTGGCAGGGTTGGCAGGTTGCAGTGTTGGCGGGGTCGCAGGGTTGGCGGGGTTGACGGGGTTGGCGGGGTTGACAAGGTTGATGAGGTTGGCGGGGTTGGCGGGGTTGGCAGGGTTGACGGGGTTGGCAGGTTGGCGGGGTTGGCAGGGTTGGCAGGGTTGGCAGGGTCGGCAGGTTGGCAGGTTGACAGGATTGGCGGGTTGGCAGGTTGGCAGAGTTGGCAGAGTTGGCAGGGTTGGCAGGGTCGGCAGGTTGGCAGGTTGGCAGGTTGACAGGGTTGGCAGGTTAGCGGGGTTGGCGGGGTTGGCGGGGCTGCTGGGGTCGAAGGGCTGGCCGTCGGCATGAACGGTTGACTCGAGAGGAGATAACGCATCGATTAATCAAGATGAAATGTAAAGCAGAGTCGGTAGGCCCAGCGGTCTACAGAGATGAGGACTTTCGAGTCAAGTAAGTATGAGTCAATCAAGTGCTGATGATGGGCATGGAAGAGATTTAATGTATATGTATGGAAGCCACAGTTGCACTGACGACTCTGGAAGCTATTGGACCCCTACTGAATAAGCATCTCAAGGCAAGAGTGGGTATTACTCTGGCGATGGGGGGAGGGGAGGGAGATATGTCATCGGCATGTAAATACGATCGCAAGCTGTTGGGGGTTTCCAGACAAACCCACCAGAAGCGGGAGGAGCCGATCAAGCGGGTGATGGGGGCGCAGAGGAATGTGGAGATTAGAGGACTCGAGGAGTGACGAGGTGACGTACGCTTGATTCCGAAAGGCAGTACGACTGATCCAAGAAGATAACCATCTGGGGCCCTTGAAGTTTGCACTAAACGAGTTCAGGTTCAACACTGCCATGGTGTGGGGGCGATATGCAGGGGTTGAGACAATGAAGGGGTTCTTGGATGAGGGGAATACAGTGGTGAGGGGAGTATTCGGCTGGATTGTCGAAGATGCGGAGCTCATGAGGATGGTGCATGCCAAGCTTGAGGTGTATCGGCGTCATTTGCGGGAGCAGAATGGCAGGCCAAACTTGGGTGAAGGAAAATATGACACTCGCTGGTTTAGCAGGTGATGGGACAAGAGCCGATGTCCTACTTGTTTATTGATGCTCATTAGTTGAGATGCGGGCTTTTGCGATAGTCTAAGACATGCTCTGATTGCACGAACTAATGCTCGACTTTAAGCCGTGACAACCGGAGTCACGCTGTGGAAGATGTGCTTTTCGTCTCATCGAAAGAAATCAACAGATTGTCATCAAATGCTGAGATTGGTATAAACATGACACATCTCGACGTGACAGTGAGCCATATCCGAATCGCATGCTAAAAGTTGGGAGTCTATTTTGGCTCCCCAGCTGAAGTGATAGCCCTTCATAAAGGTTTCTCTAGAAAGGATTGAAGATGATGGAAAAGAAATTCGGGTTGAATTCGGAACGAAGTGACTCAAATACCCTACTGTATTTCAAATCAAGATCAAAAATTAGTCATTCTGATCATGACATTCACAATTCTTTCCAGTTTGAATGACTGCAACCATGCGTTAATCAACCATGCATATCACCATGTGTTTCGCCGCCTCGGCGGTAGAAGCTGATCGTTGTTATTTAGATGTCTTTGTCCAGTTTTTTAGCTGGGTCAGGGACGATATTTGACTGTATCTCAAATACTTCTCATGGGATACATTGCAAACGTCCTTATGGTCTTGAAGCAGAATCGAGGGTGTACATCAATTCCATTTTCCTGTATAATCTGACCGAACTCATTTAGCGTAAACTGCTTCTGGCTTTTTCTTTTTGAGCATGAAATTTTTTTGATTTTGACAAAGCTTGTCGGGCTACTGTAACTCTTGCGTAATTAATGCTAGCCGTAAAGTAGAATCAAGAAAGTTACTCCTAAGACAAATTCATGAAATCAACACTCTAACACTGGTTCCATCGTAGATCTGCATATATTTTCTCCGCTTTCGCCCACTTAGCTTCGAGTTCTGACTTGTCAGCTCGGACTTTGGCCTTCGCTACTTTTAGTTGGGCCTTTGCTGCTTGAACCTGAGGTGTAGTAAATTCGCCGTTCTCAGTGCGATATCTCAATTCATTCTCATCATTCAACAATGCATTTTGGTATTCGACAAGCCGTGCCATGTCCCGCATGTACAACTTCCGAGCGATGTCTTCCCACTCTGCCTTGAAGCACACCCATCCACCCACAGCCGAGTTGCGCATCGACAAAACCATGTGAATATATCCCGGAGGAAGGATGTAGATATCCCCCTTTATAAGGACAATGTAGGATACTTGTTCGAATTTTGAAAGCGCTTCGATGGATTGGTCAATGTGCCCGAACTTGTCGATCTCATCGTAGACTTCCAGGTTCCTTTTGGTCGGAGGGCATATGACAAACAGCTTTGGGTGATCAAGAGCGACGAGTAACGTTCCACCCCATGTTTGATCAATATGCCAAGTACTGAACATTCCCGCCGGAGACACAGTGGTACTGTAGATTGTGTCGATGTCCAAACCTTGATTCGCCCTTATCATTTGACCGCGTATCATCGAGCTCCATTGTTGCAAACCATCCATGGTTGGAGGAATGCTCCAGATCGATGTGGCATGCGCAGGAGTGGCAGTGGTATCAGTGCTAGGATCCCGTTCCAGTGCGAAAAGTGCGGCAATGCCCTTCTCTAAACACTGTTCGCTATTCGCGCCAGAGGTAATATCATGTGATTGCGGTGGTTGCTCGGCTAGGTCGCATAAACGCAGAACATCGATGAGAAGTCGAACAGTAGTATCCCTGGGTATCTCGACCCTTTGATAGTCCCTCCTCCTCTGGACACCTTCGAAACGGTGGTTACGTAGGAGGCGGATGATATGCCGTGTTTGGTCCCGGGTTGCGACAGTCTCAGGAAGACCATTGGACAAACGGAGGATTACGTCAAGGCTGCGCTGATTGTATTCATCCCGTCGAGCCCTGACTTTCTCAGGATGGGTGAGCCTGTATGTCTGGGAATGCTGGCGAGCCGTTTTTGGCCGCTTTTTGGAGGCGACAACCGCGTTCGGTGGAGCGAGCTGGTGAGCTTCGTCAGGATGGGCTAGAGCGATGCCAAGGTGTTGGTTATAGACATTATAACGACTGAAGGAGCGTTTGCAGTTTTCGTAGGGACAGACATACGGGGATCGCTGACTTCGTTTTTTGTTTGTTTCCATTCGGGAATCGGGAGTCGCGACAAATTAGAGTTTGTGGTAACCAATTGTGTGTAATAAACTGCACTGTATTTAATTAGCTACGGTTATTTTGCAAATAATTATCTAGCTTCAAACAAGCAAGATAATTATCGGCAATAAACTGACCTTATTTTAAATGGGGTCAAGATTTTACAAATAACTATCTGGCCAAATATAAACAAGATAATTATCGGCAATAAACTGACCTTATTTTAAATGGGGTCAGGACTTTACAAATAGCTATCAGACCAAAAATAAACAAGATAATTATCGGCAATAAACTAACCTTACTTTAAAAGGGGTCAGGATCTTACAAATAACTATCCGACCAAATATAAGCAAGATAATTATTAGCAATAAACTGACCTTATTTTAAAAGGGGTCAGGATTTTACAAATAATTATCAGGTCAAATATAAGCAAGATAATTATTGGTAATAAACCACCCGTATTTTAAAAGGGGCCCCGATGAAATTGCCAATGTCACACTAAAGAAAACATTCAAAGTTGCATCTCACCATATTCACACCCTCAGCCAAGCATCGATCAGTATTTCCCACTTCCCCACTCCTTTCAAGTCAACTATGACGGTTGTAATCCGGAAGCCTGGAAAGCCAGACTAAACGAAAGCCAATGCCTACCACCCAATCGCCTTGGAAAACACGCTTGGCAAACTCATCGAAAGCATTGTTACTGAATTGCTCAGCCATGCAGTGGAGGAACACCAAATCATACTACCTCACCATTACGGAGGAAGATCAGGAAGAACAGGAGAAGAAGCAATGGTGATGCTAATGGAAAGGATAAAGCATGCATGGAAAGAAGGGTCACGATATTCAGTGGTTTTCATGGACGTCGCGGGTGCATTCAATTATGTCCTACACAGGAGGCTAATCCACAACTTGAGAAAGAGGCAGGCCCCCCCAGATTTCATTGTGAGATGGATAGCAGATTTCCTGGAAAACAGAAGTTCAAGACTGAGTTTCAATGAGGTAGAGCCAGAACCGATATGTACGAATGCGGGAGTCCTTCAAGGATCTCCACTTTCACCAATTTTGTACATGTTCTATAATGCAGACCTGCTGGATATACCGGGAACCAGGTCAGGGGTTTTGGGTTTGGGCTTTATAGACGACATCGCATTTGGAGTACAAGGGGAAACAGAGGAGAGGAATGCAAGGGAGCCAGAGAGGATGCTGAGGGAAGCAGAAGAATGGAGGGAGAGACACGGAGCAAAGTTTGAGGAGAGAAAATACGTTCTAGTCCACTTCACGAAGCGCAACTCCGAGACCACAGACACTGCCTACGTTAGAATTGGACACACGATGATCAAACCAGCTGAACAAGCCAAATACCTCGGGGTCCTCTTCGACTGCAAGCTCACTTTCCAGCAGCACATTTAGTATGCTGCAAAGAAAGGAACACAATTTGCACTGGCAATCTCACGAATTGCAAACTGCACACAAGGGCCTGCCTACCACCATACCCGAACACTCTTCACTTCGGTGGCTGCACCATGAATGGATTATGTGGCAATCATATGGTACAAACCCTTCACAGGCACGAAGCCCCCGAGCGCCAACTTTCCTTAGTCAAATTGGAATCGGCGCAACGAGTTGCCATGAAAGCGATACTTGGAACCTTTCGCACCACCCCAACGTCCACACTTCAGAGTGAAACCACCCTGATGCCAACACATCTACGCCTCAGATATCGGGTTCTTCAATCCTGGACAAGAATGCAAACAGCACCACAAACCCACCCCATCAACGCAGCCATCCAGCGAGCAAAGTCATACCAGAGCTATGCATGCACTACCCTCCATGAACATCTGACGAGAACGTTCCCAAAATACAATGGCACGGTCGAAACAGTTAAGCCATTCCCTTTCCCGCCCTGGTGGAGCCCACCCTTCATGACAAGGATTGAGACGAACAAAAGAACAGCTAAGTCAGTGCATGACCAGACAACCCATGACCAGACAACCCATGACCAGACAACCCATGACCAAGGCACCTTATACATCTACACAGACGCGAAGGACATGTGGGAGCAGCTGCGATCAGCCCTCAAATCGCACAAATATCACAGCAGCACCTGGGAGCAGATGCAAATTACAACGTGTACGCTGCAGAGGTAGCAGGACTCCAATTGGCAGCGAAAATGGCGCACTCTAGCCCTACCTCATTCACGAAATGTGTCATCTATGTGGACAGTCAGGCGGCGATAAAAGGCCTCAACAAACCCAGCAAGCAGTCAGGTCAGGAGTTCCTCATCTCAACCATCACCGAGATCCAAGCCCTCATCGATAAACATGGCATGACTA